>Ga0182030_10003915_pt1 | contig 31773 bp, 26 predicted proteins | sample 812S3MmetaG_FD_121299 | JGI IMG/M metagenome (GOLD analysis project Ga0182030, IMG submission 121299) | Permafrost microbial communities from Stordalen Mire, Sweden - 812S3M metaG (Illumina Assembly) | ecosystem: Environmental > Terrestrial > Soil > Wetlands > Permafrost | place: Sweden... | reverse complement strand
CGGCGGCAAGGGAACCCTCCCACCCGACCCTTGCGAGTTCCTCCGGGCCGAGCGCCTCCGTCGCCGCCGGGCTTGGCGTCAGTGGCGCCTGGCCGCCGGCCGGCAACCGGCTGGCCGCGGGCCGAACGGCGGCCGAATAGTCGAGCGGCAGCACCAGCGTGAAGGTGCTGCCCTTGCCCGGGGTACTCTGCACCGCGATCGCGCCGCCCAGCAGCTGCGCCAGATCCCTCGAAATGGACAGTCCGAGCCCGGTGCCCCCGTATTTTCGATGGATGCTTCCGTCGGCCTGTCGGAATGCCTCGAAAATGACATCGTGCTGATGGAGCTCGATGCCTACTCCGGAGTCGCGCACGGCAAACGATACGGCCGACGGCCCGCTGCGGAAAACACGCAATTCGATCTCGCCATGCTCGGTGAACTTCAACGCATTCGACAGAAGGTTTTTCAAGATCTGGCTGAGCCTCTGCGGATCGGTCCGGATCTCATCCGGCGTTCCGGGCTCAACGGTCGCTGCGAACTGCAGCCGCTTTTCCTGCGCCTGCGGGTGAAACAACTTCACAAGCGAATCGGTGACGGACGCAAGGCTCACTGCTTCGGGAGACACGTCGATCTTTCCTGCCTCGATCCTTGACAGATCCAGCACGTCGTTGATGAGCGTCAGCAGGTCCTTGCCCGCCGACGAGATGGTCTGCGCGTACTTCACCTGGGTCTCGTTGAGATTGCCCTCCTTGTTATCGGCCAGAAGCTTGGCGAGAATCAGGGTCGAGTTCAGCGGCGTGCGCAGTTCATGGCTCATGTTTGCCAGGAACTCGCTCTTGTACTCGTTGGCGCTTTGCAGCTCGGCAGATTTGGCGGTCAATATGGCGTGCGACTGCTGCAACGCGTCCTTCTGATGCTCGAGGGCTTGGGCCTGTTCCTCGAGCTGCGCGTTGATTTGCTCGAGTTCTGCCTGCTGTGACTCGAGTTGCGCGCGCGACTCGCGCAGCGCCCGGGACTGTTCCTCGAGTTCCTCGTTGTTTACGCGCAGCTCCTCTTCCCGTGTCTGCAGTTCCTCCGCCTGCACCTGGGTCTCCTGCAGCAACTCCTCCAGACGCGTCCGATCCATCGATGCGCGGATCGCGGCGGCGAGCGGCTGTGAGATCCGCTGCAGAAGTTCGGGCTTCGCTGCGTCGACCTTGCCGAAAAATCCGAGTTCCACCACGCCGTATGCCCGGCCGTCGATCGATGCGGGGACGATCAGCAGTTCCACCGGCTGCGCTGCGCCGGTTGCAGAGGCGATCGGCAGATAATTGGCGGGCACGTCGTGAACTCGGAGCGGCTCGCCATTCTTCACGGCCTGTCCCGCGAGGCCGTCCCCGCTGCGCAGCAGTGCGGCGCCGTCGAAAGGCAGCGCGTAGGCGCCGAAGCGCTGGAAGGCGTCACCCTGCACGATGAATACCGCTCCGACTTGCGCATCCAGATACTGCGCCAGATATCTGACGATGTTTTCACCCAAGCGCTCGAGCGGCAGATCGCCCTGCATCACGCCGCTCAATCCGAGCTGCCCGGCGCGCAGCCAAGACTCTCTATTGCGGGCTTTGAAATCCCGCGACGCCATGGTTGCCGCGATGCCGATCAGGAACAGCAGCAGCAGCGATCCCCCCGACGTCACCGCAAACGAGAAACTGGAGGCGCTGCGCCAGTCGCGCGATTTATCCACGACCTGACCCCGCTCCTGATTTTGCATCTCGTCGCCCAGGATTCGGATCCGGTCCATGAGGGCCTTGCCGTGGCCGGAGAGCACGATCGCTAGAGCGGCCTCCGATTGACCGGCTTGCCGCAGCTCCACTGTCTTTGAAAGTTCCTGCAGCTTCTCATTCGCGAGCACGCTCAGGCTTTCCAAACGGTGGGTCTGCGCAGGGTCGTCGGCCAGCTGGATTCTCGCATCCGACAGGGCCAGCGGCAGCGCCTGTTTGGCCGCTTGAAAGGGTTCCAGATAATCCTCGCGGCCGGTCAGCAAGTAGCCACGTTGACCGGTCTCGGCGTCTTTGAGCGCCGAGAGGATCGCCTGAACCTGGGCGAGCGCCTCCACGGTCCGAGCGAGCTCCCGTGATGTCGCAGCTGCCTGCCGCACCGAGTCGAATGAAAGGACGGCGATGATGATAACCGCGGCGACCGCCACCAAAAAGCCGGTGAAGGTGCGAGGCTCCAAGGCAAATACCGGATCACGCGGCCTGCCAGGCACCGCGACATGACCGCCCGGATTCTCTGAAATGGAGGCTGGCATTATGCGTGGGTGAGCGCCGCCGAGAACCGGCTGTGGTTGGACTTCCGCGTCGGTGAGGTGGGATCGTTGCTTCGTTGCTTCGTTGCCTGAATTTTGCCATGAGACTGCGTTTTTACGTGCAGGAATCCTCCTACACGCGCGAGCGAGGCGCTTGCGCTTTGCGGGAGAGGGGGGGCCTGCGAAATACGGGCTGGCCCACAGAGCCAGCCCGATTGATGCGCCCTCTTGGCGTCCTTAGGATGTACTCCCCGCGCGCTCGGGCGCTTAGCCGCTAGCGGCTTGCTGAGCCCGTGTCGTTCTTGTCCTTATTCCCACCCGAACGGCTGGCCTCGTCATGGTCCGTACCACTACGTCGATCGGCTTGTTGGCCGCCCTGATGTTGAGCCCCCGCACCACCCTGCTGCCCGGCCTGGCCGCCGCGCTGACCCGTCTGGCCGCCGCTTGGCTGACCCGTCTGGCCGCCGCTTGGCTGACCCGCGTTGCCGCCACTCTGCTGACCCGCGTTGCCGCCACCCTGCTGACCCGCGTTGCCGCCGCCCTGCTGGCCCGCGCCGCCCTGCTGTCCCGCCTTGCCGCCCTGCTGTCCCGCGCCGCCTGTTTGCTGCGGTTTTTTGGCGCCGGATTGACCCGCACCTTGATCCCGTTGGTTGCGATCTCCGTCCTTCGTGCCGTGTGAGACGTTGCTGTTGTTGGGAAGGTTACTGTTGGTCATGAAAAATTCTCCTATGAGGACTGAAACAATCTTCGACGGATTCAGGCTAGGTCGTCCGGGCAGGTTAATTCATCCGCAGCTGGTGACTTCGCGGGGTAGGCGCCCGCTGACGGGCGACTTCCTACCGAGGGCGCCGCCCGGAGAGGACAGATTGGCCGGCACGATTGCCGCACAGTGACAGCACACATAGCTGCCTAATGAGGTCGTACGATGAGAAAAGCATTTGTCACCTGGGTCGGCATTGCGACAATGGCGGTGCTGGCGGGATGCAACAATGCCAAGTCACCCGACGCGGCAGCGAAAGACATTGCCGCGGCGGATCAATCCGCGGCGGCCAAGGTCGCCGATGCGCAGCGGGATGCACAGAAAGACATGAGCGCGGACGCCTACAATGTGGCGGTGGCGCAGGCCGATGGTGATCACAAGGTCGCAATACAGAAGTGCGAGACATTGCAGGGTCACGATCAACAGGCCTGCAAGGATCAGGCGGATGCGGACTACGACGCCGCCAAAGCAAATGCCAAGGCAGCGAAGGTCTCGAGCCAGCCGTGAGCGCGGTCCGCTCCAGCCGGCGTCATCGCTAGCCTGAGCACCGTCATCGCTAGCCTGAGCACCCTGCGCGGCTTTTTAGCGATTCAACTCCCGAGGTTCAGGAGTGCCGCGTTGCCGCCGGTCGCCGTGGTATTCACGGTCAGCGTTCGCTCGCTGGCGAAGCGCGCGAGATAATGCGGACCACCGGCTTTTGGACCGGTGCCGGATAAGCCGTTGCCCCCGAACGGTTGCACGCCGACCACGGCACCGATCATATTGCGATTGACGTAAGTATTTCCCACGGAAGTGCGCGCGAAAACCTCCCGCCAGAACGATTCGAGCCGGGTCTGCACCCCCAAGGTCAAGCCGTAGCCGGTGGCCCGAATCGCGCTGAGAACCTGGGCGACATCGGCGGATCGATAGCGCACCACGTGCAGCACGGGGCCGAACTCCTCGCGGGTCAACTGCCCCGCATCCTTGAGCTCGACCAGATGAGGCGCGACGAAACTGCCGTGGAGATGTGACTCATCGAGCAGGCAGGCCTTGATGATGCGGGCTTCGCGGCGCATGCGCTCGATGTGCCGATTGAGCCCCTGCTGCGCGGCGGCGGAGATGACCGGCCCCACATCGGTTTGCAGATTTGCCGGATCGCCGATCACCAGCTCATCCATGGCGCCGGCGATCATTTCGATTACCGTGTCCGCGATCTCCTCTTGGAGGAACAAAAGCCGAAGCGCCGAGCAACGCTGACCGGCGCTCATGAAAGCGGAGGTCACCACATCGTCCGTCACTTGCTCCGGCAGCGCGGTCGAATCGACCAGCATCGCGTTCAAACCACCGGTCTCAGCGATCAGCGGCACAATGGCGCCCTCCCGCGCGGACAGCATGCGCTGAATGGTGAGCGCGGTAGCCGTCGACCCAGTCATGGCGACCCCGGACAAGGCGGCGTGGGCGAACGCCGCTGCGCCGAACACCCGGCCGGCGGACGGGGCGACATGCAGCACCTCGGGCCCAACCCCCGCCTCGTGCAGCAGTGCAACGAAGCGCGCCGCGACCAGCGGTGTCGGCTCCGCAGGTTTCGCCACCACGGCGTTGCCCGCAGCCAGCGCGGCCGTTACCTGCCCGGCAAAAATCGCCAGCGGGAAGTTCCACGGACTGATGCAGGCGAACACGCCCCGGCCGTGCATCGACAGCTCGTTGAGCTCTCCGGTCGGACCCTCGAGACGTATCGGCTGACTGAACTCGTTGCGCGCGCGCACCGCGTAGTAACGGCAAAAATCCACCGCCTCGCGAACCTCGGCGACGGCATCCCCTAGGGTCTTGCCCGCCTCACGCACCAGCAGCTCGTAGAAGTCCGCGCGCGATTTCTCGAGCAGCGCCGCCGCTTGATCCAGGCAATCCGCCCGCACGGCGCCCCCGAGCGCATTCCACGCGGGCTGTGCGTGGCTGCCCGCATCGAAGGCACGCGCTATCTCTTCTGGCGTGGAGTCGCGACAGACGCCGACGGTTTCGCGCCGATCGGCGGGATTGGTGACCGGGTGCTCCTGACAGGGCGCCTCGCCGGCGCGTGTCGTGGAAGGCGACGCCGAGAGCTTTGTGGAGCGGCGGCCTGCGACTCCGGTGCGCAGAGTCTCGAGTTCGCGCGGGTCACCGAAGTCCGCTCCGAGCGAGTTGCGCCGGTCGGCATAGAGCGCGACGGGATTAGGCAGTTTCGGGTGGCCGTAGCTCTCCAGGCGCTCGAGCTCGGTGATCGGATCACGCACGATGTCGGCGACCGGCACCTCTTCATCCATGAAGCGATTGACGAAGGAAGTGTTGGCGCCGTTTTCGAGCAACCGCCGCACCAGGTAGGCCAACAAGTCCTTGTGCTCGCCCACCGGCGCATACACGCGCACCGCCGGGAAATTTGCGACCCGGCAGGCGGCTTCGGCGTAAAGCAGTCGTCCCATGCCGTGGAGCCGCTGGAATTCGTAGGCCGCGCCAGGCGGAGCGAGCTCGAGGACTGAGGCGATGCTGTGCGCATTGTGGGTGGCGAACTGCGGGTAGATGACATCGGTGTGCTTGAACAACTGGCCCGCGCAGGATAGGTAGGATACATCGGTCGTGACTTTGCGCGTATAGACCGGATAGCCCGATAAGCCGCGCTCCTGACCGCGCTTGATCTCGCTGTCCCAATAGGCGCCTTTGACCAGGCGCACCGTCATGCGCCGGCGGGTCGATCGCGCGGCGGCGGCCGCCCAATCGATCACGTCCGGAGCGCGCTTGGAGTACGCCTGAATCGCGAGCCCGAGACCTGGCCAATCGCGGGTGACCGAATCGCGCGCAAGCTCCTCCATCACATCGAGGGATAGGTCCAGGCGGTCCGCCTCCTCCGCATCAATGGTGAGCTGAATTCCACAAGCCGCGGCGCGGCGTGCAAGCTCGAGCGCTTTGGGGACCAGCCGGTGCATGACTCGCGCACGCTGAAAAAGCGAATAGCGCGGCTCGAGAGCCGACAACTTGATGGAAATGCTCGACCGCTCGTGTGGAGGGCTTCCGGCTCGCTGCGCCCCAATGACGTCGATGGCATGTTCGTACGATCGCAGGTACCTGTCCGCATCCTTCAGGGTGCGCGCGCCCTCCCCCAGCATGTCGAAGGAGCACAGCGCCACCTCCGGCTCGCGCGCACTGCGCGCGAGCGCCTCCTCGATCGAGCGACCGACCACGAACTCGCCGCCGATGATTCGCATCGCGCGCCGTACCGCGAGGCGCACCAGAGGTTCACCCGCCTTGCGCGTGAGTTTGCGCATCCAGCCGGCTGCGTCCACCTTGATGGACGGATCCAGATCCAAAATCCCGCCCGTCAGCATCAAACCCCAGGTTGAGGCGTTGACGAACAGGGACTCGGATTTGCCCGCATGCGCCGACCAATTTCCGGTCGACAGCTGTTCCGCGATCAGCCGATCCGCGGTGGCGTCATCGGGGATGCGCAGCAGTGCTTCGGCGATGCACATGAGCGCGATGCCCTCCTGATTGGACAGCCCAAATTCCTGCAGGAACGCATCCAGGAAGGGACGCTCGTCGCGGCGCGCGCGCGCGCCCTCGACCAATGCGACGCCCAGCGAGACCGCGCGGCGGCGCGCCCCGCCGGTGAGCTCCAATTGGTGCAACAAGCGGGCGACCGCCTGATCCTCCGGATACAAGGCATGCTCCCGGGCCGCCGCACGCATGGGGTCGGACGCCAGCGGTGGGGAATGGTCCTGCGGATGGGCAGCCATGACGTAGTCCTCGGAGAAAGCGCGGTCAAAAAGGTGCGGACGCTAGTATCCGCAAGGATGAGAGCGAAAACCAGCAGCAGCGCGGCGAGCCCGCGCGGTCTGAGCGGCCGTTGTCACGTTCTACGCGGCCTCGAACCCGGCTCGCCTCGCATCGAACCCGGCTCGAGCGGCATATCGCTCGCTGCGCTCCCGGCCGTCCCGGGAGGACTCGGGCAGGCGCATCAACGTGCTCTTGCCGAACAAGGATTCGACCAAATCGACCGCCAGCGTGGCGGTCTTGTTGCGTACATCGAGGGCCGGGTTGAGCTCCATGATGTCGAGCGAACCCATGAGCCCGGTATCGGCGATCATTTCCATGCAAAGCTGCGCCTCGCGGTAGGTCATCCCGCCTGCGACCGTAGTACCGACACCGGGCGCAATCTCCGGATCCAGAAAGTCGACATCGAAGCTGACATGCACGTGAGTGTCCGGCGTGAGTCCCTGCAGCGCGAGTTCCATGACCCGGCGCACGCCCATCTCGTCGATCGAGCGCATGTCGAATACCGGCAGTTGCTGCTCGTGAACGAATTTCCGCTCACCAGGATCGACACTGCGAATGCCGACCTGCCGGACCCACCCCGGCTGAATCGCGGGCGACGTTCCGCCGAGATCGAGCTCCGGCGGCCCGAAACCGCACAGACAGGCAACCGGCATGCCGTGAAGACTGCCGCTCGGACTCAACTCGCGGGTGTTGAAGTCCGCATGCGCATCGAGCCAAAGCACCCGCAGCGGGCGATGCGCTTCGCGGCAGTGCCTGGCCACCGCAGACACTGAGCCGACCGACAGGCTGTGATCCCCACCGAGAAGGATCGGAAGTCGCGAGGCTTGCAGCTCCCGATAGACCGCGGTGTGCAAGTCGCGGCTCCAGGCTGCGACTTCGCGCAGGTTACGATAACCATCGACTCGCTGAAGTCCGGAATTCGCAGGACCGGCGACGTTGCCGCAATCGACGACCTTGAGGCCTCGGGCCGTCAGTGCCTGGTGCAGCCCGGCCACGCGCAACGCCTCCGGACCCATGGAGGCGCCACGATCGCTCGCCCCGACATCCGTGGGCGCACCGATGAGGCTCGCTACGCGGGCAGGCGCGGGAACTCCGCACGTCGCGACGGGCTTGCTCATGCCGAGAACGCCCGGCTGCCGGACTTCTGATGCGGCTCGCCTGTCCGCGGCGTCTCACCCACTCGGGGTGCCCGATCGCGGGCGTCTCGGGGTGCCCGATCGCGGGCGTCTCGGGGCGCCCGATCGCGTGCGTCGTCGCGACAATCGGGTGCACGGCCGAGCTTCAAATCTCCGAATAAATCCTTCGGGTCGTCGAGCCTCGGGATGAGGTCGATCGAGTCTCCCCCGCTCTGCTCTCGATTCAATCTCTCCAGGTAACGCAGCGCGGAAAAGTCGTTCAGCGCGAAACCCACAGAGTCGAAAATCGTCACGTCTCGATCGTCCGTGCGCCCCAACTGCCGGCCGGACAGCACGTCGGCGATCTCGATCACACTCTCCGATGCTGCGAGCTGCTGAATTTCCCCCTCGATGCGCGCCTGGGGCTCGAACTCCACCACGATTCGCGCGCGCGGGGAACGCAAAATATCGACGTGCAGCTCGGTTTTGCCCGGGCAGTCGCCGCCGACCGCATTCAGATGCATGCCCGGCTCAATCATGTCGGGGGTGAGAATCAAGGCGTTGCGCTTGTCCGCCGTCACCGTGGTCACGATGTCGGCCCCGCGAACCGCCTGTCGCGTGTCGGTGCACGCGATGAGTTCCAGTCCAGCCAGGCCTTCGGCCTCGAGGTTGAGCCTGAGCTTGGCCGTGGCCTCGGGATCGGTATCGAACAGCCGCAACTCGCGAATGCCGAGCATATGGTGGAACGCAATGGCTTGGAACTCGCTTTGGGCTCCGTTGCCGATCAAGGCCATCACCCGGCTGCCAGCACAGGTCAAGCGGCGGGCCGCCAGTGCCGACATGGCTGCGGTGCGCAGCGCCGTGACGAAGGTCATCTCGGACAACAGCAGCGGATAGCCGCTCGCCACATCGGCCAGCACGCCGAAAGCGGTGACCGTGAGCAAACCCGCGGCCGTGTTCTTCGGATGACCGTTCACGTATTTGAACGAATACAACCGGCCGTCGCTGGTCGGCATCAGTTCGATCACGCCGGCGGCCGAATGAATCGCGTGGCGGGCCGATTTCTCGAATTCGCACCAGCGCAAATAGTCCGCCTCGATTTCGCCCGCCAGCGCGGCGATGAAGGGCGCGACCCCCACTTTGGAAACCAGTTCGCCCAGGCGCTTTGTGCCGATGTAGCTGACCATGCCGATCTCTCTCTTTTATGTGGATGGGCAGGGACTCCCCCGTGCCTATGGGGAGTGTGTTACAGGTAGGCGCTAATTAATAGATAGAATATTGACTGAAAAGACCATAAAATTGGCGTATCGACAGTCATAATTGGCGTTTTGTGGATAATACCGATCGGCACCTGCTGTCTTTGCTGCGCAACGACGCCCGCATGACCATCGCCGACATGGCGAAGGCCGTGGGGGTTTCGCGCGGCACGGTGCAAAACCGCATCGCCCGCCTGCAGGCGGAGGGCATTGTGCTGGGCTACACCGTGCGCTTGCGCAGTTCCGCGGAGGATCAGAGCATCCGCGCTCTCATGACCGTCGCGGTCGAAGGCAATCGTACCGACGAAGTATTGAAGGCGTTGCGGGGCGATCCGGCGGTCTGCGCCCTGCACACCACGAATGGACGCTGGGACATCGTCGCCGAGCTGCGGACCGACAGCCTCGAGGCCGTCGATCGCGTGCTCGGTCGGATCCGCCTCATCGACGGCATTTCCAATACGGAGACGAGCCTGCTGCTCTCGACGCACAAGTGACGCGCTGGCTCGCGGCTGCGGCGGCTCGCGGGCCGGTTCAACCAATCGAGCGGGCCTCCGGCAGGCGCGCCACGAATAATCTAACCGCCCCGCCACTCTTCCCGCCTCCTCCGACGATGCGCACGGCTCGCTCCTCCCGCCCGGAAAAAACCCCGAGATCCCAGGGACCCAATTGATCCGTTGTTTCGCAACTCGCGATCTCGACACTCGCATCGATCGGGAACATCAGCATCAAGTCACGAGCGCCAAGATCGAAGGACCCTGCCTCGGACAAAATATGCACTCGCGCCCGAACGCCGTTCAGCTTCTTGGAGACCATGAAGTTCAAATCCACACAGGGGCCGCTGATGAGATCGCAATGCGTGGCGAGACCACCATCGAACTCTTCCATATCCCCGACCCTGCGCAATTCGCGGACGCGCGCCGTGGCGCCGTCGGCGAACCTGAGGACCACCCCCGCACCCTTCAGCAACACCATGAAGCGCTGGTACGCAGCGAATTCCGAAAAAGGGCCGGCGTTGTCGATCCGTGCGACGCTCACCCGCCAATCGAACGAATCTCCGTGTGATGGCATCCGAATCGCTTCGTGGGTGACGCCGCCACCGTTTTTCCACGGCAGGGCGACGAACGAGGATTGTCGAATGATGCGCATGTGCCAAAATAATACCGAACTATGAGCGCTCCTTGCGATGTGGTGATCATCGGCGCGGGAATCGCGGGACTGGCCGCGGGCCGGCTGCTCGCGCGCGCGGGCCGCCGGGTGACCCTCATCGAAGCCCGTGATCGAGTGGGCGGTCGCATCCACACCCGTCATTTGGCGCCGGACCTCCCGATCGAACTCGGCGCGGAGTTCGTTCACGGTCAGCCGCCCGCTCTCTGGGAGCTGATTCGCGAGGCCCATCTGCCAACCTACGAGCTCGAGGGCTCCGAGCTCGAGTATGAAGGTGGTCGCCGCAGCGCGCGGGGGCATCAGCCGGGGCAGGCCCATCGCGTGCTCGAGGACATGATTCAATGGCTCGCGCGCAAACCCACGGGCACCGATATGACCTTCGAGCAATATCTCGAATCGCAACCGACCCAGGGCGACGCCGCTGAGGCTGCAACACGGTATGTCGAGGGGTTCAACGCGGCGGACCGGCGTCGCATCGGCATCGCCTCACTCGCCAAGCAGCAGCGCGCGGAGGATGCCATCGGGGCGGATCGTCTGTTCCGTGTCTCCTCGGGATACGACGCCCTGCCGAAATTTCTGGCCGCCGAGTTCGCTCGCGCTGGCGGGACGCTCGAGCTGCAAACGCCGGCGCAACGAGTCGACTGGTGCCGCGGATCGGTCATCGTGACGGCCCACCGAGTGAAGTCGATTCAGTTTCACGCCCCGCGTGCGCTCATCACGGTGCCTTTGGGCGTGCTGCAGGCCTCCAGAATTCAATTCGAGCCGCGCCCGGCGGCAATTCTCGAGCAGGCGGATCGCTTGGCCATGGGTGCCGTCGTGCGGATCGTGCTCGTCTTCCGCGCCAAGTTCTGGCCTGAGAATCTAAGCTTTCTGTTCACACCGTCGGAGCTTCCCGCCACTTGGTGGACCCCCGTGCCGAGCAGCGCGCCCATTATCACAGGTTGGTTGGGGGGCCCGAAGGCCGCTGCCCTCCAATCGGCCGCCGCTCGGGATGCAGACCGTCCCGCGCTGTTGGGCACCTGCCTTGAGACACTTGCCAAAGCGTTCAATCGGCCCCTTGCCGAGCTCGAGGCGTTACTGTCGAGCTGGCACACTCATGATTGGCAGAAGGACCCGTACGCCCACGGGGCATACAGCTACGTCCCTGCGGGAGCGCTGGACGCGCCCGAACGCATGACTCAACCGGTCGAAGACTCGCTCTATTTCGCCGGGGAGCACACGGATGTAACCGGCCATTGGGGAACCGTCCACGCCGCGCTTCAATCCGGTACATTGGCTGCTGAGCGGCTGCTTCGGTCCGGACTCGGCTAAAGTCCTACAGGGGGACCTCGCCACCGGCTTACAGCTCCGCGGGCACGCGAGCCCTATGCTTTTAGGCCCTATGCTTTTTACATTCACGGGAGCGGATCACATTGTTGACCGAGCATGACGTCTACCTGTTCAGAGAGGGAAGCCATGGCGACCTCCATTCCAAGCTCGGATGTCATTTGCTCGATCGTGGCGGTGCCTCGTTCGGCGTCTGGGCACCGAACGCTGCCAGGGTCTCGGTAATCGGAGACTGGAACGGCTGGGGGGCCCATGAGGAGCCGCTCACCCCGCGCGCGGACGGGTCCGGCATCTGGGAGGGCACCGCGCCGGCCGCGCAACGCGGTCAGGCGTACAAATATCGGATCGCCTCGACAGTCAACGGTTACACCGGGGAAAAGGCGGACCCCATCGGCTTCTATTCCGAACTCGCGCCGGCCACGGGCTCCCGGATCTGGTCGCTCGAATGGAGCTGGCAGGACGCGAAATGGATGGAATCGCGCGCCACGCGTAACGGGCTCGATGCCCCCATGTCCATCTACGAGCTGCACTTGGGGTCCTGGAAGCGCAAGGACGGACGCCTTCCCAATTACCGGGAGGTGGCCGAGGAGCTCGCCGACTACATCGTCGGGCTCGGGTTCACGCACGTTGAGCTCATGCCGGTGACCGAGCATCCGTTTTACGGCTCTTGGGGCTACCAAACCACTGGCTATTTTGCGGCCTCGGCACGCTATGGCACGCCGCAGGATCTCATGTACTTCGTCGACCACCTGCACCAGAAGGGCATCGGTGTGATCCTCGACTGGGTGCCATCCCACTTCCCCACCGATGCGCACGGCTTGATCTATTTCGACGGCACGCATCTGTACGAACATGCCGATGCGCGTCAGGGGTTTCATCCGGAATGGAACTCGGCGATCTTCAACTACGGACGTAATGAGGTGCGCAGTTTCCTGGTGTCGTCCGCCCTGTTCTGGCTGAAGCACTATCACATCGATGGATTGCGGGTCGATGCGGTCGCCTCGATGCTCTACCTCGACTATGCACGCAAGCAGGGCGAATGGATCCCGAACCGCTTCGGCGGCCGCGAGAATCTGGAGGCCACCGAATTCCTGCGCGAGCTGAATCGCGCGGTGTACCGCGATCACCCGGACACGACCATGATCGCCGAGGAATCGACCGCCTGGCCGATGGTGTCGCGTCCCACCGACATGGGAGGACTCGGTTTCGGCCTGAAGTGGAACATGGGCTGGATGCACGACACGCTCAAGTACATGCAGCAAGACCCGCTCTATCGGCGTTATCACCACGGACAGCTCACCTTCTCGTTGATCTATGCCTTCAACGAGAACTTCGTCTTGCCGCTGTCGCACGACGAGGTCGTGTACGGCAAGGGTTCGTTGATCGGCAAGATGCCGGGCGACGGTTGGCAGCAATTCGCCAACCTGCGTGCGTTGTTCGGCTACATGTGGGGGCATCCGGGCAAGAAGCTCTTGTTCATGGGCGGCGAATTCGGGCAGCGGCGCGAGTGGACTCACGAAGGCGAGCTCGAATGGTGGGTGACTGCGCTCCCCGAGCACGCGGGCGTGCAGCGATGGGTGAGCGACCTGAACCGGGTGTACCGCAGCGAGCCGGCGTTGTACCGGATCGATTTTTCGCCCGACGGATTCGAATGGCTGGACGTCGACAACGGGGACGCAAGCGTCATCGCATTCCTGCGCAAGGGCGGCGGCGACGCGCCGCCCGTGCTCATCGCCTGCAACTTCACACCGGTACCACGCACGAATTTTTTGATCGGTGTACCGCAACGGGGGGTGTGGCGCGAGATTTTGAACAGCGACGCGCGCGACTACGGCGGCGCGGGCTGGGGGAACTTGGGAGCGGTGGAATCGGTGCCGGTATCCACTCACGGACGCGTCGAATCGGTGAACCTGACGCTTCCGCCGCTTTCCACCATCATGCTGCGATGGGAGCCCCGTGGCTGAGCCGGTTGGCAATGACGGCCGCGTTCGCGCGGTGATCGACTCGCTTTCGCCCACCGTGGATGGGGGGCGCTTCCCCGCCAAGCGCATTGCCGGCGAGCCGGTGTGCGTCGAGGCTCACTGTTTCGCAGACGGGCATGACAGGCTGCGAGTCCGGTTGCGCTGGAGCAAGCGCGGCAAAGCAGAAACTTCGGTGAACGAGTCGGACATGGCGGAGCGGGGCAACGATGTTTGGATCGCCGAGTTCACCCCTTCCGAGCCGGGCCGCTATCGGTGCGAGATATCCGCCTGGGTGGATCATTTCGAGTCGTGGCGAGGAGAACTCGAGCGACGCGATGAGCTTGCCGATGTCCAGGTGGCGCTGCAAGTCGGAGCTGCGCTTGCTCGGGAGGCCGCGGCACGCGCACAGGGGAACGACGCCGCCAATCTCGCCGAGTGGGCCTCACTCCTGGAGAATCGCGCGCAGGACGGCTCGGCGGCAGCGCCCGATATGGAATCCCTCAGGGCGCTCGCGCTCGATCCGGCCAAGGCAGGTCTTGTTGCCCGATATCCGGACATGCAGCTCGCCTCGACCGCTGCTTTCGAAATTGCGGTGGATCGCAAGCGGGCCGCTTTTTCGAGCTGGTACGAGCTGTTTCCGCGTTCCACTGCGGCCGACCCGACCCGTCACGGCACGTTCAAGGATGTCGAAGCGCGTCTTCCGTACGTGGCCGAGATGGGCTTCGATGTGCTCTACTTTCCGCCCATCCAGCCCATCGGCCGTGTCAACCGCAAAGGCGCCAACAATGCGCTCAGCGCGCGGCCCGGGGATGTGGGCAGCCCCTGGGCCATCGGATCCGCCGAAGGCGGCCACAAGGAGATCCTGCCGGAGCTCGGGACTTGGGAGGATTTCAGGAATCTGAACGCCCGGGCCCGGAGCCTCGGAATGGAGATCGCGCTGGACATCGCGTTTCAATGCGCGCCCGATCATCCGTATGTGAGCTCGCATCCGGAATGGTTCAAACATCGGCCCGACGGCAGCATTCAATATGCGGAGAATCCGCCCAAGAAGTATCAGGACATTTACCCGTTCGACTTCGAGACCGACGACTGGCGTGCTCTGTGGGAGGAGCTGAAGAGCGTGATCGAGTTTTGGATCGGGGAGGGCGTGCGGATATTCCGGGTCGACAATCCGCACACCAAGGCTTTCCCGTTCTGGGAATGGGTCATCAACGAGATCCAGCGCACAACCCCGGAGGCGATCTTCCTCGCCGAGGCCTTCACGCGCCCGAAGCTGATGCACCGCCTGGCGAAACTCGGATTCACGCAGTCCTACACTTATTTCACATGGCGCAACAGCAAGCGGGAATTGACGGAATATTTCACCGAACTCGCGCAGGGATCCGGAACGCAGTACTTCCGGCCTAACGTCTGGCCGAACACGCCGGACATCCTGCAGGAAACACTGCAGTCAGGGCTGCGCCCGGTGTTCGCGGCGCGTCTCATCCTGGCGGCGACTCTGGCGGCCAACTACGGGATCTACGGCCCCACTTTCGAGCTCATGGAAAGCGCCCCGCGGGAGCCGGGCAGCGAGGAATACCTGAACTCCGAAAAGTATCAGGTTCGCCATTGGCGTCTCGACCGGCCGGACAGCCTGCGCTCGCTGATCGCCCGGATGAACCGCGTGCGCCGCCAGAACCCCGCGCTGCAATCGGACCGCTCGTTGAAATTCTGTGCCGTGGACAACGAGCATCTGATCGCCTACCGAAAGAGTGACCAGGCCTCAGGGAACATCGTCCTCGCCGTGGTCAACCTGGATCCACACCACGTGCAGTCCGGATGGATCGAACTCGATCTTCAGAGCCTCGGGCTCGATCCGCTGCGCCCATACCAGGTGCACGATCTGCTGAGCGAGCAGCGCTTTGAGTGGCGCGGCGCCCGCAACTTCGTCATGCTGGATCCCGCGCGGCTGCCGGCGCACGTGTTCGTGTTGCGCCGCCACCTGCGCAGCGAGCATGATTTCGACTACTTCGTGTAACGCACGAGCCTGCATGAACGACGGCGCCCCTCCTGCCTTGGATCCCGCGACGCTCTCCGGCCTCGATGTTGATGATCCGCTCTGGTACAAGGATGCGGTCATCTATCAGCTCAACGTCAAGGCCTTCCTGGACTCGAACGACGACGGGATCGGTGATTTTCAAGGCCTGACCTCCAAGCTGGGCTACATTCGCGATCTCGGTGTCAACACGATCTGGCTGATGCCTTTCTATCCGTCGCCGCTCAAGGACGACGGCTACGACATCGCCGACTACAAGAACGTGCACCCCCAATACGGCACCCTCGAGGATTTCCGCACCATGCTGCGCGAGGCGCACCGGCTGGGCCTGAAAGTGGTGACCGAGCTCGTCATCAATCACACCTCGGACCAGCATCCCTGGTTTCAAGCGGCGCGCAAGGCGCCGGCCGGCTCGCCCGAGCGCGACTTCTACGTCTGGAGCGAAACCGATCAGAAGTATCTGGGCACGCGGATCATCTTCATAGACACCGAAACGTCCAATTGGACTTTCGATCCGGTCGCCAAGCAATACTATTGGCACCGCTTTTTCAGCCATCAGCCGGACCTCAACTTCGACAATCCCCGGGTGATGAGCGCGGTGCTCGAGATCATGCGCTTCTGGCTCGACATGGGCGTCGACGGTTTCCGCCTGGATGCGATCCCGTATCTCGTGGAGCGTGAGGGCACCAACAACGAGAATCTTCGCGAGACGCACGACGTGATCAAGCGGCTGCGTGCCGCGATCGACGCCAACTACAAGAATCGCTTTCTGCTCGCGGAAGCCAACCAGTGGCCCGAGGATGTGCGCGAGTATTTCGGCGACGGCGACGAATGCCACATGGCCTATCATTTCCCGCTCATGCCGCGCATCTACATGTCCATTGCGCAGGAGGACCGCTACCCGATATCCGAGATCATGCAGCAGACGCCCGACATTCCGGAGAGCTGCCAGTGGGCCATTTTTCTGCGCAACCACGATGAGCTGACCCTGGAAATGGTGACCAGCAAGGAACGCGACTACATGTACACCACGTATGCTGCGGATGTGCGCGCGCGCATCAACTTGGGGATTCGCCGCCGGCTCGCGCCGCTCATGGAGAACGACCGGGAGCGCATCAAGCTGATGAACAGCCTGCTGCTGTCGATGCCGGGCTCGCCCATCGTGTACTACGGCGACGAAATCGGCATGGGCGACAACGTGTTCATAGGCGACCGCAACGGGGTGCGCACGCCCATGCAGTGGAGCCCGGATCGCAATGCCGGATTTTCGCGCGCCGATCCGCAGCGGCTCTATCTGCCGCCGATCATGGATCCGATCTACGGTTATCCGTCCATCAATGTCGAGGCGCAATCCCGCGATCCGAGCTCGCTCCTGTCCTGGACGAAGCGCATGCTCGCCGTACGCAAGAACACGCAGGCGTTCGGACGCGGCACCCGGCGCTTTCTTCGGCCCGGTAACCGCAAGATTCTCGCGTACCTTCGCGAGTATGGTGAGGACAGCCTGCTGTGCGTCGCGAATCTCTCGCGCTCGGCGCAGCCGGTGGAGCTCAACCTCCCCGAATTCAAGGGACGTGTGCCGGTGGAGATGCTGGGACGCACGACGTTTCCACCGATCGGCGATCTGCCCTACCTGCTCACGCTGGCGGGCTACGGTTTCTACTGGTTCAAGCTCACCAAGGATGCCGAGGCGCCTTCGTGGCACGAACACGTCCTGTCCCTGGACGAGCGCCCGGTGCTCGTGCTGTTCGACGGCTGGAGCAGCTTGTTCCGCGACCGTGTCGTGCCATGGCGCATCGGCATGGCGGAGAAGACGCGTATGCAATTCGAGACCGACACGCTGCCGAGATTCATCGAGACGCAACGCTGGTATGCCGCGAAGGGCACACCGATCGAGCGCGCTCGCATCGTCGATCACGTGCTGTGGCAGGAAGCAAAATCGAGCTGGATCATCGCTCTGTTGGAGGTCATCGCGGGCGGGGAATCCGCAAACTATTTCATGCCTCTGGCCCTTGCCTGGGAGGAGCGCGACGAGGAACGAGTGCGCAACCTCTCCACGGCTGCCATCGCCAAGATCCGCCAGCAATCGAGCGTCGGCGTGATGGGTGATGCCTTCGCCGACGAGTCGTTTTGCCAGTCGCTGGCCGCGGCGATGGCGAAGCCGCGGGAAATCGCGACCGCGCAGGGGAAGCTGGAGTTTCGGCCCACCGCCGCTTTCAAACGCTTGGCGGGCAGCGCAGTTGGCTCGCTTCACGCCGCGCGGCCGCAGGGGTCCAGCTCGAACACGATTGTCGTCCTCGGTGAGCGGCTGATTCTCAAGGGTTATCGGAGGCTCCGCAGCGGCGCGAGCCCGGAACTGGAGATGGGGATGTATCTCACCGACGCCGTGCATTTCGCCAACTGCGCACCGCTGGCCGGCGTGCTGCAATATCGCGAAAAGACCGGCGAACCGACTCTGCTCGCCATGCTTCAGGCCTATGTCGCGAATCAAGGCGACGGCTGGACCTGGTCACTCGAGTACTTGCGGCGTCATCTGGAGGAATATCGTACGGCACCCGCCACCGATGCGCGGCCCCCAAACGCGCACGATGCCTACCTGGCGATGATCCGGATACTCGCGACGCGCACGGCCGAGCTCCATCGAGCCCTGGCCACGCCCACCGAGGAGCCCGCATTCGCTCCGCAGCCGCTGACGCGCGTGGACCTCGACGCCTACAAACTGCGCGCAACCGAGCAGGCAAAGAACGCGCTCAACCTCTTGAAGGACCACGCAGGCACGCTCACGGGCACTGACCGCGAAAAGGGCAACGCCGTACTCGCGATGCGCGACGAGATTCTCAAGCGCATTGCAACCGCCGTTGCCGCGGAGCCGAGGGGGACCAAGATCCGCATCCACGGCGACTATCATCTCGGCCAGGTGCTGCTGACGCGCAACGACTTCACCCTCATCGATTTCGAGGGGGAGCCCGGCCACAGTCTGGAAGAACGGCGGGCGAAGCAATCGCCGCTGCGGGACGTTGCCGGCATGCTGCGGTCGTTCAGCTACGTCGAGCACAGCGCATTGCGCGCTGTGGCGCACGACGATGTCGAGCTCGCCAAGCTCGCGCCGCTCGCCCGCAGCTGGGCGGTGCAAGTGCGCGCGGCCTTCCTGTCGGCCTACGAGGCGGCCGCGCACGGTGCGTCGCTTTACGATGCGCTCACCCCCGGAGCGGGCCTCCTCGGCTTGTTCGAGCTCGAGAAGGCCCTGTACGAGCTTCGCTACGAACTCGGCAACCGGCCCGCCTGGGCGGGGATCCCCCTGCTGGGCATCCTCGAATGGATACACCCGAATGGGGCGTAACATGATCGCAAGTCTTTGGAAGTCACGCAGCGGATGTCGCGGAGGTACACATGCAAAGTCTTGATCTGTCGGCGGATGCTGCGCGCGACTTCCTGCACCAAGCATTGGCATTCCTGCCTGAAATCGTCAAGGCATTCGCGATCATCCTGCTCGGCTGGCTGTTCGCCAAGGCGATTCGGTTCGCGGTCGAACGGGGGTTGCGTGCGATCAACTTCAACGTTTTGACCGAGCGCGCGGGAACCGATCATTTCCTGCAGCAGGGGGGCTTGCGCGGCGATACCACCACCCTGTTCGGATTATTCGCCTACTGGTTGGTGATATTGGCGGCGCTGATGAGCGCGGCGCATACGCTTGGCCTTCCGCACGTGGCGGACGTGCTGCACCAGATGGTGCTGTTTTCGCCCAAGCTCCTGGTGGCCATGCTGGCGGTGGTATTTGGATCGTATTTCGCCCGATTCGTCGGCAGCGCTGTCACCACGTATTGCGTGGAAGCGGGCGTTCCGGACGCTGATCTTCTCGGCAAGCTGGCGCAGTACCTCATCATGGCCTTCGTGATCATGATCGCATTGAGCCAGGTGGAGGTCGGCGGCGACATCGTGCAACGGACATTTCTCGTCATCCTGGCCGGGATCGTGCTGGCGCTTGCGCTCGCGTTCGGTCTGGGCGGCAAGGATTGGGCCGCAGCGCTGCTCGAGCGGTGGTGGCCGCGTCACGGCCGCAAAGACGGCCATTGACCGCGGTCCGGGTGCCATCGGGGCGCTCGGCGCACGCAATGCCCTTCGGCGCAGAGCTACAACCGCAAGGCGGCACGCGGTTTCGTCTGTGGGCGCCTTCGGCAGAAAGCGTGCAGCTGCAGCTGGTCGCGGGCGCTCGAACCGGCTTGCTCAGATTGCAGCACGTCGCGAAGGGATGGCATGAGATTTTCGTTCCGGAAGCCGGCGCGGGCACGCGGTACGGCTATCTCGTGGCTGCGAACTCGCTCGAGCCGAAGTTCGTGCCCGATCCTGCCTCGCGCTTCAATCCCGACGGCGTGCACGGACCCAGTGAGGTGATCGATCCGCGCGAGTATGCCTGGGACCCTGCGAACGATGCCTGGCGCGGCCGCCCCTGGGAGGAGGCGGTGATCTACGAGCTGCACATCGGCACGTTCACGGCGGAAGGAACCTTCGCATCGGCCCTGCGCCGGCTGCCGCAATTGGTGGATGTCGGGATCACCGCGCTGCAGATCATGCCGCTGGCTGCCTTCGCCGGAATGCACAACTGGGGATACGACGGTGTGCTCCAGTATGCTCCCGCCGGCTGCTATGGCGGCCCGCTCGCGCTCAAGGCGCTCGTCGACGGCGCGCACTCCCTCGGACTCATGGTGTTCCTCGACGTGGTGTACAACCACTTCGGTCCCGACGGCAATCACCTACACGGCTATTGCCCGGAATTCTTCAACCCCGCCCATCGCACGCCCTGGGGCGCCGCCATCAACTTTGACGGCGCAGAAAGCCGCACGGTGCGCGACTTTTTCATCCACAACGCGCTTTTCTGGATCGACGAGTACCGTTTCGACGGATTACGCCTGGACGCCGTCCATGCGCTGCGCGATGCGAGCACGCCCGACATCGTGTGCGAGCTTGCATGCGCAATACACGGGGGTCCGGGCCGCGAGCGCCACATCCACCTCATGCTCGAGAACAACCGCAACGAAGTCCGCTACCTGGAGCGCGACTCCGGCGGCCGGCCATTGTGCGCCACCGCACAGTGGAACGATGACTTCCATCATGCATTTCACGTGCTGTTGAGCGGAGAAAGCGACGGCTATTACGCGGATTACGCGGCAGCGCCGCTGGCTGCCGTCGGCCGCTCGCTCGCCGAGGGCTTCGCTTATCAGGGAGAGCATTCCCCGTTTCGCGGCCGTCCCCGCGGTGAGGCGAGCGCCTGTCTGCCGCCGAGTGCGTTCGTCGCATTCCTCCAGAACCACGACATGGTCGGAAACCGGGCCTTGGGCGAGCGCATCGGAGCCTATGCAGACCGTCGGCTTCTGACCGCCGCGTATGCATGTCTGCTCTTGACGCCGCAGATCCCAATGCTTTTCATGGGTGAGGAGTTTGCTGCCTCTTCGCCATTCTTATTCTTCTGCGATTTCGCTCCTGCACTGGGCGCCGCCGTCGCTGCCGGCCGGCAGCGCGAGTTCAGGCGCTTCGCCGCTTTTGCGGATGGCACCGTGATGGCGCGCCTTTCCGATCCCAATAACCCCGCCACCTTTGCCGCCTCCAAACTCCAGTGGGAGGAACGGGAACGCGGACCGCACCGGGAACGGCTGAACCTGGTTCGCGAACTCCTCGCGCTGCGCGGGCGGTACCTGGTTCCGCAACTCGCGACGGCCGTCCACGGCGGCTCGTTCCAGATCCAGGGGGGCCTGCTGCAGGCTCAATGGGATTTCGGCAGCGACCACCGATGGCGCATTCTCGCCAATTTCGACGCCACCCCCGTCGCGGCAAGTCTGCCGCCAGGGGAGATCGTGTTGATGCGCGGCATCGAGCCTCACGACCCGGTCGCGCGCGTGGCGTCGGGTGGAATATGCGTGATGCTCGAGCACGGTCCCGGCGCACCGCAACCTAGACGCAAACCTCGGAGTCGATCATGATCGGCGTTGTATGCCGTCCATCTCCCCCGCCCATCCCAAGCTTTTCGGACCGGTGACTTTGCACGCTAAAGTGGTGGACAAATCCGCCTGCCCCGGCCGCTGGGTGCCGCGGCAGGCACAATGACCGCGTCATTCATGCATCCAATCGTCGTCTTACTCGGATATTTGACCCTGATCGCCGCCGCGGGGTACATGATCTTGGCGGTTTTCGCGGCAGTGGCGGCGCACATGCGCCGGCAGCCGGACTTGGCCGCCGTGCGCCCGCCGGTCAGCATCCTGAAGCCGCTTTGTGGAGCGGAGCCGGGCCTTCACCACAACCTGCGCTCGTTTTGCCTGCAGGAGTATCCGCAGTTCGAAATCATATTCGGCGTAAGGGAGGCAAGCGATCCGGCGTGCGCAGTGGTCAGGCGTTTGATGGCCGAGTTTCCCTCCTTGCCGGTCAGTCTGGTCGTCGATCCGAAGCTTCACGGCAGCAACCGCAAGGTGAGCAACTTGGTCAACATGCTGCCGCATGCCAGGCACGAGCTTCTGGTCATGGCCGATAGCGACGCCTTCGTGCGGCAAGACTACCTGGCTGCCGTGGCGGCACCGCTGAGCGAGGACGGGGTAGGTTTGGTGACATGCCTGTATCGCGCGATTCCGACGAGAGGCATATGGTCCGGGCTGGGGGCCATGTACGTCAACGAATGGTACATGCCGCTGGTGATGCTCAGCTGGCTGTTCGGTTATCGGGGCTACGTGTCCGGTCAGACGCTGTGCATGCGTCGTTCGACGCTGCGCGCCATAGGCGGTCTGGAGGCGCTTGCCGATCAGCTGGCGGAGGATCATCGGCTGGGCCAGTTGGTGAGCGGCGTAAACTTGAGGATCGAGCTGTCGCCTTATGTGATTGACGGGGAACACCACGAGCCCGATCTTCGATCCGTCGCCCGGCACGAATTGCGCTGGATGCGCACCATTCGCGCCGTGCGGCCCCGCAGCTTCCTCGGAATATTCCTCACCTTCAGCCTGCCGCTCGCCTTTCTGGGCATCGCGTTGGCGGCGGACGCGGCCACGATATCCCCGCTGGCGTGGTGCCTCTTCGCGGGCGCACTGACCGCTCGGATCGCCTTGCATTTCGTGCAGCGGATCAAGGGCAGCCGCTCTGCGGTGAGGGAACTCTGGCTTTTGCCGCTTTGCGACATTCTGATTCTATGGGGTTGGCTCCGCAGCCTTTGCACCTCGCGCATTGCGTGGCGCGATGACGAGTTCGATGTCGACGCGGATGGAGTCCTGCACCCGTTGCGTTGATCGGCCCATGGCCGGATGACGTGCGCACCGCCCCGATGCAACCCACATGAAGCTTTCGATTTATCTGGGCGGCCTGATCGGCCTGGGTCTGCTGATCGGCGTTGCCGTGCATACCAATTTGCCGGCCATGGTTCACGTGCTGCGCCTCGGCGGCCCGCAGTTGTTCTGGGTCATTCCGTATCGCGGGATTTTCTTTCTGCTGTATGCGATCGGCTGGCTGGCCCTGTTGCGCCCCGACGACGCAGCGCGCCGCGCGGGACTCGCGTATTTTTTTTGGGCGACCGCGGTACGCGACGCGGTGGATCGGCTGCTGCCGGTGGCGAGTGTGGGCGGGAGCCTGGTCGGTGTGCGCATCCTGCGGTGGCGCGGCATCGGGGGGGCGCCGGCGACGGCCAGTGTGATCGTCGAGATCTTCCTGACCTTGGTCGTGGTTTATCTGTTCACCGCGATGGGATTGATGCTGCTGGCCGGATACGGCACGCACAACGACGAATTCCGGCGCGTGTTGACCGCATTCGTGCTCAGCTTGCCCATCCCGATCATCATGCTGATGCTTCTGCGAAACGGCGCGGTGCTCGAGCGGCTCAAATCGTTCATGCATGCGGTCGCGGGCGAAAGCGCGGCTTCCCGGGGCACAGCCTCACTGGACCAGGAGATTCGAGCATCCTTGCATCGGCGCCGCGGCTTGCTGGTGGCCGGATCTCTTCAGCTCGTGGCATTTTTCTCCGGTGCGCTCGAAATCTGGTTTGCGCTCCGTCTGTTCGAGCATCCGATCGGCATGGACGCCGCGCTGATGCTCGAGAGCATGACCCAGGCAGTGCGTCACATCGCCTTCGTCATTCCGGGCGGTCTCGGGGTGCAGGAGGCCGGTCTGATCCTATTCGGTCATATCGTCGGAATCGACAGTGAGATGGCCCTCGCGGTCGCGATGGTGAAAAGGGTGCGCGAGGTGCTTTGGGGCGTGCCTTTTCTGCTTTCTTGGCAATGGGCCGAGGGCCGACGGCTGCGGGCGGCCTAACGGGGCGGGCTCCCCCGCGACGGGAGCATCCGCGCCAAAACCCCGTCGTGCAAAACATATCGATGCCATAGCGCCGCGAGCGCGTGCAATCCCGCCACAGCAAACAGCGTGTAGGCCAGATATCCGTGGATGTCCTCGGTGGGCCCAAAGATCGCCTTGTCCTTCTTGACCCCGAAATCGATCTGGAAGATGCCGAAGTTGAACGCCCGGCCATGGTAGATGAACGTCACGATGCCCAGGATCGGAATGACGAACATCAACGCATACAGGATAACGTGCACCGGGCTGGAAAAGCGCCGGGAGAATGCGCCTAACCCCTCCGGCAGCGCCGGCGGCGCATGACGCAGCCGATATCCCACCCGCGCAAACAGGACGAGCCACAGAAGGAGGCCGATCAACGCGTGGATGTTGATCCAGAACGCTTGCGATTGCTTCGGCCAGGAATCGTGCAGCAACCCCAACACGCCGACGATGACGACGAGGCCGAACATGCTCCAGTGGAACGTGATGGCAGCGGGTCGATAGCGCTGCCCGGTCGGCAGCGGATGGGAGGATTCCAAGGGGTCGGTCGGCATATCGAGCGCACCTTCAGTCACAACCTGATGCCCGCTATTCTGGCTGATCGGAGCCGACTTAAGAACCCCCTCCCGCAGTTCGCCCCCCCTCCGCCCCCGGATTGATGCTCCGCGGGGCGCATCGCCGACTTGACATCCGGCCACTCTGCAGCACAAAGTACATATACTTTGCCCCGCAAAGTTTATTGAGCGCGGGCCTGCTCGTGCCGAGTGAATCAGTCCCCGCCGTGAAACCGTACCGTCTGGCGAAAGGAGCGAGTGCTATCGGAGGCTCAACGCGGCATCTGGGGCTTGTTGTCTGCCTGCTGTTCACAACCGGCGTCCAGGCGGACGCGCCCTTCGACCTTGCGGCATACCACGGCCGGGTGGTTTATCTGGACTTTTGGGCGTCCTGGTGCGGTCCGTGCCGGCAGTCCTTTCCCTGGATGCAGAGCATGAAAAACACCCACCAGGAGCAGGGCCTGACCGTGGTTGCGGTCAACTTGGACACGGACCGCATCGCGGCGGATAAATTCCTGGCTCGATTTCACCCGACGTTCGATGTGCGCTTCGATCCTAAAGGGGATCTTGCCGAGTTCTACAAGGTGCACGGAATGCCCTCGAGCGTGCTCATCGACCGCCACGGCGTGGCGCGCTTCACGCACGTCGGATTCCGCCCGGTCGATGGTCCGGTCTACGAAGCTCAGATGCGTGAGCTGTTGGCGGAAAAATAGATGATTACCTGGAGCGCAAAGCAATGATGGGTCGCTTGAGTCTTTCATTCGCAATCATCGGTGCCGTGGCGCTCACTGGTTGCAGCGCTTTGGGGGTCAAGCCCTGGCAACGCGATGTGCTTGCGCGCGAGGAGATGCAGCTCGACTCCGATCCTCTCGATGCTGAGATCGATGATCACCTGTACTTCAGCAAAGAAGCGTCCTCGGGCGGACGGTCCTTTGCCGGCGGCGGCTGCGGATGCAACTGAAGCCCAAGTCACCGCTGCCTTCGCCGGCGCGCCGCCGGTTGATGGCCGCGAGCTGCGCGTTGCTGAGCGCGGGCGCCGCCCGCGGCCAGTCTTCCGACATCGATTCTCGCGACGGCGGATTGCTCCAAGAGTGGTCTGTTGATTCGGCGCTCGCCTATTATCACGAGAACGGCCGGATTCAAGCGGTCGAGCCGGTGCTCGACGTGGCCAAGGTGTTCGCCGACGGGCAGTCGATCAGCCTCGATGGGACTTTCGACGCGCTCTCGGGCGCGAGCCCCAACGGCGCGTTGCCGAGCCGCACTGCGCAAACCTTTGCTTCCCCTTCGGGCAAGGTCGGGCACCAATACATCGTCGGTCCGGGTCAACTGCCGGCCGATCCGAATTATCATGATACCCGCGCCGCGGTGGGCGGCGCCTGGACCATGCCTTTCACGCGGGTCGATCAAGCGAGCATTGGCGGCAAGGTGTCTGCGGAGGAAGATTTCTTCTCCGCCACGGTGAACGCCTCGATCGCCCACGATTTCAATGACAAGAACACCACCGTGTCATTCGGCATCGACAACGAATTCGACTCGATCCGCCCGATTGGCGGCGCACCGGTCCCCGGCAGCGATTACGCGCTGGCTGAAAAGCAGAAGAGCGGAAAAACCAAGGACGGGGTGGGGCTTTTGCTCGGCGTGACACAGGTGATGACCCGCAACTGGCTCTCCGAGCTCAATGTCTCGGTCGATCGATTCAGCGGATACATGAACGACCCGTATAAATTCATCTCGGTCATCAACAGCGCGGGCGGCACGACCGGATATGAGTACGAGAGCCGGCCCGACCAGCGCTTGCGGAAGAGCGCTTACTGGGAAAATCGCATCGGCTGGAGTTTCCGAATCTCGACCGCCCTGTCGCTACGTTATATGACCGATGACTGGGCGGTGCGCTCGGACACGGCACAGCTGCATCTGCGATGGTCGCTTTCGAACCGGGAGCGCTACATCGAGCCCACCGTTCGCTGGTATCGTCAGACGGCAGCAGACTTCTTCACGCCTTTTCTGGCGGGTACGGAGCGACCGGCCGCCGGCTACGAGTCATCGGACACCCGTCTGGCTGCATTTCATGCCCTGACCTACGGAGTCAAGTTCGCCCAAAAGCTCGAGGGCCTCGGTGGCCGCGCCGGGTCTGAATTCAGCGTGCGTGCGGAGTATTATCAGCAGACATTGGATGTGCGGACGCAGGTACCCGGTGTCCTTCAAGGGCTCGATCTTTACCCCGGCCTGAAGGCGGTCCTCGTACAAGTTGGGTGGCGGTTTTAAAATATCGAGCCACGCCGGCATGAGCTTGCGCGGCGGAGGGAAGCGGTCGGTGCCCGATGAAGGGTTGAGCGTCGAGGCACGAGGGGAAAATCTTCTCGCAGTCACCTTTGCCGCGATGGCGAGCCCTTGCGAAGTGCTGTTGCCTGCGATGAGCACCCATGCGGCGCTCGCCATCGGCAGGGTCGCCGCGCAGGAAGCATGGCGAGTGGAAAAAAAATACAGCCGCTACCGGGATGACAGTGTTACCGCCTGGATTCACGGAAATCGCGGGACTGCCCTCGAGGTGGATCCGGAAACTGCTTCGCTGATCGATTTTGCGAACCAATGCTTCGAGCTCAGCGAAGGCCTGTTCGATATCACTTCCGGCGTGCTGCGCCGCGCTTGGTGCTTCGACGGCTCGGACCGCCTGCCCGATCCCGCATTGATCGAGCGGCTGCTGGTCCTGGTGGGCTTTGACAAATTGCACTGGAATTCGCCAAAGCTGATGCTCCCGGCCGGGATGGAACTGGATTTCGGCGGCATCGGCAAAGAATACGCCGTCGACCGAGCTTACGACCTCCTGGCCGCTCGCAATGGGACCCCGTTTCTCGTCAACTTTGGCGGCGATTTGCGCGCCAACCGGCCGCCTCCTCATGGCCCATGGCAGGTCGGCATCGAGCGGCCTGGTGCGGAGCGCGAGGCCACGATGATTGTCGATCTGGAGTATGGCGCGCTCGCGACCAGCGGGGACTCGCGCCGCTACCTGCTGAAGGAGGGCGTGCGATACGGTCATATCCTGGACCCACGCACCGGCTGGCCCGTGGAAAACGCTCCCCGCTCGGTGACCGTTGCTGCCAGCAGCTGTACGGAAGCCGGGTTGCTCGCTACCCTGGCATTGCTGCAGGGCGCTCGAGCTCGAACCTATCTGGACGAACAGGGCGTTCGCTGTTGGATCTTGGCGTGACCCCCGCTCCTGGCTGCGCTACGACCCTTGCGTCAGTGCGCTTTCCTGGCAGGTGATCCGGTCGACATTCACGTTCACGACTTGGGTCGTATGGGCCCCCTCGGCGGTGTCCAGATATTGCCGATCCACGGCGATCGTGCGCCCCGAATGAGGAGATATCTGATAACTCACCCGTCGCGAGTCGGACCCTGGGGTGCCATCCGCAGTCTTCCAGTAAACGCGGTAAAGGATCGATCCGCTGCAACCGGCCGGCATGCACTGCTTCCCATCGAGGCCGAAAGCGATTCGAAACTCGTCGCTGTTCAGCCGCATCACCAGCGGGGGCCCGACAAGTGAGACAGTGCGCTTGGCGGAGCTCGCGACGGTCGCGCCGGCTGCCGTATCGGTGCCCGCGCCGGTGACCGCGCCGGCAACCATTGCGCCGAGCATCAACATCGATATCATCTTCATCGCGTCCTCTCCCTGATAAATCCGCCACCCTCGCATTGCATGCGATGCGTGACGATAGGCCGCGGAGCCTCCCGCGCACAAACGATGAATTCTGCATGGCCGTCGAATTCCGCTCATGTCAGGCGCCTCGGATATGCACTGCAGATCATGTCTCTGCCTCAGTTCCGTGCAATAATTCCCTTGCGCCACCGGTCTCATGGCCAGTTGACGAGAATTCTGAGTGCTGGTTCACGGATTCATTATTTTGACCAAGGGGGAAAGTATGTCCACATCATCGATGATTCGCCGGATTCAGCCGCTCGCCATTGTATTCGCCGGCCTCGCCTGCGCGTCGCTGGCGTCTGCCGACGACATGGCGTCATTCGCCACCGGCGGCTACGCGCGCGGCCTTCGCACCATGGCCGAAATGCACAAAATCGACACGGATGCAGACGGCACGGTCTCGAAGACGGAATGGCTCGCTTATCAAGAGAAAGTTTGGGCCGCGCTCGACAAGGACAAGGCAGGAACGGTCGATGAGAAAGCATTTCTTGCGCCCTCGCAAGAGATGGCGACGTTCGCCACCGGCGGATACGCACGCGGTCTTCAGACCAAGTCGATGATGCACAAGATCGACACCGACAGCGATGGCACGGTCTCGCACGATGAATTCATCGCCTACCAGACCAAGCTGTTCGACATGATGGACAAGAACCACACGGGATCACTGGGCCCGCAGGAATTTCTGGGCAAATAGCCGTTTGGCCTGACAGCCTCGAGCCGTAAGCAAGACCATCTGGGATCGGTGCAGTGCGCTCATCGACGCGAGCGTCGTCAATTCCATGCATCGCATATTTTCGCACCTAATCCTGGTTTTGCTCCTCGGCATCGGAAACTGCTGCATGGCGACCGAGCGCCCCAAATATTCAACTGAGCTCTCCGAGCCTCCATTCGAAATCCGGCAATACGCGCCCACGATCGTTGCCGCCGTGCATATCGACGGAACGCGCGAAGACGCCGTCAACGCCGGCTTTCGCATTCTGGCGAGCTACATCTTCGGCAACAACGAGATGCAACAAAAGATCGCAATGACCGCCCCGGTTACTCAGGGCACGCGTATCGCCATGACCGCTCCCGTCGAGCAGAACGAGGCGCAGACTGGCTGGGAGATTCGCTTCACGATGCCCTCCGGATATACGTTGAGTACGCTTCCCAAACCCCGGGATCCGCGCGTGGAGCTCATCCCGGTGCCGGGTCGGCGCATGGCCGCCCTCACCTTCTCTGGATTTTGGAGCGACTCCAATCTTCAATCCCATCGCTCGCAGCTGCTGGATTTCCTGGAGAAGCGGCAACTCACCGCCCTGTCGATGCCGATCTACGCCTATTACGATCCGCCGTGGACCCCGTGGTTCTGGCGCACCAACGAAGTGATGGTCGAGCTTGCCGGCTCGGGTCGCTGAGACATCATCAAACAGCGCCATGCAGGCAATGCGGGGCCCGGCTCAGAGATGATCGAGGGTGCCCCGGTCCATCCGCGATGCGAAATATTTGGCCAGGGCCGCATCGAACACGCCTTTCTCCGCCGCTAGGCGTTTCTCGGCAGCTTCTCCTCCTTCCGCAGCCTCGCCCTCTTCCGCAGCTGCCTTCGAAAAGAGCGTCATCGATGAGTGGAATTTGAGAAAATCGGGATGGCCGAATATCCCCTCGATCGACCGCCCTTCCACGTGAATGACGAGTCTTGTGCATTCCTGCAATCGCTCTCCAAGCACGGGATGCACCAGATAGGCTCGCGCCTCGTCGAGTGAAGAGATCGCGTAATTGCGCGCCATGGCGCTGTGACCCAGCCCCTCGAGCTGCGGGAAGACGAACCACATCCAGTGGGTCTGCTTTCGCCCCTGGCGTAGCTCGCGCAATACCGTTGCGTAAACTCCGCTTTGTGCGTCGAGAAATCGCTGCAGATTGTGGCGATCGGCCGTCATTCCCTGGGTTGTTCCTTCCTGCCCTCTTCGGTGTCATCGTCGTCTAGGTGGGACCACTCCTCCTCGCCGCCGATTTCGTCTACGCGCTCGGCCGCTCCGGGCTCATCGTCCCTATCGAGCACTTCGTCCACCAGGAACTCCTCCGGAGCCTCGGTGCGATCATCCACTTCCCGGATCGGCGGGTCGTTTTCGTCATCGCGCTCATCATTGGGATTGTCGTCGTCATCCCGGGTGCCGCTGCCGGGCTGCGCCGCGGTCGGGGGGTCCAATTGGGTGGGTACTGCCATAGAAGCCTCGCGTCGAGCCCGTCGATTCGCGCAGGGTACGTCGATGACCGTCCCGGATCTGTCGGCGGGACTCCCGATCCATGGTAAGAGTCCGTCAGCTCAATCGATCGGTGGCCGAAGCGCGAAACGCCTCTGTCACAATTCCGAGTCGTCGTATTCGGAAGCGCAGCGTGCTTGGCGACAGACCCAGCATCGCGGCCGCGCCGTCGCGGCCTTCGATGACGCCGCCGCTGAGCGCCAACATCGCCTGCAGGTGTTCGCGTTCGACCTCTCGCAACGTACGGGCTCGTGGACCGCAATTGCCGGGTCGATCGTTTGTCGGCGAGGCAAGCGCGGTGGGAACAAGGTCGAAGTCGCCCGCGGCGAGATCCCTTCCGATGGACCGAATGCACGCACGTTCGATCACCGAGCGCAATTCGCGGATATTGCCGGGCCAGCTATGCCGCTGCAATTCCTCGATCACGTTCGCGGGAGCATGCTGGAGCGATCGGTTCATTTGTTCCATCTGCCGACGCAGCAGAAAATCAAAGAGCGCCGGAAAGTCGTCCAGGCGCTCCCGCAAGGGCGGCAGGCTTATTGGGAACCCGGCTAACCGATAATATAAATCCGCTCGGAAACGCCGAGCTGCAATCTCCGCGTACAGGTCACGATTAGTCGCCGCGACGATGCGAACATCGACCTTGACGGTGCGGGAGCTGCCAACCGGCTCGAATTCCTGGTCCTGGATCAGCCGCAGCAGTTTGCACTGCTGGTCGAGCGGAAGCTCGCCGATTTCATTCAGAAACAGGGTGCCCCCGTCGGCCAGTCTGACGCGGCCGGAGCGGTCGCTGGAGGCACCGGTGAAGGCCCCCCGAACGTGGCCGAACAGTTCTGCCTCCATCAGGCTCGAGGTAAGCGTCGTGCAATCGACTTGAATCAAAGGCCCGGACGCTCGATCACTTCGTTGGTGAATCCGATGAGCCAGCAAGTCCTTTCCCGTGCCGGTCTCTCCCATGATGAGCACTGGCGTGGTGGTCGGGGCCACGCACTCAATGTCCGTCAACACCGCCCTCAATGCGGGACTCGCACCGACGATCCTCCACGCATCGACCTCCGCCTTGTCCGTCGCCGGCGTCGGGCGCAGCCTGGTCAGATTGGCGATGATCTCCGCGCAACCGGCGTTGACGTTGGCGTTGGCAAGCAGCATGGCAGCCCCTGAGAGACGTTGTTAAATCAGTGACCACCCTCCGGGGCGGCATTTAGACCGAGACTGAGTCTCCAACGGGACCGGGCGCGGCGTCCTCACGGCAACTTAACAAATCGATGAACCTGCCGTGAAACGTCCGTCGCGGCGCCGGTGGCTCCTGCGCCGGTGG
>Ga0182030_10003914_pt1 | contig 31775 bp, 25 predicted proteins | sample 812S3MmetaG_FD_121299 | JGI IMG/M metagenome (GOLD analysis project Ga0182030, IMG submission 121299) | Permafrost microbial communities from Stordalen Mire, Sweden - 812S3M metaG (Illumina Assembly) | ecosystem: Environmental > Terrestrial > Soil > Wetlands > Permafrost | place: Sweden... | reverse complement strand
GGCTGGTTCTGGCCGTAGCCCGGAGGTGGAGCCTGACCGTAAGCCGGCGGCTGATTCTGCCCGTACCCCGGGGGAGGAGCCTGCCCGTTGTCTGGCGGAGGCGGAGCCTGTCCATAGGCCGGAGGCTGATTCTGACCGTAAGCCGGAGCCTGGTTCTGCCCATAGTCCGGAGCGGGCGCAGCTGCGGGAGCCTCTGGCCCGGTTCCCGGCTGGTTGTCCGCGACATCCGGCGCGTTCTGCTCGTTCAGATTGGCGCCCTGCGCATTCGGATCGTTGGCGGGGTTGCCGACCTTCAGATTATTGTGCACCCCGGTCACGCCCGGAACGCCCTTGACGAGGGACTCCGCCAGTTGCTTCGACGCGTCGCTCGACACCGTCCCAGAGAGCGTAACTTCACTCTGGATGGTGGCCGCCGTGATCAGATCGCTCTTCAGGGCCTGGGAAGCGTCCAGAGCGTGTACCACATCCATTTCGATCTGCCCGTCGCTGCGCTGGGTGGGCGCCGCGTCCTGTGCCATCGCGCCGCACATCACGGCCAAAGCCGCAAATGCCAGCATGTGGTAAACGACTCGCTTGAATGGTGACCGATTCATCCTTCTATCTCCTGCCAACAAGTTGCTGCCCCGGGTCTTGCCAATTTAGACGAATACCCGTGCAGCCCGTCATCCTTATGAACCCTGGCGCCCGGAAAAAGTTCCGTAGAACAAAGGATCGTAGCAGTCCGCAATCACTGCCGCCCAACCGCCTGCTCCAACACGCTTTACGCCTCGGCAACTGCGGGCTGTTGCACGCCTGTGGTCAGATCCCGATGATTCGGGAAAAACAGTTGGAAGGTGGTGCCGGACGGTCCGTCACCCGATGCGGGTCGGCTGTGAACCCTCACCATCCCATGATGCTTGAGAATAATCTCCTGGCTCACCCAGAGACCCAGCCCGGTCCCGGTCACGCTCTTGGTGGTGAAAAACGGCTCGAAAATATGCTCGCGTACCTCCGGCTCCATGCCTGAGCCAGTGTCCGCCACGGTAATGCGCACACCTTCCGTGCCTGGTTCCTTCCAGTTCCTGGAGCGTCGTGCCCTGACCACCAGCCGCCCCCCTCGCGCGGTTGCGTCGATAGCGTTGCCCACCAGGTTCGCGATCACCTGCCGCACTTCTCCGGCAAAGCAGTAGAGGTCTAGCTCCGTGTCGTAATCCCGCTCCACCTTGATCTCGAGGGCCGCGAGCCGGCGATTATGAAGGTCGAGTACGGAATTGAGCAGTTCGCCCATGTTGGAACGGGTTGGCAGCGTGGATTGGCGATAGAACCGCAGCGTCTGTTGAGTAATCTGGGTGATACGGCGGACCTCGTCCTCAGCCATGGTCACGTATTTCAGCGCCGGGTCCTCAAGCTGGCTGAAATTACGCAGCAGGAACAAAAGGTTGGTGATGCCTTCCAGCGGATTGTTGATTTCGTGAGCGATCGAGGCAGCCAGCCGCCCGGTGACGGCCAGCTTTTCAGTCTTGCGCAAGGCGTCTTCGCTGCGTTTGCGCTCGCTCACGTCCAGAACAATCACACCCACCCAGCGCACCTCGTTTGGCGTAGTTCGCACAGGGTACACGCTCACCAGCCAGGTTGAGGGCCACCTCAGCTTTCCTGCCTCTCCGCTCAGTTCCAGGTGGCCTTCCGGCTCTTCGTCCGCAAACACACGCCGCACGGCGTCTTCCAGTTGTTGGGCAGCGGGTTGGCGGAGCAGTTCCGGCAGGGTCCGCCCCAGGTGGCGGCTTAGCGGGGCTCCAGTCATCCCTGCAAACACTTGGTTCACGCGCACAAAGCGGCCGCGGCGGTCGAGAAAAGCCAGTCCGATCGGCGCATTCGCCAGCATCGAGTCCAGCAGCGACAGGGTATCGTTCAACCCCGAGCGCTGCTCGGCGATAGAAGCAACCATGCGGTTGAATGCTCGGATCAGGTCGCCAAACTCATTGTCGACAGTCACTGGCAACGGAAAATTGCCCCCCGACCCCGGTGATTTCATCAGCGCGCCCGTGCCGCGGTGCAGAATGGCCAGTGGCTGGTCGATCGAGCGCCAAACCAGCAGCACCAGCACCGACGACGCTACCAGCCAGATGATGCCGAAGATGGCCGTGTACTGCAGAACGGTGTTCAGCTCCTCGCGCGCCCAGGTCTGGTCGTATTCCACCCAGGCATAGGCGCGCAGGTCATTTCCCGTGTAGATGGCGCTCACGGCCTCCAGGCGGCCGCCGCTCAGTGTAAAGACCTTGGACTCATCGCGCCTTATCTGCGGTATCTGCGCCATCTCGGCTGGATCGAGCACAGTCTGGTTCGACTGATCATTGCTCACGAAGAGCACGTTTCCGGCAGGATCGCTGACCTTGGCAAAGGCCACGGTGGGCGATTTGCCCATCATCTTCACTGACAGCCCCACCCAACCCGGCCGGTCCTGATCCAGTGCTTCCCTGGCCTGGAGCGCCATCGATCGAGCTTCGTAGGCCAACCGTTCCCTCGAGCGTCGCTCCACTCTCCGCGTCTGCTGGTCGGTAAGCAGCGCCGCAAAAAGCACGATTGAAAGCGTCTCCAGCAGCAACAGTCCAGCGAGCATCTGCCACCGGATCGATCGCGGCCACCAACGCATCGCCAAGGCCCCAATTCCCCCTCAGTATTTTGTGCCGGATTCTACCCCAACAAGTCCGCAGCCGGCCGGCATCCTGTTTCTATTTTGATGCCAATGCTTTAGCAATCTGCCGCCCGTGGAATCGCCCATTCTCAATGAAAATCTCATTGGTGCGCGATCCGGCGACGATCACGCCCGCCAGGTAAATGCCCGGCACGTTACTCTCCAGCGTCTCCGCGTTGCACACCGGCAGCCTGTCCGGCCCCTCAAAGCGCACCCCCAGCGCCTCAAGAAAGCTGAAGTCGGGATGATAGCCGGTCATGGCAAATACGAAATCGTTGTGCAGAATCTCCCGGCCCTCCGGCGACTCTACCACCACCGAGTCCGGCGTTATCTCCACCACATTGGAATCAAAATACGCCTTGATCTCCCCATTTTTGATGCGGTTTTCGATGTCCGGCTTGATCCAGTACTTCACGTGCGGCGGAATCTCCGGCCCGCGGTAAACCAGCGTGACGCGCGCCCCGCTGCGCCACAGCTCCAGCGCCGCAATGGCCGCCGAGTTCTTCCCCCCGATCACCACCACATCCATCTCGAAGTAGGGGTGTGGGTCAACGTAATAGTGGTGCACTTTGCTCAGGCTCTCGCCGGGGATTCCCGTCAGGTTGGGCAGATCGTAGTAGCCGGTGGAAAGTGCCAGTTTCCGAGTCTGGATGGCTCCCGGCCGCCCGAAGCGGTCCACCGTATGCACCGTAAAAGCCCCGTCCGCGCCTGTCACCCGCTCCACGCGCTGGTACTGGCGCACGTCCAGCCGGTAGTACGCCGCCACCAGCCGGTAGTACTGCAGCGCCTCGTTGCGCGTGGGCTTGGTATTGGGGCTGGGAAACGGAATGCCCCCGATCTCCAGCAACTCCGGCGTGGTGAAAAATGTCATATGCGCGGGATAGTGAAACAGCGAGTTGCACACGCAGCCCTTGTCCACCAGAACCGCCCGCAGCCCCTCTTTTTGCGCCTCGATCGCGCAGGCCAGCCCCGTAGGTCCGGCTCCCACCACCAGAAGGTCAAATATCTCGCCCTCAACCGCATTTGCAGTCATGTCGTTCATGCCTTTAGCTTAGGCCATCACGGCGGTTTCCAGTGGAGCCGGACAGCTCTATCCGGCTGGAACAGGCTCAAAATGGTAGAATGGTAGAAGGGGACGGTGGAAAGGTGGAATCTGATGGCCCTGAACATCAAAGACGAGGAAACACATAGGCTAACTAGGAAATTGGCACAACTGACCGGGGAGAGCTTGACCCTGGCAGTCAAGGTTGCGGTCAAAGAGCGGCTGGAACGGCAAGAGAAGGCATCCAGGAAAGAAAGCCGCATGGAGTGGCTCGATCGGATTACTGCTCAGACCGCTGCGATCATGAACGATGGCAGAACCTCCAAGGAACTGATGGACGAACTTTATGATGACGAGACAGGCTTGCCCAAATGATTGTTGACACCTCTGTATTGGTCGCAATTCTCAAGCGAGAGCCCGGGTGGGAAACCTTCGCGAAGTCTCTCGATGAAGCAGACAATTCCAGAATTTCGGCATCGACCTACGTCGAGCTTGCAATCGTCGTCGATCGATGGAAGAGTCCTGCGTTAAGCCGCCGGATCGATGAGTTGATCGAACAATTCGGAATCGCCGTCGAGCCATTCACCGCGGAGCAGGCGAACATCGCCCGCCAGGCCTTCCGCGACTACGGCCGGGGCAGCGGCCACCCCGCCAACCTCAACTTCGGCGACTGCTTCAGCTACGCCCTCGCCCGCGACAAGCGCGAACCCATACTCTACAAGGGCGACGATTTCGTGCACACCGACCTGCGGCCTGCTCTCGGACGTACTTTACCCTGACGCCGCCGGCTACCGCCTGCGAGTGTTGCTGTCGGAATTACGCCGGTTCCGCTCCAGCGGGTCGCTCCCGTGCTCTCCCATTGGGGTCGTTTCAATTTCCCTGGAACTTTTTGCATGACTCGAACTTCAGCCCCCGAGGAAACGCTTTGTCCGAGTTCCGGTTTGGCGGTTATACACCAGGAACGGTTTGCTAATCTGGCAACCCGGATTTTTGAATCGGCTCGGCAAGTGCATCCTCAATGCGCCGAAGGAGGCATTCATCCGTTCCTTCAAAAAAATCGGCACAATGCTCTTCCAGATCGAACAGGAGGTGACGAAACGCGTCCATTGGGTCGGTTGAGAATCCGGGATATTGGCTCGCATTGGGTTTTCCCAGCATGGAGCGCATATATTCCTGATGGGACATCGAATGAGAGTTAAGTTTGTACGTTACCAACCCTAAGCTGTATCGGAAGTGAAACTCCATTCTTCGAGCTCCCTTCCTAAACTCTGCGTAGGCGAATTGGCCACCGCTGCTGTCTCCGTCATTCAGGGTTCTGTAAGCGAAACCGTACCGCAGGAACAATGGTTTGAGTAGCTCAGCGCCACGTTCCAACCATTCCTTCGCCTTGTTGTTCATCTGCTTCCCCCAAGGTTCTCTTAGCACAGCATACGGTAGGTTCTAGACCCTGATCGCATTCCGGTCGGATCGTGGCCAATCCGGAGATTACTCGTTGCTCACTTCACCCATCAAACGCAAATTTCAAGCGTTGGCCCGCCTCATTTCCTCTGGTTCTGCCAGCCCTCCCTCGCATCCATTACCCTAGAAGCGACCGACCTTCGAGGGAGCCTCCATGACCGTCATCCGCCAGGAAGATTTCATTTCGAGCGTTGCAGGCGCGCTGCAGTACATCAGCTACTACCACCCCGTCGATTACATCACCAGCCTGGCCAAGGCCTATGAGCGCGAGCAGTCTCCCGCCGCCAAAGACGCCATCGCCCAGATTCTCATCAACAGCCGCATGTGTGCCGAGGGCCACCGCCCCATCTGCCAGGACACCGGCATCGTCAACGCCTTTGTAAAGGTCGGCATGGACGTGCGCTTCGAGGCCGCGCCCGGCGAGAAGCTGCTCGACCTCCAGGAGATGGTCGATGAAGGTGTACGCCGCGCCTACCTGAACCCCGACAACAAGCTGCGCGCTTCCCTCCAGTCCGATCCCGCCGGCGCCCGCAAAAACACCAAAGACAACACCCCCGCCTGCGTCAGCGTGGAACTGGTGCGCGGCAATACCGTCGAAGTCACCGTGGCTGCGAAGGGTGGCGGGTCTGAAGCCAAATCCAAGTTCGCCATGCTCAACCCGTCCGACTCTGTCGTCGAGTGGGTGCTGAAGACTGTGCCCACCATGGGCGCTGGCTGGTGCCCGCCGGGGATGCTCGGCATAGGCATCGGCGGCACTGCGGAGAAAGCCATGCTGCTCGCCAAAACGGCGCTCATGGACCCCATCGACATTCAGGACCTGATCGCGCGCGGCCCACAAACCACCGCTGAAAAGATGCGCGTCGAACTGTACGACAAAGTGAACCGCCTCGGCATCGGTGCGCAGGGCCTGGGCGGGCTGACCACGGTCCTCGACGTCAAGATCCTCGACACGCCCGCCCATGCCGCCAATCTGCCCGTGGCCATGATTCCCAACTGCGCCGCCACCCGCCACGCCCACTTTGTGCTCGACGGCTCCGGCCCGGTCTACCTTGATCCCCCGAGCCTTGAAGACTGGCCCAAACTCACCTACGACGTCTCCGCGGCTCGCCGAGTGAACCTCGACACCGTCACCCGCGCCGAAGCGGCCACATGGAAGCCCGGCGAGGTCCTTCTGCTCACCGGCAAGCTGCTCACCGGTCGCGATGCCGCCCACAAGCGCATGACGGACATGCTGAGCCGCGGCGAAAAACTCCCCGTCGACTTCCGCGGCCGCTTCATCTACTACGTAGGGCCCGTGGACCCGGTGCGCGAAGAGGTTGTGGGTCCGGCGGGACCCACAACTGCCACGCGTATGGATAAGTTCACTCGCCAGATGCTAGCCGAAACCGGCCTCCTCGGCATGGTCGGCAAGGCCGAGCGCGGCCCGGCGGCCATTGAGGCCATTCGCGAGTTTGGCGCGGTCTACCTGATGGCGGTCGGCGGCGCGGCTTACCTGGTGTCAAAGGCCATCCACGGCTCGCGTCTGATTGCCTTTGAGGACCTCGGCATGGAGGCCATCTACGAGTTCGACGTGCGCGAGATGCCGGTGACTGTGGCTGTCGATTCCAAGGGAACCAGTGTCCACCAGACCGGCCCCGCGGAATGGCAGAAACGCATCGCGGGCATTCCGATCTTGCAATAGCCGCAAGCCCACCTGCAACAGCTTGGTGCGCCTCCCTCTTTGCTGCGAGGCTCGCAATGTCCGATTTTCGGTCAGTGGCAGTAACCGATCCAGCATTACTTGGCAGGCAAATCTCGCTCGCTTTTTTTTTGCACCTTGCAATGCCGCGGAGGATAATTGAAGCACCATTAATTGACTGGCTCAACACAACACAGCTTTATGCTGGACTTGTATTTTCTTCTTCCCTGGGTTTCGACCGAAGGGGCCGTTGTTCGGGACGGCCCTTTGCCTTGGCGCTTAACCTGCGTGGTCATGCAGGTTGAGCGAGAGTGCGAGGGATGCGTTGGTTGCGATAAAGCCGGCTCCGTTTACTTCGCCTGATGCCGGGCAGGCAGGATATTCATTCGGTAGTCTCCGGCTCGAGCCCGATGGAACGCTCCTGCGCGGAATAACTCCTATCTACCTTTCCCCTAGGGAACTGCAGGCGCTCAGTCTTTTGCTGGCCCGTGCCGGCCAGATCCTCACTCCTCTCGAACTAAAGCAGGCGCTCTGGGGAGAGGTCCACGTCACCGCAGACAGTGTTCCCAAGTGTGTCTCCTCGCTGCGCTCAAAGCTGGCGCCGGATGAGTGCATCCAGACCGTCTACAAACGGGGATACCGCTTCTCAGGCACGGTGCGGCCGTCAGGCGCCGCGCCTGCGCAGGCCCCGCTGCGGCTCGCGATCATGCCCTTCTCCACCGGATTCAATGTCGCCGAGCACCTGGGCACAGCAATCGCCGAGGAGACCATGACGCGGCTCACCGGCGAGCGCATGATACCGGTCGGAGTGCTGGCCAGAGATTCCGTTTTCACTCTGGCGAGGCGTGGCCTTACCGCGCTGCAGGTAGGCGAAGCGCTTAACGCCGACCTGGTTTTGGCGGGAACGTTGCGCGCCCAGCCAACCCACCTGAGACTGCGCGCTGAGATGATCCGCGTCGCGGATGGCACCCAAATCTGGGTCGAGGACCTCCTGGCGCCGAAAGACCGTGCAGCCGGTATTGAATCGGAGTTGGTCGAGCGCCTTGTCTTCCGGCTCGGCATGGGTGGCTTATCTTTCTCTGCTGCCGCGGCTCCAGCATCCGAGGAGGAAAACGATCCCAACCGTCGCCATGCCTACGAGTTGTTCCTGCGCGGACACTTTGAGTGGCAGTCTCTGCAGCGTCCCCGCATCCAGGACGCCATGCAGCACCTGTTTCGCGCTGCGGAACTCGATCCATCGCTGGTTGCCGCGCGGGTCGACCTCGCCAATGCCTGTATCATCCAAACCTTCTTTGGCTTTCTGTCGCCGGCCGTGGCTGCGGAGCAGGTTCGCAGCCTGGCCGGCGGAATTCCAGGTCAGCTTGATGGAGCTGAGGCCCTTCTGCCGCCACTCGCCTGGATCCGCTTTCATGTGGACCACGACCTGCGCGGTGCGCTCCACGCGTTTGCAGCCTGTGCGCACCTGCCTCATGATCCCTGGATCACCCGGGTGCGGGTCATCTTTGCTCTAAGCCGCCATCGTTTTGACGAGGCCCTTGGCCTGCTGCACGCCGCCTTGCTCCTGGACCCCTTTGCACCCTGGCTGAACGCTCGCCTGGCCTGGGCCTGGCATCTGGCTGGAGAAAGCACAAGGAGCGTGGAGCAGGCGGAGCGCTCCATCGCGATCTCACCCGAACACGAGGGCTCTCAGCTCTACAGCGCAATCATCCTGGCCCACAACGGCCAGCCGGACCGCGCCATCGAGCTCGCCGAGGACCTGGCCAGGCGCTCGCCCTCTTTCGACATTGCCGCTGCCGTGCATGGCTATGCCCTGGCCCGCGCCGGGCGGGAACGCGAAGCTCGTGAAACTCTTGAACGGCTGCAATGGCTGAGCCGGGAGCGCTTCGTGCTGCGCTCGTTTACTCCCGCCGTCTGCGTGGCCCTGGGAGACATGGAAAGCGCCATTGCCGAACTGCGCGCCGCCGAAAACGACCGTTGCCCGTGGCTCTTCCAGATGCTCGCCGATCCTCGCCTGCAACCTCTCCACGGCCACCCGGAATTCCTGCGCATGCGGCGGACCCTCGCCGATATGGAAAGTGCCGCCGGAAATCCGGCAGGCGAAGCCTGAGTCAGCTTTGACAAGGCCATCTCCATCCCGTCAGTCCTTCAGCACCCCCGTGACCTCCATCACAAGGTGCGCCTTCCCCGTTGCTAAATAATCCTTAATGATTGCTGTGGATGTGCTTGCATCGGAGTGCCTTTGTTCTCCATGCCCACCCTCGCGACCGATCGCGGAGTCAAACTGCTCTTGAAGATCCTCCTGTCGAGCGGGGGGTGTCCCTCTTGCAACGGCTTCGGCCGCATCGGAGTTGTGCCTCATGTACAAGATTCTCGAAGCCCGCAGCGTCGGCCTCAATATCAAGCAATTCGTGATTGAAGCGCCGCGCATCGCGCGCAAGCAGAGGCCCGGTCAGTTCCTTATTCTCCGCCTCCACGAGCACGGCGAACGCATCCCCCTCACCATCAAGAGCTCTGACCCCGAGGCAGGCACCGTCACCATCGTGGTGCAATCCATCGGCAAAACCACCATGCTGTTGAATTGCCTTGAAGCGGGCGACTCCATTCTCGACATCGTCGGCCCGCTCGGGACGCCCTCTGAAATTCAGAACTACGGTACTGCTGTGATTCTTGCCGGCAGCGTGGGCACAGCCATGGCGCTTCCCACGGCCAACGGGCTCAAGCAGGCTGGAAATCACGTGATCTTCATTGAGGGCGCGCGCAACACTGAGATGGTGGTCTTTGAAGAAGAAGTGCGCCGCGCCGGCAACGAGACCTACATCATGACCGACGACGGCAGCTACGGCGAAAAGGGCCTGGTGACTAAAAAGCTCAATGAGCTTCTCGCCGCCGGCCGCAAAATCGACTTTGTGCTCGCCGTCGGCCCGGTGCTCATGATGCGCGCCGTGGCGCAGATCACCGCCCCGCTCCGCATAAAGACCATGGTCAGTCTGAACTCCATCATGGTGGACGGCACCGGCATGTGTGGCGGCTGCCGCGTACTGCTCGGCGACAAGAGTAAATTCGCCTGTGTCGATGGTCCTGAATTCGATGCCTCGCTGGTCAACTTCGAGGTCCTTATGCAGCGCAACTCCATGTACCGTGACAAGGAGTGCCAGTCGCTCAAATACTTTGAGGAGCACAAGCAGGAGGAGTTGGCCAACCTTCGCGCCGAGTTGCTCGCGAAAGAAGCCGAAGTGGCCCACCTTCGCGCGGAGTTGACTGAGGAGGAGGCGCACCATGTCTAACCCCAACACGCTTCCCCTCAAAGATCGCATGAAGATCCCGCGCGTGCACATGTCCGAGCTCGATCCCGCCGTGCGCAGCCGCAACTTTGAAGAAGTCAATCGAGGTCTGCTCGCGGCCGACGCCCTTCAGGAGGCCACGCGCTGCATTGCCTGCGCCAAGCCCGGCTGTGTCGTCGATTGCCCCGTCGGCGTCAAGATCAAAGAGGTGGTCGCGCTCATTTATGCCGGTGATTATCTTGCCGCCGCAGCCAAGATGCGCGAAGACAATGCGCTGCCCGCCATCACCGGCCGCGTCTGCCCGCAGGAGAATCAGTGCGAGGGCGGATGCGTTCTGGGCAAGAAGGGCGCGCCCGTTGCCATCGGCAACCTTGAGCGATTCATCGCCGACTATGAACGCAACACCGGCCAGCTTGGATTGCCTGTCAACGCCATGCCCACGGGCAAGAGTGTGGCCATCGTCGGCAGCGGCCCGGCCGGGCTCTCGGCCGCCGGAGACCTGGTCCAGAAGGGCCATCGCGTGCGCGTCTTTGAGGCCCTGCACGAGCTCGGCGGCGTGCTCGTCTACGGCATCCCCGAATTCCGTCTGCCCAAGGCCATCGTCAAGAGTGAAGTCGACAACCTGCGCAGAATGGGCGTCGAATTTGAAAACAATGTAGTCGTCGGCAAGAGTGTGACCCTCGACGAGCTCATGCAGAACGAGAAATTCGATGCGGTGTTCGTCGCCACCGGCGCCGGTCTGCCGCGCTTCCTCGGCGTTCCCGGCGAGCACCTCAACGGCGTCTACTCCGCTAACGAATTCCTCACCCGTGTCAACCTGATGCGCGCCTACCAGGTCACTGCGTACGATGAGCCGGTCTACGATTGCCGCGATCGCGACGTCATCGTCGTAGGTGGCGGCAACACCGCCATGGACGCGGTGCGCACCGCGCGCCGCCTTGGCGCACGAACCGCAACCTTGGTCTATCGCCGCTCTGAAGCCGAAATGCCGGCGCGTCTCGAAGAGGTGCGCCACGCCCTCCAGGAGGGCATCGACTTCCGCATGTTGACCAACCCCGTCGAGTTTATCGGCGACCAGAAGGGTTGGCTCACCGGCGCACGCTGCGTGCGCATGGAATTGGGCGAACCCGACAAGAGTGGCCGCCGCTCACCGGTCGAGATCAAGGGCTCGGACTACGTTCTGCCCGCGAACGTGGCCATCATTGGCGTGGGCACCACCGCCAATCCGCTCATCCAGAGCACCACCCCGGACCTGAAGACCACCCCGCGCAATTACATCCTCGCCGATCCTGAGACCACTCGCACCTCCAAGCGCGGTGTCTTTGCCGGCGGCGACATCGTCACCGGCGGCGCCACCGTCATCCTTGCCATGGGCGCAGGCCGCAAAGCTGCCGTCCATATCCACGAGTACCTCACCACCGGCGCGTGGGAACCGGAGCCCGCAGTCACTGTTTAGTACGAAATTCCTCGGCCCCGTGCCGATGCGCCTCGGACCAAATCTGCCCGACTGCTCCACGCCGTTCGTCTATACTCCATAGCCCATCGCGCTGTAGACTGGCACGTCCATCGGCCGGTAGTTCAAGGAGGGCCTCATAACCCATGCTGAAACAAAGAAAGTCGAATCGCCAGGCAGGAAGTCGTTCGATCGCGAAACCTCCCGGTGAAATCCCAGTTGGCGTTGTAGGAATGGGATTGATGGGCACCAGCATCTGCGCCTGTCTGCTCGCAGCAGGACACCGTCTGCATTGCGTCGAGTCCGATCCAACGAAAATTCGCACGGCGCGCCGAAGGCTTTTGGCCGTTTTGAAGGAAGCCGCCGCCCACGGATTGATCAAGGAATCTCTGCCCCACGTGATGGAGAGATTTACAGTTTCCTCGAAGTTCGACGGCCTCAAGGACGCAGAGATTGTCGTTGAGTCCACCGTAGAGAGCCTTTCCATCAAGCGCCGCGTGATTAAAGAAATTGAAAAGGTCGTGTCTTCTCGCGCGCTGATCGGCAGCAACACCTCCTCGATCCCTATTACCGAATTACAGAAGAATGCCCGCCATCCGGAACGCGTGCTCGGTCTGCACTGGGCAGAACCTGCAACCGCGACACGCTTTATGGAGATCGTCTGCGGGAACCAGACTTCGCTCGCCTTTGCGCGGCGTGCCGAACGCCTGGCTCGCGGATGGGGCAAGGAGCCGTCGTTGATCCGCCGTGATATTCGCGGCTTCATCACCAACCGGATCATGTACTCCATGCTTCGTGAAGCGTTCCACTTGGTGGATTCGGGATATGCGACGGTTGCGGATGTCGATCGCTCGATGCGCAACGACCTAGGCTACTGGATCACTTTTGCTGGCCCTTTTCGTTTCATGGACCTCATGGGAATTCGCGCCTACAAAGCCGTGATGAAGGGCCTTCTCCCAGACCTCAACTGCGCCAGGAAAATCCCGCGCCTGATGCAGAAGGTGACTGACTCGGGCGGTCGTGGAACTTCGAACGCTAAAGGCTTCTACCGTTACACGCCCGCTCAGGCAAAGCGTTGGGAAAAACTATTCCGGCAATTCAGCTTCAGGATTCGCGATCTGGCAAAGGACTATCCCGAAGATGTGGGAGATCGGTCGTCGTTGAAACGCAAGCGCACCACTTAACGTCATCCTCGCGCCGCAAGAAGCGCGGACCGATCTGCTCGCCGCGAGCCTGCCATCCACCCGGAGTCTAGAATTGAAGTCCGACGTCCCAAGCAAGGAGACAAGTATGCCGCCAGTATCCAGAAGAGAATTTATCAAGACAGCCTCATCGGCCACAGCGTTGGGCGCGGCCCTGTCGACAGGGCCGCGCATGCTTCACGCCAATCCCCTTGGCTTGCCCCTTGGATGTCAGACGTGGCCCGTGCGCGCAAGCATCGCCAAAGACTTCCGCGGCACGCTCAAAGAACTTGCCGCCGCCGGATTCCAGACAATCGAGTTGTGCTCGCCCGTGGGGTACGCCGACTCCGGTTTCGCAGGCCTCGCCAAATACAAAGGGCCCGAACTCCGAAGCATCCTCCACGAGGCAGGCCTCACCTGCATCAGCAGTCACTTTTCTATCGACGAATTGCGGAAAGATCAGGACGACCGTATCTCATGGGCAAGAGATATCGGCTTGACCCAGATGCTTGTTCCTAGCCTGGGCGGGCCGAAGAATCCCACCATGGATGATGTGAAGCGAGCGGCCGACGAATACAACCGGATGGGCGAGCGGGCGGCGGCGGCCGGAATCGTGCAGGGTCTTCACAACGAGGATTTTGAACTCACCAAGGTCAATGGCAAGCGGACATACGATCTGCTGTTTCAATTTCTCGATCCCAGGTTCGTCAAGTTCCAGTTCCAGGTGTCCACAATCAGTGCGGGCTATGATGCCGCCGAGTACTTTACCCGGTATCCAGGCCGCTTTATCTCCATGCATGTTCAGGGCTGGTCGGCAAAGACTCGCAAGATCGTGCCGGTTGGTCAAGACACGCTCGATTGGACAAAAATCTTTACCGCGGCAAAGACGGCCGGCATCAAGAACTACTTCGTCGAGATGGACTTGCCTCTGATGAAGGCCAGCGTCCCTTACCTGCGGCAATTGCAAGTGGGATAGAGGAGCCTTTCGCCACTCTTTGGTCGCCAAGGGGACGCTGACATTGCGCAATTACGACCTCGCTCTTTAGCAACTTCTAATCCTCTCGCAAGTCGCTGGCAAGCAACCAGGAGATTACGCGGACTGAAAAACGTCCTTGAGGATCGAAGCCCGCATCTCCAGAAATGCGCAGTCGTCTTTTTCAATTCAACGCGAAAAAATCGGCGGCAAGAGGATCGCCTCTTGCCGCCATCGGTTGTCCAGGGCCTGTTCAATCTCCTGACCAGGCCCTGGCTATTACCGCAGTTGCTCTCTGTCTGATGCTCTCGCTACAACATCCCTCTATTGATTGATCCCCGCTCCCGGGGCAGCCGCATCTCCCGGGTCCTCGACCGTTGGCCTCCCGCCGGCGGCGCCCTGCGGTCCCGGAGGCGGAGGCGCCGCGTGCTGGTCCTCGCCATCCGGCCTCTGGCCACCGGGCCGCAGGCGGTCTCTTCCCCATCCGCGGCGCTCCATCCGGTTCATGCGCCCAGCACGCAACAGTTTCCACTGCTCGGGTGTCAGCTTGCTGCGAATGGCCAACAGGAAACGGGCATTGGCCTTCTCCAGTTCGGCACGCGCCTGGGCCAGCTTGTCAATCTGCGCCAGGATTGCAGTCTCATTCGGCTGGTCGTCGCCCATCAGCGGCTCCATTGCCAGTTCCGCCTTATCCACGTTGGCGCGCAGGTCGATCAGCTTTTCGCGGTGCTCCATCAGAATCCCGTCCATCGCCTTCCGCTGTTCGTCCGTGAGCTTCAGTTTCTCCACCATGGCCGGATCGTTCCACCAGCGGCCATGCTCGCCACGCGGACCCAGTGCCCGCTCCATAGGGGGCCTGTGATCCCCGAATCCCGGGCCACCACCCGGTGCCTGTGCACCCAGCGCGCCCGCCGTCAAAAATGCGGCAATCGCCAAACCCATCCGTACCGCCACCGTTACCTTCATCCCGTATTCCTCCCAATGATCTTCAGCACGACACTCGTTCGCTTTCCCGCTTTTATTTGGTCACGTCATCCGTCATCAATGAAGCCAGCGGCTCCATGGCGCTTGGAACTTCTCGCGCTACGTCGCTGTCCACCTTGGCCAGCAGATCTTCCTCCTCGCGTGCATGCTGGGCCGCGAGTTCGCGCTGCTGTTGTGCTGCTTGCGCGGCCGCAATCCGGGCCAACTCCTGCTGATGATGGCGCTCGTAGAGACCTCCCGAAGCGGCGCCGCCGAGCAACACCAACGCCAGGGCCCATCCGGCAGCCAGCCGCCATGTCCTGTGCACCACCACCTCGTGCACATTGCGCGGACTCTGATAGACCGCCTCGCTCCAGGCGTGCACACTGGCTCTGAAGTCTCTCAGCGTCTGCTGCAGCACCGGGTCCAGCACTTCCCGCTCGGCCGGCTGCTCCGTCTCTCCTGTAATTCTGCCCTGCACCGTCATCGCTTCCCCCCCAACTCCGTACGCACTCTAGCCAGCGCCCGCGAGAGATGTGCTTTCACCGTGCCCTCGCGCAGGCCTGTGGAACGTGCAATCTCACTCAACTCCAGTTCTTCTACGAAGCGCAGAAGGAAGACCGTTCTCTGCCGCTCGCTCAACCCATCCACCGCGCGCCACACCTGCGCCAACCGTTCGCGCGCCAGCAGTTGCTGCTCCTGCGATCTCTCGCCGCTGGGCAGCCATTCGCCCGCCTCATCCAGATCCACTGCATTGGTCCGCGCCTGGCGCCAGAACTGCAAGCGACGGTTGCGCCAGTGATCCTTCTGAAGGTTGATTGCGATCCGCATCAACCAGGTCATCGCGCTCGAGTCGCCTCGGAATCGCGGCCAGTTCTGATGCGCCTTCAGGAAGCACTCCTGGGTCAGCGTCTCCGCCAGATCCACATCCCGCGTAGAGGCCAGCAAGAACCGGAAAATCTGCGGCCTGTGGCTCTGAACAACACTCGCGAAGTCCTGCGCGGCATTTTCGTTCGCCGTGGCCATGGTCATCGGTTCCAATGCTGTGCAGGCTGCCATCACTCAGGTAGACGCCCGCTTGGAACCCAAGTTTACAGCGGAGGAGGGATTTCTAATCTATACGTACGTGCCGGCCGATCTCCGATCCGTACATGAGGCTTCCGGCTATTTCTCAGCCGCCGGACTATTTTCTCCATTCGCCAATCCCGGCCCAGTTGTATTCAAGATCCCGAGCCGCCCCACTGCCCAGGACTCTGCGCACCTCGTCGAGAACATCGACCATGCTGTCGCACCCGTACTTCTCGTTTATTTCTTGGCCGATAACGCGCGTCTCGTGCGATGTGAAGCTCCCGGTGCTCCCGTGCACCCTGCACAGCCGTGTGACATAGGGCCTAAGCTCCACTTCCACCTGCGGTCGCTGTTCGTTGCGCGGAGTCTCCTGTACACTCGCGAACGCGATGGAGCGCAGGTTATCGAGCTTGAATGCCGCAGGTTTCTTGCCAATTGGTGGGAGAAGTTTAGGGACTGATTGAAGAACGATCAAGGCCACAACCACAAAGAAGATCCACCAGTACCATTCCATTTCCGCCCCCGAGCTGCGGTGTGGTGACTAAGCGTGTTTCTTCTCGCCACCCTCGCTTGAACCCAACAAGGAACCTGCGCCGTGCGAGCATCTACCATGAATTGCGCCCGTTCAGTGGTCTTGTAATCGGGCTGCCCCGAACGGTCAGCATTGTACTGCGAAATGGCAATGATCGTCTGTGCGTTGGCCGGGCTGGTAAACTTGTTGTGGGAAACGCTTACCACGCATTCGCGTCCCTCCACAAGCTGTGCGCTCCTGCCATAAGGAAGTTCGTCATGCTGCTCGAATCCCTCCGTGAAGAAGTCCTCCATGCCAACCGCGAAATTGCCCGCCGCGGCCTGGCTCCGCATACCTTCGGCAACGCCAGTGGCATCGACCGCTCGGGTACCGAACCGCTGGTGGTCATCAAGCCCAGTGGCGTCGACTATGCCCAACTCACTCCAGCAAACCTGGTGGTTACCGACCTCGACGGCAAGATCGTCGAAGGCTCGCTGCGCCCTTCAAGCGACCTGGACACTCACACCCTGCTTTACCGCGAATTCCCCCAGATCGGTGGCATTGTTCACACCCACTCTGAATTCGCCACATCCTGGGCACAGGCATGCAGGCCAATTCCCTGTCTGGGTACAACCCACGCCGACTATTTTCACGGCCCGGTCCCGGTCACCGCTCCGCTGACCGCCAGGGAGGTAACCGTCGAGGCCTATGTCCGTAATACTGGTGCCGTCATCGTCCGTCTCTTCCGCGCGGATGATCTGGACCCCGTCGCCGTGCCCGGTGTGCTCGTGGCCGGCCACGCCCCCTTCACCTGGGGAAGATCGGTTGCCGAAGCCGTAGAGCACGCCGATGTCCTCGAATACATTGCTCGCATGGCATTTCGCAGTATTCTGCTTGGAGCGCCCGATTCCGGTCTGCCCGTGCACGTTCTCGAACACCACTACCTGCGCAAGCATGGCCCAAAGGCGACCTACGGACAGCGCTGAAGTCCAGAATCGACTTTGCGAGCGATAAAAAAGCTCACCTTCATGTTCACGCGACTTCTTCTTCGCCCCGGGGGTCACCCTGCCCAGATAAGTCACTTTCCGCGCCAGAGCAGAAATGAATCCACACCGTGATCGCAGCAAAATAAGTGAGTTTCACGAATTTCTGCGCCTTTTCATCCACTATTGATTTCCGTAGTACGATTCCCTTTTACGTAGGCTGTTTCCCGTTTTCTGCATTTTCCACAGACTCTAGGTGGATGCGGTCTCACCTCTTGCGAAATCCAGCGTCTTTATCTCACGTGTTCTCAGTTGGTTGCCTAAGTGTTCCGGGTTGCCCGGTAAGGGTTTATCACATGGCATCCGACGTGCAGTGCTATTTGGTAGCTCAAGGTGCTCCCCCTTATGGAGACAAGCCTCTTCAATCGTGTGCAGGCGACGCTGCTGGCAGTAGCCACAGTGGGTCTGGTACTGTTGGCGGTTTGGAATCTCCATCAGGAGAGCGAGTTCCAGCAACCTGACGATGGGGTATGGTGGAGCGAGGCGCCGGGCGGTGGGCTGGTCGCAGATAAGGTGTTGTCCGGCAGCCCGGGCCAGCGCGCGGGCATTCAGACCCATGACCTGCTGACCGCTGTCGACGACTCTCCTGTCTCCCGTGTTGCGGACTTTGAGCGTCAGCTCTATCGCACCGGCTCCTGGGACAATGCGCGGTACTCCATCACCCGGGACGGCATCCCCCTCGACGCACCCGTTCTGGTCATTCCCGAACCGGCAGATCGAAGCCTGCAGGCAGGATTGAGGCTCATCGGTCTCATCTATCTGGCTATCGGCATCTACGTCCTGTTTCGCCGCTGGACGGCCCCCCGCGCTACGCACTTCTATCTGTTCTGCCTGGCTTCATTCGCGCTCTATGCGCTCAAGTTCACGGGCAAGCTTGACTTGCTGGACTGGACCGTCTTCTGGATAAATGGGCTTGCAGGATCGCTGCAGCCGGCGCTGTTTCTGCATTTCGCCCTCAGCTTTCCTGAAGAACGCTTCAAGAACATCCGGCGTCGCTGGTTGCTGCCGCTAATCTATGCTCCCGGCGCGGGACTCCTGGGACTTTGGCTCATGGCGATCAACCGCTGGCAGGCTACGGGACTGCTGCGTCACCGCCTTGACCAGACCGGCACTGGCTACGACGCCATCTTCTACGTCTTTGCCGCCGTTCTCTTTCTTCGCAGCTACAGCCGCGCCGATTCGCCTCTGCTACGCCAGCAGTTGAAATGGCTCTGGCGCGGCGCGCTGCTGGCGGTTCTGCCCTTCACGCTCTTCTACGCCATTCCCTACATGTTGGACCTGCCCATGCCGAGCTTGCTCACCAAGCTGGCCGGGTTGTCGCTGGTCTTCCTGCCCCTCACCTTCTGCTGGGCCATCATCCGCTACCGGTTGATGGATACCGACCTGATCTTCAAGCGGGGTGTGGCTTATACGCTGGCTACCGGCCTCATCCTCGGGGGCTATTTCGGCGTCATCGCCCTGGCCGCGGGGTTGGCCCACAACCGCTTGCCGGAGTCGGTCCGGGATTGGGGCGAGGGCATCGCCATCGTCCTGGTCGCTGCCTTCTTCGAGCCGCTGAAGCGCAGGATTCAGGGCTGGGTTGACCGCGCCTTCGACCGCCATCGCTACGACTATCGCATGGCGCTGGTCGAGTTTGGTCGCGGCCTCAGTTCCGAGACGGATTTGAAAGCACTGCTGGAGTCCATTGTGGAGCGGCTGCCGCGCACCCTGCTGGTGGCGCGCGTGGCCGTCTTTCTGGCCCAGGAGCCGGGTCGGCTGCGCCTGGCCGCGTCCCATGGGCTGCCCGCCGAGGCGCTTGCCGCGCAGGACCGGGTGGGGCCGGACTCGCTCGACCTCAGCTTCCTCGACTTCGACCGCGCAGCAGACCACTCCCACATCTTTCTTGAGAACGCCCAACAGGCCCTTCACCTGACTGAAAGCGAGCGCCAGACGGCGGCCCTGCTCGACTTGAACTACTACCTGCCCTGTCGCGTCGCGGGTGGTCAGACTGAGGATGGAGAAACCACCTCCGCCTCGCGCACCATCGCCGTCATCGGCCTCGGCCGCACCATCGGTGGTGACTTCCTCTCCAGCGAAGATGTGGAACTGCTGGAATCGCTGGCCAGCTACATCGGCATCGCCCTGCAGAACGCCAGCCTCTATGCGCAGTTGGAAGATAAGATCAGCGAATTCGAGCGGCTCAAAGAGTTCAACGAGAATATCGTCGAGTCCATCAACGTAGGCATTCTCGCCCTGGATTTACGGGACCGCATCGAGAGCTGGAACGCACAGATGGAGGCCATGTACGCCCTAAGCCGCGCCGAGGTCATCGGGCAGCCGGTTCAGAGCGTCTTCCCGCCCGAGTTTATTGAGGCGCTGGACGGCTTCCGCAACGAGCCCGGCGTGCACCACCTCTATAAATTCCCGCTCACCAGCCGCGCAGGCGAACAGCGCACCGCCAACATCGCCATTGCGCCGCTCATGTCGCGCGATTTCGTCGCCGTGGGCCGCATCGTGCTGGTGGACGACATTACCGAGCGGGTTTCGCTTGAGGCGCAGCTTACCCAGGCAGACAAGCTCAGTTCCATCGGCCTGCTCGCGGCGGGCGTGGCCCACGAGATCAATACTCCATTGGCGGTGATCTCCTCTTACTCCCAGTTGCTCTCCAAGCAGTTGCGCGGCGACACGCGTCTGGGACCGGTTCTGGAGAAGATCACCCAGCAGACTTTTCGCGCCTCGGAGATTGCCAACGGGCTGCTGAATTTTTCACGGACATCCACCACCGAATTCCGCGAAACCAACCTGAACCAGGTAATTCGCGACACCCTTTCACTGCTTGAGCACCAGTTCAAGACCGCGCAGATTCTCGTTGATGTTGAGTTGACCGAAGACCTGCCTTTGATTCACGGCAACCCCGGCAAGCTGCAGCAGGTCTTCCTGAATCTGCTGCTGAACGCCAAGGAGGCCATGCCCGGTGGCGGCAGGCTGCGCGTAGCCACCATGGCCAACGGCCACGTTGAAGCGGTGGTGGCAGACTCTGGCTCCGGCATCGCGCCGGAGCACCTGAAACGCATTTACGACCCCTTCTTTACCACCAAGACCATGCCCCGGCCTGGCGAGAGGCGCGGCACCGGTCTCGGACTGTCCGTCTCCTACGGAATCATCCAGGAACACGCGGGTAAAATTCATGTCGAAAGCTCCGTGGGCGCCGGGACAACCTTTCATCTTGAGTTCCCAATGCTGAGGAAATCCGTACATGCCTGAGGTTGACCAGCCGTTGAATTTTCAAGTCTCCGCACCATCCGCGATCGCCAGTTCCACTAGCGCCAGCATCCTTGTCATCGATGACGAAGCGGCCATTCGCGAATCCCTTGAGGTGCTTCTGACGTTGGAAGGATTCGGGATAAGAACCGCCATTGACGGCGAGCAGGGACTAAGAATCCTGGAGCAGGAGAACTTCGACCTGGTGCTGTTGGACCTGGCTCTGCCCGGTCAGAGCGGGCTCGAACTGCTGCCCCAAATCAAGGAACGTCAGCCGGAAATGCCGGTCATCATGATCACCGCTTATGGCACGGTGGACAACGTGGTCGAGGCCATCCGCGCCGGCGCAGAGAACTTCGTCCAGAAGCCGTGGGACAACGAAAAGCTGATGGCCGACATCCGCTCCGCCGTTGCCCGCCATCGCGCCGAAGAAGAAAACCTGCAGCTCAAGCGTACCCTCAAGCAGCGCTACAACTTCGCCAACATCGTGGGCAAGAGCGAGCCCATGCTGCGCGTCTTCGACCTGGTGGCGCAAGTTGCGCCCAGCCGTTCCACGGTGCTCATCCAAGGCGAAAGCGGCACCGGCAAGGAGCTCATCGCCAAGGCCATTCACGCCAACTCGCCGCGCCGCGACAAGCCCTTTGTGCCCATCAACACCGGCGCCATGCCGTCGGAACTGCTCGAGTCCACGCTCTTCGGCCACGTCAAGGGCGCATTCACCTCGGCCATCGCCTCCAAAAAAGGACTCTTCGAAGTCGCCAACGGCGGCACTCTCTTCCTGGACGAGATCGCAACCATGGGCTCCGATACCCAAGCCAAGATCCTGCGCGTACTCCAGGATCGCCGCTTCATGCACCTGGGCGGAATCCAGGAGATCCAGGTGGACGTGCGTATCCTTGCCGCCACCAACATCGATCTGCGCCAGGCGGTGCGCGAAGGCCGCTTCCGCGAAGATCTCTTCTACCGCCTCAACGTCATCACCGTGGACCTGCCCCCGCTGCGCGCGCGCCGTGAGGATATTCCCCTGCTTGCCCAGCACTTCCTCGATTTCTATGCCAAGGAGAATGAACTCTCGCCGCGCAAGCTCTCCGCCGACGCCATGCGTGCGCTGGTGGATTATGAGTGGCCCGGCAACGTGCGCGAGCTTGAGAACTCCATCGAGCGCGGCGTGGTGCTTTCCTCCGGCACTATCATCGGCTCGGATTTGTTGCCCGGCCACATCACCGGGCGCAGCTTTCAGGACGCGCTGCTTGAACACAACCCCAACGCCTCGCTCTTCGACATCCTCGAAGACATCGAGCGCCGCATCATCATTGAAAAGCTCGAGCGCTGTAACGGTAACCAGACCGACGCTGCCGAGCAGTTCCACATCCCTCTCTCCACCCTCAACCAGAAGATCAAACGCCTCAACATTGAGATTCGCAAAAAGGGCAGAGAGTAAGACAAGGCACTATAGCGGTTTCACAGTTGCTATGCCCTGATTCCTGCCTTCAACCACCTCCCCAGAAACCCGCGCAACTCCGCCGGCGGTCTTAGCCACACATCGGCGGCGGTCTCTCGCCGCTCACGGCGCATCAATACGCTCAGGTGCGGGCCATCGGCTTCATTCACGGCGCGAAACGCCGCCTCATCGGTGAGATCGTCGCCCAAATAGGTCACCGGCGCGCCAGCCTCGGCCTCGCTTATGATTTCTCGCACCGCGCCGCCCTTGTCGAGTCCCACGCGCAGCTCCAAACCTGCCTCAAACTCCAGCAGAGCCAGGCCATCCAATTGCGCCAGGGGCTCAAAGAGCTGACGCGTTCGCTTCTCGATGAGTCCTGCTGCGCGTGCGGAGTGGCCTCGCCAATGCATTACTGCTGCGTTGGGCTTGTCCTCATAGAGTCCCCCGAGCGCATCACGCTGGAGCGATTCGCGTAGCTTGTGGAGTGCCTGTCGCGCCCCAGGCGCCGCTTCTTCCAGTTCCCGGCGACCATCGGGATAGAGACGTTCAGCTCCATGCAGACCCCACACTTCGAGCGGTGGGTCCAGTCCGAGCAGGGGTGCAATCTCCGCTGCCGGCCTGCCCGTCACGACCGCGATACGCGTGCATCCCTGGCGCTGGATGCGCGCCAGCAGGTCCGGCACGCCGGCCCACGGCCGTGCCGTGAAGCGGTCCACCCTGAAGCCCGCCAGCGTGCCATCGTAATCCAGCAGCAACAGCGGGGTCGGCGCACCTGCAAGTGCACCAAAAAACTCCTCCAGCTTTTCTGCCGCCTCAGAGGTCAAAATCTGCTCGCTTTCCCTATTAGTTCTGGCTCGGTCCTTACGCCAGTTTACGATTGGCCGCCTCGGGAGCAGGCTCCGAAGCTGGGCTGGCAGGGCGTACCTCCACGCCCTCCGCATTCTCCAGTCGCACCTCGCGCAGATCGCCCAGCACGCTTGCCGCCCAGCGATAGATGTTGTGGTCCATCACCTGGCGGCGCATCTGTTGCATGCGCTGGCGGCGCTCGGCGCGGGTCATCTCCAGACCCTGATGAATGGTGTCGGCCACGCCCACAATGTCGTAAGGATTCACCACCAGCGCATCGCGCAGTTCCACGGCAGCGCCGGTGAATTTGCTCAGCACCAACACGCCATCTTCGTCTTCCCGCGCGGCCACGTATTCTTTGGCCACCAGGTTCATCCCATCGTGTAGCGAAGTCACCAGGCACAGGTCCGCGGCACGATACCAACGGTTGACTTCCTCGTGGTTGCACTGGCGCTCGATCAGGACGATCGGCCTCCAGCGCGGGGTCTGATAGCGCTGGTTGATGCGCTCTACGGTCTCCTCCACGCTGCGTCGCAGATTCTCGTATGCCGGGATGCGCGTTCGGCTCGGCGCGGCAATCTGCACCATGGTCAGGCGCTCCCAATGCCAGGGATGATCCTCGATCAGTTGTTCAATGGCCAGCAGCCGCTCCACAATTCCCTTGGTGTAGTCCAGCCGGTCTACTCCTACTGCAAGGCACTCTGCGCGCACGCCAAACTCGGTCAGCAAAGCAGCTCGCTCGGCAGCGCGTTTTTCGTCCTCTTCCTCGGGCGTAGCAACTCCCACAATGCCCGGCTTTGCTCCGTCGAAGGCCACACTCACCGGATACGGCCGCACCATGCTGATATGCCCAAAGCGCCGGACTGTCATATGTTCGCGATCGGTGCGTGACTCGATGACCCTGTCCACCGTGGAAAGAAAGTTGTTGCAGTGCAGCGGAATGTGGAAGCCGATCAGGTCCGCCCCCAGCAAGCCATCCAGCAACTCAGCCTGCCACGGGCAAATGCCGAACGCCTCGGGATTGGGCCATGGAATATGCCAGAATATGGCTACGCGCGCGTCGGGTCGCGCCGCCTTCACCAGCCGCGGCAACAATGCGAAATGATAGTCCTGCACAAACACCAGCGGATCTGCGGTGCCCTCCATCTCCTCCAGCAGTGCGGCGGCAAATCGCTCGTTGACCCTCTGGTAGCATTCCCAGTCTCCGGCGCGGAAGATAGGGCGGGTGTGCGCGATATGGCACAGCGGCCACAGCCCCTCGTTGGCAAATCCGTCGTAGTAGCTGGATTCTTCCTCACTGGAAAGCCATACCCGGCGCAGGGTGTAGCGTGGATCCTCGGGTGGCACGCGCAGCCGGTCGAACTCGTCCACATTCGCGGCGTCCGCGTCTCCGCTGCCGCTAGCCACCCAGACGCCGTCGCAGGCGCGCAGCACGGGCTCAATGGCTGTCACCAGGCCGCTCGGCGGCACCACGCAGACCGTCTCCCGTCCCTTCCGCACATGCATATACGGCTCGCGGTTCGACACCACGAAGATGCGGCCGGAGCCGGTGCGCGCCCGCATGTGCGCAGCCAGCAATTCAGCGGTCCACAAGTGATCGCCTGCATCGCGCAAACGGGCCTCGGCAGCCGCTGCAGCGCGCGCCGCAATCAGGCTCTCCGCCATCGTCTCCACCTCGCGCGCCAGAGGTGTGAACAGGCTAAGTTCCTTCGCCTTGGGGTCTGGGACCTTTTCCACGTAGCCGGTTCGCAGTCGCCGCAGGCGTTCCACCACCTCCGTCATAGGCCGCATCAGGAACCAACTCACCATCCCCAGGGTCACCAAGACAATTACGATTACCATCGTTGCGATTCGCCAAAAGCTTCGCCGCCATACTTCGTTTCCCTGGCTGCGGATGTATCCCGCATCGGCCAGCAATACCAACCCGCCCTCCAGTCGGTTACCGTCATGTAGAGGAAGCACTTCTTCCAGCCACTGCAGGTCCTCTGAGTGGCCGAACGCGCTCACATTGGCGCCTTTGCGAAGCGATCTTTCCAGCGACTCCGGCGGCAGCATCGGCAACAGGGAAGCAGGCCCGGCCCAGGCCAGCAACTGTCCTCGATCGCCGTACACTGCCAATCCCAGAGCCCCGATTCGAGCCTTGGATTGTTCGATCAGTGCCGGAAGAGCAGTCGAATTGCCGATGGCGATGGTCCGCTCCAGGTCGGGCTGAATGCTCGCGCCCATCCACCCTGTCCGCCGTTCCAGGTCTTCGCGCAGAAAATGCTTGTGCGCCAGGACATCGAAATATGTGGAGGCGAGAGAAACCACCGTCACGCACGCAATCAGCGCGAGGATCAGCCGTAAGCGAAACAGGTGCATACCGTCCCTCCCATGCTCTTAGATGCAGAACTGTAGAAGTAAATTGGCAGATTCCAACTGCCAAATCCTATCCACTGATTCCTCATGCAGATACGCATTTGCGATTCCACATAATATGCAGCCATGTCCCCCCGCAGTGTAATTCCCACCCATCGAAGAGAAGGGAAAAGTGGCTGGAGGGAATCCGAGCCCCGTGCGCTATCCTGTCCTTTAGAGAGCGGCAGCCGCTCTATCCTGCATCTTATGGTCAGGGAATCAGATGGCGCTAGAAACGATCGACAAAACCGCCAAAAGCATTGTGCTCACGGTACAGGATTATTCCCTGTTCGCCTGGCGCGCTTTAATGAACCTGTTTCACCCCCCCATCTACTGGCCGGACTTCCTCATTCAATCCGACATCATTGGTTTCGGGTCCCTGTCCATCGTTGTGCTTTCCGGGCTCTCCACTGGCGGCGTGCTGGCGCTGCAATCGGCAGCCACACTTTCCGCATTTGGCGCCGCGGCCGTCACTGGCCAGTTCGTGAGTCTGACCATGATCCGCGAACTCGGCCCGGTGCTGACCGGCGTCATGGTCTCCGGCCGCAACGCTTCCTCCATGGCTAGCGAGCTCGGCTCCATGGTCGTCACCGAGCAAATCGACGCCATGCGAGCCCTTGGCGTGGACCCCCTCCGCAAGCTGGTCACTCCGCGCATCTACGCCAGCATTGCCATGCTCTTTTTCCTCACCATCGTGGCCGATGCCTGCGGCATCCTCGGCGGCGGCGCTGTCACTGTGTTCATGAATAACCAGAATGGCACACAGTATTTCGCCATGGCCTGGGAGCACCTTCGCTTTCCCGACATTGTCCAGGGCCTGGTCAAACCCCTCTTCTTCGGCTACATCCTCTCCTCCATCGGTTGCTTTTATGGTATGAGAACGACTGGTGGAACCCAGGGTGTAGGCCGCTCCACGATTCAGGCCGTCGTCACTGCGTCGGTGCTCATCATCTTTGTCGACTTCCTCATTACCCAGGTCTTGCTCTCTCTATTTGCCGGATGGATGTGAACCCCGTCTTCACCCAGCCCGCTCCAGCCCCATCTCCAGCAGAGGAGCCGGGCCCCGTTGTGGCCTTTCGCAACGTCTCGCTGGCCTTTGCCGGACCGCCCGTGCTTCAAGACGTCAGTTTTTCCGTGGCTCCGGGCGAGACCCGTATCCTGTTGGGTCCGGCCGGCGTCGGCAAAAGCGTTCTCCTCAAGCTCACCAACGGCCTTCTCCGCCCCGATCAGGGCTGCATCCGCCTCTTCGGCGAAGAAATCTCTCATATGCCGGAGCAGAAGCTGTTCGCCCTCCGCCTTCGCACCGGCATGGTGTTCCAGGAGGGCGCGCTCTTCGATTCGCTCACCGTGCGCGACAACGTCGCCTACCAGCTCATTCAGGAGCAAGTCGCGGACGAAGAGATCGACAGCCGCGTCCGCGAAGCTCTTCACTTCGTGGGCCTGGACGAAACCTTCAGATTCTTCCCTTCCAGCCTCTCCGGTGGAATGCGCCGCCGTGTAGCCATCGCCCGCGCCTTGATCCGCCAGCCGGAGTTCCTGCTTTACGACTCGCCCACTGGCGGCCTGGACCCCGTCACTTCCACTACCATCATCGAGTTGATCGTGAAGCAGCGTGATGTCTACCATTCGCCTTCGCTGCTGGTCACCCACCGCCTGCAGGATGCCTTCACCATGTGCACCCACCACTTCGATGCTGCCACGGGCGGCATGGTCCCGCTCCCCAAAGGACAGACCGACCCCAATACCACCTTCCTCATGCTCTCTGAGGGGCGCCTGATCTTCGATGGCTCCCTCCATGAACTCGTGCACAGCCAGATCCCCTTCGTCCGCGAGTTTCTCCAGTAAACAAGCGGCGAGCCGGACTCCAGAAAGCCTATTCTTCTAAATCGAGCATCTTACTCGACACAACCCGGTTTGCTTACACTGTTCCGGAAGGCGTCGATCCTTGGTGAAATCTATCATTCTGGGATGGCTCCTCTTCGATCGGCCGCTCGAACGCCGGTATGCGTTTGCAGTGCAACTTGTATGAGATTGAGATAACCATGGGACGATTAAGACCCATCATTCTGCTGGTATTGCTGCTGGTGATGCCCTTCGGCAGGCAGGCGGCCGCGTATTCCCCGCTGACCCACGAACAGCTCATCGACCTCACCTGGCAGGATTCCATTGTCCTGCTGCTGCTCAGCCGCTATCCGGCGCTGACCCCGGCCGACTTGGAAAAGGCGCGGGCCTATGCCTACGGAGGATGCGTAATCCAGGACATCGGCTACTACCCTTTTGGCGACGCATCTTTTTCCAACCTGACCCACTATGTGCGTTCCGGCGACTTCGTCGTGAGTCTCTTCCGCAATGCTAGGGACGCCAATGAGCTGGCCTTCCCGTAGGCGCGCTTTCTCATTACATTGGCGATTCGCTCGGCCACTCCATCGCCATCAATCTCGCCGTCCCCGTCGAGTTCCCCAAGCTCGCTGCGAAATACGGCCCGGTCGTGAACTACGCCGAGGGACATCGCGCGCATGTCCAGACCGAGTTCGCCTTTGACATCAACGAGATCGCGCATCACCGTGTAGCGCCTGTCCGCTACCTGCGCCATATCGGACTTGAGGTGCCGGTACGACAGCTCGCCCTGGCCTATTACCAGACCTATGGACTGACCGAAGATTTCTCCGTCAAGCGCGGCCGCCGCTTTAACGTGCGCGGATACCGCTTCGCCGTGCATTCGTTTATTCCCCGGATCGCCTATGCGGTCACCCTGCTCCATCGCAACCACGAGCCTGCGGAACTCAGCACGCCCGAGAAAGTTGAGCTGGAGAATGAAGTGGCTGCGATAGCAGCGGCTAACGACTGGGACGCCTACCGCCGCAAAGCGGGAATTGGTACCTACACTCTGGCGGGACTCATCTTCATACTGCCTAAGATCGGTCCCCTCAAGCTGGTTGCGGTGAAAGGCCCGACGGCGGCCACCGAAGTGGAATATACCCACAGCGTGGCATTGTCCGCGTCGGCGCTCCGCGGCATGCTGGCCCGCTTTACGCCACCCCAGGCATCACACCCAACCGGCGCAAGCAACTCGTCGGTGGACTCTCGCCCCAGCCCTTCAACCATGATTGCGGCCAATGACACGGCCGACCAGAATGTGCTCCGCCCGTCGCGGAACCCGCACCATCCACTGCCGAATCGGGATCTCGACACCGGACGCGTCGTGCAGCCCGGAGGGTATTCGCTCACTGACTCTACCTTTGCCGACCTCCTCCACCGCCTCACGCGCCAGCCCTCTCAACCGATTCCCCCCGGTATCAAAGAAGATGTCCTGGCCTACTATGCAAATCCCGACTCACCCATCACAACCAAGAAAGATCCGGCTCTGTGGGCCCAGGTGCAGACTGATCTCGCAACCCTCGCCGGCATGACTACCAGCACCGAGCCGCAGCCCTATCCCACCTACGGTGACGATGCCGCCGCCACCCAATAAACAATCTCGCGCCTCCTGTCCGTGACCGGCAACCGCCGGCCATGGTCCGTTCATTACCGTGGGGTGGCTACCGGGGTCCCCGCGGACAGGCCGGGCCCCCAGCGAGCGGTCTTTGCTTGCTGGGGTGGGGTTAGGTCTTCGTCCGCGGGGTGGCTGTTCCCTCGCTTCGCCCCCATCTGCTAGCCTTGCTATTTCTGTACCACCCAACGGCAGGTGCAACCATGAGCTTTCAATTCCAGGGCTTTGACTTTCTCCATCTTGATTCCAGCTTCAGTCAAGACGAACTGCTGGTCCGCCGCACTGCGCGTGAATTTGTCGACGACAACCTCATCCCGATCATCGAGGAGTGCTTCCGCACCGGTCGCTTTCCTCGCGAGCTTGTGACGATGATGGGCGGCCTGGGCTTCTATGGCGCCAACCTCCATGGCTACGGTTGCGCCGGCATGTCCAACGTGGAGTACGGCCTGGTGATGCAAGAACTGGAGCGCGGCGACTCCGGCCTGCGCAGCTTTGTCAGCGTGCAGTCGGCGCTGGTCATGTACCCCATCTACACCTTCGGCTCTGACGAGCAGAAAAACACCTGGCTCCCGGCCCTGGCCACGGGCGATAAATTGGGCTGCTTTGGCCTCACCGAGCCCGGCTTCGGCTCCAACCCCGGCGGCATGACCACCACTGCCCGCAAGGTGGGTGATGAGTACGTCCTCAACGGCGAAAAGATGTGGATCACCTCCGGCAACATCGCCGATGTGGCCGTCATCTGGGCCAGGGTCGAAAACGAAGACGGCCGCGTGCGTGGCTTCCTGGTCGAAACCGACCGCCCTGGCTTTACCACCCACGAGGTCCATGGAAAATGGTCGCTGCGCGCTTCTGTCACCAGTGGCCTCTCACTGCAGGACGTCCATGTGCCCGCGACCGCTCTGTTGCCCGGCTCCGGCGGCCTCAAGAGCCCGTTGATGTGCCTTAATCAGGCCCGTTACGGCATCAGTTGGGGCGCCATCGGTGCGGCCATGTCCTGTTACGATACCGCCCTCCAATACGCGAAGATGCGCAAGCAGTTTCACTCTCAGCCCATCGCCAGCCACCAGCTCATCCAGGAAAAGCTGGTGTGGATGGCCACCGAAATTTCCAAGGCTCAGTTGCTCTCACTCCACGTTGGCCGCCTCAAGGACGCAGGCACGGTGGGCCACGAGCATATCTCCATGGCCAAGCGCAACAACGTGTGGATGGCTATTGAAACCGCGCGCATGGCCCGCGACATCCTGGGCGCCAACGGCATCACCGAAGACTACCCCATCATGCGCCACATGATGAACCTGGAATCGGTGAAGACCTACGAGGGCACCCACGACATTCACACCCTCATCCTCGGCCAGCACATCACCGGCCTTCCCGCGTATTGACGCTCCTCCGATTTCGCGTGTTTGGCCGTATCCCCGCGAGAGACGTAGCTCGATGTGTCCCGCCTGTCCCTTAGGCATTTTCGATTCGAGTGTTAACACAACTTTGGGTGCCCCAGGTCCGGACTTTCGGACCTAGGAAACCTCAACACTCAGCCCGGTGCCCCTCAATCTCCACGGATCTGGGTGCCGCATCCTTGCCACAGTCTTATCAGTCTTATCGTGGAAAGGGTGGGAAGCCACCCATCTCCATATCGACCGCAAACAGTCAAGCCGAACACGCTCTAAACCTCCAGCAGCGATACCTCCCGCACCTCGGCCCGCCCGCTCTTCGACGGCGTAATGAGCAGTGTCTTTAGCTCCCACGCAGCCAGCGCCACCGTTTGGTCGAGACCCAGCACCGTACTCTTCACCGTTGCCTGCGCGGCGATTCCTGCGCGCTCCTGGATGCGAAGGATGGTCGCACCCGGCACGTGCTCAGCCTGCTTGATCGCCAATACCCAAACGTTGCTCGGCATGACCTCAAGCATCGATTTCTCCCAGGGCTCCGTCCCTTTGTGTACGGAGTCGGTCACAAACTCGGCGGGTGATTGCAGTTCTTCAGCGCGGCGATCCAGCGCCAATTCCGTATGCGCGCCGCGTCCGCCCATCAGCCAGAATCTGCGCTCCTGCCGTCCCTGGTCCTGCCAGGCATTGTTGTCGTTGTGCGGCACCTGGCCCGGGTTGTGTCGCGCAAATGGTGCGGAGCGAATCAGCACCGTGCGAAACAGCCCGTTGAGGCAGTCGTAGCTATAAGTCGAGTTATTCAGAACCGCCACCGTATAGTCGCCGTTTCCGATCTTTCCCTCCACGGCTCCCCAATCCTGATAGGGCTCTTCCTCGCCATTCGTGCGGCGTTCCAGCACCTGGCCCGGCACCTTCGCATAGACTTTCGGCTGCGCCAGCGCGGTCGGAATCTCGAGTTTCAACATCTGCTCTTTTTCGTGCCAGTCGATCACAAAGCGAAGCTCTACAAAATCCAGGCCTGCAAACTCGGCGATATCGACAATGATCTCCGAATCCTGCCACCGCGCTCGCTGCCGTGTCACGCGAGTTACCGTCCCATTCTCGATCACCGTGGATGAAACCAGCGTAGGCCGCCCAAGCTCCAGGCGGAATTCACTGATGCCGTGCGCCCATGTATCGCTCGTATCACCAATCACCACCAATCCCACCGGGCCCGCAAGTAACTCGGTGCCGTCCTCCGCCTTCAGCGAGGAGACTCCAAATCCCGACTCCGACACTGTGGCCAACCCTCGGAAGCTTTCGCCGGCCGGTGCATCCCCGTGCGCCAATTCAAAGACCTTGTATCCACAGGCTGGCAGCTCAACCCATGCCGACAAGCGCGGAAGAAATGTCGACATGCTTGCCGAAGGTCTCCATTGCACAGGTATCCTGCTGCCATCTTTCGATCGCAGGCAGGTAATCGGCGAGTGATCCGTTGGATCTTCTTCGGTATAGAACTCCGCCAAGGCTTTTCGTTTCCACGGCAGCGAATTAAATAGAAATACCGCGCCCTCCTTCACCGTGCTCAGGTCTACGCGCCTGGACATCGTTTCCAGCGCCTCGACCTTTGAAGTTTGAGCCACTTCACAGGCGTATCCCACGCTGTCTCGCACGT
>Ga0182030_10003912_pt1 | contig 31777 bp, 32 predicted proteins | sample 812S3MmetaG_FD_121299 | JGI IMG/M metagenome (GOLD analysis project Ga0182030, IMG submission 121299) | Permafrost microbial communities from Stordalen Mire, Sweden - 812S3M metaG (Illumina Assembly) | ecosystem: Environmental > Terrestrial > Soil > Wetlands > Permafrost | place: Sweden... | reverse complement strand
TGTGATATGTTGCGACAACCACCGAACGATTTTAGCTCAAACCGTCGACATCCAAGATATAGAAAGTTATGGAATGCGGGATTATAACCGACCCAAACGTGATGCCCGAGTCGGTATGCTGCCGCCCAAACTAGCCCAGATAATGATAAACTTGGCGACTGGTTCTCTGCCCTCTTCTTTAATATTGCTTGACCCTTTCTGTGGTACTGGTGTCATACTTCAGGAAGCCTTGCTGATGGGATATCGTGTCTACGGATCAGATATTAATCCCAAAATGATTGATTATACTAAGGCAAATTTAGACTGGTTGCGCCTTCGTTTTGATATAGCCGCTAACATCGATCCGGTATTAGAAGTTCAAAATGCCACTACGGCAGTTTGGAATCATCACTTTGATGTTATCGTATCAGAACTGTTTCTCGGACCCCCATTAAATAAGCCCCCCATTAAGGATAAGCTGGTTGCTATCCGTCAGCGATGTGATGAAGAAATTGTGAGATTTCTTAAAAATATCGGCCACCAGATCCCCTCAAAAACACAATTATGTATTGCTGTTCCGGCATGGCAAGTTGCCGATGGTCAATTTATCAGACTATCTTGTCTTGACCATTTAGGTCAATTAGGATACAATCAACGAAGTTTTAAACACTTGGAACCAACTGGACTTATATATGCCAGAGCTAACCAGATAGTTGCTCGTGAACTACTTATAATTACAAGGAAGTAAATATATATGGCACATGTTAAAGCTGGTGGTACCAGCAAAAATACCCATGATAGCCCCGGACAACGTCTAGGGGTTAAGCTTTATGCCAATCAGCAAGTAAAGACTGGGCAAACTATTATTCGACAAGTCGGCCTAACTAAGCGATCAGGTAGTGGTACGGCTTTGGCCCGGAATTTTACTATCTATGCGACCAAAGATGGTATAGTTCAGTTCAAGAAAAGAAAAGTCCGTTTATTTACCGGTAAAACTGTCCGGCGAACTGAAGTATCGGTTAAGTAAACAATTGTAGCTTAATTAGTATATCCACTAGGTAAATGTTTACTAAATTGACAGTACTCGTTTGATGTCTTGAATAATATCGTTGAGTACTACTTCGGATTTAACCAGGTAATCATCAACACCCAAGTTTTCGGCCTTTTTTCTGTCAGTTTCTTGTCCAAGTGCGGTCAGCATTATAACTTTTATGTTGGCTGTCTCAGGAGTGTTGCGTAGAATGTCCAAAACGTCAAAACCACTTATTTTTGGCATCATGACATCAAGCAGTATCAGATCTGGATGATATTGTGTAGCGGCGGCTAGGGCATCTTCACCATTATTGGCTCGCTTGACATCAAATCCCTCTGCCTTAAACCGCATTAAATAGACTTTGGCTAGGTTATCATCATCTTCCACCATTAAAATTAGCTTTGAATGGGTTGGAAGTATATACGGTTCGCCATCAGACTGTATTTTTGGTTGAGGAAAAGATTGATCCATGATGTTACACTAGCTCAGTTCTGTTGGTTTTGCAATAAATTAGCTATAAAACCGTTGAATAAAGGATGCGGCCGGTTGGGTCTTGATTTAAATTCTGGATGAAATTGACTAGCTATAAAGAAAGGGTGGTCAATTGCTTCGATCATTTCCACCAAGGTACCGTCCGGCGATATACCGACCGCTTTAATGCCCCACGATTCATATAAGTCGCGATAAGCATTGTTGCATTCATAACGATGCCGATGTCGTTCTATAATCTGGCGGCGGCCATAGAGTTTAGCCGATAAACAATCTTTATCCAAATTACAGGGGTAGTCGCCTAGCCTCATTGTGCCACCGGTATTTTCTTTTCCGGCTTGATCGGCCATTGTATGGATAACTTGATGAACGGATTGTGCGTCAAGCTCAGCAGTCGTCGCTTCTGTTAACCCTGCCGAACGGGCTGCACCGACTACGGCCATTTGGAGCCCCAGACAAAGTCCAAGATAAGGTACCTTCTTTGCAAGACAGTACTGGGCTGCTTTAATTTTTCCATTTAGCCCACGAATACCGAATCCCCCGGGTACTACTATCCCATCAACTTTACCAAGTTCTCTCATAGTTGCTGGATTGATTTCAAGTTCGGCAGCATTTATCCAACGAATAGTAAGTTTGCAATTATTCCACCAAGCCGCTGCTCTTAAAGCTTCAAAAACTGACATATAAGTATCTTGATTATCCATATACTTAGCAACTATTCCAACCGTCACTGATGGACTAAAGTCTGTTGTAGCCTGATCAACAACCTTTCGCCAGGCTTTTAGATCAGGTTTTTGAGAACGTAATTTAAGTTTCTTGCAAATAGCCTCGCCTATGCCAGTATCTTCCAGAGTTAATGGTACCTGATATATTGTTACGGCATTTGGCAATAAAGCAATAGAGCCCTCGTCTACTCCACAGAATAAACTCAATTTGTGCTTTACGTCTAGCTTGGCAGGATCTTCGCTCCGGGCAATAAGTATGTCTGGTGATATGCCAAGACTTCGTAATTCCCGAACAGAATTTTGGGCTGGTTTAGTTTTTGTTTCTTGACTCGCACCCAAATACGGTAAATAGACAACATGAACATGAGCGCAATCGTTTATAGCCACTTTTAGCCCAAACTCACGAATCGCTTCAATAAAACTTAACCCCTCAAAATCTCCAACTGTACCACCTATTTCCACAATAAGGACATCAAAATCCTCACCAGCTGCTCGGATGTATTCTTGGACAGCATTTGTTACATGAGGAATAATTTGAACCGTATGCCCTTCATATCGGCCAGATCTCTCATCTTTAATTACTTCCTGTAGTATCTTGCCCGCCATGATAGAACTTTTTCTTGTAAGTTCTTCATCCAAGAAGCGCTCGTAGTGGCCTAGATCCAAATCGGTTTCGGCGCCATCTTTTGTGACAAAACATTCGCCGTGTTCACGCGGATTAAGTGTACCGGCATCAACGTTCAGATAGGGATCGCATTTTTGAATATTTACTTTGAATCCGCGGGCCTTTAAGAGATTGCCGATCGAAGCAGCAGTAATGCCCTTACCCAATCCGGAAAGGACACCTCCTGTTACAAATACATACTTAGTTGGTCTTTTGGCCACCTTCACCTTACCCTTTATCACATTGATACTAACGCATCGCTTACAATCGATGCAAGCGGAAAATAAGATTAATGGCTATTCAAATATTGCTCAGCCGCAGTTAACTGGGGATCTTGACCACTTTGAGCATCCTGTGTGGTCATTTGAACAACCTTATCGGGTGTAATGCCGATATGATTTATGTCTTGCCCGTTTGGTCGATACCAGCTAGCAATTGTTACTTTCAATTCTGCACCACCAGGCAGATTATCGATTTGTTGTACCACGCCCTTACCATAACTCTTCTGACCAATTACGTAAGCAGCATTATTATCATGTAACGCACCGGTTGCAATCTCTGAGGCACTAGCGCTGCCGGCGTTAATTAAAACCACTGTTGGGATACCGTTTAATAAGTCGTTTCCAGTCGACGTGTAGGTCTGGTCAACCACATTGCCGGTCTTTTCCTGCATTATGGTTTCGCCTTCTGATAACCATAAACTTGAAACATTGACTGCGGCATCTACAAGTCCGCCGGGATTATCTCTTAAATCCAGAATCACACCTTTTACTTTATCTTGTTGAAACTCCTGAGCTGCTTGTTGGGCTAAGCTGGATGTATCATTACTGAATTGATTGATCTGCATGTAGCCAATGTTGCCTGTTAAAATTTTGTAATTAACACTTGGCACGGTAATGTTGTTTCTGGTAATAGTAAAGGTTAGTTGATTCTGCCCACGAATAATCTGGAGTGTGACCTTAGTGCCAGCTGGACCTCTTATTTCGCTTACCGCTTCATCTTCCGATATACCGGTGGTATTTTTACCATTTATGGTTGTAATAATATCTTTAGGTTGTAAACCAGCTTTAGCTGCAGGCGTCCCGGCAATTGGTGCAATTATTTCAATATTGTTACTGGAATCTTCTCCCAGTTCTGCGCCTATGCCGCTAAATGTTCCCTGTAATTCATTGTTAAATGCTTGCGCTTGGCTCGGAGTAAAATACTCCGTATATGGATCGTTTGTTGCTTGAGCTAGACCGCTTTTTAATCCGTTAAGTAATTGCGTAGTAGTTAGCTTGCCATCATATTGATCTTTTAGGTCACTATAGACTTGGCTAAAACTACTGTAATCTAACCGGTTTGGTAATTGAGAATTTAGGCCGTTACTATTATTAAAAGATATTCGTCCGCTACCAAATGCCCAACCCAGGAAATAAACACCTACAATTATTACTAATAGGATGACGACTTGAATAGCTTTATTTTTTCGGATATTTTTTAGCATAAGCCCTGATTTACTCCGCCAATAATATTTTATCTGGTTTTAAGATAATTTTTTACTCAATTCTATTGCCACTCATAAAAATGTAAGAAATATAGGCCTGCTGAGGCTCGTAATCCTGAACTATACTGACCATTAAGATTAGCATTGTATTGTTGGACATAAATTGCTGGCTGACCGTTTAGTGTACCGATACCCGACACATACATTGCATGCCCTACATCTCCTGCTTCTCCAGATGCCGGACGAATAGCTATATCTCCTACTTTAGGAGTCTGATCAACTGGTACTCCAGCGCTTTCAGCATCAGTTATCCATTGGTATGCATCTCCAACACCACCCCAATTGGGCATATCTTGCGACACTTCACCAGAAAGGTACTCTTCATGAACCATAAACGCTGTATAGCTTACACACTCCCTGTTGTCCATCCCCCAATTGTCAACCGTATTATCCTGAGAATAATCACAACCCCATCTGACACCAGAAATTGTGCTAGTAGTAGAAGTTGGATAACCACCGCCGCACACTCCACCAGCTGTGATATCCGATCCTTTGGGCATATTAAGCGCAGCAATTCTGGCCTGAAGTTGTGTTATTCCAGCCTGATTACTTTGGATTTGTTGATTAAATTGGACTTGTTGTTGCTGGTTATAAGCCAACAGGTTGCTTTGTTGAGTTTCATCGCCGCTAAGTTCATTTTGCTGAATTTTCTGTGCTGACAGTGCGGCTGTTACTTGAGATTGTTGGGCTTGAAGTTTATTCTCAAGATTAGTAATCGTATCAAGTGTCTCTTGAATCTTATCACTTACCGCATTTCGATAAGTCTCGGCATTAACAAAGTCACTCAGATTTTGACTAGTAGCAAGTTCCTCTACGGTAGTCATTTGACCATTAACATACATCGCTTTAATATCAGAAGACAAAATTTGTTTATCTTGAACTATTTGGGCTTGAGCCTGTGTGATTTGTTGTTGCAAACTTGCTTGCGTAGCACTATTTATGCTTATTTCTTGCTCTAAGTTAGCTATTTCTGTTTGTAATTCATTAACAGCATTCTGATAACTACCAGCAGTTAATTGTAGCTGACTAAGTGATGATGCATTTTGTGAATTTTGTTGTTCTAGGGCCTGTTCTTGAGCAGTACAATCGCTAATAGTTGAACAATCAACCGCATGCACAATCTTAAATGAAAAACCAAGCACAATTAAACATGCCACTATAATACCCACGCGAACTATTTTCATCGTACGGAAAGATAATAAACGTTCAATAATGATAGGCTTTTTAGACATTGATTTTTTGTTTTTTATTAACAACTTAAGCATATCATACCCCACAAGAAGTTGTAAAATACCCTCTTTGATTAAATAGCTATCGACTTGTTGATAACTTAATAATGATTATTTATAAAATTTGATTTTGCTGTTAGTTGATGACGGTAGTTTATCTGGAAGTTTTAAGTTTAAGATACCGCCGGGTAGCAATATAGGATGATGCGGCACCAATGAGTATACCAACCACTAGCTGTAACGTCAAAAGAATCCAGAAATGGACCCTAAAATCATGGTTGGCATAGCCAATATCTAACAACCCCAGACTACTGGCCTGAAGTGCTGAGGCAGAACCGGCGAATAATATGTCAATGATGAAGATAGATATCAGGGCCGAGATTATACCGTAGAGTGAGCTTTCAACTATAAATGGTCCCTTGACATACCAACTATTGGCGCCAAGCAAACGCATAATATTAATCTCCTCGCGGCGGTTAAAAATTGTCATTCGGATAGTGTTAAATATAATGAGGACCGATATACAGGCGAAAACAATTACGGCAACCACCCCTGCTTCACGGATTATATCTGTAGCATGAGCGATTTTATCGATCGCAGCTTTTTCATTACCAGAGTATGATGTACCGGCTTGGGGATCTTGAAGCGCAATATTCTGTGGTTTATCAAGAAAATTTTTTATTATTTGGATCTTATCTGGATTAACAGGACTGATTTCAATGCTGGCCGGCAATGGATTGGTGCCAATTACTGAGAGTGCTTGTAATAAACTCCTATTAGTTAAATTTTCGGTTTTATACTCTGCCAGCGCTTGATCTTGCGATATATAACCCACTTTCCTGACATTCGGCAGGTTTTTTAGCTCTGTCATCAAATTATTTACTTGTTGAGTTGTTACCGAATCATTTAAATAAACTGATATGTCTATCTTGCTGGTAATCTGATTTATCGTATTGCTAAACGTCGCGTTGACTATCAACGAGAATAATATGATTGTTAGAGTTACTGTCATAACTGCTATAGCGGCGGCGGCAAGCGATAGATTACGCGCGAAATTGATAATGCCATTACGGAAAACTCGGATAAGTGTAGTAAATTTTCGATGCATAGCTAGATCTTATACTCGGCGTTAGCGCGATCACTAATTACTTTGCCGTGCTCCAGTGTAATAACACGTCGTTTTAATCTGTTAACAATTGAAACATTGTGTGTCGTTAATAAAACTGTCGTACCAAAGCGATTAATCTTTTCCAATACTTTAATAACATCCCAGGCATGTTTCGGGTCAAGGTTGCCTGTCGGCTCGTCAGCAATAAGGATTTTGGGTTGGCGAACAATCGCCCGAGCTATGGCAACGCGTTGAGTCTCTCCTCCAGACAATTCAAGTGGCATCCTTTTTTCTTTACCACTTAAGTTAACTATGTCTAGAACTTTAGGAACTGTTTTTTGAATTTCTTTCTTACTGGCGCCAACAATTTCCAGAGCGAAAGCAACATTCTCAAATACGCTACGATTGGATAACAATTTAAAATCTTGAAAGACAACTCCTATTTTGCGTCGTAACATAGGAATTTCTCTGTCGCTCAATTTGTCATAATCTATTCCACCGACAATAATTTTACCGCTTGTTGGTTTCTCTTCTCGAGTCAATAACCGCAATAAGGTCGTTTTTCCGGCACCACTTTGGCCAACTACGATCACAAATTCTCTCGGGCTAATGTGCATTGTAACTCTGCTAAGGACTGGCCCAGTTTTGCGAATATAGGTTTTTGTAACTCTATCAAGTACTATCATCATAGTTATTATAACAAAGGCATTTTTTTCTTATATTAATTTGGCGTTATGAGTAAATTTATATTTTCAGAATATATTCTAGGTAGGCATTAATAAGCGGATTAATATTGCCATCCAATACGCCGCTGATATCACTTGTCTCGTAATTGGTCCTCAAATCTTTAACCTGTTTATAGGGATGCAGCACATACGATCGGATTTGATTGCCCCACTCAGCTGATTGAACCGGACCCTTTATCTCGCCCAGATGCTGTTTATGCTGCTCTAGCTGCTGCTGTGCAAGTTTAGACCGTAAAATTGTCATGGCAGTTTCTTTATTTTGAAGTTGCGACCGTTCATTTTGAATCGATACCGTTATCCCAGAGGGGATATGTGTTACCCGGACCGCTGAATCAGTTGTATTGACACTCTGGCCACCATGCCCACCAGAACGGTAGACATCGATTTTCAAATCCTTGCTATCAATAGCAAGTTCTTCGGGCTTATCAATTTTTGGTAAAACGTCAACTTTTGCGAAACTTGTTTGCCGGAGATGGTCGGCGTTAAACGGACTAAGCCGAACAAGCCGGTGAACACCATGTTCGCTTTTAAGCTTGCCATAAACTGTCGATCCGCTAATTTCAATGGTAATGCTTTTTAGTCCCGTTTCATCACCGGGTGAATTATCAATTGTCGTAATAATATTGTTTTCCTGCTCAGACCAGCGAGTATACATCCTTAATAACATTGCCGCCCAATCCTGCGCGTCAGTACCGCCAGCGCCAGCATATATACTTACAATTGCATCATATTCATCGAATTTACCACTGAATTTTAGTTCATCTTTAAGCAAGTCAAACTTTTGAGACGTTGCTTGTAGCTGATATTCTATATCCGGCAGCAAATCACTATCTGGTAGTTGGCTCAATTCAAGCAGTTCATCAACAGCTGTTTGTAAAGCTTGCCAGGGTGCAAGACGACCGGCAATTTTAGATTGTTGTTGAGTAATTGACGAGGCTTTGGAATTATTGATCCAAAAATCAGGCTTTGCAATTTGTTTGCTCAGATCGGCTTGTTGATCTTCCAGCTGGCTAAAGTTTATGCGTTCAAGTGCTATAGTTAGTTCTTTTTTTAACCCTAGGACCTGTTGGCGGATATTATCCATACATACAGTATAACGTCTCAAGCGGGCATTACTTCAATCCCAAAGCGGCGCAAGTTGTTCATGTAGCTGCCGGACAAAATCAATACCACAGTTGCCAAGTACTCCAAAACCCCATATTTTTTCAGCAAACATCTGATGAGCAATATCTATGATTGCTGTTTTTGTGACAGCTTTGATGCGTTTTGGTACCAGATCGTAATCTTCAATCGTATCATCGAAGAAATAACGGCCGGCATACCCCCTGATAGTCCCCCTCACAGTCTGCGCGCTACGTTGAAAACGACCGAGTGCATAGGCTTGAGCTGCTTCGATATCTGAAACTGCCAGAGAGGCGTTAAAAATATTTTTTAGTTCTGTAATCATAATATTAAACAACGCAGGGGCATTGTCATTCGTGACTTGGGTACCAAAACTCCAATTACTAGCCTCGCGCAATTGGCCGTATCCAGATCTCATATCATAGACAAGACCCTGCTCTCTGGCTGCTCCGAATATCTTAGAATAAAATGTTTCAGTTAAAATGATATTAAGCAGATCCAGGGCGTCCATAGCTGGTTCGCTTAATCGTTTCCGCATAAATGTATCAACAAAAAAATACATATTATCAACGGTTTTATTGCGAATATAGAGTGGCTCTTTTAAGCGGTGAGGTTGTTCATCGGGAAGTAAATATCGACCATGACCTTTTGGCAGATTAATACTTCCAAGTAGTTCTTCAATACGTTCACGACGTTTTGGAGTAATATTACCCCCGATAATAAACCGTAAATTGGTGGTTTTATGCGTTTTTTTATAGTGCGAATTGATGTCGTCGAGAGAAACATTGTGCATTAACTTTAATCTTTCCTGATCTGTTGTACCTTTTAAGCCATAATTAATTCGTAATGATATGCCGAGATGACGGAAATGATTATTTGAACGACTAACCAATTCTTCGCGGACACTTCCGCTTTCAGCTTTAAATTCTGTTTCTAGAAAAAGTGGACTAGTAATTGCCAGTAGTAACAAATCTAATATCCGTGACCATTCAAAATCGGCACATTCGGCTTCATATGATACGTCATAAATATCGGTCGAGGCGTTATTGTAAGCTCCGTTTTTTTCAAATTCTGCCTGGTAATCCCGAGCCCTGGGAAAATCTTTGTTAGCACCAAGCAAAAGATGCTCCATTAAATGCGGCGTTTCCCATTTTTCCTCAGGTACCAAGAACTCGCCTGCCCGAAAATTGAACATAAAAGACATAACACTGGCTTCAGATACATCAACCAACAAACCCTTACAACCATTTGGTAATTCAAGTTCAGTAACAATATGCTTCATGATTATTCGTTAAGCATTATCCGCTATGATTATCGTATTTAATGATGTTTACGCCCTTTGGTACGGCGTTGTCTTTCGGCTTTACGGGCTTTTTTGCGTTTTTGCTCGATTTTCTTTTTTTCAATACTTTCAGTTTTGGCGTTGACTTGGAAATCACTAGCATCGAACTCTTCCTGGTCAGCAACTATCTGGCCTGAATTGCTAATTGATCTCCGAGCAGCTCTAGTAATTGCTGTTTCCACCGGGCGCTCTAATTGTTCAGTGCTAACAGGTTCAGCATGGAACAAAGCGGTCAATACGTCGTGTCGAAGTGTTCCCTGCATGGCATCGAATAATCGCTGCGCTTGACGCCGGTACTCAACTAAAGGATCGCGTTGGCCAACACTAATCCAGTGGATGCCCTGGCGCAAATGATCCATGCTCTCAAGATGTTGCATCCAAAGGTTATCGAGAATCTGCAAATATACATCCCGTTCAACCTTTCGCATTATTTCTGGGGTAAAGGCACTTTCTCTAGATTCATAAAACTCTTTAGCTATTGTTACTAAAACACTTTCGAATTTATCCGTCTCAGTATCAAAAATCCGGTCTAGTGTTTGTTCATCAAATCGGAATAACATCCGCAATGCATCTTCAAGATCATCACTAGTCAATAGTGACGATGTAGCGATAGCATGTGCTTCATCCTCTATAAAAGCTAGTACGCGTTGCTTAATATCTATCGCCTGGAGGATTTCCCGGCGCATTATGTAGGTCGCCTTACGGTGGCGGTTCATAACATTGTCGTACTGGACAACATTTTTTCTTTGGTCAAAATGAAAACCCTCTACCTTCTTTTGGGCTCCTTCGAGTGATTTAGATATCAGTCGATTCTCAATCGGTGTTTCTTCGTCTACTTTTAAGCGGCCCATCAGGCTAGCAATTCGTTCACCACCAAATACTCGCATCAAATCGTCTTCGGTACTGACAAAAAACTGTGTGACCCCAGGATCACCTTGACGGCCGGAACGACCACGGAGCTGATTATCAATCCTTCTGGATTCATGACGCTCACTACCCAGAACAAATAATCCACCACGATCAACTACGCCCTCTCCAAGTACAATATCGGTTCCTCGGCCAGCAATATTTGTCGCTAGTGTGACAGAGCCTTTTTCGCCGGCTTTAGAGATAATAGAAGCCTCTCGTTCGTTGTTTTTAGCATTTAATACCTGATGTGGTATATTTGCAGCTTTTAATAAACTACTTAGTAGCTCATTTTTCTCAATTGACACCGTACCAAGCAAGACTGGTTGCCCCTTAGTATGTAACAATTTTACTTCACGAATAATAGCTCGGAACTTTCCAGCTTCTGAGCGATAAATTCTATCTGCCCGGTCATCTCGAATAAGTTTTTTGTTCGATGGTACCTCTATAACTTCAAGTTTATATATCTGGTGGAACTCTTCCGCTTCGGTCGTAGCCGTACCTGTCATACCAGCCAGTTTTTCATACAAACGAAAATAGTTTTGGAATGAAATGGTTGCCAGTGTCATTGATTCCTGCTGTACCTCAACGCCTTCTTTGGCCTCTATTGCCTGATGAAGTCCCTCGTTATATCGCCGCCCCTTAAGCAATCGGCCTGTAAATTCATCAACGATAATTATTTCTCCATCTTTAGTAACAACGTAATCTTTGTCTCGCGCGAACAAAGCCTGCGCCTTAAGAGCTTGTTCTAGATGGTATATCGTACGAATATTTTCGGTTTCATAAAGACTCTTGATGCTGAGTAACTTCTCAATGGTTTCCACTCCCTTATCCGTAAGAACAACTGTTTTATGTTTTTCTTCAACATCATAATGCTCTTCCGGTTTAAGATGTCGTACTATTTTGGCAAATTGATCGTAGGTATTACCGGTCGCTACCGACGGAGCTGAAATAATAAGTGGCGTCCTGGCTTCATCAATTAATATTGAATCGACTTCGTCTACGATTGCATAGTGCAGTTCTCTTTGGCGTAATTGATCAACTTCCCGGACCATGTTATCGCGTAGATAATCGAATCCAAACTCATTATTGGTACCGTAAGTAATGTCAGCATTATAAGCATCTTGTCTGGTAGCAGGTTTAAGGTGGTGGAAACGGGAATCGGAGTGTTCTTTATTCTCAAATTCCGGATCATACAGAAAAGATTGTTCGGCAATTATAACCCCTACGCTTAAGCCTAGAAAATTATATATTTGGCCCATCCAACCGGCATCTCGCTGAGCTAAGTACTCATTAACTGTCACAATATGGACACCTTTCCCGGTTAAGGCGTTGAGATAAACCGACAGTGTTGCCACTAATGTTTTGCCTTCACCAGTTTTCATTTCTGAGACATTTCCTTTATGCAACACCAAACCACCTATCAACTGAACATCAAAATGACGTTGTCCAAGCGTTCGGGTAGCTGTTTCACGCACAAGTGCAAAAGCATCAGGTAAAATCTGATCAAGCGATTCTTTCTCTAGTCTTTTCTTTAGTACTGAAGTCTGTTCTTTAAGTTTACTATCTGACATTTTTTTATAGACATCTGTATGAGCATTAATGTCTTTAACGCGTTTTTTAAGCCGTTTGAGAGTTTTTGCCTGGGGGTTACCCAGCATTTTCAAAAAAATATTTTTAGCCACAAAACTACCATATCCTTAAATAGTCAACAATTATTAGTACTTATTGTACCTATTAATACTGCAAATTAGAACCATTTTATTGTGATGATGATTTACGTTTCAGGCGCGCCAGAACTCGACGGTAAACTTTGGGGCTGGTATGCATAGCTTTATATTTACGTAGTTGACTGGTTAGTTTTGATTCAGCTATATCAATTGCGGCATACATATTGATAGTGCTCTCGGTTGTGGCAATAACTTCATGCGGTAAATATAATATAACTTCGCAAGTGCAGATTTTTCTTTCTTTGAGTTTTTCTTCTCTTAGGGTTACTTCGGCATGTAGACTAGGACGGATCCGCCGAGGTAGAAAACGGTCACATTGGCCAATTTTCTTTGTTACATAGTGCCTTAAGTTATCATCAATATCCATATGTATGCTGGTAATCTCAAGCCGCGATATCATAATATATTTTGCTACCCTTCTCCTTTGTTAAAACTCGATTTTTCCCATCATAAACGGAAGCAATACATCTGGAATTATAATATGGCCGTCTTTAGTCTGTCGGTTTTCCATTATTGCGACCATTATACGCCCGAGAGCAAAAGCGGTTGCATCATTAGTATGGACAAACTCTATGCTTCCGTCACTTCGGCGGAGACGAGTTTTCATCCTTCGAGCCTGATAATCAGTCATATAGTCGGCAGTATGAGTTTCACGATATTTCCCTTCACCTGGCATCCAAGTTTCGATATCGACACCGCGGGCGTTAGGTTTACCTATGTCAGCTGTGCATTTCATTAATACGTGATAAGGAAGTCCAAGCTGTGAGACCATATATTCATCAATAGCTATCAGTAATTTATGTTCGTCAAGCCCAGTTTCAGGTGTACTGAAAACTTCCATTTCCATTTTATCGAATTGGTGCATTCGCAGAATGCCTTCTGTGTCTTTGCCATACGAACCGGCTTCGCGGCGAAAACTAGTTGCATAACCGATATAACGGATTGGCAATGATTCCTCAGGAATAACTTCATTAATATACATGGTGCACAAGCTATGCTCAGCACTAGCGTTGAGCCACAAATCATCTTTAGCCAGTTGATATGTCATTTCTTCGGCATTAAGCCGCGTAGACGCCTCATATGCTGCCGTACACACTAATGCGGGGGGTAATACTGGCACAAACGGTATGGCTTTTAATGAAAGCTGGTTATCGGTAATTATTTTCTCAATAATTTGTTGATCACCTAGGGTATGAATTACAAATTGCATAATTGCCAGTTGAAGCTCAACTAATGGGCCTTTTAAATATGCAAACCGGCTGCCAGCTACTTTGGCGGCTCGTTCTTTATCAATTAAATCCTTTGCCTGAGCCAGCTCCCAATGATTTTTAGGTTTAAAATCATAGTCGATTGGCTCTCCAACAGTTTTAACAACCTTATTGTCTAACTCTGTGGCACCAACTGGCACATCTTCAAGCGGCATGTTCGGTACTTGATAAAGCAGAGTCTGGTAAGTTTCGCTAATTTCCTCTGATTTCTTTTCCAGGATAGTAAGTTTCTTCTTGAGTTCACGACCAGCCATAATTTGTTCATCAGTTGGCTTTTTACTAGAAGTATGCGTTGACGTATTGCGTTTGCGTCTTAATGTTTCAATCTCAGTTAAGAGCTGACGGCGCTGCTTATCAATTGCCAAGAGTTTATTTATGTCAACATCGTAACCTTTTTGGTGGGCTTTTTCTTTGACTACTTCTGGATTGTCACGGATAAATTGTATGTCTAACATATAATTTTTAAGATTAAATTTACATTTATGGTAGTTTGTAACCTAATGCCTGGAGTGTCAGTTTTGTTCTTGATTGGGCATACTGACAATACTCACAATCGTCCGCAGGAGCTGGTAGCGAAGTTTGCTCAAGGCATTCTTTTATCTTACCTAATGTTGCGTCAACCCAACTATCGTCCCCCACATAAGGTATGATCTTTGTGACAAATTCTATTTTATTAAAGAATCCGTCTAGGTCTAACCTACCATTAGTATATACAAAATATCCCGTCTTCCCAACCCTTAGACCATTATGACTTAGCAACCATTGATATATTTCAATTTGCCGTTTATAGGTGATTTGCCATGGAGCATCCAAAGAAACGGGACTGTTTTTGGCAGTTGCTTTGTAGTCAACAACCAGCACTTCTCCAGCGGGGTTGATCCATAAATCATCAATCGCACCAAACACCAATAAATTGGTTGGTTGGTGTAGAAATTGGACACCAATCATATTCTGTCGCCATTTTCCAAGATCTTTATGCTGGTATGGAATTGCTTCAACACCAAACTCAATCATTAAGGGGTGGGCTTCTTTTTTCCGGCGATAAGTGTCAAATTCTTTTTTAAATAATTCATCAACCGCTTTGTTAATCTGGAATGGCGGAGTTGAGGGCTTGGAAATTTTTAGTCTTCGATCTAGCCAGAAACAGCGCGGACATTTTACAAAATCCTCAATTTTACTACGACTAAGTTTATAGGACTGTGCTTGACCAGGTTGGTATGGTTTACTTCTCCATTGTTGATATCCTGCCATGTCAGTATATTGTAACAGCCTAAGAGATATTTGAGAGCAAGTATTATAGGTTGTTTAATAATTATTTATCTCATAATTTATTAACAAATAATGGCAGGAGAATTAACATTTTTTAAATGGCAAATATACCCTTTTGCGAATGCATCTTGACCCTTATGGCTTTCGATTAATAATCCTGATGATATCTTCTGGTTGCTGTGCTAAGCCGTATGGATGTAATTCACGTAAGCGCTGAGTGACAGAGAACCCCCATGTTACGGCAATACAATGAATGTTTACGCGCAATGAAGCTTCAATGTCACGCTCTTCATCGCCAATGTAATAACATTTTTTCCGACTAAGCCGATTGACTAAAATTAACCTTCTTAGCGCATGGGTTTTACCAAAAATACCAACTCCGCCATAAATTTTATCAAAAAATTCATCTAAATTATTCCGTCTTAATATTGAAATGATTGTGGCTGTACTATTAGAACTTACTATTAGTAGCTTGTGTCCATCTTCTTTTAGCTGTTTAACAATATTTGGTATCCCATTATAAATAGTTATTTCTTCTAACCGAGCGGCCATTAGTTTGCGCCCACGTACTACTAGAAATGGTATTTGCCACCAGCGAACATGTAACTGTTTAGCAACTTGTTTTAATGGCAATCGTCTAATTCGTGCTATTTCATCAGGTTTTAATCCCTGATGTCTAGTAACTTCATAAAAGATATCTCCTACAACTTCTAAGCTGTCGGCAATTGTTCCATCAAAATCAAAAATTATACTGGCCATTAGGAACGTAGTACTCCTACTACTATTTGCCAAATTAAAGCAGTTTTTATTACCGCTTCTAAAATCATATAAACCTGTTCACTGTAGATATACCTCTTCCACATTTCAAACTTTTTAACTCGAAGTAATTGATTAATAAAGTTAGCTAGATAGAACAGGATAACTGTTCCGAATATAAAGTAATAATATGTAGCGATACCACTAACACCATAAATATCAGCTGATATAACATAGCAAAGTATAACTAATAAAGGTATTACAGCTGTTATAAAGCTTAGTATTTGCCATTTTGACAGTTTTATCTGTTGTTGATTATCCCGCTTCTCTTCCACTAACATTATTACATTAGCGATAATTGGCAAAACAAATAATACTCCTAGCATTGCTAAATCATATATGCCAGCCAATAACCCGACCATAATTAATATGAGTCCGTTACTCACACCATTTTGAATCCAACGCACTGTATTAACTTGATGTTTTAGGGATTTTTCATAATGATAACGATATCTTGTTGCCAACAAAGCATAGATAATTATTGAAATTAATAACATAATAATGATTAGAATTTTTACATTAACGTCAAATAAGTGACTATTAGCTTGACTTAACAGATTTTTACCATAAGCTTTACTTAGTAATTGATCACGAGTGATATAACTAGTTGATATCGGTAGTGTATAAGAATTTGCAATAAAAATTATCAGTATAAATTGAATTAAATAATACCCTGATAAGATGTAATTCAATTTATAAATATCTGATATTTTATATGTAAAGCTTAATATTTTCTTCATAACAAGTTATTGATTACTAAAATTATTATGTCTCTTTGATTAGCTGTGAATTATTATTAGATTTTTTAAAAACTTCTGGATAAATTGACCGCGTAACCGGATCAAATTCAGTACGCAATTGTGGAAATGGCACTCCTTCGCGAGCACTAACTCCCTCAAATACCCAAAATACTCTTTCCGAATAACCCCAACCGCAAGCTGGCGGCATGCCATATTCTAGCATTTCAATATAGTCAATATCTAGCATCATAGCTTCTGCATCACCCTTATCGCGTAGTTTTTGTTGCTCCGTAAACCGATTTAACTGGTCCAGCGGATCATTTAGTTCACTAAAGCCGTTGCCTAACTCAGAGCCGGCAATAATTGGTTGAAAACGCTGTACGGATGTCGGTTTGTCTGGATTAATCTTTGCTAATGGGCTAATAAAAAGTGGCGTATTGACAACCCAGGATGGTCCGCTTATGTCTTTACGAATATTCTTCCACAACTTATCAATACCTTTTGCTAAATTATCGGATTGTCGGACTTCAAGTTTACTTTCTCTAAGCACTTCCTTGACTTCATCAATGTCGCAGTTATAAACATCAATATTGTAGTGCTCTTTTATAAGACTTGCGTAATCAATTTCAGTCCATTCCTGATTTAAATCAATATTAAAATTACCCAATTCAAACTGTAACTTACCAAAAGTTTTCTGGATGACATTACGATACATATCAGTCATAAAAGTAATTCCATCCCGCCAATCAGCGTAAGCCCAATACCACTCCATGGCAATATGCTCCGGCGAATGTTCTTCCGAATAATTTTCGTTCCTAAATCTAGGTCCAATATCAAAAACTTTTTCATATCCACCACCAATTAAACGTTTAAGTGGCAATTCTTGACTGATTCTCAGATAAAAATCTTGGTTAAGAGCATCCATATGCGTTAAGAATGGTGCAGCGTCAGCGCCACCGGTTGTATGCTCAAGTACTGGAATATTAATTTCAATAAATCCTTTGTCGATTAAATATTGCCGAGTTGCTTGCCAAAATTGACTACGCCTAATAAATCGATCATAAACATCTTTATTAATATTTAAATCAATGTAGCGCCGCCTTAGGCGTTCTTCTTTGTTGGAAAAACCATCCCAATTGGTTGGCATTGGCCGTAAACTTTTCGTAAGTAACCGAAGTTGTTCAACTTCAACTGATATTTCGCCAGTTTGAGTTTTAATGACATCCCCCTTGGCACTTATAAAATCTCCGGCGTCCAGTAAATGAATTTCATCATAGCCTATTTGGCTATCGCCATGATCGGGTCCTGATATTTTATCTTTTCGTAAAAAAAGCTGGAGTTTGCTTGAATTGTCTTTAATGACAATAAACGAAATTTGACCAAGTTTACGAATATTAATAATTCTGCCGGCAACATTTACGGGTTGATTTTGTAAATTTTCAAACTGATCTGTAATTTCCACCAGTTTATGGCTTCTTTGCACATGAGCAGGATATGGATTTATGCCAAGCTCTTTTAATGTTTTAAGTTTACGTAATCTCTCATCACGTAGTTCTTTAAGTGTTGCCATGCTTATGAAAAGTATATCTGTGATTAGACTAAATTACTAGCCATAACTAGTTAGTAATTATGGATTGATGTTCGGATTTTTAAACTAATTTAGCTATATGCAAGTTAACTTATGTCTACTATTGTGTAGATTGTTGTTTCAGAAGGTGTTGATATCTCAACTTTATTACCCTCCACCTTACCGATTAATGCTTTCCCGATTGGTGATTCATCCGATATCTTACCATTAAGCGGGTCAGCCTCAACAGTACCAACAACTTGAAATATTTTGCTTTCGCCTTTTTTCCCTTTTAGGTGAACCTTAGATCCCAAACGAATTTTCCCGTTAGATTTGGGCGTTTTAATAAGCTCCACGTTGAGTAAAATATATTCTATCTCACTAATCCGTTGTTCATTTCTTTCTTGTTCCTGCCTAGCTGCGCCATATTCTGCATTTTCGTTTAGATCGCCATATTCACGAGCTGTTTTTAGGCGTTCAGATATTGGGCCGCGTTGAGCAATTAGCTGATCAAGTTCAGTTTTCAGTTCGTCCGCGCCTTGCTTAGTTAATCGGTACTGTTTCTTCATAATCGTAAAATATTCCTATTGGTTAGGGCTGTATCCTTTTCCTAATAATTAGGCAGCCTATTATATATCAGTTTGCATTTTTTGTCGCTAGTATTTTTATCACCTCATCGGCCGTAACAAGTTTCGTGTCTTTTATGGTCCGTGGTTTTAGCTCAAATTGTTCGTTTTCAATTGTTCTCTGACTGACAGTTAGCCTGTATGGCAAACCAATCAAGTCTGCGTCAGCGAATTTCTCTCCGGCAGTGATAACTCTATCATCATACAGGACTTTAACATTTGCCGCCTGTAATTGATGATACAAATCCGTGGCAGCTTTTATAACTGTATCATCATTACCGACAAAAATTAGATGAACTGTGGCGGGTGCAACATTTGCCGGCCAAACTAAACCATTACCATCTGCCAGGCATTCGGCTATAACACCCATAAGCCGTGTTACGCCTATCCCGTAAGAACCGAGAATAACTGGTTTTTGTTTTCCATCCTCATCAGAATAATAACAGCCAAGTTGTGCTGATTTAACTCCACCGAAACTAAAAATATTACCAACTTCAACAGCAAGTAATTTCTCTAATTCAGCCCTGTCAAGTTCCAGTTTCTTTAGTACATCATCATCCAACACATCCTCATTAATAGCAATTTTTTTGCCTCTGTGGAGATAAATCGTATCTTCGCCGGAAGGTGTAATTGTTTGAAATTCATGACTGAATTGAGTAAAGTCCCCACCTGATGCAAAAGTTAAGAAAGTTCGGTCACCCAAACCGACCTGATCAAAAACCCGCAGATAGGCCGCTGTAACTGAATCATAGAAGGCTTGGTGCTCCGCTTCCGTCCTCGAATACGAATAAAGATCTTTCATTAGAAATTCACGAGCTCTAATAATCCCGCTTCTAGCACGAGTTTCATTTCTTAGTTTTGTTTGAAATTGGTAAACATTTACCGGTAAATCCCGATAACTGGCAATAAATAAACGCATCATGTTGGTAATTTGTTCTTCATGAGACCAGGCCATACCAACTTCTGCGCCATTTTTAAGTTTTGATTTAAACCAACAGCTAACATTATTGTCGTCCCAGCGATCAGTTTGCTCCCAAATCTCTTTGCGCTGCAAAGTTGTCATTAATAATTCTTGGGCACCGAGTGAATTCATTTCTTTTCTAATAATACCTTTAAGATTCTCGACCACCGTTAATCCAAGTGGTAGCAAGGCATAGACACCGGCTGAATCTTTAAAAATAAAACCTGCCCGAATTAGTAACTGGGCATTTTTAGCTGTTTCACCAACTGGTATATCTTTGCTGGTTTTGGTAAATAATTCTGATAACTTCATTACCGCTATTTCTAACCAATCACTTTAAGTAATGGCCCTTTCTATTAAAAGATTATTGATAATTTAGTTACTATTGTACTCTAATAGGATTGGGCTAAAAATGGAAATTTAATTGTTGGAATATATGAAACACGTAAGCAAAAGCAATAAAGTTTTTCAGAGCATGCAACCCCATACCGGCATAGAGACGGCCGGTTTTCTCGCGTAACCAGCATAGAACTGCCGATAAAATAAAAGTATCAACAGCAGCAATCCATAAAAGTCCTCCGCTTTGACTTTCCAGGGCGTGAGGGATCGCAAAAATAATACCAGTAAAGATAACTGCCCATATTTTCGGAAGGCTTTTCTTAAGACCACTGTATAAAAAGCCCCGAAAAGCAATTTCTTCGGCAATTGGCGGCAAGATAACCAGACAAATAAACACTAATATAAGTGGCCAACCGGTTGTTGATTGGCTGAATCCGACATTCTGCTGTTGATTAATATTTAGCTTGGTCAGTGTCGCTAAAATACTTACTGCGATAATATAAATCGGATAATAAATCACCAGACCAATAAATGGATAGGCAGCATCGATTTTTTGGGGCCGGTAAAGCCCGATAGCCCGCCAATTACCCTTTCGGATACGTATAAAAAACCAGACGCCGGCCACAATTAATGTTTCTGCGAATACCGTAAACCAAAATCCATACGGGATTGAATTACTCAGCCAGTTAGTGGCTTGTGTGACGTTTTGTGATTTCAGTGCCGCATAGACAACGATTACTAAAGATGCCACCACCGACTCAATAAAAAAGAGAACAATAATAGTAATAATTGCGCCCCAGGGTCCCCATGTAATACCGTCATTTTTTGGGGCTGGCGATAACTCTGTTTTTTTAGAAATTTCTTTTGACATCGACAATTGTTATTAATACTACCAATACCATTAGTATTGCAAAACCCGTCCCATAGACAATTGCTTCGACGTTTTCGGTTAATTTCTTGTGCAACGAATGAGCAAGCAAGGTAACAAACAGTTTACCGCCATCAAGCGCTGGTATTGGCAAGGCATTCATGATTGCCAAGCTTAGTGAAATTACAGCTACAATCATTAAGATAAATTGATATCCTAAAATGCTACCGTTTTGTAGTATTTCATAGATACCGACCGGACCAGCAACTTGTTGAGTGGCTTTGGCTGTATTGCCGTGAAAAAGTCCCATAACTGCTGTTGCTAAGCCATGAACAGTTAAGTCTACAAATTGCCACAATAAACCACCGGCCACAATTGGAGCTGACCAGGTGGAGCGCTGAAGCTCATAGTAATCTGGTGATATACCTAAAGTTGGTTGCCCTTGGATAGTCTTTTTTTTGTGATGCTGGTTATAGCTTTTTACAAAGTTGTCTGATTCTTGAAGAGTGAATAAGCGAACTGTTTTAGTGTAGGTGATTTTATTCCGGATATATTCTATGCCGACTGTTTGCCCTGCTAAACCTTTATCAATTATCGGGATGTCTGAATTGCTATTAATGTCTATGGTCTTATCGTGTTGGGGAATAATTGCTATGAATTTATCTGAAGGTTTTAGTCCTATGCCTGCAGCCGGGGTACCGGCTTGGATAGAACCCATTATGACTTCATTTTCGGCAATGTGAGTATCACTTTTAACCGTATATTGATTGTTTACTAATTGTGGCATACCGACCCAAGCTAAGATCGTAAGCAGTACAAAAGCTGCCACTAAGTTCATTCCTACTCCGGCCAGTAAAATTTTAGTTTTAACTCTCAGTGAAGCACTACCATAAGTTTTAGGACCGGTTGCTGAATCACTCTCTCCCTTAAGCCTAACAAAACCGCCTAAGGGCAAGGCGTTTATACTAAATCGCCAACCTTTTTTAGTAACTTTACTCCATATTCTGGGCGGGAAAAAGATACCAAACTCCTCGGCGTCAACCCCATTCCGGCGGGCAACAATAAAATGACCGAGTTCGTGTACTACTACCAGTAGCACAAATAATACTAGCCCAAGAATGAGTAGGCCTACGGACATAATTAACTTATTTTCCTGCTAAACATATGTTCTATTGTATCAAGTTCGTCAGTAAAGAACCTGGAATATTAATTAAAGCGTTAGGATTTCACTTTCTTTAAGTCTAGTTTGTTCATCAATCCTATTTTTAGACTGGTTCATAATGTCATCAATTTGTTTTTCAATGCGTAAATGATCATTTTCGCTTAGTTTTTTATCTTTTTTAGCTTGATCCATGGTTCGGATAGCTTCATGGCGAAGATTACGCAAACTAATCATGCACTCTTCTGCTTTTTCGCCTAGTGTTTTGGCAATTTCATGGCGACGTTCTTCGGTTAGAGACGGTATCGGTACCCTAACTACATGCCCGTCATCAATCGGATTAAGTCTTAAGTCATTATTATCTCTTACAGCCACGGTAATTGCTTTAAGGTTATTTGGATCAAATGGTGTGATCTGAATTAACTTTGCATCTACAACAGCCGTACTGGCAACCTGATTTAATGGCATACGAGTACCATAAGCTTCGACTATGACGCTATCCAACATATCGGCACTTGCCCGTCCTGTCCGGATTTTTTTAATTTCTTGGTTAAAATGATTTTCTGCTGATTGAAATTTCTTTGTTAGTTCAGAAATAATTTGTTGTGTATCCATAATTTTCCCCTCTTCAATACTAACTTTTATCGGCCACTTTGCAAATTGCTTTCTATGGCGGTCTAGCCAACTTCACCGAGAGCAAAGCGGGAAAAACGACGAATTACAATATTCTCTCCAAGGCGCGCCACATAGTCTTTCACATAATCTCCAACAGCTTGTTCGGGATTCTTAATAAATGGCTGACTGAGTAAACACTTTTCAGATAAGAATTTTTGAATCTGACCTTCGACTATTTGATCAATTTTATTTGCTGGTTTGCCTTCAGCTTTGGCTTTGGCGGCAAATTCCTCATGTAGGTTTTGTTGTACATCAGATGATACATCATCTAAATTTAAATACTCAGGATTGCTGGCTGCAATTTGCATGGCTATATCCTTTACTAATTGCAGGAATAGCTCATTGCGGGCGACAAAGTCAGTTTCGCAATTTATCTCAACTATCACTCCAATCCGATTATCATGATTATAAGTCCCTATGACTCCCGAACGTACTTCGCGTTCACTGCGTTTTTCGGCTTTTGTTAGACCTTTCTTACGCATTTCTTTAAGCGCTGTATCAAAATCTCCCTTGCTAGATTCCAGAGCTTGTTTAGCATCCGTCATACCGACACCCGTTAATTCACGCAAACGCTTAATATCTTTTATGTCAACGCTCATTTTCTACCTTCTCTTCCGATGTTACAGCTGTTTTGCTGGGTTCAGAAATCTTTGTTTTAGATTGACCTTCTTTAATAGCTTGTCTTACATACTGGACAATCAGATCAATCGTTTTAATAGCATCGTCATTACAAGGAATCGGATAAGTGATCCGGGTCGGATCGCCATTAGTGTCAACCAAGGCCACAATCGGTATATCAAGTTTCCGCGCTTCATTCACGGCGTTATTGTCGTGAATAATATCAATTACAAATACAGCCCCGGGTTGGTTGTTTAAATCTTTAATGCCAGCATATATCTGGTTCATTTGATCTATTTCTTCCTGGAAACGTTGAATTTCAAGCTTGCTGTAATTATTAGCTAGTTCTCCAGAAGCCATTCGTCTTTCAATATCTTTTAGGTGTTTGATTCTAGCACCTATTGTCGACCAATTAGTTAACATTCCACCTAGCCATCGCTCGGTCACATATGGCATATTGGTATCCTCGGCTAGATGCTTAATAATATCCTTAGCCTGACGCTTAGTGCTAACTAGTAATATTTGTTTACCGCTAGCAGCAATTTGCTTGATGAATTCTAAGGCCGGCCCTAGAGCTTCTACGGTTTTAGTCAAATCAATAATGTGGCTGCCAGATTGGACTCCGTAAATATAAGGCGCCATTTTGGGATGCCAGCGGCTGGTTTTGTGTCCAAAATGTGCGCCAGCAGCTAAAAGCTCTTTAATATCTATCTCTTTAGTAGCCATTCATAATCCTTTCATCTTCGTGTAAAGCTTAGCCCTCAGATATACCTACAAGGCAATATTGGGGAGGATTGATGCTCTACACTGCTTATTATTTATAATTACATCTTATCAGTCTATTGCAAAAAGCACAATGATGTTATGAATTATTTAGTCGTCTCAAAGTACAGCGAATAAGTTCGGCCAGACACTATTATAATGTTGACCAAATCTTAACAGAGGTGTATATTGGCTTGTTGACTATGAAGAAATCTATTCACCCTAGCAATTACCGGCCAGTGATCTTTCAAGATCTTAATAACGGCCAGAATTTTTTAACCCGTTCAACGGTTGAGACTGCCGAGATTGTTACTATTGACGGCGTTGAATACCCACTCGTCAAAGTACACATTTCGAGTGCCTCTCACCCATTTTTTACCGGTGAAGAACGGATTGTTGACGTTGAGGGCCGAGTTGATAAGTTCAAAGCTAGGGCAGCTGCCGGTCAAGCGGCTCGCGAGCGGCGGGCAGCTTCAGCCACTAAGCAAGTTAAGCGCAAAATTGATCATATTAAAGAGACTGAGGCTAAGCAAAAAACTGCTGTTGATCATAAATAAAAATAATTAGTCAGAAATTATTAGACACTAACACGGGTAGGTTATGGCCGATTCTGTTAACTTTACGTATACTTAAAATATCCTATGAATGAAGAACAAGAAAAATCGCTTCGGACTGAATATGCGGATCTAGAGAAAAATTTAGGAGACCCGGATATTTTTAGTCGGAAAGATTATCCTAAATTAGCAAAACGGCGACAAGAACTGGTAGAAATCATAGATTTATTTGACCAACTTCATAATTACCGACAACAGCGGCAAAAGACCTCAGAACTCATTCATGAGGGTGGTGAGTTATCAGAGCTAGCCCAAATTGAACTTAGTGAACTAAAAGCCAAACAATCCTCGATTGAGCAGCGGCTAAATGAGGCTTTAGTTGTCAAGGATCCTAATGATACCAAGGATGCCGTAATTGAAATTCGGGCCGCGGCCGGCGGTGATGAAGCTAGTCTATTTGCGGCTGATTTATACCGAATGTACACCCGTTGGGCGGAACATCATAGTTACCACGTTGAATTGGTTAATGAAAATCCGAGTGAGGTAGGTGGTTTCAAAGAAATTATTTTTTGGATTAGGGGTAATGATATCTATAAACAACTGAAATTTGAGGCTGGAGTGCATCGAGTCCAACGAATCCCGACGACTGAATCGCAAGGGCGGATTCATACCAGTACAGTCACGGTAGCCGTTCTGCCGGAAGCCGATGAAACCGAAGTTGAAATTAACCCAAGTGACCTTCGGATCGATGTTTACCGGAGTAGTGGTCATGGCGGCCAATCGGTAAATACTACCGATTCGGCAGTCCGGATTACTTATCTACCAACTGGTATTGTTGTTACCTGTCAGGATGAAAAATCACAGATTAAAAATAAATTGAAAGCTATGAGCGTTCTCCGCTCCCGTTTGTTAGCTACAAAAATCGAAAATGACCAACAACAATTAAGCGATGCACGTAAAAAACTTATTGGGACCGGGGATCGCTCAGAAAAGATTAGGACATATAATTTTCCGCAAGATAGAATTACTGATCACCGGATTGGCTACTCGACAAGTAATATAGCCTCGGTACTAAATGGCAACCTTGATCAAATTATTGACCAATTATTAGCTTATGAGTATACCATCATCAGTAACGAGCGGCAGTTGGCTTAAATCAGCTAGTCACCAGTTGGAATGCTCTGGCATTGTTTCGGCACACTTAGATGCGCTGGTAATTCTGGAAGATTGCCTAAAACGAGATAGGGCTATATTTCTAGCTCACCCAGAACAAATCTTAACTACTTCTCAGTCCCAATCATTAGATAAGCAACTTGAGCAACGAGCCAAACATATACCCCTAGCTTATATCCGTCATAAAAGCGAATTCTACGGAAGAAGTTTTTATGTCGATAAACGAGTTCTGGAACCACGGCCAGAAACCGAAACCATGATTGATTTGTTCAAACAATTACCTATTAACAATAAGGCTGTCATTGCTGATGTCGGCACTGGTTCCGGCTGTATTGGTTTAACTATTCAGTTGGAATATCCGCTTATGAAAGTTGACCTTTATGATAATGACCCAGAGGCTCTTAATGTGGCCCGTTTAAATACCAAACGTTTTAAACTAAAAAACAATTGTTATAAAAGTAATCTTTTACAGCCTAACCATGGACCTTATTATGTAATCCTGACTAATCTTCCCTACGTGCCTGACGACTATATCATCAACACTGCAGCTCTTATAGAACCCCAGGGGGCAATTTTCGGTGGCAAGGACGGGTTAGATGTCTACCGCCGTCTCTGGCAACAAATAAGTGCCCTCCAATGGCAGCCTAGCTATGTTTTAACTGAAACCCTGCCATTTCAGCATAATAAGCTTACAGAATTAGCATTTCAACATCACTTTCAGTTGATAAAAACCTATGACTTTATTCAGTGTTTCAAGAACGCTTAACTGGTTGGCGCGACGCTTAGTGTAACTTTTATGCTGATTGTTTTGCCGCTTCTATTAACGGTCAATGTTACTACTTGTCCGACACTGTCTTGATCCAAAATCGACGTTAGACTATTGCTTTCATTGATAGGCGTACCATCTATAGCAGTAATAATATCTCCCTCTTGAAGACCAGCTTGAGCAGCTGGGCTGCCAGAAATAATGGTTTGTTCTCCAACATCAGCCGAGAGTGGTATATAAGCCCCGTTATTTACACTTAGTGAATATTGTTGAACCACATCACTAGTTATTGGGATATAGATAATCCCTAGATACGGTTGTTCTAGTTTACCGGTTTGCTCAACACTTTTAATAAGTCCGGCTACGTCATTAATGGGTATAGCGAAGCCTATGTTTTGGGCATCGCCGGCTATAGCTGTATTAATTCCGATTACCTGCCCGCTAAGATTAACTAACGGTCCGCCTGAGTTTCCTTCATTAATGGCGGCATCAGTTTGAAACATGTCGACCAAATTTTCGGTATCGGTGCCCGATGAACTATCACTAGCTGAAATACTTCTACCATATCCAGAGACAATGCCACTTGTCACGGTATTTTGGAATTGGCCAAGCGCATTACCGATGGCTACTACCGCATCGCCGACTTGCATTTGGCCGGAATCACCAATTGTGGCGGGAATTAATTTTTTTCCGTTAAGATTTTGGATCTTTAAAAAGGCGATGTCAAGACTGTCAGAATCACTAGTCCGTCCAACAACTTGCACATTTTTATAGGTTGTCCCATCTGACAAGGTCACGCTCACGCTGGTAGTTCCGTCTGGTATAACATGGCGGTTAGTGATTATTAATCCATTGGCAGACAAGATAATGCCGGTACCGGCATCTTGTTCTTCAGTTGTTCCGTTTGTTCCGCCTATATCAAAACCAAAAAGGTTACTGGTATCCGGCGAAGCAGTCTGACTTGTCACATTCACAGATACAACGCTCTCTCCGACTGTTTTGGCGATTGAGCTTATCACCTGACTAGCGCTGCTGACGACTGTCTGTTTCGTTTCAATTGGAGAAGTAAGTGAGTTTGATTGGTCGTGATTGTCCGTCCCAAGCCAACCACCAAAAAACCCAGCCGTCAGACCAATAATCACCAAAAAGGCAACACTAAGATATCTAACCGAATAGTCTGATTTTGGACGATTAATTAATTCTGGTGGCAAGCTAAAAGTTGTTGATTTATGTTCTCTAGTATTATGACGCGTTGACTTTGTCTTTTTGGCAACAGTTTCAATAACCGGTTCTCGAATTGGTTGATCATCATGATTTTGATTTTCGGTTTGTTCCATTTATCCTCCCTATACTATTTTACGCTTTGTACTTTGCCATAATGTAATTAATACCACCACAATAATTGCTAACATAACTAATACGAATTCACGTTTTAGCAATTTACTGAGGCGATCTTTATGATCAAAGTAATATAGTACCGCTAAACCATAGCCGATAACAGTTAAAAGTAATGTCGGCTGAGCTACAAATCCATAAAACAGTAGCCAGTGGCCAAGTATCCAGACAAGCGCCGCGCCAAAATATGCCCAAGTATAGCTCAATAACTTACTATAAGTCTCATTAAAACTTTCAAAGAAGTGGCGAGCGGCCAGAAAACATACCAAACCAGTACCAGTTACCAGCCACCATAACGGCGCTGATGGCCATTCTAAGAATAAGGCCGCCAGTCCGAATAACTGGCCAATTAGTGCTTGAGATGAAATCAATAGTGGTTTCGTGCTTGGTTTTAATCCCACCAGCCAGCCAGCATAGGCTACGGCCCACAAAAGTTGCCATAGGCTGCTTGATGTATGCATCATAAACACTACAGTTGATAATCCGACAAGGATATCAACTCCATTTGCCCTAATATTAGCGGGCCAATATCTTGGACGAACAGCTAGCATACGCCACTTACTTAACAACACAATGGCCAAAGCTAGCTGGAAAAAATTAATTCTTATTAATACAAATATTAGAGCCGGGAGTAATAACCGTAGTACCAGGTGTACTATTTGGGAATAACCAGTGGCAGGCTTTAATTTGGCAACAAAATCTCTCATTTTCTTCTATCAAAAGTTAATTATACCAGATATATATTTACAATTTAGAACTCTATGCCTTTCGCTTACGACGCAAGAAATTATGATGAGTCTGATTAGATAAATCTGGTATTATTTGGTTAGTATTATATGGCTCTATTTGTGACGATTTGTTTTTAGACTCATTACTAATTATAATCGCCGGCCTGACCGGGTGATAGCCACTAGTAGTGTTAAATTCACCGATTCTGGGGTTAAGAATTTTATTGTCGTTATTAGTTATAGGATTATCAAGGTTGATCTGTTGTCGGCCCGGACGAGTTGGTACATTGCCGATATAAAAGCTTTTTAATGCTTTATTTTTTGGTTTAGATCGATTAAAAAACATAGCAGTTTTAAGTATAACTACTTTATATGGAAGGGTAAAATTTAACTTTGGTGATTCAAAATGATATCTGTATAATAGGTTCGAGTAATGGATAAAAAAAGAAAAATATCAGATACATCTGTTGATAATGGTGATACAGCTTATGAGGATATAGGTTTAAAGCCGTCAGTAAAACACCCCACCAAACCAGATAAACAAGCGTCACCTATTACGACTGATAACCTTAAGAGGCCATCAAAACTTCATGATTTCATGGGTTTCGTAGCCATATTAGTAGGAGCATTTATTGTTGCTTGGTTACTTATCGCCTTCTGTTTTCAGCAATATGAAGTTGATGGTCCGAGCATGCAACCAACTTTGCAAACCGGTAATCGCTTGATAGTGCTAAAGATAGCCAAGACATGGTCAGACATAACCGGTCATCCATATATACCTGATAGGGGTGATATTGTAGTTTTCGAAGAAAATAATTTATACGCCTTAGATGAGATTAATTCCAACCAGTTAGTAAAACGGGTTATCGGCTTGCCCGGTGACCGAGTAGTAGTCAAAAATGGCACTTTAACCATTTACAATAAACAACATCCCAAAGGTTTTAGGCCAGATGCAGTTTTGCCATACGGAAAAGTTATAGGCTATACCGGCAGTACTATTAACAAAGTCGTACCGCCTGATCAGGTCTTTGTTTGTGGAGATAACCGTGGTGATTCGTTAGACTCCCGTGATTTTGGTACAGTGCCAGTAAAATATATTGTTGGCAAGTTAGTCCTGCGAATTACACCTCTTAGTGAGATAAAAGCCTGGTAATTATTATTGTCAGTGGGTCGTAAAATACTTTTTAGTTTTTAGTATCTAACAATAACTTCAGCAATCTTTCTAAGTTACTCTCGTCAGTAAAGCCAATTTCCAGTTTGCCGCCATGGGCCGTGCGTCGAATAGTTACTGGCGTTGATAGTTTCTTGGCTAGTTTTTTGGTTGAGGCTGTCTCACTACGCATCCGGTTGCGGACTATTTTAGTTGACGTATCAGGAGTGCCTGCTTTAAAAGCTGTCACATATCTTTCAATTTGCCGGACCGACCAGTGATTTTTAATAGTCAGACGGAGTAATTCTTCTTGCTTGGCCGGATAATCTTTTAGAGAAAGTATCTGCCTGGCATGCCCTTCGGTTATTGTCTGCTTCTGAAGAGCTTCCTGGGCATTAGGGGGCAACTGTAGAAGTCGAACCATATTGTTTATAGTCGACAGAGCCTTATTTAGCCGTTTAGCAATAATGCTGTAGGATAAACTAAACTGTTGGTGCAGGCGTTCCATTGATGCCGCTTGCTCAAGTGGTGAGAGATCAACCCGTTGAACATTCTCAACCAGCGCAATTTCTAATCTTTCCAATTCTTTAGTAGATCGTATAATGACCGGTACTTTATCTAATCCAATCAGTTGAGCAGCCCGCCAGCGACGTTCACCGGCGACAATTTCGTAGTTGGCCGCCTGGCCTTCAGTAACAATCAGCGGTTGGAGAATACCATATTGCTTTATCGATTGGGATAACTCTTGGAGTGATTCTTTGTCAAAATGGTGCCTGGGTTGCTGCGGATTGGGAATCAATGAGTCAATTGGTAACTTTTGTACGCGCTCAGTCGGATCAAGTAACAGATCAGTATCAAAGCCTTGAGGCAATAGACTTTCAAAACCCTTCCCCAGGCCGTGACTTTTTGGTGTTTGCTTAACTTCTGACACGCTTATTTACCTCCTTAACCAGTTGCTTGTAGGCACGAGCGCCTTTTGACCATTTGTCATATTCATTAATTGTCAGACCGTAGCTGGGAGCTTCAGCCAAACGAACATTTCTTGGTATAACTGTTGAGAACAATTTATTCCCCAGATGTTCTTTCAGTTCATTATACACTTGGGAAGAAAGCGATGTGCGTTTATCGAACATTGTCAATAACACTCCTAGCAATTCAAGCTTCGGATTAAGCGTTTCCCTAACCCGTTGGATAACATGCAATAGCTGACCAAGCCCTTCCAGAGCATAGTATTCAGCTTGAACCGGTATGATAACAGATTCGGCTGATGTTAAAGCGTTAATGGTTAACAGTCCGAGTGACGGTGGACAATCAACAATAATAAAGTCATGCTGCGCTAAATTTAAGGCAGTCTGAAGTTTAAATTCTCTCCTTTCAGCTCGAGTCAGGTCCAGCTCGGCTGATGCTAAATTAGCATTAGATGGCAATAAATAAAGATGTTTGATCCTAGTGGGTACTAGACTTTCGGCTAGCAAAGAGGGATTAAACAATACTTCATAACTTGTCAGAGTTCTGGTTTTATCAACGCCTAGCCCACTGGTAGTATTAGCTTGCGGATCAAGATCGACAACCAATACATCCTTACCAAGCTGAGCCAAGCCGGCACTAAGATTAATGGCAGTCGTAGTCTTCCCTACCCCGCCTTTTTGATTTAATATTGCCAATTTATACGACATGGTGTTTGTTTAATCTATATCTCTAGGTGTTAGTATAGCATTACCTAG
>Ga0182030_10003911_pt1 | contig 31777 bp, 36 predicted proteins | sample 812S3MmetaG_FD_121299 | JGI IMG/M metagenome (GOLD analysis project Ga0182030, IMG submission 121299) | Permafrost microbial communities from Stordalen Mire, Sweden - 812S3M metaG (Illumina Assembly) | ecosystem: Environmental > Terrestrial > Soil > Wetlands > Permafrost | place: Sweden... | reverse complement strand
TTTTCATACGTTCTCCTTTAATATTAGACCCCATTGTAGAAATTTATCTGTTTTTTATTTATATTTGCTGCTGTTACGTTGACTATACCACTTGTGCGAGTTAAAGTTCCTCCGAAGTAATTTAATAGTTTAGGCCCATAATAAGGTATAGGTGTACCCGAAGCAGCCACGTCCGTAAAATATCCAGATTCAATATTTTCACCAGATAACGGGCCAGTATAAACAAGGTAAAAAGGTGATGAGGCTGTTCCTGATTTTAGGGTTGATGCCCCAGCACCATAAACACTTTCAAAGGTTAGTGAATTGGTCACGTAAAGTGTTAGTCCGGATTGGAAAATTACTGTTGAATTTTCATTTTGTAAGTAACTTTGAGTAACTATATTACTACCAGTGAATGTTACATTCCCCTGATTCATATATAAAAGCTGTGTAGATAGAGTAGAAGAAAGAGTTATTGTATTGGTAGTATTATATGCCTGTATTTCATACCAAGTCATTCCGAAGGTATTAATTGTGCTGTTCAGAGCAATGCTTGCTACATAACCACTAGATTGGGAAACACTATATGTCGATGGAGTGTAGGTAATGGACGCTCCAATGTCCACATTCTGAATGGATATATTACTTACAGAGGGTTTTAAAATTACAGGATTATATAAGTAAACCTGCCCAGCCCAGTTTCCACCACCTATGATAATTGTAGCATTGCTGGCATTTGATATAGTTGCCGCACTTAAGGTAAGTCCATTATTTGTAGAGTACGTTTCTGTTGTTGTATAGTTCAAATCAGTTGTGTTACTAAAGGTGGTCAATCCAGAGGTAATCCAATTCCCAACTAAAGTAAATACTCCTGATGTCAAGGAAAAGTTCAAGTTCCCGGGCCAAGTAAATCCACCAGAAGTTAGAGTCTGATTCGCTGTGGTGAAATTTAACAAGGGAAAAGAAGAACCAGTTGGAGTAGCATCAAGGGTAACCCCACCTTCTATAACTATAATGCTTGTTGTCGGGCTTCCAGCAGAAAATACGCCTTGTAAATCTGCGGCTCCTGTATCTGTAAGAGTTACTGCGGAATTAATAGTAAATGTTCCGGTATACCCTGACATAGAAAGGTCAGCCGTTGACGTTGAAGCAGTAAGGGTCACGTTCCCCGATGAAGAATTTAATACTTGCTCATCTGTTGTTATTGGAGTTGAACCACCAGTACAAGCGACCTGTGCACCTGTGGTTAATACCCAAATACTCCCTGACCAGGTACCACCAGAAGTGCAAGCGTATTGATTAGTCAATGCAAAAGCATTGGAACAAAGGAATAAAAGAATTAAGGTAAGTAATAGCTTCTTCATTAGTAATCAGCTCCAACAGCTATAAGATTAATTAGGTCAGTTGACGTTAAGGCTGTAGCATAAGTACACTTCACAACTTGACCGTCAGAAGAAAAATCAAGGTACGTATTACCATTTGTCTCCATTTTTAGATTAGGTAAGTTTCCAGAAATAATGAAATTCTTAGCTGGAACTCCATTAGCCGTGCCATCATTCACAGCGGTAGTTGTTGCGGTGAAAACATAAGAAACACCAGATACAACTTCTTCACAACTGACAAGATGAGTTGTGCTAGTGTCATTATTACTCTCGTAAATTGCGTATAATCTACCACCAACAGAACCAGATGCGGAGTTAGCCCCCGGAGTAAACACTACTTTATACGTGCCAGCAGTATCCGTTCCCTGAACGAAATTCTGGAATTGAACATCAGGAACTAGAGGGTTCGTTGTGCTATTCGTAGTGTAAGCACAAAACCCACTTGTAGACCAGAATAGAATCCCTAAGAACAAGAGTAACTTCTTCATACACCCTCCCCTAAATTGTTTGCGATAATATATTGGACTGTTTGCAAATCTACACTCCCACGAGCAACCGCATGCGCTGATACGGTTGTTGAACCACTTGTTGAACCATTGAATGTTTCTGAACCGCTTATCACTGGAGTCGATATGGTTGGGGTATTGCTGAACACGATGTAACCGCTTCCGGTCTTTCCGTCAGACAGCCAAGCAGAGGAAATCTGAGTCCACGCTACACCAGTGCCATCAAATTCTAAAAGGGCGTATGCAGAAGGCTGTGATACATTATTATAATCTGTTATGTATTGTGGGTATGCATAGTTATTGTAAAGGTTTAGTGTTCCATCAAACGCACCAGACTGAGGAACTGATATATCACCACCCCCTAACTGGATACTGCCAATAAAAAGATTTGTTCCATCAAAGGTAAAAGTATTTGAGCCGGCAAAAGTACCTGAAGAATTATACTGTACCTGAGTGTTAGAACCGCCCGGATTTCCGCCACCACCACAAGCAGAGTTAGGATCTGATGGCTGGCATACTTGGACAGGCGGTCCTGTAATAGCCTTGACTTGAACAGTCGCATTTGCCGTAACCGTACCCATTAAACATAATATAAAAATTATTATTTTTTTCACGAATAATTCCCCGAAGTCCGTTGCGACCATTTTCCTAACCATGTTTGTTTTGATAATACATTATTATTACCATCATATTTATAATAAAATATAGTCCATTTATCGTCAGTTGTAGCCGCTCCCATCGGTGCATAACCAGCATAAACAACAAGCGTACCACTTGAATAATCAAACAAATTCTGCATTAAATCAGGAACAATATTCGTCGGTATTGAATTAAGTGGCGCTCCCATAATTACCCCCGTTTAGCAATAGACGCTTCAGCTAATTTAATATTTTTTTCTCTCTCACTAAGAGACTGTTCTCTCAAAGAAATAGCGTCAGACCTTTCTGTATCACGTTGAAGGTTTGCACGACTTTTTACATGCGATTCGTTTAGCTTCTCTTCACGAGCGTCGAGTTCTTTATTACGACTATCAACAGTAACTACCAAAGTACTTGCTTCATCTAACTTCTTTTGAGCTTCGCCAATACTGGCAATGGTAGATTCCGCTTGTTTAATCTTGTTAGACAATTCAACGGCCTGTTCTTCTAGCCGTACTGTTAATTCTTTCTGTTTCAACTTTTCAGCATTTGCTTCATTTATATGTCCATTAAGATTAGACATTATTTTCTTAATTTTATCTTCTTGTACGGATTTCTCTTCAATGAAACTATTTATCAAATCATTGTGTAAAACCTGTGATTCGATAAGTTTATTATTAGCTTCAATAAGTAATTGTTCACGTTTATCCAAATCGTTCTTGCTGTCAGTAATAGCCTTTTCACGGACGTCATACTGGTCGTCCTTACCTTTAAACATGTCTGTACGGGCATCGTGGGCATTGTTTAATTTGGTTTCTAGATCTAAATAATGTTTTTTCCAATATTGTTCATCATATTCTGACTGTTTTTGTTTGGTTGCGATTAGTCCGTCGAGCCGTTTGATTTCGGCGTTAAGGGTGTTTATCTTGCCTTCAAGTTCAGGTATGCGTGGTTCAAGTTGTCTGACTGTCATTGTGGCCTCATTAGCCTTTGCACTACGCATATTTGCCACTTCACGTTTGAGCAAATCAAGAGCGTCGCAGTAATCTTTTTGTTGCTTCATGTATTCGTCATAAGTAAGCATATTATTCTCCTTGAGCAAAAGATAGTCCAGATAGAAAAAAACTTAAAACTACTGATAATAATATTTTCATAGATCTCCTTATGCTAATTGATAAACGTATATCGTGCCACTTATTGTGCCTGCTGATGGTGTAATTTGCATGCTAGTAACAGTTGTTGAAGAATATAATCCAGAAACCATAAACTGTGTCAAATTGTTGCTCTGTAGATAACTTGCATTAGAAATTATATATGCGTTATAAGTTCCATTTGTAATTGTTGATACATCCATTGAAATCATAAATTGAGAAGTTGCTTGTGGTTGAACTACGTTAATAAAAGTTGCACTTCCGCTCCCTGCTGGATTAACTGTTGCGTCTCCTACATAATTATATGTTCCTACCCATTGATAATGTCCAGATGTAGAATCACTATTAAATGTAATTCCAGTAGGATTACTATTAGAAGTGTTTTGTAAAGCTACTATCATCACCTTATACACATTCCCACTAGCCAAAGGAACGGAGACGGAGGATTGAGAGGTAAAAGTAGTAACCGACACTTTTCCAATAACTCCACTTAATAACTGACCACTTATCCCTGACGGTATTTGACCAGAACTATTTAAGATTAAAGCACCATTCGCTGTATTTGCATTAGCCGCTGTTCCTGTTCCACCTTGTGCCGTTGTCAAAGGCGTTGTTAGTCCTGTCAATGATGTGATATTGCTATTAGCACCTGCCGTTGCGTAACTAAAAGCATTAACAAATATACTTACCGCCTTCTGTGTCGGTATTAGACTGTCCGTAGGCGTTTCCCCACCCATCGTTACATCAGTTGATGGTGTTAAATATGTTGATGAATTTGGCACAAAATTATACAAATTACCACCTTGCCATCCTAGAACCGTCCCATTAGACGCAGCTGGAAGTGCTAATCCAGTTGTAGAAGATATTGGTCCAACTAAAGCCCTATTCATCTGTTCCTGTAATTGCTGAATCTCCATTGTCAACTTATCGCTCATGCTCATAACTATCGGTGATGGCGCTGGCCCTTGGTTAGATGCTGCAACATTCTGTGTTAACGGCACATTACGATACAATACAATCGTATAGTTCAAAGTACATGGCGAACCAACAGTAGGATAAGTAACCGTATGATTCAACGTATTTACCGAGAAACTTGTTTGTGGAGTTGTCGCCCCATTTAAGTCAATCGTATATACCTGAATATCCGTAGACAATATAATAGGGAAAGTATAGGAAAATGATGTGTTAGATCCATCACAGAGATATGAGTTCTTGTTCACAGTTGAAGATACAACTGCATGACTTTGAGTTGACATTCCTGCCAAAAGGACGAAGGTAAGCATTGCGTATAATAATATTTTTTTCATAAATTCTCCTTATTGTATTTTATGCTTATCATAGAAATCCTCAAGTAAATCACCGATTCTTTTTATTTCGTTCGGTGATGCTTTATTTGCAGAAACCATGCGATCATACTTATCGTTAAGCATTGTTTTTAATGAATCCTTGTCATCTGCATCCATGCTGTCAATATTGCCATCGGCTTTCTTCATAATCTTTTCAACAGATAGAGATTTATAAGATTTTTCCAAAGGTGTTTCATCGGCTTTGGTTTGTAGTTCGTCTATCTTGGCTTGAGAGATGTCTCCGGATGCAAGGTATTTGTTTGCCGCGGTATCGTCTTTATTTTTTAAGCCTTTTTCGACTTCGGTGTCGATGTCCTGTTGTTGGCGTTCGGGGGATTCGCCCGCTGAAAATTTAGCCAATACAGTAGGCAACATAAGGCTTCCAGCTATATCGGCCTTCTTGCCTGCCATAGCATCTTTAACTTGATCTGCGATATAGCCCACATTGCCAGGGTCAACAGCAAACGGAACTGGTGCAATCGTAGAAGCAAGTTCATTGACATAATTTATTTGTTTTGCAACATCATCCCGATATTCTTCTGGAACGACTTTAGCAATCTGACCACCAATATTACCAGTTTCTTTTGTTATGTCTTGATTGTGATAGTTTGTATGAGATACAAAAGTAGACACAAAACGAATTATTGGAGATGCTTTACCTTTCAAATACTGCCCAAGACCAGTTAGCCAACCATTATTACCAACATCTGACGCCAATTTAACAAGCTCCCCAAGACCAGCCGCATATAAAGAAATATGAATATTCTTATTAAGCTCAACCGACCATTCGTTTCCCTTTGTGTTCTTATCAGTAAAATGTCCTGTAATAGCATAATTAGCCGCTTGAGTTGCGGCAGTAGCATACATGAATTGTTTAATCAATAAAGCTCTGGCCGCACCACCTTCTGTTCCTTGACTTCCAGCTATCCCCTTCCAATCAATAGCGGCTGTCTTTGCTGTACGGAAAGCTGAATATAGCCAATCAGGGGCAAATGAAAATAATCTTGCTACGGACATTGTGGTTTTATTAAATCCTCGCGCGAACCAACTCTGGCCACCAAAGTCATTATTGGAAGCCCTGGCGTATCCTCGCATTGCTTCTGTTCTTTCGTCCTCTGTGGCATTAGGATTCTTTAAATCCCACATTGCTTCACGTTTCATATAGCTGTCAACTTTATAATATGAACCCATGACATCAAACAAATTATCCCTATGCCATTCCACTAAAGCCGTAGCCCCTTTTATAATCGGCATTTTCTCTATCTTCTTTAACCAATTCTGACCCTCTGTTCCTTCTTCTGACGTTGGTTTAAGAACATCAATATTTGTACTTAAAGACCCTAACATTCCACCATTTTTTAAGAATCTTAATCTTCCTTGACGCCAATCATCTTTCCCCATTAATGATCTTAAATTACCACCAAAAGTATTTGTTAATGCTTTTATGCCACCAGGTGAAAATAATTTTTGTTCAACAAAGTTTCTGTCATGGAATAGACCAATCATAACATTAAATGATTTTGTGAAATTATTAACAGCTTGAACTTTCTGATATGCGTTTACTTTCTTCAAATTATCAGGATCAGTAATAACGCCCATTATGTCGGCTATTTCTTTAGGAGCAACAAGGACTTGATGTTTAATGTCTTGATTCCCGTCTTTATCAAGAATTAACTCTCCCGTCTTTTCATCTTTCATTGGAATATCACGTTCCATATTTCCAACTTGCGACCATCCAGCAGGTACTTTCTTTCTGTCTGTCCATGCTGTCAATTCTTCGGGAACAGTCTCTTGAACAAATTGACGACCAGTTGTAACGGCAGCGGCTTCTTCACCGTGTATACCAATAAGGTCAGCATAATCCATTGTCTTGAAACGCTTGCCATATAAAACCGCTTCTAAGGGATTCTCAAATACACGTTGCTTGGCATGTCCAGTACTCTGTTGAGGATTATCAAACTCATTTCCTTTAAGAACTTTCTCTGCTGAATCAGGTTCATATAAACGATTGATACCATAATTCTCAAGGAATGTCCGTATAGCTCCAACGGACTTCATTGCAAGACCAGCTTCTCTGAAGTATTGATTGCCTAAAGTAATGCCTTCTTTAGCTCCTTCCGAAAGGTTCAATGATGCTTCTGCGGCAGGCTTAACAACTTTTTCCCAATATTGCCTATCTTCGTCTTTTATTTCAGCGTCAAGTTTAGCAATCCATTCCTTAGTTTTTTCAACGTCGCCATTAAAACCTGCATTTATAAATTGGCCTTCTCGCTGTGCTTTATCTTTCTCAAGAGTCTTAATATCATCTTTTAAATCAAATACCCGTTGCATCCTCTCATTCATTGTTCCTAAATATCTTTCCCTCATATCCTTGCCACTTCGATTGAGGTCAACTTCTCCTGTCTTTGAACTAACAATCTTCTTAATGCCAAGTTTTTCTAAGGGGAAGTATTTTTGTTTAGAAAGTTCATCTTCCGTCGCCTCAACCTTCGGCTGTGCCATCTTCGGAGCTTCCTTCTGTAAACCATCCCAAACCTGCTGTAAGTATGGCTTAACATTCTCACCTAAATCATTGATCATCTTCTCTGACCATTTGCCAAACTCACGCACTCCACCTTCAAAATGATACCCACCGACTTTAAGCATGTCTCCTATAATGGTAGGGTCAACGCCGCTGTGTAGGCCGGAGAGCTTGCTGTTGATTGCGGCGCGGGCTTCGTTGGCCATTTGTTCGGTGAATAAAGTGTTGTGTTCGCCAAATTTGCCGGTTTCTTCTTGGAGGCCGCCGGTCATGGGAGAGATGGGTTTCTCTGCTTCAACCTTTGACTCAACTATAGGTTCACCTTTAGCGGCACGGCGTTCGTTCAATTTCTCTTTCCATTCAGCAACATCTTTAGCGGCATTAACAATATCTTCATCGGATACATCTTTTAAGTCGCCATGTGCTTTTAAATTCTCTCTTATATTTGTCATCAATTCTTTATTGGTATACTGACCATCACGTGCATTAACTGGCAACTTAAACTGAGAATAAAAAGACTCTAATTGACTTTCTAAATCAACTCCGTATCTACCATTACCTTCCAATGAAGGTTCGTTATCCTCGGAAACATTAGGCTCTTCCTCACTCATGCGTTCAGCATAAATATTTTCAAGGAAGTCCAACTCCTTCTGCGATGCCCCCGCTTCATAGCGAGTATCCATCAAACTTTCGAGGTTTTCAGTGTCAAGACTCCTAACTTGCTTTTCAACTTCCGCAAGTGATACATTGGAGGTGTTTTTGACTTTTCCTTTTCCGCCTTCTTCTTCCCCTGAGAAGTATCCATTTAATTCTCCTTTTAACATAAGATTTTTATAATAATCAGGACCCTTAACGCCAAGATTCTTTTCACCTTCAAATTGAGAAGCAAAATCCCTTAAATCTTGCCACGGCCCATTTGCTAATTTTAACCTTTCATCATTTGTCAATGATGCAATAACTTTTGGTGGTAAATATTGTGCAAGATAATCCAACAATAATGGACTCTGACCTTTCCCAAAATTACCCTGTTGTTCTCCTTCGGCATTAGGAATATTGTCCGGGGATGCTTCTCCCGAAAGTACCGCCTTAACTTCCGGCGTCTCAATCCCCGTCTTAGGCAACCCATTCTCCGTAATCTCACCAGCCACATCATCCCAATGAGGACTCTGAGCCATATTAATCACGTTCGTAAAAGGCACCCGTATAGGCTTCCCAGAAGCCACCGACGCATCAATATGATCTTGCGTTACGCCTAATCTACCAAGCAAATCTTGTTTGGCTTCATCGGGAAGTTTGCTATCGGTAATGGCTTTGATATGTTCAGCGGCTAAATCCATAGTTGGAACTGCGTCTACGGGGTGAGGCATAACATCGCCCATAAGACTGTCTACAAGACCATCTACGCCTCGTTCAACGGCACCAACTGCTCCGTGTGCCCCAACTGCACCAGCCGCTAATTTACCAATATCAAGTAAATCTTTTGTCCCTTGATTAGTGTCTTTAGGAAGATACTCATCTTCCGCCATATCAAGCAACTTATTTATTCCAGTAAATACACCTAACCCAACTATTCCTTGAGTAGTCAATAACAGTGGCGCAGAAGGTATCATTGCTTCGGTCATCATCGCGCCCATATACTGTCCCTTAGTCGGTTCCGGCATCATCCCTGTAACTTTAGGATTCCTTGAAAGTTGATCATAATTCTTAGACACATCTTCCATCGACATACCAGTTGACTTTGATATAGCATAGATATTCATGGCTTCTGCTTGACGATCTTCGGGAGATTTCCTAAAAGGAGTTGTCAAAAAATTCAATGCTTGATCCTGCCAAGATTTAGGTTCTGCCCTGCTTATCTGATCTTCTGGCACAGCCGAACTCAAATCAAACGCGGGCATAGCAGACACAGCTTTGCCATCTTCCGTTTCAGGAACAGCGGAACTCATGTCAAATTGTGTTGTATCAGCTTGCGCTGGACTTGCTACTGCTGCTTGGGACATTCATTCCCCCACTTGATTTTTTAATCGCTTCTGTATGAAGATCAGGAAATATCATTCTTCTATTTCCGTACTTATCAGTAGCAGTGATTCCGCCTTCTGGTATATTTGCCAACTTAGGATTAATCTGCAAAGCGTGTGTTCTCATTGCACCAGTCAAAGCGGCAGTAGGATCAGCGTTAGGTGCTTGAACGCCATCCAGATAATTCTTTATCAAACTTGTCCCACCAGGCTTACCTTTTGCATATTCCGCTGCCGTTTTCAGACCAGCTATTAACGGAGCGCCTTTGGGATCAATCGTCTTACCATCACCAGCCTCTGTTTCCGTAGGGGCATACTGTCCAACTAAAGCAAGTGTACGCGTATAGACTTCTAACTGTGTCTTATCAAGTTTATCATCTGTGATCGCTGATACTAATTTATCTGTAGCATCTTTGGTGTTCAAAGCATTGGCAATACCTAAAGTATAATTAGCTGTATCAGCCGCTTCTTTATTCTTTTCACCAGCTAAAGGTATGCCTAAGCTTTTTCCAGTTAAGGGCAACTTATCATTCATCGTGCCACCCTTATTGATGCTGGCAATCTTCTGTCCACTAACATTCATCACCGCATTGTAATAAGCCTGCCCGACATTCGCCGGTAAGTTCTTATCTGCTAAAATAGCAAGTGAGTTTGAAGCATTATATTTTTCAGAAGCTATCCCATCGGCATATTTCTTAACAGCATCACTCTGATTGTGTTCCTGATTGATCTTCACCTGCTTTTGGTAAGCGTCATTGTACAAATCAATATTTCTATTCACCTCAGCCTTAACGTCATCCGTAATAATATGAGGAGCGGCTTTCTGAGCATCGTCAACTTGTTGCTTTAGCTGATCAATCGGAATTTTACCAATATTGCTTTGAGCATAATGATTTAAAGTATAAAGGCCATTCTTAATCTGGTCATCCACATGATCTTTAGGTGATACTTGATCATTGGCTAACATATACTGCAAAGGTGCTTGAGTATAATGAAGTGCCGCCGCCATGTTTGGTTGATTAGCGGAACTTAATAAAGAATCTGAATAAGCGTTCCGATATGTCTGTGCAACTTCTCTTTTATTCTGATCTTTATTGTATGTAGAAACCTTACCATAGGCATCCGAAACCGGTGCATCCGTATACCTTGAGTTCATCTTGGCGACTTCCATCAGCCATCCGCCACCCTTACCGTCTGGACTTAAACTATTCTGGTATTGCTGTAACTGTTGTTTGATTAAATCAGGACTTACTTTATCGGGGCCAGTTCTTAAAAGATAACCGTTCGCCACTTGTCTTTCAGTCCCGTTAGGGTCTGTAACCATGTGCGTATCAGTATCGTTTAGCAACTTATCGGCATACTGATTCATCAACTCCCTGTTCTCGAATACTTGAGAAGTTTGCGCCCATGCTTTTTGCTGGATGATGTCTTTGGCAATATCAACAACCGCCCCTTGAACCTTCTGTCCAGCCTGTTCCCCAGCCTCTGCCTGTGCCGCCCCAAACATATTGGCATTGGCTACTGGCTGTCTAGGCATAGGAACTTGTGCTTGTTCCGGTGTCGGTGTTGGTGCTTCGTATTGTGCGTCTGGTACTCTTATGCCACTCATTGTGGAACCCCCATAATCATTTCAGTTCCCATTTGTGTAGGTGAACCTAAAGTTGCTCCTCCACCGGCCGGATTAACCGTGCTTCCCTTATATCCAAGACTAGCCACCGTAGCCGCCGTACTCAACAACGTCCCCGTAGCGTTCATCTCACCTGCTGCCATCTCGTTTTCTCCCTGAATGGTATCCAAAGCTGACTGCTGCGTATCAGTAAACGCTTGCTCGGAAGCCGCAGTCTTTATGCTCCAAATTTGATTCTGTGCGTTGTAATTCAATATTGATTCATCCCTGTTGCCCTTATTGAAAGAATTTACCTCAAGGTTCTCGGCGGTAACTGAATTAGCTGTTATTCCATTGGCTGATTCATCAGCCCTCATCTTTCCTATTTCCTGTGCGTTCTTAAAAGCAAGTGTCTGTGAGGTAATCTCTCCCTGTTGTGCGACTTGTTGGGATTGAGCCTGACCAACTGCATAGGCCGCTTGTGCATCTACTTCTTGTTGTTGGGCTTGGTAGTTCTGAAAAGCCTTTGATGCAGCGCCCTGTTGATAGCTAGAATAAGCAGTATACCCACCCGCAACAACAGCGGTACCAATAGCTATCCAAGCCATCGTCCCTCTCTCGTTGCTCATATATTTAGGAAAACTATTTATGCAAAATTTTATAAAATTCATCTAACCACCTCAGTTACGAAAGCTTCCATAAATTTACTCTCCTCCGCATCTAAATCTTTATAATCATTTGTTGCGTGTATCCTTTCAAGCTCTTCAATGTCGCGAATGTTATCAGGGTTCGCGTGACACGTAATCCAAACCGTATCTTCATGCGTATAGATAACCCTCTTTGTACCAACAGCAGTTACCATGTGCATGGGTGCCTTTACTCGCAGGACGCCACGCTCAGTAAGAACGCTACAATCACCCAATAGCATAAATGTAGCATGGGACTTTTTAAAAATTCGTGTAACAATAACATATCCTTTCGGAAGGAATACTTCACGGATATATAATCCTTCTGCAAAACTATGCTTCAATGGAAAAGCATTTCCCCATAATGCTCTTGGGTCTTTTTCCATTTTTGCTTGAATGTCTAAGATTACGTTGCGAGTCGCTAATTCTTTATTCTTCTTGAACTCAAACTTCCAAAAGGGAGAATTATCTTTACCCATGAAAACTTTTTCTATCTGACGACCTCCAACAAAATTCATCCATTGCAAGGATTCGTCGTTTGCCCAATGCACGTATGCCACTAGCGTTGGATATTCTTCTAACATCTTATTAATCCATTCCTTCGTATTCCTTACAAAGTTACGACCAATTTTCTCCAAATCATTTGTTGGCATAAGCCATAGCGTCGGTACTTCTTTTAATATCATTATGCCGAAAATTGCTACCGGCTTGTCATCATGTAAGATGGTCATAGATACAACACTCTTATTAAAAGAATTTGTTACGCCTTCAACTGGAAGGCTATTGTCATAACCCCAGATTTCTTGCATTTCACGTATTCTTAGATTAGAACCTACAATCAAGCAGTCCTCATGTGTCGCTTGACGGATAATGCCAACCACTTCATCTTTATAAGTTAAGTCCATATTTAATCCTATGGAGTCACAGAACCAACCCCTGATGCTGATTGAATATACGATCCACCAGCCAATGATGTCGCTCCGCCTACAATTACTTCAGGTATAATGCGTGTTATTGTAAAAGGAAGAGGATCATACTGTCTATAGAACAACCTCGCCCCTTCTTCCCATCCACCGCCAATAACTTGATGCAGGTCGCCGGTATAAAGCTGAATTACTTGATTCTGATTAGTTCTTGGCGGGAAGAAAGATTCTCTTAACGATGGATTTCCATAAACGTCATTGACATTTACACCAATCCATCCTCCACGACTATCCAAAAATCCAAATGAACATCCGCCAATCTTGACCCTTCGTCCTTGAGAAGTCATCGGTGGCGCGGGATTAAACCACATCGACAATTCCACCGGCAACGTCTCAACATCTGAAAGATATTGCATCCCTATCGAAACATACCCGCAAGCTCTCGTAAGAGTTACGCTTCCACCGCTTATGACTTGTGGAGGAAAAACAAACCCATCCCCTAAAATGGAAACCGTTTGGCCGTTTAAGTATGAAAGTCCACTGAAAGTAGCGAAACATTGTACGCAATTCCCTCCTGATGTGTAGACACCATATGCTGTGCTATCTATATTTGTTTTAACGTAAACGTCTTGAAGTGAAAAATGGTCTGCATCAACTACCGTCATTAAATACTGGTTTCCATTCAACTCAGTCATTCCGCCAATGCTATCAAACTCAACAATGTCTCCAGTTGCTAACCCATGAGCTACTGATTTCATAATACAAGGATTAGCGTTCGTCGCCCCAGTCACAGGTAATACTGTAACAACATTGCTTATGCCATTATCAAGGAAGAAAGCCTGACGGACATCTGTAGTAATCCTATTCTCCAAAACTTCAATAAACCCACCATTAGGTCGCGTGACCGATGCCCAGACTTCCGTATATCCAGTTCCAGGTGCCGCATCAATCGAGTTAAACACACCATTCGTATCGTTATGATGCCACGCTACAACGTCCTGCTCTTTAAGATACGTCAACCCAATTAACTGACCATCACTTCGTAGCATCCAAACAATGTTATCTGGATTCTGCTGATAGCACATAGAAACAACTGACCAATCCTTTAATAAATGACGAGCGAATGGATTTAATTCAGACGAAGTAAATGATTGAGTGTAAAAATTATAAACAATAGAACGGATAACCTTACCTTGAAACTGTGTAAAAATACATTCATTACCTATAACCACAGGATCAATCCCATCTGATCCATTGTAATCCTGAATATCTTGATAAACTGTAGATGGCGTCAAAGCCGCCCCTGACACTGGCTGAACAGACCATGATGTTGATGACGTAAGCATAAGCAATGACTGGAATCCGACCAATCCATTTATAGCGTTTAATTGTCTTGACGAAAGTTGTTCCGATATACCATCTGAATCTTCACCGGGAGTGCTTGTAAGGAAACTGATATAGTCACCATCAACTGTTAGCCAATACGAATCCGCCTGTGACAACGGAGCGCCTGCCCAACAAAGCCTGTCTTGATAGAAGCGAACCATCCCAGGATAACCACGATATGGGGACCATGCGCCTTCAGCCCACGTTGGCGTGGCACCCATGGCCCCAAGAGTTTGGAGTACGGTAATGCCTACATTGGTCAATGAAACGAATGAAGTAATCTCAACAAAACCGTCTTGGTAAAAAGGAAGTGTTGAGAGATTTACATTAATAGTTCCAGAAGAAAAGGCAGTACAATTAACTCTCAATAGAAATGGAACCAAATGATTTGTTACACTTTCTGTATTTGATGTTTGAATATTATAATTCGCTGAACTTTGAAATGTTTGTAATTTCGTCCAATTGCTTCCTCCATCCTCGGACATTTCAAGAGTAATCGTTCCAGTCCAAGTACCATTTGTTACAAGCATCCAAGATGTAAAACAACTTATTGAAGATGTTGGTCCCGTTCCTGTAAGAGCAACATTCACTGATTGTCCTTCTATATAATCAGTTTTTCGCCACAACGCCCCAACGTGACCAGAATTAAATATGCCTTTAGTCGAATACATGTACCCATTGCCAGTAGTCACGTTTGTCGTAATCGTAGAGGTAATATCCGTGTTTTCATCCATAAAAGGCCCATCAATCACCTGATCAAGATAAGATACCAATGACCAATTAGCATTTCCTAATCTTTCTAATATCATTTGAGGATACTTCTGGTGAGCTATATAAACGAAGTCGGCGGATTCTTCAAATCTTAAATTATTAATGTCGGCTTGAGCATACGGTGTAGGAATCTCATAGGCTGTCTGTAATACCCAATAACCAGATATTAAGTCATTTACGAATGTGCCAGAGGTATTATTAACGATACAGTAATACGTGTTTCCACCATATGTAACGAAATTTCCTACAACATATGGAGTACTTGTTACCCATGCCCCCACTCCAGATGCCTGTATCTGCGCCCTCTGAGTATAAAAACGCATGTAGTAATTTCCGACTTCAATATAATAAACTTGGGAGGTTGAGTAAATAAACTTAACTACTCTTGGAGGCATCCCCAGAATCTTATACGGAGCTACCATACGCCAGCCAGGACGGTTACTTACGGCGCCAGTTATTTGAGGATAAGCATTACGGCAGGTTTCAAGACCAATCTTGTAGCGTTCCATGTCCGTGCGGGCAGCACAGGTTGGAGAATATTCTCCTCCCGCAAACGAACTCTGATTGTAGCGAATTATTTTTGTATTTGGCATTTGAGGCATTTGCATACCATTGCCAGTATCTGCGGTCTGTGGTTGTGCAACAGGAGACATTCATTATTCCTTTTGTTCACTACCTAAAATCGTATTTTCGCCTTCTTCTATTTCGTCTTTATCGCTTTCAACTTCCCCGTTTTCAGCCTTCATTGTAAATGAAGAATCGTATTGATCATCGTGCATAGCAGTAATTTCGCCCTCAACTTCAATGCGAACTCTATCACCCTTTTTTAATTTCAAACCCTGAATCAATTTTAAAGGAAGGTTTATTTCTTTATGTATAATCATTGGCTCTTGATGTTCTTTAACAGCCGTAGGAAACATCTTTTCCGCATTATTCTCCATCTTCTTTCCTAGGTTCATATCTATCTCCTTTTATGGCGTCCCACTCGGCCCAAATATATTATCTAAAGTAATCTCTCCTTGTGGTCCAACATACCCACCTCCACGCGAATCCCTATATCCATGAACCTGATGAGGCTTCTTTTTCTTTTCATTATATCCTATGCGTTTACATTCATTAAGCATAGCCAGAGCTATTGCTGCTTGTGCTTGTGCAACAGCTTCATCTCCAGTTAATGCTACAGCCAAATATGCCGCAAGTTTATGTGAGAAAGATAAGGAAAATTTAGGGTCCCAAAGGGTAGGATCAGTAACAATACTTGTAGCATCACAGATAGCGTTTGGCTCATTCGATCCTAATGCAAGTATGCTTTGGCTTTGAATATAATATTTATCAAACTCAATCTCTTCTTTCTTTTTCCAATTAGCAGGATTATACACAGCCCAAACTCCACCTACTTGGACAGGATAAGCATAGGCGTACTGCCAACCTGCCAATAGCGACATTCCAGTTGGAGTTGGCAATAAAACTAATGGTATCTGTGACTGAGAGAACCCAAATTCATGTTCATTAAATAAATCATCCCGTGCCGGTACCCAATACATATTACATGCTTGAGCTTCCGGCACAGGATCGGAAATATCACCAATTTGATTCTCACCTATATGATACAAAGCAAGATTACAAAGTTGTGTTTCTCCAAGCGTTTGTGGCACTTTATCTCCTTACAGATCATTACCAGCAGGCGATTCAATCAACTTCTTTTCTTTCTTGGTCAATGGCACTTCTGCCGGATGTTGACGGCCTTCAAATATATTAGTCTGGGATGGGCCTTCACCATTATAGAAAGTCTTTTGATCAGCAAAAACTTGCCCTGCTGTTGGTTCTTTCTTATACGGTCTTGCAAGAGAATCAGCCAAAGTATTTACCGGCTTATCCACGTCTGCCTCTACCGGCAAAACAGTGCCTTTAGTAATGCGTTCAAAATATCTTTTATCCGGTATAACGTCCGCTTCAAATTCTACTATCTCATTCTCTGTCCAATAACGACCTTTAAATCCGTAATTCGTTTTTAAAACTAAATACTTGATCATTTTAAGAGCCATTTTATTCTCCCTGCTGTACTAACTGCCGACCGGCCGCACTTACGGTCTTAAAGAGGGATGGCCGGCCGCAAACACGACCACCCCAAGCGACTTAATCTGACTTACGTCAGGTTAATATCAACATCAGGAACTATCAAGGCACTGATAGTACCACCACCTGAGAAAGTACCAACGCAGGTGTAAAATGCTGACAAGAATCTCTGGCAACCTGAAGGAATACGACCCTTCAATAAGATAGCACCAGATGTAGACCCGTAAGCTCCTGCTGTTGCTGGGCCTACTAATGATGCAGCCAAAATAGCACCACTAGATAACAACTGAACAGTCTGCCCTGCAACCGCTGTCGGCGCAGACCCGGCATTACCAGTAGTCCAGATGTTAGCAATCACGTTAGCAGTCCATAAAGCGACAGAAAGTGAAGTTCCACCTGCTGTCATAGACTTTGTAACAATCGCTTCAAACCAATCCGCTTCATAGGCATCATAACCACCCTGGATCGTATTGACCGTAGCGATTTGAGCCTGTCCACCCGCAGCACCGACGGTGTCGATATAATTCGTCGAAGAACCAGTCGTTGTGAGGGCGAAATTGTTGTCTAATATTAGACTGTTATCAACCAACATATTTCTCTCCTCTGCCCCAATCGGGACATTTTAAGTTACCGGACGACCCTATGCCGTCCGTGGCCTTCACGAATTAGATGCTCGATTCAGTGTTCAAAATGCTGTCAATACGACGGCAAGGAACGCCTAAGAACATCAACACTTGGTCAGGACGAGGAATCAAAGTACCCTTAATTTCCTCTAACCTTAACAGCAAGTTTGACTTGTTCACAATCTTCAGACGTAAATAAGAACGAACTGTCTCATTCATGTAGAAGACCTTACGACCAATGACGTTGGGCGGGATTCTGTCCAAAGCCAATGACATATACTTCAACAAGTCAGCTGATGTATCAGAAGCAGCACCAGTGGTCAAAATATTGGTCATGTCGATATTCGCAATACGCACAACTGAACGGTAATCGCGAATAGCAAGACCAGCTTTCCACTGATACCAAGAACACATCATCTGCATGAAGGCGCCGGTAGTATTAGGATCCGGAACCATCTGTTCACCAAGATCCTTGAACTGGAAACCAGCTTTAGAACCTTTAGGAACGATCCCATAAATATTATCTGGACTCCACACAACAAGCCAGATTGAACTGTTGACGCTATTAGTACCACCAGCCGAAATAACCTGCTTGGCCGTGGTGTTTGTACCAGTACTTGAATAATAACGAGCAGCCAAACCAGTGAATTGATTCGGGGAGACGGTTACGTCACCATAAATCAATGTGCTAGCCAACTGATCGCCGAATCCCTGGATGATACTCTTATCTTCTGACAAACGATAAGCGGCAGTGTTGCCATTAGCCATAGCCACATCAATGTCAATGTGGTTGCGGGCTTCCATGATGGCGCATGTTTCGACAATTTGACCGGTTGTCGATTTGACCGGGGTGATACCAGCGTTCAGATAACGGAAGGAAATGGTCGGCTTGGAAGTACGAACGGTGATCTGCTCGCCACTGTCTAAGTTACCTTGTTTCCAACCAATATCATCAAGAATTTCGTGATATTGCGTGATAATTTCCGCTATATCCGCGACAGAACCATCGGGATCAACCCGGCGGGACATATCGAGATATGTCGGGAAATATGTCGTATTAAGACCCATATACTTCTCCTTGTGGCTTTGCCACTATTTTTAACTAGGGATTGTTCGGGAACAACCGTTTAGCTTTCGCCTCATCGGATGTGTCCTTTTCCCCAGGAGCAGGATTGCCTTTGGGGAAAGTATCTTCACCAAGCAATTTCCCAGCTTTTATCATAAATTCAACGATTAACTTATTGTTCCCTATGCCGGTTCCCGTTGTTCCTGGCTTGTCATTCATAAGTTCACGCAGAGCTTTAGGATCTGACGAAAACGTATTAATGGCTTTAGCGGCATACGCCATTTCAGCACCTAACTTCTGGCCATAAACAGCCTTTGTTTCTTCGCCCCAAGCCTTGACGTTGTCTTTCCATGCTTTGATTGCCTCGGTTTGCTGTTGCATAACATACTGCTTCTGTTGCTCTTGCAAATGAGGAGCATAAACGTCAATAATCTTCTGGAAGGCTTCTTGGGTTACTCCATATGTCTTTAATACAGGAGATAACTTATCATTCAAGAAGGCTTCATCAACCTTCATGCCTTCCGGGGCTTTAAGGGTGTACTTATCAGGAACTAACTTTGCCTTCGCAGCGGTTTCCGCTTCCAACTTCTCGCGTTCGGCCTTCTGTTCAGGAGTTTCGTTCTTGAGCGCTTCTGCTTTGGCATCAGCTTCAGCTTTCGCTTTTTCTGTTGCTTCGGCTGCCAACTTGGCTATTTCGTCTGCCGATTTAGGTTCATCGCCTAAAAGGGTGCCTTCGCCTTCTTGTGCTTTAACAGGTGCTTCGGCTGCTGGCTTTTCAGCGGGCGCCACTACTTCAGGTGTAACTGGTACGACAGGCGTCACGGGTGCTGGCGTCACCGGTGTAACTGGTGCGTCTGCTACTGGTGTCACCTTGTCAAAAGGATTTCCCATTTTTTACTCCTCCATTTGTGCTTCAGCTTCTTTATTTAACTTATCTTCAAAAACAACATCTGACTGATGCTGTCTTACCATCTCGCTATATGCCATCGGTGCCGCACGTTCCATCTCTGAAATCAACCATAGACCAATTTGTTGACGGCCTATGTTCACATGAGTCGCATAAGGATCGCCAGCAAAATGAGGGGTACGAGAAGCCCCACATTGCTCTAAAAGTTTATAAAATAACCTTTTGCCTGCTGGTAAAGCCAAAACTTCTTTCGTGTCTTTATCTTCACGGTATTGCTTAATCCTAAGTAGCTTTTCTTTTTTCTTGGCTACTTCTGCACCGTCAAGTCTAGTTAAATCTTTTATTTCTTCTTTTTCAGGCATTATTTACCCGCCCCAACCGGCTGTTGCGCCCCAGTCATTGCTCCGTGCAAAGTCCCAGGCCCAGTAGGAATTGTTCCGACATTCTTAGCTGCTTTTGATGCTTGTTCCGCCATTGCAACCTGTTGTTGCTGTTGCTGTGCCTTAGCACGTTGTTGACGTATCTGATCAATAACAGATTGATCCTTATTCATCTTGGCTGGCGTCCCCTCCATAGTACATACCTCACGAAGCGTCTGATCCCAGTCAATGCCGTCCGCAATCGAAGTGTCCTGTCCACCCAAAGCCTGAATAACAGTCTGAACAAACCCAACCACACGCGAAATCTGCTGAATCCCAAGTTGTTTCTGCGCCTGCGCTAGAATCGAAGTATACTCAACCTTTATAGGTAGGCCCGCAATTTGTTGCGGGGGAGGTGGGAATAATTTATTATCCAAAGCCATATTAAAGAGAAGAGAAACCAAAGGATCAAGCAATTCAGTCTCTAATCGGTAAAGGATAGGACCCATCATCATAATCTTCTCTTGCTGACGTTCGGCCACTTCCTGAGCGGTCATGTTGTTCTTATCGAAATTCATTAACATTAAGAACAAATTAACAAAGAAGCACTTGTCAATTTTGTCATGTAAGGCGTTTTCAAGCTCAAGAAAGCTCTCAAGGTTAGCTTGGATCTGATATGCGGGGCGGACTCCGGCGTTCGGTACAGCGTTCGAGTTTGTACGGGTTACTCCCCCTGGTATTGTGGAAACGTGACCGTCAACGCTGCCATCCGCCTGCATAGGTGGATTATGAGTCTTTTCTTGAGTTAAAAGTTTATCTTGGGTAGTCTTTTGAAGTTCGCGGACATGCCCTAAAGAATAATGCCCGCATCCGTAACCATAAACCTGATCAGTGACAACCGTCTCCCACCGCGGACAAATTAATGGAAAGCGCTTAAATCCTCTCATACCTAAGAATGTATTTGTCCCATCCGCCATATCCCAGTAAGCTGACCGGAAAGGCATGTTCTTGAAGTCTGGCATATCAAGCATGGCCACATCGTTAGGCTCTATCATATGACGGACTTTCCATAAAACGTCAACTTGGTTCCAATCCCATTGTTGGCGGACTGAAGCGGAGCAGTTGTCATACCCAAATTCTTCAACCATTTGCTGAACGGTCATCCAAAACTCACGACAAAATGTGTTTACTCTTCCCTTATTATCACAGGCAATATAGTATTCCCCAGCTGTAAAAGACGTTCCCCGAACAAAATCCTCATAATCTTCAAGCACAATAAAACATCCGGTCCCAAATACACCAAGTTCTTCATAACAGTTATTAAGACAAAAATATAGATTTGACTTTTCAAGCATCTCATAAAGCGTTTCCTGGCAAGAATCTAGCCATGCTCGAACATCTGTCTGTCCTTGCATATTCTCGATTCCGTCAATATTAAGCCGTAGCCATGGCATGCTCTGTGAGGTCATACCTGAACTCATACCGCTTGAGAGTGTCTTAGAAGCCTGTGTCGCGTGATCATCAAGGATAATCCGGTAATCAGGAAGGATAGCACGTTGGGAAGGCGAAGTATCGTAAACACCGCGCAGAGGATTTATCCATCTGGACATTTCCTGCATACCAGGTCGGTAGAGCAAATGAGTCTGTTTTACGAGAGTAAACCGCTTATCAAATTCTTTTTTCTTGGTTGCCCTTGACCATGCACTCACATCAGGAGGCGGAGTCCGAGGAATTGGTTTAGGATTAAGGGTTGTATATCTGGAACTTGAATCTTCGATGTGAAACTCCTTTTTAGCCCAAAAAAAAGGGTACCCCTGCCTGTTCGAACAGAGGTACTCTATAAATTTGGGTAATGCCACTAACCGGGGATCAGCCGATTTAGCTTAATGACTACCAAGAAAAATTAAACACCTAAACTCGTCCAGTTAATTCCTGAATGATTCCCCTTACCAGCATCAATAGCCTTAAGAGCTACCAATAACATATTGTAATTATTATAGCTCGTAGCAATAGTACCGGTGCCATCTGGTATGGTTATTTGTTGATTTCCAGCCTTAATGGGATTGCCTCCTTGTAATATAAAACCACAACCATTTCCTTCAAACTGAATTTGCTTCGCATATAAAACTTGGAAATTTTGAGCAATAACCTTATGGTTCAAAAAAATTATTACAGCCAATACTGAAACTGCAATTAAGAAATATTTTTTCATCTAAGTTCCTCCAGATGTTTTTGCCACACCTGTGCCTGAAACTACTGCTGGTGCTAAATTAGTTCCAGATCCTGTCATGCCAGTCCCTCCCGCAATAGTTGACGAAAGACCATACTGAAGTCTTTTTAAAGTAGCAGCCCTGTCGGTTGCAGTAGCCACGGGATTCTGAGTAATAGGTGTTGGGGTAGGTTGGGGAGCTGGTGCTGGTTGAACGTCTGGAGTGCCGCCACCGCCAAATCCGCCTTTATTTAAGAAGAAAAGCCAATTAGGTTTGTGCATAACGCCCCTCTTTTAGTATTAAATTAGTTTCCCTTAATTCTAAGTATTATTTCAATTTAAACAAATGTCAAGAATAATTTAAACAATCTTAGCTCCCGCTGTATTTCCAACAAATATGTCAAATTTTCCATCAGGATTATTCTTTGCATCATCTGTCCTAATTTCCTTCATCTTGGGGAACACAGCACCTAAATTATCGTCGAGGATACGACTTATAGCGTCGAGCATATCGTCGTGACTACTGACAGGGAAATCAATATATTCTTTAGCAATAAATTCCTGAACCATATCTAACATTTGTTTTGTCTGTGAAATATACGGTAAGCGCCTCGGTAGAAAGAATCGATGCTCCTCAAAGATAGGCACAAGACGGCGTATACGGTCGGGTTTAGGCATATGCCCCGCCAGAGGTTCAATATCAAACCGGAAGCCTTTTTGTTCCTGTACGAATTTAATGTGTGCGATATCGGAGTCTTTGCCATATTGTTCGTATCCTATCTTTTTAGGGTTCCATGTATAAATCAATTCAAAGAGTTTCTCAGTACGTTCTGTCAATGAAAGCCTGTCGCGCACCATGTCGACAAGGTAGTAATTTTTATCTGGCGCCATTCCTATAACAGCGAAAACAGAGTAATCAGGATCTTTCGCCCTGTTCTTCTTCTTGCCTTCGCCAGCTGGATCGCCAATGATGTAATAATTCCAATTCCTGTTATTTTTCAAGCAGTCATAATACATCAGCCAATCCGTGCTGAATCCCATCGCCTTGTCTGCTTGTGGGTTTTGGAGCATCTGGCAGGCATAGATGTACGGTCCCATCTTCCGGCGTTTTTTAACCAAAGCCTCCGCTGTCATCAGGGTTGGATTGCCAATAACATCAATATCGTTCTTCCCAAGGTCGGTTGGGTAATACTCCCTTATTTTAATATCCCCAGAGTCAATGATTGTCTTATAGGTATCGTTGGCATGGTAGCGTGTGCCAATGTACCTCTCGCGCGACACCTGCCCGGACTCAGATCCAAGGTTAAGGCTGATTCTCCATCCATTCGTTGTTTTCTCGATCATCTCCGGTGAGGTAACAGAAGCTAGGGTCACAACGTCATCGTAAATCCTTATCGCGTAGTGCTTGGAAGTAGGCTGACCGTCAACAAGTCCCCAGGCTTCAAGGGTGCATGTCGGGTTGACGCTTTTTCTTTTAACGATGAGGCCGTCATCGAGCGACCACTTCTGGCTCTCCTTCTGCGGATCATTGTAGAGGACATCTTTGAAGAGTCCTTTGAGAAAGGTATTTTCTTCAAGGGTTGTCTTAATTGCGAAGAGGAACGCCTTGGCGATTGGGCGGGTGTGGGAGAAGATTCCGATTGTGATTTCTGGGTCACGAAGCACCTCCTGAATTGTACCGGCATACGTTATAATAGTTGATTTATAATGTTCCCTAGCCCAAAGGTCAAGATGGCCATCTGGACTCAATTCAACTTCCCTGCACCTGTCGTAGACGAAGTCATTATCCGCGTCAATGCGCCTGCAAGCACAGGTTAGCAAGAAGAAAAGGTCATTTAAGCACAGCTTCCTTAATTGATCTGTGTCTTCAGACTTCAGGGCTTCGGCATAGATGGCCTTACTTTGTTCCCGTGACAGTCCGGTCATTAATGACATCAGGCTTCCCTTCGTACCAAAGTTCACCACAACGACAACATTCCATGACCTTATTCCTTTTAAATATCCCCGGAGCCTTCAGTCCCATCTTGGTGAAGTCGTCCACCCGTTCTTTGAGATTGCCTTTACATTTTGGACAACGTGTCATGGCCATAGTCTACTCCAAAGGGAACCCATGTTTATCTATTATAGGTGAATGACCCTGTTGAGGTTGGGGTGCCTGCCGGTTCGCCTCCCGCATGCGCATGACCTCTTCATTGGCCTGCCGGACGTTATGATCAAAGCTGATTTTAGCCTTAATGACCTCAAGTATCCCTATGATCTCATGTGCAGCCAGACCGCGGGCCTGAGCGACACAGTCCCAAACACTGTCCATAAATATTTGGGCGTGAAGTTCGTGTTCTTTGGATAGGGGGTTTGGTGTTGGTTGTGTGCCAGGTTGGCACGGATGTTCTTCGTTCATATATCATCTCCAGGGGTTGATACGAGTTCAGCCTCTTGTATCGGTGCAGACGTAGGCCGCCCCTGCTTGAGCGCCGCTATCCGTTCATCCAAGTCAAACCGTTCCACGGAGTGCTTCACTTGGACGGTCCCGCTCACATGCACCTTATCAATAAACATATCCAATTTCTTCCCAAGCATCTCAATGGCCTTGGTTTTGTCGATTAGCTTGATCTTCTTCACCCGTCCAATGTACACCTTCTCCCTACCCTGCATCTCATAAAGCTCTTCCACCTCTATGCCCGCGATGGTCCTGCGAAGCGCCTCCGGTATCTCTTCTATAGGCCGGACACACCCAGCCGAGTCCAAAGCATCCTTTATATCGTGAAGCCCAATGTTATGCAGTTCCTGTGACAACCTTTGAATGAGCCATCCCTCCCCTGCCTTGACCGCAGCCGTGAACATCTGTAATCGCGAAGTGTCAGCCGTCACGTACCCAAGCAACTCAGAGTATTTAATACCAAGCGATTGACACAACGAAAGCACCATCTCACCGTTCGCAAGCCTATCGATCACGTCAGGCATGAACGTCGGTTTCAAGCAGATGGGGTTGAAGTATGGGGCTGGTTTGACTGATGGCGCTGGCCCATGTTGGGTAAATGTAGAGGGAACGGTCATATGTCATTACCTGCCTGTGCAATTTGTAACGCACCATCAAATTCCTTAAATGACTTTACAGAATTTTTCATACGATTTAAACAACGAATAGCCTCACCAATAACAACAGACCTGCCATATCCACCTGACATAGCGTCGAGAATTTCTAAATCATTTCCTGTTAATGAAATAAGTATTTTATGCTTTTTGATATCCATAGATATATTTATACATAGAAAGATATCTTTGTCAATCTAAAGATATAAAAAAATATATTTTTTTCAAACAGAAAATTAGGAAAGTAGAAATTTTTAGGAATTGAGGTAAGGATGGACATGCTAAATTTTGAAAGGAGGTAATAATAAAGAACCCAGTCAAAAAGCGGGTATGCCATGCGCCAGAGCATTTAAAGACAGACTATATATGACTCATATGTGACAGCGTCGGACTCTCGACGACAACGTACTTAACATAATATAAATTATAGGAAGTTGATGTTGTAACATGTTGGGAGTCAACGACTTACAATATCAACAACTATGTCAATCTTGTCACTTCCATGCCTGCGAGATGACGCCTGACATAGAAAGTATATCCTGTTCTTTTGGTGCAACGCCTTACAGTATCACGAATTGCGTCAGAATCTTTTAAATTAAAGCATTTATCGGCGTTAGTCCAGGGATATATGCTCGTCACGTTGATCTTTAGGCGTTCCGCGTGGTATTTTGCTAAGTTTCTTGATCTTTTTGGGTAAAACATAGTTAAATTTTAATAGTAAACCTTTACTAGTTAAATTTTACTAGTCTAATTAAACTAAAAAACACGTGCGATATAATATACATCATCTAAACCATCTTGTCCAGTAAAAACAAGACAAGAACAAGACAAGAAAGACCTTATAATAAATATATAATTGCACAATCATATATATAATACAAGACAAAAGACAAGACAAACACCTCAGGTAAACTTTTTCCCACGATTGACAGAATTATCACCATAATATCACCTATATATTCACTATAATGTTTACTACTATTATCTTGTCTTTTTGTCTTAAAAAAGTATAAACAGTAGTAAATAATAGACTTACATAAGACAAAACACAAGACAGGATACAAGACACAAGACAAAACATAATAATAACTCGCGCACACGTTCGATGTGCCGTCGCTATTCACTAAGAACAATACATCTTGCTCGTCGATAGCTCGTCGCTGATTGCACTGCATCATCAACAAGCGGGTTAGAAGTTGTCAACAACTATTTTGTCGTCGGGTAAGCGTACCAATCGGATTGAATAAAACAGCGTCGGTATGTCCGTCGGTGTAATGGCGTGGTATAGTTTTCACGTCCCCCGGAATTGGCCGGGGACAAACGATCCAGGAAGGGCCAAAGATGGATCAAGGCCGGCAGCAGCCGGGGAAAGGTTCAAAATGATCAACGAAAAAGAGATGGAATACAAGATCAAGGAACTGTTAGGCAGCAAGCTACAAGCGGGAGAGCTGGACTTTTTACGCGGCTTTTATCAGATCCCCGGTGTATATCGCTATAGTATACGCAATAGCATACTTATTGCTATTCAAGGCGGATCGATTGCGCTTGGGTTCGATCGATGGCAGAAACTAGGCCGGCATGTTAAAAGAGGCGAACGGGCCAATATATCTATATTAGTGCCTAATATATTACCTGCCGGGAAGGTCCTGCCGCGCGCTGGCCAGCTGGCAGCGGCCGCGGAGGATGAAATCCGATGTGTAGGTTTCTTTGACAAAAAGGTTTTCGATATTACCCAAACGGAAGGAAAGCCGCTTGAATATAAGAATAATAGCACGGAGGTTATATCTTGTAAGTTCGATAATATAGTGCCTACCCTGGCCGTGGCCCTCAAGATACATATATCAACGGCAATAACGGGAAGTGGCCGCGGATATTACAGCCGGGAAGAGAAAAAGATCGTTATTAGCTCCATGAGTAACAATAGCGATCAATGTAAAACATTATTTCATGAATTAGGGCATTATATACTAGCGCATGATCTTGGCGGCCAGGTCCCGGCGCAAGAGGTCGAAGCGGAGCTGGTATCATTTTTGACGTGCTCCGCGCTTGGAGTTGAGTTCCGCGAAAGTCCTTTATACATCAAGTCCTATAATGAGAATAAACCTTCAGTTAGAGTATTGAAGGTTATTAGCGCGGTCCAGAAGATCTTAAAATCGCTTGAAGCGGATCAAGCGGCGGCCGTGGCCGTGGAAGCGCCAGCCGCGCCAGCTGACCCTATGGCCAAGTTACGCGCTAAAAAATACCGTTTTATCAACGACCCGGGCCATGGCTGGCTTGAAGTGCCACAATTCGATATATTGACCGCTGGAATACAAAGTAAAATTAGTGGTTGTTCGTATATCCATAAAGGTAATGTATATCTTGAAGAGGATTGCGATGCCGGATTATTTATCGATGCCGTTAAATTGCCACGTGAAAATTGCATCGATGTATATGTAGAAACTACAAAAATTAGGGATTATCAATCTTATAATGGTAAATATTAACAATTATATGCCGAGTCCGGCGGCTTGTCCGGACGGAAAAGGATCAATATGATAATTAAAGTATATCAATGTAAAAAATGCCGTAAACCTTACCAATTATGTAGAGTATTCTCTTGCAAGTGTCAATATTGTCCGGAGTGTAGTGGATCAAAAGATTGTCCGCGATGTAAAGAAATTGCCCTATCTGTTGCAAGTGATAATTTTGACATGTTAAATTGTACTATATAACCATTATCTTAGCGTGGCCAGCGCTATATCTGGCCGGAAAGGATTAAAATGTCAGATTATTACATCCCTAAAACTAAAAAAGAACTCTTAATCTGGATTAGACAGCGCTATTTTAGCCAAGGCCAATGTGTAGCCGGCCTTGAAAAATTACCAATAAAGCGCCTATATGCTATATTTTATAGGCTATTAGAACAAGTAAAGGAGCCTATATCATGTTAAATACACCATATTTAAGAGAAAAATTTAAGCGCGAGCGGAACCTTATGAGTCGGGACATCCTAATCGGTGGGATAATTCTTGCGATCATTGGAGGTGTGACAGTGGCCTTGGCAGTACGGGGCGCTTGCTGGCTAATAATGGCTATGCCTCACGCATGGTTATGTATAAAATAAGGGGGGTAAAATGAATATTAAACAGTATTTAAGCAAAATAGGTAAGAAGGGCGGATCCGTGTCAGGTGGCCGCAAGGCAGAGGCAGCACGCGCAAATGCGGTCAAGGCTAGGGCTGTTAAGGCAAGTAAGACATTAATGAACAATCAACCAGGAGGTGAGTTATGAAAAGTATTTTATTAATAGTGTTTTTATGTATTGGTGGTGTGGCCATGGCTCAATCAGCTTCAAATCCTACCGGTCAATGGGACCAGGGGCAGAAGTTTGGGGACCCTCCAAAGCCTGTTTGTTATGGGTATAACTGTTAAAAGTCGTCAAAATAGCCTACAATGCCCCTGGGCTGTGCGGGAACGCATGGTTCAGGGGTTTGTATTGGTGGACATAATTTGATTAAAACCTGCTGTATAACCGTTGAAATGTGTACGGGCTGGCGGATGGATCCTAAACGACATGCTACTTTCATGCGGATTGGTCTAAATGGGACGTATGGAGATCGGTCAGGCATTAATCCCCCCATTTTTGTTGATCTTCTGGAATATGTTTTTTTAATCCATTCTTGAAACTTAATCCTATATAACAACGCGTTTGTTGACCATCAATATATAATCTATTTTTCTTAGGATTCCATCCTTTCTTACGCATATATTCATTAATTGCTTTTGGAAGTAAATATTTATTATATTGATAAATTCTCTCTTTAAAATTTTTAATTGTTACATATGTTTTTTCTTCAATATCACATTCATCTTCAATAAACTGGCCGATAGAATCTTCTTCTTCTTTATATTCTTCAGTGGTATCCATGATTGACGCAGGCGTAGGTAATCCGGATTCATGGTACTTTTTATAACCTTCAATTATCCATTTGAGTATGCCAGGCAATTCTTCTTTTAATTTTAGAGGCAATTCACGATCATCATTATTATCTTCAACTTTAAAATCAAAAGGGATCATTCTAATCCTACGCCATATACCATTATCAGTACCGCGTATGTTAGGCTTGTGATTACTTGAAAATATAATTTTAAAAGTCGGCATAAATTCAAAAAATTCTTTATGTAAGAATCGAACTTTTAACATATCGGAGCCAGTGAGTTTTTTTATACACCCTTCATCAAGCGTAACATTCTGGTTAGTTTCTATCATTGAAACTAAACGACATCCTTTAAGGCTTGCAATGTCATTTGGGATGGTATGTTCATCACGTTTAACAATTAAAGTGGATGTAGGACAAACACCAGCATAATCATTAAATATTTGACGTATTGTTTCTATAAATGTTGACTTGCCATTCCTTCCGTCGCCATTGAATATACACATACATTGTTCTTTGGTAAATGGAGTAAGTGAATATCCAAGATACCGTTGAATAAAATCTATAATTTCTTCTCTACCTAAGAAAATATCATTAACGAATTTTATCCATGTAGGACATTGGGCGTCTTTTAAGAAATCTACTTTAGAAATTTTAGTTATTAAGTCAGCAGATGAATGATGTTGGAATTTAAAAGTTTTTAAATTGATTGTGCCATTATTACAATTAAATAAATATGGATTAGAGTCAAAATTTTCGGCAGGCTCATAAAGATCAGGCTTAGAGCAGTCAATCATCGCTTCTAATTTTCCTACATTCCCAGTGTTTTTAACATGGGCTGCTAATAGACCCTTTTGAGTATCATCACCAGTAAAATTTGTTAAATCCATTATAAGGTTTTCATATACATCCATGCTGTATTTTTTAACAAGTCCTGGATGAAGTCTTTCCCAATATTTTCCATTAAATTCAAAGAAACCGCCCAACGGATCACAGAATTTTAGATTCGATTTGTGAAGGTGGACGAACATTTCTTTGTTATAGATGTCGTTATACATAATTTTAAATAAAAATCCCCTGGCGACAGTTAAGTCATTGAAGTCTGCGAGGACTACCAGGGGAGAAATAAAAAAACCGACAGCGAATTAAATCACCGTCGGTGTTAAAATATTTTGTCCTTTAACTGTGCTTACGTCCTCGCAATGAATCATCATACGGTATATTATACCAAAGTATAATTGAAGTCAAGAATATTATGATTTATTTTTCTGTCCAGCCCACTTAGCCCACACTACCACAGCATTGATCTGACCTAACGCCTGGGAACGCTCGCGGCCTTCTTGGAAGTTTTCGATAAGGAACATTGAAAATTCGTAGGCGCGGGTATTAAGGGCTATTTTTAGATGCTCTGGGAGCTGTTCTTCATCCTTAAATGTCCGGTCGGCGCGGAGGGCGTCGGCTTGATCCATAGTCAACCGAACCATCTCCAAAGGCTTCTTGGATAGCTCTGCTACTGGTAGGTCGGTTTGTTCTTGGCTTGAGGGGGGTTTTAGGGTTCCGTCTTGGTGTTGGTGGTCGTTAGACATGTAAGCTCCTTTGTAGTTCGGTTAGGATCTCCCTTATTTTTTCACAGGACGCATAGTATTTATCAATGCGGTCTCTTTTACAGATACATTCGTCATACAATTTTTCATATGCTAAACATTTTTCTTGATATTCTTCCCTCGGAACAAAGCCATCCGTATATGTTATTTTGAAAGGATTACGTTGTAACTTATGAACCTTATCGGAAAGATGAATATTTTGTTCCTCCAAATTCTTAACAAGGCCGTTGGCGAGGGCTAATTCTTCATTCAGCTTATAAATACGTTGACCGCAATTAGTCAATTCGGTATGTGCTTTGGCTAGGTCGGATTCCAATTTTCTATTAGCCTCAATCAATCTATGATTATTATTCCACATAGTTTCAAATTTCAATGGTTCAAATTTATCCGTGATCGGCTCGTCGAGGGCTTCGAGAATCCGTTTTAAATCCCACATATTTATTTTAACATTTTTTAAATCTTGCTCACAATGTTCTGTACTAATCTGATATATTTTTTCGATTGCTTTTTTAATATTCATAAATTCTCCTTGATTATATAATATTGCATTAAATCCAACATATTACCAATTCCGTCTCGGCAAATATCAATTTCAATGCCTTCCTTCAACCGTTTTTTTGAAACTTTAAATTCAAAAGATTTATAAGGAATATCACAAGATGGTTTCTTGATTAAAATTATTATTTTCATCACATCCCCCTCCTAAACTCCGCCATCCACTTCTTCTGAATATCTTCCTGTCCATAATATAAATTGTTTTCCATAAGCTCAATATACTCTCTTGCAAGTTTCCTGTCATTAGCGTGTTTCGCACACAGCGCGGCAGCCAATAACAGATCCCAGTCCGTTGGGTTAAACTTTAAACACTCTTTAACCAGCGTATAAGCCTTGATGTAGTTCCCTTGCTTGACACATAGTGCAATGTATTCACGATTGACGATAGGATATTGCGGCCAGTGATAAAAATGATAATCAAACATGCCTTGGATGTTCTCGTACATTCTATATGACA
>Ga0182030_10003910_pt1 | contig 31780 bp, 21 predicted proteins | sample 812S3MmetaG_FD_121299 | JGI IMG/M metagenome (GOLD analysis project Ga0182030, IMG submission 121299) | Permafrost microbial communities from Stordalen Mire, Sweden - 812S3M metaG (Illumina Assembly) | ecosystem: Environmental > Terrestrial > Soil > Wetlands > Permafrost | place: Sweden... | reverse complement strand
TCGCGCGCACGGCACTGGCATGGGAGCGGTATTCGTCAGTCGGGGGATCGATTGCGCTGAGGCGGCGCGCGCAGTAGCAGAGGATGTCGTTCCCTTCGACCAGCGAGGCTGCCTGAGTCCCCGAGTGGCGATGATTGAAGGGGATGCGCACCGCGCGCGCGATTTCGCCGAGGCTCTCCATCACGAACTTTCCGAGTTCGAACGACGCGTACCTCGGGGCTCCCTTTCGGAAAGCGAACGTCACGAAGCTGCTCGCTGGCGCGATGCGCTCTGCCTTGCAAGCGAGGTTCTCGGCGCATCGAAGCATGCTGTGGCGGTTTCAACGGAGGCCATCGCGCCTTGGATTCCGCCTCCGGGACGCCATGTTCTCGTAGTCCCCGCTCAGACGGTCCAGCAAGCCGCCCACTGGCTCGCACCGATCTCCGAGTTCGTCGTCGCTCTTGGGACCGACGACCTCGCTCGATCTGAGCCGTATTTCCCGCGGCACGCGAGACGGAGCCCTCTGGGACGCATGCAGCATCCCCCGCTCGACGGTCCGGTGGACCTACGAACGTGATTCATGGGCTCCGCGCCGGCCATTTGCAGGGCGCCTGTCGATCTTACCTTCTGAGAGCAGGCATCAGCCCACAGACTTGTCGGGAATGATCTGGACCCTACGCTCGGGCTCTTCTCCGATGCTCTCCGTCCGCACGCCTTTGACGTCGCGAAGTGCCATGTGCACGATGCGCCTCTCCCGAGCATTCATCGGATCGAAGGTGATGACCTTTCCTTCGGTCGCCACCCGCTGGGCGAGGCGTTTCGCCATCTGCGAGAGCTGGTCTTCATGCCGAGCCCTGTAGCCCTCTGCATCCACGGTGACATGGCGACGCGGCTCACCGGGGCGAACTGCGACGCGGGCAGTCAGGTACTGGATTGCGTCGAGAACATTTCCCTTCTTTCCGATGATACGTCCGGCATCCGGACCCTCAATCTCAATGCGGATCTCGTCGGGCGAACCTTCGCCGTCGTTTGGGGCGACGTTCACGTCCGCGATCATCGACATCTTTTGTACGAGTGTCCGAACAAAGGTGAGCGCTCGGAGCGCTCGCACATCGAGTGTCGACTCATCGACGTGAGACGACAGCCTCTGCCCCTTCGTCTCCTCGAGTACATCGCTCGGCGTGGTTCCCAAGATCGACGCCTCTTCATCGGCGGACACAGTTTGCATCGCTTGTACGGTCGACTGCCGCTCCTCAGACACGAGCGTTTCCCTTTCGTGGCGATCCGGCCGAAGCCGAATCCTTGCCCTTGCGCTGTGTGGCCGCAGCTTGCGCCGCGCCCTCCACATTGTTCGCGAGCGCCTTCGGCGCAGGCGCGAACTTCTCGAGTAACATCTGTTGGCTGATCCCGAGCGCGCTGTTGGTGAGCATGTACACACCGAGCGCGGCCGGTAAGAAAAGCATCATGAACGTGAAAATCCCCGGCATGAGCCACATCATCATCTTCTGCTGAACGGGGTCCATGCCTTGCTGCGGGATGAGGCGCTGCTGGATGATCATCGTTCCTCCCAGCACGATCGGCAATATGAAGGATTTATCTGGCGCCGAAAGATCAGGAAACCATAGGAAAGGCGTGTTGAAAAACTCGACCGCAGTCTGCAATGTTGCATAAAGAGCGAACCAGATCGGCATCTGCACGAGCGCAGGCACGCAACCGCCAAGCGGATTGACCTTGTGCTTGCGCCAGAGTTCCATCATCGCGAGATTCTTCGCCTGAGCGTCGTCCTTAAACTTTAGATTGAGGGCGTCGATCTCCGGCTTCAGCCTGCGCATGGCAAGGGTGCTTTGAATCTGCTTCCAGGTGAGCGGAAACAGGGCGATTCGCACGAGAAGCGTGAGGACGATAATCGCAAAACCCCAGCTTCCAGCCGTTACGTTCGCGTGAATCCACGTGATGATGGTCACGAGAAATTTCGCCACAAACGAGAACCGACCCAAGTCGATCAGGTTTCCGAGAGAGGGCCAGCGCCCTCCGGCATCGAGTAGAATGTCGCGCTCCTTGGGCCCAAGAAACGCGATCTGGCGATAGGTCGCAGATTCCTTCGACGCAAGAGTACGCACCGGATAGGACAGCCGAGCCTTATAGACCGTGCCCGCGATATCGTCGTCAGGGCGCTGGGAGGCTCCGTACCACTGCTCTCCCAGAAGCTCGCAAGACGGCTTGATCCCGGCCGCGTCTGGGGCCGCCTCGAGCGGGACGAGCGCCTGCGCAAAATAGTAGTTAGTAATCGCAGCGTAGCGATCGACAAGCGGTTCGGAAAACCAGCCTGTCTTGAATTCGCTGGCGTCCTTGCCGAGGCGTTTTACGTCGCCGCCGCGCGAACATTCGAGGTTCGTCTGGAACGGAGCTACTCGACCCCACTTTCCTTTGACCTGTTCGTTGGTTCGGTAGGCGAACATCTCAACGGAGGTCGAGTGCTTACGGGGCACATCGGACAGGTTGGTGAGCGTCGTTTCGACCTCGAGCTCAAAGGGACGTGCGCCAGCTCGCACTGTCTTTGAGATGCTCACGGAATCGTCGGAATAGGTGAACTTGCACGCGCCACCAGCGGTATCCAGCAGCCAATTGAAGCGGTCGTACCGGACCTGGTCATCAGGCGCGGCAGGCGCTCCAGGCGCCCGGAAGAGCGTTCGCAAATTGCGCCACCGCTCGATATCGGGTGTGGTCGACATGTCCGACGAGTCGTTGCCCACCGAATCACGGTGTAAGTATCGACGATCCGTCAGTCGAAAATGAGTGAGTCCGGCTCCTCGAGTGCTGAGGTCTGCGATGAAACGCTGGCCGTGAATCGAGCAATTCTCTTCGTGAGTCGAGATTGACGACCCGTCGGCACCTGCGGCTCTATCATCAATGATATCGGGAACGAACCCGGGCGCGCTCAGGTACGTCTCAGCCACTAAGTGCTGTTCGCTGCCACCCGTCGAGCGCCCAAAAAACAGGAAGTAGCCGCTGACGATGATCGCTGCGGTCAACACCCAACGTACAATCGAACTGCGATCCATGTGCCCTCAGCCGACCTCTCGCATCGTGACAGGCCCGGTCGCGAGCACTTTTGCGACCCCTGGGACCTTCCGGCCGGTCGCCGTTGGGTGAGGAGGTAGGTCAATGCCGCCGGGATGAAACGGGTGGCACTTACACAGGCGCAGGAGTGAAAGCAAGCCGCCGCGAAGAGTACCATGCGTTCGAAGACACTCCATCGCGTATTGGGAGCACGATGGCTCGAAACGGCAAACCCGTCCGAACAGTGCGCACAGCAGCCGCGACACGGTGGCTCGATAGATCCGGATGAGAATGATGATGCCGCCTGCGAGCATGGCGCTATGACCTGCCGTTTCCTAAGCCTGCTGGGCGACTGAAGCACGCCAGCGCCTCGTGCGCCCTGCGGCGAATCAGATGTTCGACAGCCGCCCATTCTGCACGCACGTCCCCCAGACATAAAGCCGGGGCCCCCTCCCGCGCGACCACAATGAGGTCGACGCCTTCAGGCAATAGACCGGGCCACAATCGAAAACACTCTCTACAAAGGCGCCGTATTCGGTTGCGATGAACCGCGTTTCCGGTTCGTCGCGACACGACGAGGCCGATTCGCGGAGCTCTGGCCGGGGATGCCTGTGCTGCTACAAGCAAAGTAAAATGTCGAGTTCCAACGCGCCGGCCAGTCCGCTGCTCTTCGACGAACTCAGCATGCCGTCTGAGACGGCGATCAGGCCCGAGACGAAAAGACACTACTTTTTATAGATGGTCGGCACGAGGCGCAGACGGCCCTTGCGGCGACGATTCTGCAAGACCTTGCGGCCTCCGCGCGTCGCCATGCGAGCGCGAAAACCATGCGTACGAATCCTGCGAACATTGTGAGGCTGGTAGGTGCGCTTCGTCATGACAAAGGAGGACGTAGAGAAGCACTTTCAGCGAGTCCGGTCAAGCGACGGCGGAGGCAGGGGGGCTTGCGGGAACGACTCAGCTAAGCACCTACACCTAGAAATATTCAACGATCTGGCTCTTTTGCTATCATCCCACCCGCAAGGGGTGTTGTAGTCGTTGCGGATGGATCGCGGTGAGGCGCAGTTCTCAGTCGCGGCGGGATCTCCGGCCAGTTCAATAGACACACCGTACCGGGTGGAAGCATAGACCAATGAAACGACCGTTTACCGTCTCGTTTGCGACAGCTGCGTTGGCCGTGGCAGCCGTATTTCTTCCCGCTCGTTCCGCAAGAGCGCAACAGCACACGTTCCATCTGGACCGACTCGAGGTTCCGGGCGCTCCCGATGACGGTCTCGTCCTATTTCGTCCTGTGACGCGCGACAAGGACATCGTCTACGCGCAGCTCGCGCTCGGGTTTTCTCTCAATCCGCTGCGCATGTCGAATCTGACGACCGATCCCAACATCAAGAGCGTGTCCCCTGAGAACGCGATAACTTCGCAGCTTTCGACGTACGCCTCGCTGGGCTTCGAGTTGCTCCGCAACCTCACGCTGGGTGCGACGCTGCCGGTGGCTTGGGTCCAAACTGGCAATCAGCCGGGCGTCATCACGGGAGTTTTCGGAAACGGATCAGGGGGGCCGCCTGGGGCAACCAGCTACACGACGGACGGGCCGGCCATGGGGGATGCCCGGCTCGACGCTCGATACGTATTTCTTCGCGGGGATCGGTACGCTCTCGGAGGCCAGCTCAGCGTCTGGGTTCCTACAGGAAACACCTCTTCTACGAATTTCGGTGGGGACGGCGCGGCCGCGGCGATGCCGATGGTAGCCTTTGAATACAGACCGCCTTCGTTTGCTACTCTTGTCGTCAATACCGGCGTTGCTTTTCGCCCGGATAACTCCGTGAACGATCCCGGCGGCAATTCGGGCCCGAATGATGGCCTTGGAATTGGCGCGGAGTGGCGCTGGGCGGTCGGAGGATTTTGGCCGCTTGTGCATGACAAGTACCGGATAGGGGTCAACGTGTTTGGCCAGACCGGTCTTACGAACGATCGCATTACGGGCAACACGATATTCACGGCGGAGAACACGCCGCTCGAGTGGAACGCTGAAGGCAGAATGAAGCTGCCATTCGATCTCGGCGGTGATCACTGGTTTGCAGGAGCCGCGGGCGGAACGCGCCTCCTCGGAGGCTACGGTGCGCCGGATCTCCGTGTCGTGATGCTTGTCGGTACGTACTTTTCCATCGAGGACCGAGATCCGAATTCGCCGGCGGATCGCAGGCATGCTCGCGAGCCTATTCATTCGACGATGATCGACACGGATGGAGATGGCATTCCGGACGACGTCGACGCGTGTCCCACGGTGCCGGAGGACCATAAGGACCCCGATCCTATGGACGGATGCCCGGCACCCAGTGACCGAGACGGCGACGGCATTCCGGACAAGTTTGACAAGTGTCCGGACGAACCCGAAGACATGGACGGCATCGACGACCAGGATGGATGCCCAGAGGTCGATGCCGACTCGGACGGCATTCCGGACGTCTCCGATGCGTGCCCGAAGGTACCAGGGCAGCCAGATCCGGACCCGACGAAGAACGGGTGCCCGAAGTTTATCAAGCTGGAAGGGGCTAACGTCCGCATCTTGCAGCAGGTCCATTTCGAAACTGCATCGGCCACGATTCTGCCTGACAGCTTCCCGATGCTCGGCGAAATTGCGCAGCTTCTCAAGGCCAATCCGGGCATCAAGAAGATGCGGATCGAGGGCCACACGGACAGCCACGGCGCTGCTGACTACAACCTCGACCTCTCCAAGCGCCGCGCGGCCAGCGTTCGCGCATGGCTTGTCGGGCATGCCGTGGAATCTGAGCGGCTCGAAAGCGAGGGCTTCGGGCTTACGCGACCGATTCAGTCGAACGACACCGACTCGGGTCGTGCAGCAAATCGCAGAGTGGAATTCAAGATCGTCGACGAGGATCCGACGTTGACGAATGTGCCGGCGAAAGACAACGGGTCGACGGCGCGACCGGAGCAATCCCCGTCGAAACAACCCCAGACGCCCTGAAGGTTCGCGACCAATCTTTCAATAGATCCTAAAAAGCCCGCCTCACGAACAGCTGTTCGAGTGTCTCACGCTTCGGTGTCACGCTCTCGAGCTGTGCTCCGACGTCGAATGCCCTGCGAATGACGTCGCGCAGCGCTAGCTCGCCGTCGACTTCGAGCACGACCATTCCCGCAGATCCACGGGTTACCGACGTGACCGCCCGCAACTCGCTTTCGAGCTCTGCGGTCACGCCGCGGAGCGTGACCTCACGTCGGAGGGTCTGTTCTGTGAGTAGCTCGCGCAGAGCGCCCGAGAGCGCCACCTCGCCCTGACGCAAGATGCATACGCGGTCACAGAGCATCTCGACGTCCGTGAGGATGTGGCTTGAGAAGAAGACCGTTCGCCCTTGGTTCTTCTCCTGAAGAATGATATCCCGGACGTCCTTCCGACCGACGGGATCGAGTCCGCTCATGGGCTCGTCGAGCACGAGAATCTCCGGTTCGTGCACTATCGTTGCTGCGAGCGCGAGACGCTGCAGCATCCCCTTCGACAGAGACCGCGCGCTACGATCCATCGCCTTTCCAAGTCCCACGCGTTCGAGAACGGCAGCGACGCGTTCTCCGAGAGCCGCTCGTTCGACCCCCGAGAGCCGCGCCGTGAGCGCGATGAACTCTCGAGGCGTGAGATAGGGATAGATATAAGGGTTTTCCGGTAGAAAGCCGACATGTGCCATCACGGGCGCGTTGGGAACTCGAACGCCCATGATCTCGATGACCCCAGCGGTCGGTCTTATGAGTCCGACGAGCGACTTAATCGTCGTGGTCTTGCCAGCGCCATTGGGACCAAGAAAGCCAAACGTCTCGCCGCGATGAACCTCGAAAGAAACCCCTCTCACGGCTTCGACTTGGCGTCCCGTGATTGGCTTGCGAAACGTCTTCGCCAACCCTTCCACGCGCAATACCACGTCGGTCACGATTTGTTTTCCTCCCCCTTGCCATATTCGTGGAGTTTGTATTGGATCTTTCGCGGACTGACGCCAAGAATTCCAGCGGCTTTCGACGTCGAGCCTCCACAGGCTTCCAGAGTTCGAAGGATGGCATACCGCTCGATATCCGCAATGCTCGAACCAGGAATCTCCGGGATACCGCTGTTTGCTGTTGCTGGCACGATGCTCGGAGGCAAGTGCTTCTTCTCGATTTGGGCGCCCTCGCATACGACCACGGCTCGTTCCACCACATTTTCGAGCTCGCGAACGTTGCCCGGCCACTGGTAATCCAGAAGAACCGAAAGCGCTTCGTCCGAAAAGGTTTCAATGGCCTTCCCGTTTTCGTCAGCATATCGCCGAAGGAAGAAACTGGAGAGCGCGGAAATGTCGCTTCGTCGCTGTCGTAGCGGCGGAAGATCGACTGAGACCACGTTGAGGCGATAATAGAGGTCCTCACGGAAAGTCCCTTTGGTGATCTCTTCACTAAGAGTCCGATTCGTTGCCGCAATCACGCGCACGTCGACTCGCTGGGTTTCATTTCCGCCGACTCGCTCGAAGGTGCGCTCCTGAAGGAAACGGAGAAGTTTGACCTGCGTCGAAATCGGAATCTCGGCTATCTCGTCAAGAAAAAGCGTTCCGCCATCGGCTTGCCGAAAGCGCCCCTCCCTACGCGCTACGGCGCCCGTAAACGCTCCTCGTTCGTGCCCGAATAGCTCGCTTTCGAGAAGCGATTCCGTCAGAGCCGCGCAATTCACGCGGACCAACGGGGCTTTGGCGCGAGCGCTAGCCATGTGGATGGCCTCCGCAGTCAGTTCCTTGCCGGTTCCGCTCTCTCCCGTGATGAGAACGGTCGCCTTGGTGGCCCCCACTTGGCCAACCAGGTCAAGCACGGCGCGCATCTTTGGGTCATTCGATACGACGTGCCCCACCACGTTGCGCTCCTGCTGGCTATCTCGTAGGCGCCACGTCTGCTGCACCAATCGGGCCCTTTCCATCGCGCGTTCGACAACGGCACCGAGTGCTTCTGGGTCAAGAGGTTTGACAAGATAATTCTCGGCGCCGCGCTTCATCGCATCCACGGCGCTCGATATCGAACCGAACGCGGTCATGACGACGAACACGCTGCGAGGCGCTGCGATGCGTGCCTTGTCCATGAAGGCGATGCCGTCGAGCCCCGGCATTTTGAGGTCTGTCAGGATGACATCTGGCTCGAATTCGTCGATTTTTCCAAGTGCCTTGAAACCGTCCGCCGCCGTTTCGGTCGAATAACCCTCTTCCCGAAGGATCTCTCCTAGCGCAGAGCGCGCGTTGGATTCGTCGTCAACGATGAGAATGCGACCGCGTTGTGACATGACATTAAGGAGAGGGAGCCATAGTGTGTTGGAGTTTCGCCCACCGGTGATGATAAGAACAACCTCAAGATTTGGCCACCACTCGGGGATAGAGACTTGCCATGACAGTTCGCTCAACGTTTCGTGCTTCCTTGATCACTCCGTGCGTGCTCGGTTCCGTTTTAGCCGTCCCCTCCGCGGCCTTCGCGCAGACCGGGATCTCCATGAGCGGAGCCACGCCAGCTGCCGGGCCGACGGCCTCGCAGGCTCCCGCCGTACCTCCCGCGGCTGCGTCCGGGTCGGGGGCAGCGCCCGCTCCGGGGGTTCCTTCCTCGCCTGCGCCTGCTCCCGCACCTGCGCCTGCTCCTGTGACTCAGCCAGCATCTGCTACGCCGGCCCCTTTGCCGATGGCGGGCGCTGTACCCGTTGATTCAGCACAGACTCCAAGCGGTGAAACCGATAGCGATGCCGAATGGATACAGCGTGAGCGAGCGCTTGGAGAGCCTACGACGCTCGTGGGTGCGACCGGCTTGCTCAAGACTCAGCACGCCGAGACCGGAGCGCCGGGGCAGTTTCGCCTTGGATTTGTCGGCGAGTGGTTCTCGGCATCTTTTCTCTGCACGAGCAGCTTTCCATGCCCAAATCCAAACGGCGGAACCGCCATCACAAGCGATACGCTCGATCATTCTGGCGGAACGCTGTCTCTCGGGGTGTCTTTGGCCAAACTCGGTGCAGGGACGCTCGACGTGTACGGAGCCATCACCGCATACGCGAACAGCGACGGTGCCAGCAAACCGGCTCTCCTGCAGGTCCTGGGAGATACGACCCTCGGTTTGAAATATGTGGCTCCGGTGGGAAAAGTTCTGCACCTTGGAGCATTCTCCGAGCTTTGGCTGATCAACGGCACGGGGGCGGTAGGGCTTGACGGAAGTGGAACCAGCGCAAAGTTCGGCGGCATTGCGACTGCCGACTTGCGAGAGCTCGACTCCCAGGTACCGCTGCGTTTTAGTGCGAACGTCGTCTACTCGCTTGACAATACCGGCGATGTCCTCGCCGCGACGGAAGCCGCGCGAGGGGCACCGGTTTCTCGGGTCGAGCGCTATGGCCTCGGAGTCAATCGCGTCGACCACATTGATTTCTACGCAGGCGGCGAGGTCTTTCTTGCAAACGAGATGGTGCGACCATTCGTCGAAACTCGCATCGTCGCGTACTACAACCGGCAGGGTTACGTGTGCGTGCCGCAGGTTTCAGGCTCCGACCACTGCGTCGCCAATGATTCGGTCGTTCCGGCGACCTTGACTCTCGGTGGACGTTTCTTTCCCTGGCACAAGGGGTTCTCCCTGCTCGCGGCGCTCGACATCGGAATTGGAGGGACGAACGATTTCGTCGAAGAGTTGCAACCGATTCCCCCGTGGACCCTCTATTTGGGTGCTGGCTGGGCAGTGGACACCTCGGACCGACCGCCGGTCGTGCATACGAAGTTCGTCGAAAAAGCGACGGAGAAGACCGCGCGGGCCCGCGTCGTCGGATTCGTGCATGAAAAGGATAAGACTGAGCCGATCCCGGATGCCGTCGTGAGCTACCGCGATCACGCTGACATGTCTCCGCTTGCCACCGCGCCTGACGGGAAGTTTGGTGACGATGTCCCCGCGGGTCAGTACACGTTCGATATCAAAGCTGATGGGTTCAAGGCCACATCCTGTGACGCAAGCGTTCCACCGGAGCTTGGGACAGTCGCTGTCGACTGTGCGCTTGAAGCCCTTCCGCGCGTGGGCACGGTGATCGCTCATGTCCACGATGCGCTAACGGGGCAGCCGATCCCGAGCCTTCAGATCACGCTCACCGATCCGCAGCGCAAAGAGCTCCGCGTGACCAGCGATCCTGGTGGCAACGCGACCATCGCCGGAGTTGCACCGGGTACATCGGAGCTTACGGTGATCGCAAACGGCTACCTCGTCCTCGTGACTCCAGTGGACGTGAAAGTGCGTCAGGACAGCCAAGTCGATCTCCTGCTCCGGCCCAAGCCGCAGCATTCCAATGTCGAGGTTCGGGGCCACGAGGTCACGATCAAGCAGCAGATTCAGTTCGCGCTCGACAGCGCTGTCATTCTTCCAGAATCGTTCGGACTCCTTACCGAGATAGCCGATACGATGATTCGCGATCTTGCCACCCAGCGCGTGGAAGTGCAGGGGCATACGGACAACAGCGGCTCGCCGGATCACAATAAGACGCTCAGCGAACAGCGCGCCGAAGCAGTTCGTCTGTGGCTCGTTCAGCACGGGGTAGTCGCTGACCGGCTCGTATCGCGTGGCTACGGCCAGGAGAAGCCACTCGTGCCGAATACCACCACGGGAAATCGGTCGCGCAATCGGAGAGTTCAGTTCATCATTCTTGACGCCGACAGCGCCACCCCTGGACCAGCCGGTGGCGATGCGGCCGGACCGAAGGGACACACGGAGCGAAAGAAGAGCCCGCTGCCCGGTTTCTAAAGACCGCCTGAAGGGCTCTGATTGATTAGAGCGTGAGCCGCGACCGGCGAAGAGTCAGTCGCGGCTCATATCATTTCAACACGGTCCCATGCATCGCGAGAAGGCCGGCATACTTCGATCGAAACCGGCAGCGTCGGCGAAACAGCCAAGAGCCGAGGTGGGGGGGAGAGCCGCAACTGACGATTGATCATTTGTTGCTCTGCGTTGCGCATCAACCGGTGGCTCTCGCCGCCGGTTCAGTACCGCGACCGTCAGGGAGCGGTCAGGGCTCGATGAGGACCCAGGGTGTCCCGGAGGATGACCAGCTCCTCGACGCGCGAGTTGCGGACCATCGTAGAGCGCGTCGTGAGCTACGTGAGCTATTTGTGTGACTATGGCGGTTGGCAACCCTTCGCGGCCCATGCGTTCTCGCGATTGCGCTGTGCACTACGTGGCCCACCATCGAGGACCTCGAGCCCTACGCGATAGGACGAATTACACCTGACCGGCTCCCTGACGGTCGCGGTACTGAACCGGCGGCAGGCGCCGCCGGTTGATGCCGACGCGGCGCAACAAGTGACCAATCGTTGGAGCCGCAAAGCCGCAAAGGTGGGGATCAGCGACTGATACGTCAGAGTTCAGCGGAGAAGGTCGGCATATTTCGGTCGAAACCAAGCGAGGCGGTGATCGCGCTAAATCCTGGAAAAAGGTCAGTGTATTTCGGTCGAAACCAAGCGAGGCAGTGATCGCGAACAATCCTGGAAAAAGGTCGGTGTATTTCGGTCGAAACCGAGCGAGGCCGACGGCGAACGCCCGGAGCCTACTTCCCGTAGGCGAGGACGATCGACGTCGGCCTCGCGAAGGGATCGACCGAAAGACGCCGGCCTTTTAGAGAAGGTTGGCCGCTAGCTCCGCGAGCTCGCTGCGCTCGCCTTTCGCCAGGAGCACGTGTGCAGCAATCTTTTCGCCGTGAAAGCGCTCGGCCGCCACCGTGAGCCCATTCGATGCGCTATCGACGTAGGGATTGTCGATCTGGCCGGGGTCTCCCGTTAGAACCACCTTCGTTCCGTCGCCCGAGCGCGTGATGATGGTCTTGACCTCGTGTGGTGTCAGATTCTGCGCTTCGTCGACGATGATGAACTGCGCTGGCAGCGAGCGCCCACGGATGTACGTGAGCGGCTCGACCTGAATCTGGCCGGTCTCGAGCAGCTCGGCATACGCTCGCGGACCCTTGCGCGTTCCGGAAGAGAAGAGAAACTCGAGATTGTCGAAAATGGGCTGCATCCACGGATTCAATTTTTCGTCGACATCACCCGGCAGAAACCCGATGTCACGCCCCAAAGGCATTACGGGACGCGAAACGAGCATGCGAGTATATGCTCCATCATCGACCGTGCGTTTGAGTCCCGCCGCGATCGCCAGCAGCGTCTTACCCGTGCCTGCCTTCCCTACGAGCGTAACCAGGCGAATGGACTCGTCGAGCAACACATCGATGGCGAACGACTGCTCTTTGTTGCGAGGCCGTACTCCCATGACCCCATCTCGCGGAACGCGTAGAGCAACCAAGGCACGCTTGTTTGCGTCATAACGTGCCAGTGCCGTGTGCGACGGATTGGTGCGGTCGCGCAGAAGTAGAGAGGTGTTGGGCGCTGGCGCGGGCTCTTGCGGTGCAACTCTTCCGTCGCGAAAGAAGGCGTCGATCTCCTCGGGGTCGAGATCGAGCGTGGCAATTTCGCTGACCAAACGGTCCGTATCGATGCGCTGGTTTTCGTAGTTCTCCGCGGCCATTCCGAGCGCGTCAGCCCGGATCCGCATGTTCGTGTCCATCGTGACGAATACCGTCGGACACTCTGCATCGTTTTCGCGGATCTCGAAGGCCAGCTGGAGGATGGCCTGATCCATTGTCGTGTGGTCGATGGCGCTCGGGAGCTTCATCTTCTTGTTCGGGACCGCAACGCGCAGCGTTCCACCCGAATCGAGGGAGACCCCTTTCGACAGCGCCCCGCCTCGCTCCCGAAGATCGTCGAGCAAACGCGCCGTGGCTCGCGCGTTTCGCCCACGCTCCGACCCTTCCCGCTTGAATTGATCGAGCTCCTCGATGGAAAATATTGGAATAATTACGTTATTGTCATCGAATCGGAAGATCGCGTTTGGGTCATGCACAAGGACGTTGGTGTCAAGTACGTAGTTTTTCTTCATCGGCGCTCTCGGCGCGGGCTGCGCCTTGCTCGGGCGTAGCCGTGCTGGCGACCGGGCGCAAGCAAAGACGCCATCCACTCAGCGTAACCACAATGTCTGATACAAACGCGGTGATCCGATTGGGGCCTGAAGGGCCAGAATTGGACGGCCTCGAGCGAGCCACGTTCCGCTCGGTCGAGATGCTCATCACGCGCGCGGAACAAGAAGTGCGCCTTCTTGGCGCAGTCACACCTCGCGAGGCCCACGCCGAACGCGTCCGGCTTGTGGATGCGCTCGAACGACGTCGCTCCTTGACTCCGCGATGGACGTACGCGCCCTGCTCGCACGCGCAACTGCGGCGAGCTCTCGACGCTGCGGAGCGCTTGCAGTGGACATCCAGTAGCGCCCTAGAAGAGACTTATCGCGGAAGGCTGCGCGAGCTGTCCTTCGAGGCGGCCATGTCTGAGGCCGCGGGGACCCCATCTCTAGGGACACTCGCGCGCGAGCGATATGCCTCCTTCACTCCTGAGTCGTCCGCGTCCGCGTCTGCCATGTGCGTGAGTTGGCTTCGGGACCAGATTCCTCGATTGGGCGGCGATCAAATTCTGAGCGACTCACGGGATCCGCGATCGCTGCTTTCGCGAATCGAGTCCGCGATTGGAGCGGCGCGGCTGCCGTTTTCCGTCGTGCCGAGCCGAGCGCTCTCCGCTCTCGCAGCGACCGGTCGAAACGTCATCCTTGTAGCGTCTGGGCGCATGGTTTCGGTGGAGGACGCTCTGCGTACCACCATCCACGAGGTCGAGGGGCACGCGAGGCCGCGGGCGAGAGCGGAGTCCGCACCATTGGCCATCTTCCGAGTGGGAACCGCGCGCGGTGTGGACGACCAGGAGGGACGAGCCTTGGTTCTCGAAAAGCGCGCCGGTCTTCTTGGAGCGGCGAGGCGAAGGCAGCTTGGGCTACGTCATTGGGCAGTGATGGCGATGAGAGACGGCGCGTCGTTCGGGGATGTGGCGATCGCACTCGTCGATGACCACGGACTGCCCTCCTTGGATGCCGTCGTAATAGCCGAACGAGCTTTCCGCGGAAGTGACGGCACGACGTCTGGCCTTGGCAGAGAGGGAATTTACCTTGAAGCGTTCGTTCGGGTAGACCACCACCTCGCGCTGCATCCGAGTGACGAAGATGTGCTCGCCGCGGGCCAAGTCAGTCTGGACGCGGTCGGACCACTCCGCGGCTGGATATCTAAAATGTCGCCAGAGTCGTGTGCGTCGACGGTCTATTGAATCGTCAGTGGCACGGTCGCCCAGCTCGCGCCTGCACGGTTGTCGTGGACGACAATCCAGAGAAATCCGGTGCCCGCTTGGTTCGGGGGAGTGAACGTATCGTCCGTGTCGCCGAGACCCCCAAGCGATCCGCTGGTCGCATCGTAGAGGAGTCTGGCTCCGTCGCTAAGGCTCCCGAGACTCACGTAGAAATCAGCCCAGATCTGCTCGTGCAAAGGCTTCCCATTCAGGTCGAAAGCCTCAGGGTTGAGCTCCCAGCTCGACGAGGGGACGGCGGGGCCAATCTTTAGTGTCTTGCAGGAGCCTTCGCAGTGGGTCACCGTCACGGCGGAGTAGGTTCCATCCGAGGCCGGCGTGAGCGCTGTGCCATCGAAATCGATCGAGTCGATCACGGGGTTGGTATTGCTGAGTTGCGAGAGCATGCTCTCGTCGTATGCGTAGACAGTTGTGAAGCCGAATACAAAGTCGTTGGCTCCGAGCTGGTTGTGCTGCTGGTCGAAACAGCCGACGGGTAGCGCCTGGGGATTCGCGTTGCTCGGATCGCTCGGCAGGAGTTCCAAATGGCCAGTGCAGGCCAAATTGAACAGTACGGCGAGCCCATAGAATGCCGGCACACCGCCGACGACCGGCGTTCCCGGAGTTTGCGGATGGCCGGCCACGGCATCGGCCGGCATCGTGAACTGGAACGTCGTTCCGGTCGTCAGTGCGGGAGTCAAGTCCTGTCCCGGCGACACGGTCTTGGCGAGCGAGGCGAACTGCGGGAAGCAGTTGTAATATGCGTCGTCCTTCGGATTGATGCACGGAGGGAGCCAGGACACCGGCACGGACGTTTGCGGAGGACTCTCTAGACCGCTTACCGCAAGAACCGATACGGTGACTGGAGATCCTTGGGCTGCAAAAGGAGTGTTTGCGCTCGAACCAAGGATTCGGACATTATCCACTTTGCTCTCGTCGGCGAAGCCACTCGGTGCACATGACAAAGCTGCCCACACGCCGACGACGGCAGGACCCCGCAAAAGAGTGGATGCGCAGGATGCGGATTTCATGAATCACATCTCCGCTCTCAAGCCGACACTTGGCAAGATAGGCAGGTCGCTCGTGGGGGACGAGTGTGTGTAGTTGTAGTCGTAGTTGATTCCGTCGACGTTCCCTTGATTGTAGACGTTGAGAACGTCGAGATAGGCTGACAGAGTGCCCCATGACACTTTCCAGGTCTTGTCGACGCGAAGATCGAGAGAATGAAATAGAGGCAACCGCGACCCGTATTGTGGATAACCTTGAAGTGGTATGTACGTTCCCAGAGTTTCGTTAAAATAGCCATATGAACTCGGCGTATTCATGTATCCGCTGACCAAACGATAGCGAGCCCCAAACTCCCAGCCGCCGCCGAGACGGTAGCTCCCGAGAACCGTGAGAACATGGGTCTCGTCGTACTCGTAGAGCTCGAGCGGCTGGCCCGGGGCATTTCGGCGAAGGCTGCGTGAAAGTGTGTAGGCGAGCCAGCCGAAGAAGCGCTCATCGGGTTTGTAGCGCACGAGGACCTCGGTCCCATAGATGACGCCACTGCCCGTGTTTCCGAGCCCTTGCGTGACCAAGTGATCGAGCTGCTTGTAGAACCCTTCGACGGAAGCGTCGACATGGCGGGTGACCTCTCGTTCGATCCCGAGATCGTAGTGATATGCGCGATTGCTTGTGAGGCCGGGCGTTCCGAATACGGAATTGGTCTGCTGAGGTGTCGGCGGCTGGGCAAAGAGGCCGGCGCCAGCCTTCACGGTCGTGCGAAGGTCGTGAGTGATGTCTTGGCGAACGACCACGCGAGGGGCGATGTCCCACGACTTCGTGTCCTTGTCGTTGTCGAAGCGAAGACCGGAGACGAGGCGTCCACCCGACCACGGCGTGATCTCCCACTCAGAATAGAAGGCTGGCTGGAAAAAGTAGCTATTGGAGTGAGTGTAAAGAAGCTGTTGGGAGCCAAATGGGCCTGCCGGAGGCTGCCCGGGAGTAGGCAGCGGTGGCGACTGGGCGGTCACCGTATAAGGGGCGTATTCGATGTCGTAGCCGACGTTCATCGTCACTCGTCGGTCGAGTTTATGTGAAAGTTCGAGCCGTGACGTGATCGGATAGTCCGTGAGATCGAACAAGAAACTGCCGAGATTGAACTCCTCCGCATCCTGCCCGGCCGCCACGTTGAACCGAAGCTCGGTCGATTCCGTGAGATGATTGCGATAGAGCCCCTGGATACGCCAAAAACCGGTGTGTAGGCCGATGGAACCGCTCAGCGCCGGCGTGCCCGCCGAGGTGCTATTGAGAAGGAGGCGGATCAGGTCGTCGGAGCCGAATAGGGCGAATCGAACGTTCGAGTGTTTGTCGAGGTCTCGCTGAAGTATCGCTTGGTAGTCGTAGTACACTGGAGCCGCGCTCACTCCCGCTCCCGTCGCCTTCAAGACCGGCGCGAGCCACACGTCGAACCAGGATCGACGTCCCGAGAGCGCGAAGGTCCACCCGGTCTTCCCGATGGGGCCCTGAACCAAGCCTCGAGCGTCGATGAGATCCAGCTCGGCGAACCCGTGGACCTTGTCCTTCGTGGGATCCTTGAGCGCGACGTCGACGATGCCTCCCATCGCCCGGCCGTATTGAGAGCTGAAGTTGCCGGGGTAGAAGTCGATGCGGTCCAGCATCTCCGTCGGCACGACCGACGACAGCCCTCCGAAGTGGTAGACAACGGGGACCGGCGTACCGTCGATAAAGACTTCTGTGTCGGCGGGTGCCGACCCGCGAACGACGAGAAGCCCTGCCAAAGCCGGTGGACGCGCGACGCCCGGGAGGTTCTGAAGAGAGCGAAGAGCATCTCCGCCTGTCCCAGGAATGCGGCTGATTTCACGCTCATCGAGCGTGACCTTCGTCACTTCGCGAGGGGGTTTCTGACCGCGGACCTCAACCTCTTGCACCTCGTCTTCGGGCGCTCCAGCGTCAAAGTCCGGGGGAGGGGTCCACTCCGCCTGTAGGCGATCGACGACGTCGATCTCCTGCCCCGGTGCCAGAGTGTCATCGGCCTCACGCGCGGTCAGCGTCGGCGCGCTCACGACGATGTGTACGGCTCCCGGCGGAATTCCCGTGATTCGCCATGCCCCGTCAGCGCTCGTCGTAGCGGAATGCTCGTGACCCAACGCGTCGCGCACGAGCACGCTTGCCCCTGCGATCGGACGTTCGAGGCCACGCTTGAGCACGCGCCCGGCAAGTGCCCCAGGCGGGGGAACGAATCGGTACGAGAAACGAATGCGAGCCGCGACCGGCTTGCCGTCGCTCGTGCGAATAGCAGGGTCAAATAGCAACGTGCGCGCCGCGGCAACCGCTGCTTCGTCGAAGCCATGGCCAGCCGGGTGATCGACGGCTACGCCGGTCACGTGACCCGTCACATCGATCGTGAGAATCGTGACCACCGAGACCGGCTCCGTCTGCCCCTCGTCGAGCGCTTGCCGCGGATAGGCGGCGCCATCGTCCTTCTTGAGGACAGGAGGCTTCACCGGTAGCGGAACAGGGCTGGTTGCGGGCTGAGCGGACGCGGCCGGTCCATCGGCCGGCGTAGCTCCGGCATCCTCAGGTGCGGCGCTCGCGATTCCGATGCGTCCGAGCATGAGGGCTGCGGCCACGAGGAGCACGACGACCACTTTATAACCTTGGCTGCGGACTGGCGCGCACATCTGAGCAAAAGCGCATACCCGACTCTTGCGATGGTCTCAACGTGCAACCTGCCGGAAACGCACAATGCCCCATCATTCAGGCCTGCTACGGTCACACACCATGAAGCACATCGTGACGCTCATCCCGGGTGATGGAATTGGACCGGAGGTCTCCCGTGCGACCCAACGGATCATCGAGAGCGCTGGAGTTTCCATAGAATGGGATGTTCGCGAAGCGGGGGCCGCCGTGGCCGCGCAGCGGGGGACGGTGCTTCCCGACGACGTCCTCGACTCAATCCGCAAGAATCGCGTCGCGCTCAAGGGGCCCGTCACTACACCGATTGGTAAGGGATTCCGGTCGGTCAACGTGACGCTCCGCCAGGCGCTCGACCTCTACGCGAACGTGCGCCCGGTTCGTTCTCTGCCAGGGGTGGAACCTCGCTTCGAGGGGACCGACATCGTCATCGTCCGCGAGAACACTGAGAGCCTATACGCGGGACTCGAGCTTATGATCCTTCCCGGCATCGCACAGAGCATCAAGCTCGTTACGGAGAAATGCTGCGCACGCATCTGCGAATACGCCTTCGAATATGCAGAGCGAATGAAGCGCAAGCGCGTCACGTGCGTGCATAAGGCCAACATCATGAAGCTTAGCGATGGCTTGCTTCTCGACACGTTCCGTCGAGTCGCCAAGGAGCATCCGACGATCGAGCCCGCGGAGTGGATCGTGGACGCTTGCGCAATGCAAATGGTCCGCGACGCCAATCGCCTCGACGTCGTCGTCACGGAGAACCTCTACGGCGATATTCTGAGCGACCTCGCAGCGGGACTCGTCGGAGGCCTTGGCATCGTGCCGGGAGCGAATATCGGTCCAGCTGGCGCCGTCTTCGAAGCCGTACACGGCAGCGCTCCCGACATCGCAGGCAAGGGCATTGCAAATCCAACGGCTCTCATTCAAAGCGCCGTGATGATGCTTCATCATCTCAGCGAAGATGCCGCGGCACAGCGGATCGAGGACGCTCTTCAAGACGTGTTCCGGAAACGCCAAGCGCTAACCCCTGACGTGGGCGGCTCAGCAAGTACAGCGGAGTTCACGGATGCAATTTGCCGCTCGATCGGCTAGCGCCGTGACTCCGAAATGTTGCACGATCCCTGGAAGGTGGGCCGCCAAACGCAGCATGCGGACGGACACGTCGAGGAGAGGCGGAATCGACGTCTGAGCCAACGGTCTCCGTCTTCAGGGACGACTTCGCTTGTTATCTCATATCAAGCATACGCAGCGTTCTCTACAATCAACACACTCAAGTTGGCATGAAGAATTCGTGCATTCGACACACGAATACGAATCTCCTCTTGTAAGACCGCCCGTGCACCGGCGCATCGGTGCAGGAGGCGAGCTATACAATGAGAATTCAAACGGCTTACACATCGTTTGCGCTGGGTCTGCTTGCGGTATCCGTAGTTCCCGTCGCGAGCGCGTCACCTGCTGACGATTGCGCTCCGGGTGAAGGTCGCGTCACCGACATTCGCCGGGTGCTTCTCGTCAGCGTCGACGGTCTTCATCAGGTCGACGTAAAGAATTTCATCGCCGCGCACCCTCACTCATCCTTTGCGGAGCTCACCGCCCAGGGCGTCGAATACGCGGACGCACACACGAGCACGCCGTCCGATTCGTTCCCTGGCCTCGTGGCGCTCATCACCGGCGGCACGCCAAAGTCTACGGGCGTCTACTATGACGATAGCTACGATCGCACGCTCTACGCGCCCGGCAGCACGAGCGCGAGCCACCCGGGCACCGAGGTCGTCCTCGACGAGAGCATCGAGCTCGACGATACTCAGCTTTTCAGCCCGATCAACCCCGCCAACCTTCCGCTCGCGAAGGACGCATCCGGCGCTTTCAAGCCCGTTTATCCGCACGACTTCATCAAGGTCAATACCATTTTCGAGGTGATCCGCGCTGCGGGCTATCACACGGCGTGGTCGGACAAGCACCCCGCGTATGATCTGGTCAATGGTCCTTCTGGAAGCGGAGTTGCTGACCTCTACACCCCCGAGATCAACTCACTCATCAAGAATGGCGGCACGGCGAACGGCGTCGATCTCGCCGCAACTCTCGCGCTTTGCGACGGCGTCACCAACTCGCTTCCGCTGTCGAAGGTCTCCGATTACACGACGTGCCAACCGGCAGTCACGGCGTATGACGACGTCAAGGTCCAAGCCGTCATAAACCAAATCGACGGGAAGAGGTCGGATGGCTCCAAGGCCGCGCCAGTCCCCGCAATCTTCGGATTGAATTTTCAGCAAGTGAGTGTCGCAGAGAAGCTCCCCGTGGGGGGATACCGCGACGCGGCAGGAACTCCCACGGCGCTGCTCGAAGGCGCGCTCGAACACGTAGACCAGTCGATCGGCCGCTTCATCACTGAGCTCAAGGCGAAGCACCTGTTTGACTCGACGCTGGTCATCGTCTCGGCCAAGCACGGCCAGTCGCCTGTCGACCCAGCGAAGCTCGCGATGGAAGCCGGCGGCCGGGGCAACGCGACGGTGACCGATCCGCTCGGTTTCATCAACGCGGCGGACCCGAACGTCGATCAGGTGCTCGCGTCCTTTGTCAATCCAAACAGCGGAGGTTCGCCAGCGATTGATGGACATCTGCAGACCGATGACGTCGGCATCGTATGGCTTCAAAACCAATCGGCTTCCAACGTTGCCAACGTGGTCACGCAGCTGACGAGCCCTTCAAACCAGACCTCTATGTTTGCGAACACGCTTCCGCCGGGTACGATTTTCAAAGCGAGCGTGACGTACGGAGACGAGCTTGCGGACATCTTCGGAGATCCGACGTCCAGGGATCCGATCGCCGCGGCCCGCGCGCCGAATGTCTTCATCCAACCGAATTGGGGAGTGATTTACTCCGGAAGCAGCAAGAAGATTGCGGAGCACGGCGGCGGGACTCTCGACGACACGAACGTCGCGCTCATCGTGTCCAATCCGGGTCTGAGACCACAAGTCGTCGACGAGCCCGTGTCGACACGCCAGGTGGCTCCGACGATTCTTCGCGCACTCGACCTTGATCCATATGCACTAAAGGCCGTTCGCGAGGAAGGTACGAGATTGCTTCCGGGCGCTCGTTTCTAGAGCGACGATCGGTAACATCCAAGAGCCGGACGACATGAATGCGTGCGGCGAGGCTCAAGAGAACCGTCTGTCGTCTGGCGGATCTTTCGAGCCTCGCGCCGTTCAATCGAGCGGCTGCTCCAAGAGACTGGCGGGGGAAGCGTGCGCAGCTCGAATGGGAACGATCGGGGGGGGGTAGCCCCGGTGCCATGCAGCGCCGGGGCGCTTTTGACGGCTTGAGTACCCTCTTCAAGCGAGCTTGGGCCATGACCTACACACGTCAGCGCTCAAACGTGACCTCGTCGAACAGCCCGAGCGCGTGTTCCCATCCTTCGCCTTTGCAGCCAAAGCGACCGATCACCGGCAAGCCCTTAGCGCGCGCTCTGCGCGCCACGACGACAGGAGATTTACCTTCCAGGGACGAGGCATCGAGGCGACCCTCGCCGGTGACCACAGCGTCGCAGCCGTGACAGGCCTCGTCGAAGTCCAAGACGTCAAGGATCCGCTCTGCTCCAGCCACCAGCTCCGCGCCCAGCGACATCAGTTTTGCACCGAGCCCACCTGCGGCACCCGTCCTAGGCCCACGTGGCAGACCTAGCTGAGCCAGTCTAGAGGTGAGCACGGGGATATCCTCGGGTCGCGCGCCCTTCTGGGGGCCAAATATGCGGGCGGCATCGAGAAGGTCGGTCGCGACGTCACAGAACACGGTCGTGGGCGGTAAATGCAGTGGGGGCCAGTCACGTCCTCCGTCGACCGTCGCGCTGCCCCCGAGACCTAGCCAGATGCGACGCGCGCTGCTGTGGCGCGCCAGAAGATCGCCCAGACCTCGACTCGATGCGTTGAGGGGATCCAACCTGTCCAGTCCCGCCAGGCCAATGACTTTGGCGGATTCGAGAACCGCGGTGCCGTCGGCGAGCACCAGAACGGGCACCAGGTGAATACGGCCGAATGGATCCGCGGCGGGGCACTCAAAGATGTGGCCGCCTAACCCGTGACGGAGGCACTCGATGAAACCGTCGCCCCCATCGCTGACAGGAAAGAGGCGATCACCGTGGCGGGCGAGGTGATGACATGCCTCGAGTGGGCTCATGGTTCCCTTGAAAGCGGTGGGTGCGACCAGATGCATGCTCTTATGTGGGGATACCCCTACCCAGCAGCTCACACCATTGCTGCCGAGGGATTCGGAAAACAGTACCGCGGCCCAATCGGGGCTGAGGGCAACTATCGAGAGCGAGTGCGCTCTCGATGGCTTTCGGGACGGCCTCGAGACAATGAGTATTTCGATTTATGAACAGGTGGGTGTTCGTATATCTACGTGTGCGTGCTATCTGCATACCAGTGCCTTGGCAAGGACGTGCCTCCGAGATGTAGGACGCACCGGATGCGGCGATTCTGTGATACGATGATCCTCGAGCCGCATTCGACAGCGGCCGGCGGTCAGTCATGTTGACGAAATGTTCGCCTCTGGTTGGATACAATAATAACGTTCGCCACAAGGGACGGTTGTTTCACATTCAGACCGAGGACTTTGGTGTTCGGTATGGACACGTCATATCTCACGTGTTTGCTGACGGAGGTCGGATCCTCAAGAGTGTGAAGACCAGCTATTCGAAATATGTCGACGACGATCGGATGGAAGAGATCGTTCGCGAGATGATGCGCCAGCAGCACAAGGCCATGTTCATCGCGCTTCGAGACGGGGCCTTCGATTCGCTTACGGATATCGGCTCGACGAGCGTGGATTGCGCGCCGGCATCGCGAGGACAAGGTTCACATGTCACTTCGGCCTCGGGCGAAGATTCCGATGGGGCGCCGGTGGACCTGCCACCTCCGAGTGCGGCGCGCTCCGAGCTCTCCACGGTGTCCGCTCCCGACTCGATGGGAACCGGCGGTGCCGATCGAGATGCGGCCGTCCAGCTGTCCTCGCGCACGAGCGAAGCGGAGACACTCGTGCTGGAGGGAATCGAACGTTCCGTCGAGACACTTGCTGCTGCTTCCGTCACGGCCGAAGACCTGCCTCCCCCTCCTCTCCGTCTGTTTCAGGAGCGAGCCGCAACCAAGGCCGATGGTGCGTCCCCCTCGCAGTCGGAGATCGACGTATCCCGGAGCGCGAGCGAGCTCCCACCTCGTTCTGTCGACAGCTCGCCCCCTGCCGCCAACTCTCTGCTTACCGAGGGGCGATATGCTCCAAGTCGACCCGCGTCCATCTTTGGGCAAGCTCGTCGGCAACTGGGGGCGTTCGGGTTTGGAGCGGACATCGCGCGCGACAAATCCCTTGACGATGTCATTTTGAGCTTTCTCGCCGAAAAGGCAGAGCGACCGAACAAGTAGCGTCGCGCTGCTCGTGCGTGTCACTTGGAGCGTCGCTGCCACGTAGCGGCAGCGATGCTCTCTTGGCCGAACAAAAAAACGCGTCCGGACAACCAAGTCGCCCGGACGCGGTGGGTTCGCTCGGTAGGGGAGGAAAACGAGGGAACCCTCAAGAAACGGCGGTCGGTCGGGCCGTTAGGAGGGGGGACGGAACGACCGATCTCCGCACATCTTTAAAGCTGATACCAAATTGCCCTTTGGGCAAGTGAGCCGTTACCGATTTACCTGTTCTGAGAGTGAGTTTCCTCGTCCTTTCACGGAGCATATCGGCTGCATGGGAGGGGACGGCGACGTGAACTCCGCCCACGTCGCCGTCTCTGTCGTGACACGAGAGAAAAGGAAAATATTCCACTCCGTATCTCTCGAAGGACGCGGTGGCTCTCGGGCTCGTTGGCGGCAGACGAGATGTGGATCCGGCTCCCGCTGAGGAACTCAGCCCGACGCCGCTTGGACATGGTGAGGAACGGTTCGGGCAGCGGTCGAACGCTCGAGTGTGCGCCCGATGCCTACGATCATCGCCGGAAAGAGTATAATCGGATGTATGCGGCGTGTCCTGGTGGTCGATGACGAGGAGAACATTCGCCTCGTGCTTCGCACGCTGCTACGAAAGCACGGATACGAGGTCGAGGTGGCGGCCGACGGGAAGGCGGCACTTGCGGCGGTCGATTCGTTTGATCCAGACGTGATTCTGACCGACGTGAAGATGCCTCAAATGGGGGGCATCGAGCTCGTCGGCGAACTCAAGCATCGGCAGCACCGGGCGTCGGTTATCGTGATGAGCGCCTACGGCAGCATTGATCTCGCGATCGAGGCCATGAAGGCCGGTGCCTACGACTATGTGAGCAAACCGTTCAAGACCGACGAAGTGGTTCTCGCTCTACGAAAGGCGGAAGAGCGAGAGACCCTCCGAAGGGAAAACCGCGCGCTCCGTGACGAGATTCAGAGATCCAATCAGTTCGAGTCCATCATCGCGAAGAGCCCAGCGATGCTCGAAGTGTTCCGAACGATAGACAAGGTCGCTGAGTTCAAGACGACGGTGCTCATCACCGGAGAGAGCGGCACTGGCAAGGAGCTCGTGGCGCGGGCCATCCACGCGAGGTCGTCACGCCGTTCGGCGCCGTTCGTGGCCGTCAATTGCGGTGCAATTCCGGAAGCGCTACTCGAATCGGAATTGTTCGGTCACAAGCGGGGCGCGTTCACGGATGCTTCCTCCGATCGACGGGGATTGTTCGAGGAAGCCTCGGGTGGAACGCTCCTCCTCGACGAAATTGGAGAGCTGCCACTAAGTCTGCAGGTCAAGCTCCTGCGTGTTCTTCAGGAAGACGTTGTCAGACGACTTGGTGATACCAAGGACGTCAAGGTCGATACTCGCATCGTGGCGGCAACGCATCGAGATCTTGGGGCAGACGTAAAGTCCGGCAGATTTCGAGAAGACCTATATTACCGCATCCATGTGCTTGCCATTCCGATCTCCCCCCTGCGGGAGAGGCGGGAGGACGTCAATTTGCTCATCGAGCACTTCGTCGATAGAAATCGCACTAGGCTTGGCGTGCGGGTTCAGGGAGTGTCGGCGGAGGCCCGCAAGGTTCTCCTTGAATATTCGTGGCCGGGAAACGTGCGCGAGCTCGAGAACACGATCGAACGCGCCATGGTCCTGGCGGACACCGATCAGATCCAGCTCGCCGATCTCCCTGAGCGCGTGCGAGACGCCATCGATCCCGTTCGGATTCAGCTGGCTAGCGGAGAACTGTCGATCAAGAAGACCACTGAGGCGATAGAGCAGATTCTCATTCGGCGTGCGCTAGAAAAAACCAACGGAAACCGGACACGCGCTGCCGGACTGCTGGAAATCAGTCACCGAGCGCTCCTCTACAAGATAAAAGATTACAAGATCACGGACATGTGACGGTGCTAAGCGCTGCGGAAACAAGGGCCATTGTCCTTGCAAAAGCTACCCTCGCATATTGAAACGCAAGCACTTCTCACGAAGTGGGATTCGGTATAACGTCATTTCAATCATGAGCCAGGTCAGATTGGTTGCGCGAGGTGTGGTCTGCGTTCTTGGTGCGACGGGCCTTCTCGCAGCGTGCGGTGGAGAGGCGAAACCTGCTAGCGCTTCGGGAATTTGTCCCCCTGGCACGGTGTTGCGAGGCAACGATTGCTTGCCGGCGGAAACCGCGGACGACAGGCAGCCATCGGGACCGAAAAAGGCCGATCATGAGAGCGTGGGCGACGCGCCCGCTGCAGCATCCGCTCAAGGCGGAGCCTCGGATGCGGGCGATGTGGTTTCCTACGATCGAGAAGCCGTGGAGACGCAGCTGAAGCGTGGCGCTCGCCAGGTCAAGGCCAACTGCGGTTCGGCGACCGATGCCGATGGCAACAGAACCGGTCCCTGGGGCACGACTCGAGCTTCCATCGTTCTCGGCCGAAATGGTCACGTTCGGAAGGTGACGCTCGAGGCCCCGTATGACGGCAAGCCGGTCGGGGATTGTGTGGTTCATGCGTTCGAGAAACTGCTTTTTCCCCCCTACGCTGGCTCCTCAGACGTCGCGCTCGAGTGGGATGTCGAATTGGTCAAACCAAAGACGCCTTGATGTAGGCGTTGTTTTCGCCGATCGGCAGTAGAAGGCGGTGTATTTCGGTCGAAACCGTTCTGCAGACATTGGTTATGAATGTGCGATATTGAATGTCGTTATGCACCTGGGATTGAATCCCCGGAAGCGTGAATGGCGGCTGCAGTTTTCTCGGGTTACGCTCATTGAATCCCATGGTTGCCGTCCCCGAGCCAAACGGAGCACGTGCGATCGGGAGATATGTTCTCTATGGAGAGATCGCGTCCGGCGGCATGGCGACGGTGCACTTTGGTCGCTTGCAAGGCGCGGCTGGGTTCGAACGTTCGGTCGCCATCAAACGCTTGCACCCGCAATTTGCCAAGGACCCCGAGTTCGTCGCGATGTTCCTCGACGAGGCACGTCTGGCAGCTCGAATCTCACACCCGAACGTGATTCCAACGCTGGACGTCGTCGCGCAGGGGGACGAGCTTTTCCTCGTGATGGAATACGTGCGAGGCGTTTCCCTTTCGCGGCTCGTACGGGCCGCCAAGAAACGCGAAGAGCGAATCCCGCTGAAGATCGTGGCGTCGATAGTGTCGGGGATGCTGAATGGATTGCACGCCGCCCACGAAGCCAAGAGCGAAACGGGGGAGGCTCTCCACATCGTACATCGTGACGTGTCACCGCAGAACGTTCTGGTAGGGACTGACGGGATTGCTCGCGTTCTCGACTTTGGCGTTGCGAAAGCTGTGGGTCGAGTTCAGGGAACGAGGGAGGGGCAGCTCAAAGGAAAGCTGCCCTATATGGCACCCGAACAGGTGACGACGGGGGTCGTATCGCGCACGTCGGATATCTATGCGGCGTCGGTTGTCCTTTGGGAGGTTCTCGCGGGGCGTCGCCTATATTCTGGGGACAACGAAGCCAACGTCCTTTCTCTCGTTCTCTCGGGTGAGATCGAGCCACCGAGCCATTTCGCGCCCGATATTCCGCCCGAATTCGATCGCATCGTCCTTCAGGGATTGAATCGCGATCCCAACAAGCGCTTTGCCACAGCGAGGGAAATGGCTACGGCCGTGGAGTCTATCGTGGGACTCGCGACGAACGCGGAAATCGGAGAGTGGGTTGAGCGCCTTGCGTCCGACGAACTCCGCGAGCGAGCCCAACGCATCGAAGAGGTCGAACGAAGTCGCGTCCCGAGCGTGGCACCGCCGGGCTCCGCCTTGCCGAGCTACACACTGTTGGATTCGATTCGTTGCGAACTACAAACTGTGACGGTGGGCGGTGTAAGCGTCGACGCTTCCCACGTCTCGGAAGTTCAGATGCCCACATCGCCGCAGTGCCCTGGGCTCGGTACCGCGGCAGTAGGCCCCGGTCTTCCAAGTCTCGATCCGCCGCACGTCTCGTCGTTCACTCCCCCAGCCAATGAACGTTTTCGGGCGCGCGCGGTGTCAGTTATCGCCGCGAGCGTCGTAGTGATTGGACTTTGCGGTGCTGTCCTGGTGGAGCGTGCGCGGATCGATCGATCGAATCGACGGATCGACTTGGGCCTTTCCGGGGCCGACGAGGCTGCGATTTCAGTGGATGGCGTTGCTCGTACGGGCAGGCGCACCGCAAATGCCGTGAATCGAGCGAGCTCCACGCCGTTGCCCTCGGCGCCTCCGATAGGGCTCGATCCGAAAGAAAATACGTCGCGCTATCCCCCCAAAGGGGCGTTTACTTCGCGGGCGCCCGACTGCACTCCCCCGTACTCGACCGACGACAAGGGGCACGTACACTTCAAGCCGGAGTGCATGTAGAGGCAGCCTCCCACTCAGGGCCTGTCTCGAACGGATGAACCCGGTCCTGCGTCGGATGAAGCTGTTCATCCGACGCATGAGGGCATTCAAGCAATAAGAGATTCTAGTGCGATAGAACGAGGAGGGTCGCCGAGTTCACTGGGACGGAGACTCCCGAGATGCTTCCGTTCGCTACCGCGATCGCAGTGCCCGACGTGGGGGCTGCTCCGCCGTTCATACTGTAGACCTGAGCGGTGCTTCCCGCCGTGAAGTTCTGAAGAGTGATCGAGAGGCCCGATTGCGCCGCTGTGCTCACGTTCACGAGCATGATCCAGACCTTCGTCGGGTTGCTCGGCGAATCAGACGCGGCGTAGACGTTGACGCCGGCGTTCGGGCTCGCCGCGCCGATGGAGTAGCTGCCGAAGTGGGCGCCGCTGCCGTCGTAGTTTCGGTACATGGCCATCGCGTTATAAATAGGAAGGTGGGTCTGCGTCGTCCCGGTTGTGTGGACGAGATCCGTCCAGTACGCCGCGGCCATGTACCCGAGCCGGCCATACATCCCAAGGACGTCGGCCAACTGGGCTCCACTCGACGCGTCCGCCGAACCGCTCGATTGGCCGTCGTTCTGGACCGTGTATTCGCTGACACAGATCGCCGTCCCCGGATAGGTGGAGTTGATCCAGCCCTGGACGTGCGGGGGTATGACCGTGGCTCCGTACTGCGTGACCGTCGGGTCCCAGAGTGCCGCGCTGTCGCCGAGGCCTTTGCCGGTGAAGGGGTAGTGCATGTCGACGCAGTCGAGCAAGCGCACATGGTTTGCAGCCTCCGCCGCGGCGGCCTGCTGCAGGAGGTACATCGTGAGCGAGCTCGTCACGGAGTATGGCCCGGAGGGGTTGCCACATTCGTTGTTGGGAATGGCGACAAGATCCCAGGCGTTCTCGGTCGACATGAAGAGGACTTTGGCCGTGGGGTCCGCAGACTTAATAGCCTTCGAGTAGGCCATCGTCCGGTTGATGAAGTCCTGATTGAGGCTCGTTCCGATCGCCGTGTTGGTCGAGTAGAAGGCCTCGCAGTTGGTGCCCGGAGGATACAGCGACGGGTAGATGTCCTGGCGGAGGCCCTGCCAGTTGTCCGGCTCGTTGTCGAGCTGGTAGTACTTCACGCCACCGTTTGCGGCGGAGCCGAACGTCGACACCAAGTGGGTGACCCACCCGCCCATATAGGACGTGTCGAGCACCGACGAGCCCTTGTCCACGAGCTCCTCCTCCGTCACCCCGAGAGTCTTGCAACATGCCGGGATTTGGGTGCTGGCGCCGGCGCAACATGCGGCGCTCGGGCTGGTGGTGGTGGCGCTGCAGTCGGTCATGGAGCCCCCGGTCGACGTAGCGCTGGCAACCCATCCGGTGATGGGGATGGTCATGAGCGTATCGACCTTCTGGGTCACGTTGTAGTGGACGAATTGGTCCGTGGCGCTCGTGAGGGACGAGTCCGGGTTGGGCGTCGTGAACTTCTGCTGGTAATTCGCGCAGTTCCAGTCATTCCCGGCGTTCGCGATGCTGTTCTTCCAGTTGTACGAGCTCGTCTCGTCGCCGCCCCAGCGATTGAGTCCAGCGACGTTCATCGAGTCGTCGCTGTTGAACGCAACGCCATAAATTCCTGAAGATATCGGCGTTCCCTGGGACTTCGCGTCCACCACGATGCTCGTGGTGCTCGAGGGAGCAACGCAGGTCTGCGATGTGCTGCAGACCTTAGACGGCGGGCAGCCACCGCAAGTGCCACCGCAGCCGTCGGTACCGCACGTCTTGCCGGTACAGTTTGACGTACACGACACCGTGCCGCCGCTCGAAGAACTTCCCGATGAGGAGCTCGTGGACGCGCCGCTCGAAGAACTTCCCGATGAGGAGCTCGTGGACGCGCCGCTCGAAGAACTTCCCGATGAGGAGCTCGTGGACGCGCCGCTCGAAGAACCTCCCGATGAGGAGCCCGTGGACGCGTCGGCGGAAGAACCTCCCGACGAGGAGCTCGTGGATGCGCCGCTTGATGACGCTCCGGACGTCGAGCTTGTGGACGACGAGCTGGACGAAGACCCAGAGGACGATTTTGAGCCGCCACTGCTCGAGGAGCCCCCGCTATTCCCTCCGCTCGATCCGCTGCCGGAGGAACCAGAACCGCTCGAAGCATCGCCAGCATCTGGCGTTGTCTGCGAATCCGAGCTCGAGGAGCAAGCTCCCGCACCGAAACCAATAGCCGCAGAGAATGCAAGAATGCCGGGTACGAAGGACTTATGCATGGCAAGTGACCTCTTGTCTGAACGAGTGAGTTAATCGCTTCGTGGTCCCGTGGGCAAGTGATTGCGGTAACGAATACGGGTCCACGTGCGACGTCGGGTGTCATTGTCGTTTTCGCCAGGGGCGGATAATGCGCAGCGTCGGAGCGGGCGGCTACGAGGTGTTTGAGCCGCAGCACGTGACCGTTCGCTAAAATCCGGGTCCCGTCGGACCGTACAGCGATAGATGGAGAGGCGATCGGCGGCCCGAACGGCGGTGGTTCTTGTGGGAGCTCCGCGCCCGCAATGATCGCTCGGGATAGTGCGATTCCGCGCCGACGTATACGGATCGCGCGGATCCGCACCTGGGCGATCCTGGTCACAGTGGCCCTCGGCCAGCTCGCGGGATGCGCCGCAATAGCCAACTTGGATCAGTTCGACAACGCCGTAGCCGCTGGCGACAGCGGCGGGGACGACGACGGCACGTCACCCGATGCGAGGAAACCTCCGAACGGCCCGACATCGGACGCTCGCTCCGACGTCGTCGTCGACGCCACGTTCGAATCGTCTGGCAAGCCTTCTGTCGATACTGGACTCGACGCATCCGTGGATGCCACGGTCGAAGGTGCGGTGGACGCGCCAGCAGATTCCAGCGTGGAATCGTCATTGGACTCTACGATCGAATCTGATTCGGTATCGCCAACCGATTCGGTCGCTAGCGAATCGACTCCTCGCCCTGACTCAATGGCCGACGACGGTTCCAGCGACTCACCGAACGATACCTCTGTCCCGGATACGCGTTCGCCACCGTCCATCGACTCTTCCGCCGACGTGGTGGAAGCTCAAACAACGGATGTCAGCGTGCCGAGCGACGCGACCGATGCGTCACCCCCCGCGAATACGTGGTGCCTTCTCCACGCAAGCGCGCTCGTGTTCGACTGTCACGATTTCGACGAGGGGAAATCCGTGGCCGCGGGATTCACGAGCCGTTCCAATTCCGGAGATTACGTGTCGATCACCTCGACGGACTATGCACCGGGTTCTTCCCCGAGCTCGATGCTTGTCTCGACGCCAGCTCTCGACGGGGGATCTGCGTACGATCAACTCAACGATATCCTTCCGTATCACAGCAAACTCGAACTGAGCTTCGCCGTGAAGATTGTTCACTTGGATCCGAGCAGCGGCATGTTGAGCCTCTTCAGAGTCTCGTATCAAAACGGCGATTGGTCCGAGATGTTGATGATTAAATCAAACGGTACGGCTCTCTACGAGTGGTGGCCTCTCGCCGATGGAGGCACGGGCAGCTCCCTCCACACCGTGACGGCAATACCTCTTGGATCGTGGGTTCTTGTCGACCTGGTCGTTGACCTCGATGCCCACACTCAATCCTTTTCGTATGACGGCGCAAGCGCGCTCGCCACGGCGACTATTTCGAATCGGAGCGAGACCAACCCGGCCCTTGAGGTTCAGACCGGTCTAAATCAAGTCATCGGTCCCAGCTCGGCGGTGACCGTCGACTGGGACGACATCGTCGTCAGTACGCCTTAGGACGGGTGGCCGAGCTTCTCGGCGAGGGCTTATCGTATGCGAGTCGACGAAGGCATCGTGCAGTAGCCATTCAAACATTCTTCGCCAGTTCCCGCTGCACAACAGTCGGCTGCCGTGATGCACTTCTCGAACTCGTTGGCGCATCCGGGCGCCGACGTCATGCAAACGAGCCCGCCGCCATCGGGCGGACTGCGGCAAAACCCGTCGCAGCACTGGTCGCCAGTCG
>Ga0182030_10003909_pt1 | contig 31780 bp, 22 predicted proteins | sample 812S3MmetaG_FD_121299 | JGI IMG/M metagenome (GOLD analysis project Ga0182030, IMG submission 121299) | Permafrost microbial communities from Stordalen Mire, Sweden - 812S3M metaG (Illumina Assembly) | ecosystem: Environmental > Terrestrial > Soil > Wetlands > Permafrost | place: Sweden... | reverse complement strand
TGCACAAAATTGCACAACGTTGCACAACGACGCCCAGCCCGAACCCGCCTCCCAGTTGCACAATTTTGCACAACCGCCCGAAACCTACCGCCGTCCCGAACCCAAAATCGGCCGCAACGAGCTCTGCCCCTGTGGCAGCGGCAGGAAATACAAACACTGCTGTCTCGGCAAGTCCTCAGCCGCCGCCGCATGAACGAAAATGAACTGTCTTTCGTAGCGCCGGCGATCTTTGTCGCCGGTGCCCTTTGTCGCGGCCATGCTTCCCCTGAGGCAAGTCGGCAGCCCGCCGACCGATTAGGGGCACCCTGTGGCTGCGTAGAACCGCCGGTGAAGAATCTCCCCTGCGTCGGCGGATGCCCCGTCAGAACTCGCCGCCCGGCGGTGCCGGCGGGGGAAAATCGTTGAAATTCAAAATCGCGTTGGTCAGCATGTGGAACTCGCCCAGGTTCTGCCAGCGATAGCATGGGTTGGTGGCGAACAGAACCATGCGGCCCCGCTCCAGCGGTACGTCCACCACCGCCGGCCGGTTGCGCGTTTCCCCGATGCCCTTGGCAAAACCGCTCAACACCGAAGCTTCCGTGCCTTCAAACTGCATCAGCATGCCGGGCCGGGCTTCCCGCGTAAGCCGGAGCAGCGGACCGCCCGCGTAACGCACCGGCATGGTCTTGCCGGTATAGCCGTAGAAAATCGGATGCTCCGGACGCACAATGGCCACCTCCACGATCGGGCCCGGAGCGTAAAATTGCGGGCTGGGGTGCGCCGCCTCCACGTTGGGCGCCAGGCCGAATTCCGGCGGAAAGTAGCTGGCCGTGCCCAGCGTAATCAGCACGCCTCCCTGGCGCACGAACTTCTCCAGCTCGAGCGCTCCTTCCAGACCCATGCCGCCGGTAATATCCGCCGATTCCCCGTACATCCCCAGCGAGGGAAACTGGGGCGTCTTGTCGTAGGCGATGGGCTTGCCCTTGGACTCGACGTCGAACACCAGCGACTTGGCGCTTCCCCGGCCCTGCGCCGGCATCACGATCACGTCGTAGCTCGCGCGCAGGTTTCCCTGCCGCACACGGTCTTTGAAAATCAGATCGTAAGGGATCTCGAAGTGGTCGAAACCATAGCGTACCCAGCCCACGTCCTGGGTGTTGCTCCAGGTGGAATACATGGCCAGGCGCGGCAGGTCGAGGTCGTGCTTGGGACCGGCCGGCGCCGAGGGCATCGCCACACCCGTCAACCCCAGTTTCTCCACTTCCGACCTCGCCCGGGCGCCGTTCTCCAGCAGCATGGTTCCGGCCGGAAGCTCGCTTCCATTCACGGTCACGGCTTTTTCGATGGCCTGGAATTTCAGGTCGTGCAAACGGTAGCGCAGGGTGATCAGCGCGTTGGCCCCGTTGTCGAGCACCGCCAGCACCGGGCCCTCGCCCTTCACCGTTCCCGCAATCTCGAGCGTATCCACCGGGTCCACGGGAACGCCCAGAATCGCCCGGTCGCCAATCTCGTGTACTTCGGCGTGGGCCATCAGACCCATCGTCCAGCCCGCGTCGTCGTAGGTGCGCAGATTGGGGTCGGGATACTTCTGCACTTCCAGCAGAATCTTGGCCAGCCGCCCGTACGGCTGGTCCCGCTTCACAATCAGCGACCCCGCCGGGTAGGTCGCGTCTTTCAACTTCACCTCGGCGGTGGCCCGCCCCACTTCGATGCCTTGCAGGCGCAGAATATTGACGACGAAAGCCACCCGCGTAATGTCCTTCTGCCCCGCTGGCAGCACGTATCCGAAGGGCCCTTCGGTCTTGCCCGATTCGACCGAATGCAGGCTCTTGCGGTAGAAGTTCTCGAGCACCGTCTCGGGGAAACTCGCGGTCAGCTCCAGCGCCGACAGCACCGCCGTTTCCATGTAGTTGGTGTTGTTGCGCATCGACCAGACTACCTGCTTATAAGGCGGCAGCGGCCGATACCATTCGCGCGAGGTCATGCCGCCGCCGCGCCCGCCCACCGGCTCCGGCACACCGCCGGCTTCCGGATTTTCCACGTTGCGCTTCATCGTATTGGCGCCGCCGTTGCCGAACGTCTCGTACATGCGCAGGATGCCGTTGTGGTTCGACGACATGAAACCCAGGTAGCCTGGCGACCACATATCCACGTACGCGTGGTCCCACACGCCCGGCATGCCATAGCCGGCCATCCTGGTCATTTCGAAATTCGAAAACCACGGCATCTCGGTATACAGAATCGGGTCGAGCGTGGGATTCTGCGGCGCCTGGCCGCTGAAAGTGTAGAGGAACGGCACCGATTCGTGCAAATCGTGCAGGATGGGCGGGTGCCACTCCAGGTAGAACTTCAGCCAGTTCCGCATGGTCGCCTGGGAGTAATTGATGTCGCGATTGTTGTCGTGGTAAATGTACTTACCCCAGTAAGGCGGCGCCGGCTGCCGGTCGTCGTCGTTTTCCTCCGAGAGCTTGTAGCGGTAATACCAGTCCGCGTAGCGGTCGCGCCCGTCCGGCTCGGCGGTGACGATCATCATCACGATCACGTTCTTGCGGATCTGGTCGTAAAGCGCCCCTTCCTCCGCCGCCAGGCGGTAGGCCAGTTCCATCAGCATTTCGGGCGGACCGGTTTCGGCGCTGTGCAGGCCGCCCATCAGCAGGTAGATGGGCTTCGCCTGGGCGATCGTGCGATGCGCTTCTCCCGCGTCCAGTCCTCGCGGATCCGCGAGGCGTGCGAGGTACCCTTTATACCGGTCCAGGTCTTGAATCGTCGCCTCGTCGGAAATGGCCGCCACGAGTTGCTCGCGGCCCTCGTCGGTCTTCCCGGCGGAGAAGACCTTTACCCGCTTGGAAGCGGCTTCCAGAGCGCGGTAGTAACGATAGATGTCCTTGGTGTAGGTAAGCTTCTTAGGCGCGCCAATGTGGTAACCCAGCACCGCGATGGGCTCCGGCACTCCCGCCGCTTTGGGCAGGTGGTCCACCAGCGGGCTCGAGAATTCCGGCCTGGTGGTCCATTCCTTCACCAGCCGCGCGAACTCTTCGTCCCGCGGTTGCCCGCTTTGGGCCAGCATCACCAGAGCGGCCGCCGCTGCCACAGCCCCGAAACCGATCGCCCGCGATACCTTCATCGACTATACCCCCACGGAAATATTTACCATACAATTAGGCAAACCATGAAACTTGGATTGATCGGTTCCGCGTGGCTGGGCTCGCCCGTGGGAACAGCGGAAGGCATCCGTCTGACGAAAGAGATCGGATTCGATACCATCGACATTTTCGCCGACCCGATGGAGATCGACGTCCGGGAGAGGCGGCTCATTAAGGACACCTGCCGGGAGGTCGAGCTGCCTGTGGTCTCGACCGTCTGCTGCGCCCTGGGAATCGCGGATTTCAATGCTCCCGTGCGCCGCTATCACGTGCGGCGCGCCAAGGCTTACCTCGATTTGGCCTATGAGCTGGAGGGCCGCAACCTGCTGCTGGTGGTCGGCGAGTATATCTGGCAGAAAGAAGTCATCGCGCCGCGCGACCAGTGGAACTGGGCCGTGGAGCACGTCCGGGAACTCGGGGAACACGCGGCGGGCCTGGGTCTTGAAATCGCCGTGGAACTGGAGCCTTTCCACCTCTCGCTCATTAACGATCTCCCCAAGATGATCCGCTTTCTCGACGACGTGTCGCACCCGGCCGTCAAGGCCAATGTCGACGTTTCGCACCTGGCGCTGGCGAAGACGGCGCCGCCGGAATTGGCCGGACTGGCCGGGCGCATCGCTCACGTCCACTTTTCCGATTGCGATGGCTCCAGGCACGGCGACCTGCCTCCCGGCCGCGGCGTGGTCGATTTTCCGCCCTACCTGCAAGCGCTCAAGGCCACCGGCTTCGACGGCGCCGTCAGTATCGAACTGGAATACTCGCCCGAGCCGGCGAAGATCGTGGAGTGGGTGCGGGAAGCTTACACCGAAACCGACCGCCTCATGCAAGCGGCCGGCATCCGGAACTAACCCGCATGCGGTAATATGTCCAAAAGCGATGAACGCCACCATTCTGCTTCTGGTATCGGACCCGGTGATTCGCACAGTCATCCACGAGGTGCTGGAATCCGCGGGATATACCGTTCGCGCGACCGGCGATATCGGTGGCGCGGTAGACCGGCTCAAGGAATCCACGCCGGACCTGTTCATGGTCCGCCACTATACCCAGAACATGTCGGGGCATGAGGCGTCCAGGTACCTGCGCAAGCTGTGCCCCGGAATTCCGGTCCTCATCGTGGGCGGCATCCTCGAGGACGATCGTCTGGAGAATCGGGAGTTCCTTCAGGGATTCGAGATCTTCCCGAAGCCGTTCAAGGCGGCCGAACTGCTTGACAAAGTGAAGGAAGTGCTGCGGAAGCGCCCGCCCCGAACCTGAGGCGCCGGCAGCCAACGGCCGCGCCACGGGCTATGATCTGTAGGTGAGGTGAACGCTTGATCTCCAAAGCGGAATATGAACGCGCGGCCGGGCGGGCCGCCGAAATGCTGCGCCAGGCGGGTATCGCGATTACGCCAGAGGAGCGGTCGCGCCTGGAAGTGGCCGACTTCGGTTTGGGCCAACTCGCCCAGTCCGGGCTCCAACTCCTGACGTATCTCAACACGGAAAGATGCTGTGCCAAGGAGCTGGTTCTGGCGCCGCGCCAAACCTGTCCGGAACACAGGCACCCTCCGGCCGGCGGCCAGCCAGGCAAGGAGGAAACGTTTCGCTGCCGGTGGGGAACCGTGTACGTTTACGTGCCCGGCCATCCCGCCCAGGCACCGGCCTGCCGGCCCCCGGCTGGTTCGGAGGCGTATTACACGGTCTGGCATGAAATCCGGCTCGCTCCGGGTCAGCAGTACACTCTCGCGCCCGACACCAGGCACTGGTTCCAGGCCGGAGACCAGGGAGCGGTGGTTTCGGAGTTCTCCACGCGGAGCACCGACGAGAACGACATCTTCACCGACCCCCGCATCGTCCGCGAGCCTCGAGTGGATGAGGACCCGGTGGGCGGCGCGTAGCGGCTTGGCGGCCTATCGGCCCGGATCCTGGTTCTCGATCCGTTTCCGCTGCTGGCCTCTCAGTTGCTCCCGAACCTCGGCCAGGGATCGCTCCAGTTTCTTATTCCTTTCGGTTTCCGCCTTCAGTTCGGCTTCCAGGCGCGCCGCTTCCACGGCCAGATCGTCGCGCTGTTGTCGAAGTTCGGTATCGCCGCCGGCGTTTGCCCCGGCCGGAGGCTTACCCCAAAAACTGCTGGCTTCCTTCACGGGAGCCGCGCCGGGCCGGTCGATGGTGAGGACCACGTCGACCTCCCCGCTCTCGCGGGCATAGGTGAAAGCTCCCGACTCCAGGTGCGCCTGGTCTAGCGTGATCGAGTGGGGAACTCCGCTGCCATCCACAATATCCAGTACGGCGCCGCTGGCGTTGGCCATAGCCGGCGCGGCGGCATCCCAACGAATCTGCACTTGACCGTTGTGGTCGAGCAAATTCAATCCAAGGGAAGGCGGCCGGCTGGAGGAGAGGAAGGACGGCAGAGCCGAGACGGCGCGGGCCGCTCCCAGCCGTGGCAGCCACATCTGGCGTGTATCGAACGCCACCGCGCCGGCCGCCATTCCCACCGCCACCGACAACACCATCCGCAACCAGCGCCACGAGTGCCGCTCTTCCGGTTCGGTTACCAGAAACCTGGGAATGGCGGGCGTGGCGACGGTGCCGGAGGGCTCGGCGGCGGATGTGTCGTCCGCTTCCGCGTAGAACGCGTGATCGTCCGGCTCGGATTGCCGGGGCATGGGCGGCGGGGGCGCCAGCACGGCGGAAACTTCCGCGGCTTCGGGCGCGGGATTCACGTGCGGCGGACCGCCCGCCGGCAGGGCCTCCAGCGCGAACTCGACGGCGCTCGATTGCGCCCGGATCGCCCCCTTCGCATCGCGGAAAAAGAAGCCCGCTCGCGTCGGGTCGTACGAGTGCGGTTTCAAAACCAGCGCCACTTGCCAGCTTTGCGGGAAATGCCGCAGGTAGATGTCCAGATCCTCTTCGGAAAGAAAGATGCCGCTGCGCGTGTGCGAATGGTACCAACCGACCGTTTGGGCACCGTCGCCAACCGAAGCCAGCAGCTCCCTCAAATTGTTCTCGTCTCGCGGCGAGAGGGTGAACGAAGGCCCGAAGAAATGCTCGCACTCCATCGGGCGATGGCCCGTGATGGTCACCGCTCCCTCTCCGTGCCGGCCCAGCAGTATCCCGCCGATTTCCGCACCGCCGCGCGGCAGCGAAAAAAACGCGTCTACCACCGCCAGCCGTATCTCGTCCAGCACCTGTGGCGCGTACTCGATCCGAAACGGACATTCCGGTGCGTCCCAGGCGATGAGGCCGTCTTTGCTCGGTTCCATGGTGCCCCGGCGACCAGGCCGGTTAATCTATTGTAGGCGATTCGCGGCCCAACGCTCACGGCTATGCTGCCATGGTGGGGCAGGCGGTTCCGCCTGCCCTTTTCCGCGTTTCGCGTAGCGGACGCGGCGGAGCTTCGCCCGGCCCATGGCAGGCGAATCGCCTGCCCCACCATGGCACCAGCCTCCTGTCTGCATATACGCTCGGATTCCAGATGTCTCACTAGCGAATCGCGTTGGCCTCCACATTCGTGCCGCGCGCCAGAAACCCTTTGACTTTGGCCGTGAATTCTGGTGTACACTTGAGGTGACAGATTATCGCTTGCACTTCGCTAACGAATTACCGCCGTTTCGTCGCATTGCCCCGCGGGGCTGCTTCGCCTCGCCCGCCATTCCGCACCCTTCCCGACAAAACTCATAAGAAATGTATCCTGGCAGAAATTTTCCTCCTCGCAGGCAGCATCGCAGAGAGAACGTAAATGAGTCCATCCGCGCGCGCGAAGTGCGGGCGGTCTTCCCCGACGGAACGGCCGAGGTCATGCCGACCGCAGCCGCCATTCGCAAGGCCCAGGAGATGGGGCTTGACTTGGTGGTGGTCTCGCCTACCGCGGTGCCGCCGGTGGCTAAAGCCGTGGATTACGGCCACTACCAATACGATCTCAAAAAGAAGCAGCACGACGCCAAGAAGAAGCAGCATGTCGTGCAGGTGAAAGAGCTGAAATTCCGGCCCAACACCGACGATCACGATTACGAGTTCAAGAAGCAGCACGCTATCCGTTTCCTGGCCGAAGGCAATCGGGTCAAAGCCGTGGTGCAGTTCCGCGGCAGGGAGATCGCCCACGCGGACTTGGGTAAGAAACTCTTGTCGCGATTTGCCGCCGACCTGACAGCCTACGGCAGTGTGGAAAGCCTGCCGCGGCTCGAAGGCCGCAACGCGCACATTCTGATCAGCCCGGTCAAAACTGTGGTGAAACCGGCCCCTAGTGGGGGCGCCAAGGCGCCCGGCCCGGGTGAGCCGCCGCCTCCGCCGGCTCCTTCCGCCCGGGCCAACTGACTTCTGGGTCGTACAGTACTGAATCGGTACTCCGGGTGGAGCGCCGTCGGTGGGTGCGTGATAAAATTGCTCTAGTTTTGCAACTCGGCAGTCCACTCGGTATGTATAACGCCTTCTTCGGTTTCACTCAAAATCCGTTTAATATGAGTCCGGATCCCTCCTTCCTGTTCCGGAGTCCCCAGCATGAGGAGGCGTTGGCGAATCTGAAGTATGGCGTGATGACCCGCAAGGGTTTCATCGCCTTGACCGGTGAAGTGGGTACGGGCAAAACCACCATGCTCGAGTGCCTCCGCGACTTCCTGCGAGCCCAGCAGATCGCCTTCGCCTCGCTGTTCAATTCGCGGCTTACCGTGGAGCAGTTTTTCGAAATGCTGGCTTACGATTTCGACCTCGAATGCAACCAGCGTTCGAAAACCGAGGTGCTGCTCGCCCTCAACAGCATGCTCATCGACCGCGCCGCGGCCGGCCGTACCACGGTCTTAATTGTTGACGAGGCCCACAACCTGGAGTGGGACGTTCTAGAAGAGGTACGACTCCTGGGTAACCTCGAAAATCGGCGGGGCAAATTACTACAGATCATCCTCTCCGGCCAACCGGAACTCGACCGTAAGCTTGACGCTACCGAATATCGGCAGCTCAAACAAAGGATCGCCCTGCGGTGTGCCCTGCGCAATTTCGACCGCGACGAAACCGTGGCCTACATAGAATCGCGCCTGGAACGCGCCGGCATGCCGCACCAGACAATTCTTTCCAGCGAGTTGACCGGCGCCATCCATCTGCGTTCACAAGGCATCCCTCGCATTATCAATGCGATCTGCGACAACCTCTTACTGACTGCATTCGCCCTGGAAAACAAGACCGTAACCATGGACATGCTCGATGAGGTTGCCGCCGATATGCGGCTGGAACGTACCGTCGATCACCCATTTACCGTCCACCCCCAGTACCCGGCCCGCGTTCTTCCCCGAGGTTGACTGCCGGGTAGCCGGCCTGGAATGATTCCCGTCGGCCACAAAGCCTCGGAGAATTGCCCGGATTTCGCCGCTGGATGTTCCTGCAACCCATTTAATTTCAACGTTTTTATCCATTGGTGCGCCCATTTTGTAGGGCTTATGGACCGAGCAAGGGGTATTTACCCTATGTTTAATGTACTTGCCACAATTCAAAGTACTATTAGGCCTTATGGGCATACCGTGGTAGAAGTTTAGTACATGGTTCGCTCCCGGCGATGGCTAGTGATGAATCGTAATCCGGCCCGCCCTGGCACGGTTCCATGGAAATTCCGATCAGAACTCAAATTGGAAAAAGGGAGTTTATAGAAAATGCGTAAATTGTTTGAAAATCGTTTGGTTTCTGGAGCGGCCTGTGCGTTCTTCGCGATGGCTCTGGCTCTCCACGCAAATCCCGTCGCCACCAAATTGGCCGTGCAGAGCGGCCCCAGCGTTCCTCCCGATCCTTGGGATTCCCTCGCTCTGTCCAGCGGCCCCAGCGTTCCCCCAGATCCTTGGGATTCCCTCGCTCTGTCCAGCGGCCCCAGCGTTCCCCCAGATCCTTGGGATTCCCTCGCTTTGACCAGCGGCCCCAGCGTTCCTCCCGATCCTTGGGATTCCCCCGCGATTGGATAACAAATAGCTCTGGCCATTGACGCAGTACAGCACCTAGAATAGGCGTAGTGCGCCTGGCGCTCCAGATCTGCGGATGGTTGGTTGGCATACCGCTGGAATTGCTGATTCTGGCCGCATTGTTGCGCGGCGGTTATCGGCGGTACCCCTTCGTATTCCTTTATGCCGTCGGCGAGTTCCTCACAACCGTTGCCGAGGTGCCCGCCAGTTGGGCGTACTCTCATGGCGTGAGAAACACCTATGTCAGCCTATGGTGGCTGGACCAGGTCACGTTGCAGTTATTGGTGTATGCGGCGGTGTTCAGCCTACTCTACCGCGCCACCGACTCGCGACCCGAGCACCGTAGTTTCCGGCTCGCCACTATCCTCGGAGCGGCGGTTTTTGCGGGCGGCTCGTTGGCGGTTCACTACTACATGGGCGCTGGTTCCTGGCATGCTGCCTGGATCCGCGATCTCAACTTCTGCTCCGTCATCATCGACCTGATCTTGTGGTCTTTCCTGATCGCCCAACGGCGTGCCGATCACCAACTGCTTCTCTTGTCCAGCGGACTCGGCGTGCAGTTCTGCGGGCAAGCCATCGGCGAATCCCTCCGGCAGTTGGCGGTTCGCGATCACTCGCGCGTGCTCTCGCTCGGTGGCGCGGCGGTAATGGTGATTTCCTACCTGCTGTTCCTGTTCATCTGGTGGAGGGCGCTTCGCACCGCGGAGGGACCGGCTAGACGGCCGGCGGCGCAGACCGCCGGACAATAAGAACCCGCATAACTTTGGGGGCTAAGAAAAACGAAAGCGCTCGCCCCATGGAGGCGAGCGCTTCCCGGAAAAAACTGCAATGCGAATCCGCCTTACCGCGGATCCTGGTCCGGGCGAACCGCGGCTTGCGTCGGCGCGCCGCTCTGCGTCGACAGTTTGGCAGTCGCCTGGTCGGCACTGAATACCTTCACTTCCACCCGGCGGTTGTGGGCGCGCGCTTCCCGCGTTCTGGCGTCGTCTACCGGGTTCAGCTTGCCCAAGCCGACCATGTGGACGCGATAGACGGGAACGTCGTGCTTGCCAACCAGGTACTCCACCACGGCGTCGGCACGCTTTCGGCTGAGCACCTCGTTGTATTCCGACGATCCCGTGCTGTCGGTGAAGCCTTCCACGGCGATGAAGAATCGCTTGTTGCCGCCGGCGTCGGTGGCGAGCTTATCGAGCTGTTCCTTGGCATCGTCGGTCAGCCGGTACTGGTCGAATCGGAAAAGCACCGTGGCCGAGGTCTGCAGTTTGTAGTCGTCGATGTTAGCGACCGCGTCGCGAACCATGCCGATTTCGCGGCCATCCTGGTCGGCCTTGTCGCCGGCCTGGTTGGCGCGGGTCATCGCTTCGCCGGCGTGCTGATCGGCGCCGTTGGCCTTATCGTAAGCGGTCGAAGCCTTCTCCTGGGCCGCGCTGATTCCGTTCTGGGCGCGTTCATCGACCTGCTTGACTTGCTGATTGGTGTTCTGAATCTGTTGTGAGTTTTGAGCGGTCTGCTCGCCTACCTGATCCACTTTCGCCTGAATGGGGGCGGTGGTGTTTCTGACGTATTTCTTGGTCGCACACCCACCGGCGAGCAAAGCGCCCGTGAGAATACAAGCTGCCGCTAACAATGCTTTCATGGCTCAAACCTCTGCTGAGCTCATTGCAATCGCGCAGCCAATCCGCAAAACGATTGATTCCAAAGGAACTCGCGGTGTCTAACAGGCCCGTGTCGTGTAAGCTTTACGCAGTTTTAGACGGCCGGGCAGCAACGGGGGACCGATCGCGCCGACTCGAACGGCGGCGCACGCGTACACCAGGCATATCCCAGGAGAGGTTCTCATACACCGGTCCTTCGGGATCCACCTCGACGAGAAACCAAGATTGTTGCTTATTCATAAGAATCCTAGCGAGGGCCACGGAATGTGGCCGGGGGAACACTCTTAGGATAACATATTGCGGCACAAGTCGCGTTACGCGCATCCAACTGAAACCAAATGCCTTAGTAGCATGGCAGACACCCTGGAGCGGTCGGGACCCAGCCCTGCGGTCGGGCGCGAACGGTGCCGGCTCGAAGCGCAAGCTTGTCTTACATAGGACCGGGAAGCTTCCCGGTCCAGTTGGTGAGCACTTCGATCGGCGCTACGGCGGAGAACTCGAACGGAACGTTCACCAGGAATCTCTGTCCATCGCCGCGGACATCGTACAAATTCCACGGCGTGCCGGGCAGAGGACGCGCGGCGTGGAACAACAGGCGAGGCCGGCCCGCCTGAAAAGAGGTTCCGTCGCTATCCACGGCCACCACCATCAAATCGCCATCCGAGGTCATGTAGTAGAGTTCACGGCCATCGCCGCGCCAATGGGGTAACCCGCCACCGTCGGTCGAAATCTGCCAGCGCCGCCGCGTGTCGGTGCCAATTCCCTCGAAAGGCTCCACCCACACCTGATTGTGACCGGTTTCGTCGGATTGGTAGGCTATCCACTTGTCGTCCCTCGAAAGCGTGCCGTAGCCTTCCTGATAAACCGTTTCGCGTACCGGGCCGGCTTTGCGGCCGGCAAAGTCATAGGCCCAGATGTCGGAGCGGGTGCCCTCCTTCATGATTCCGAAGAGCAGAAACTTGCCGTTGTGCGACCAATCGGTGGGGTACTTGGCCCACTGGTTGTGGAGCAACACTTCCTCCTTGCCCCCGCCGCTCAGGGCCTTGCTGTAAATGTCATAAACCTGATCGTGCTCCTGCCAGAACGCCACGCGGGAGCCATCGGGCGACCAGATGGGTTGCCCTTCGCTGGTGTCGGAAGAAGTGAACTGGGTGGCTTCCCCCCGCTCCCCCAGCAGCCAGAGATGAGCGTGCTTGCCGTCCTCGGTCAACTTGCCGGCCATGGCCGACTTGCCGTCCGGGGAGATCCGCGGCGGACCCCAATCGCCAGGTTCGCCAATGGTGCTGAGCTGCCGGCCGGTTCGATCCACCCACAACAACCGGCGGTGCGCGCTGCCCACCGACTGGTATGCCAGTACGCCATTGCGTGAAACCGACAGAGGCGCCAGCGCCAGGCTTTGCACCGAGCCGATGCCGGCCGCGATCAAATGCGATTCGCCGGTCATTTTCAGGTTGCCGAAGTCGAACCCCTGGGCCTTGAGATCGGTATTCTGGACGAAGAGCAAATACCCCAAACCGGCGCTGCCTGGTGCATATACCGCGCTCGATTCCGAAGCCATCACGCGCTCTGTCTGGCCCACTCCCAGGGAACCGGCATAGATCCCGGTAGCCTCCGTCATGTCGTTCAGGACGAAGAACAGGAAATGCTTGCCATCGGGCAGGAATTGCGGCCAGCGGTAGGCGCGCTCCTGGTGCGAACTATCCGGTTTCAGAATTGGCTGTGGCTTCCCGCCGGTGGCCGGAATCGTATACAAACCGTCAGTCAAGCCTGGTGAAAACAGAATGACGCCGTCCGTCGACCAGGCGCCGCCGCCGGGCGTCTCTTCGGCCGGGCAAAGAGTCCGGATGGCACCGTCCGGGTTGCCTTCGGTCATGTGGACGCGCCAGGTCCGGAGCGACTGCTGGGCGAAAAAGCCGACCATCTGGCTGTCGGGCGACCAGAAGGGCGCGGCTGCGCCTTCGGTACCCGGAACGATCTTGGGGTGAATCTCATCGAGTGCGCGCAGCCACAGCGTGCGCCGCCCGTCGGGGCCGGCGGCCGAAGAGACAATGTAGCGTCCGTCCGGCGATACCGACGGCGAACCCGGGTACGACGAGTTGTCGGGCGGGCTCACCGTCAGCGCGACCCGCGGGGCAGGTTCGGCCGGCTGGTGACGCAGGTAGAATGCGGCCGGAAGCGCGATCACCGCGACAATCGCCAGGGCGATCGCAAACAACAGGGCGCGGCGGCGCCACGGGTGCAACCTCACCACCACCGGCGGCAACGCCCGCGAATCTCTTCGCCACTCCGTCCCGGCTGGCGATGCGATTGTCTGCGCTGGGACGCCTTCCGCGGTTGGGTCCGCGGCTGTCGCGGTTTCGGGCCGCATGGCAACGGCCGCCATCACGCGCGGCAGCCACCGGCCGGACAGCTTCAGTTCGGTCACCGCGTTCTGCAGCCGTTGGCGCCGCCGCGCGACATCGCGCTCGATGCAGGCCGCGATCACTCCTTCCATGGCTGCGTGAACCGGCAACTTCGCCATCAGGCTCGGCGGCCGCCCGGAAACGATGGCTTCGTCCAGCCGCGCCCCTTCGCCGGCGAACGCACGACGCCCGGAAACCAGCTCGTACAAAACCGCGCCGTACGCAAAAATGTCCGTGCGGCAGTCGATCGGTTCCCCTCGCACCTGCTCCGGCGAGCGGTACGGCGCCAGTTCCAGATCGCGCGCCGCCGGCGGTGTCAGGATCGAAATGCCCTCCGCCGTTATGGCGATGGTCTTCGGCGCGATGGCACCGTGGACCAATCCACGCCTGTGCGCCTGGTGCAGCGCCGTGCCGAGCTTGATGGCGTAATCGATGGCTTTGTCGGCAACCAGCGGCCCCTTAGCCAATTCCTCGGACAGAAGCGTTCCTTCCACCGGTTGATGGTTCAAAAAATCCTGTCCCAGCATGCTTCCGTCGCTCAATTTCGGCCTTCGCCCGATCGGGGTTTGGTGTCTTTCCGTACCCGCACACTCCGGATTCTACTCTCGCACCACAGCGATCTCAATGAGTGTAAGGTTAGGCCTGTACGGGGGCTAAAGGTATACAGGGCTAAGGTACACAGAACTTATGGTACCTAGCTGCCGAGGGGGCTTAACCGATCCGGGGATTTGGTAGCTTAGACGCGGCAACCGCTCCCTGGGCGGTCGCGGCTCGGAAACGGTTCCCGCGCGTTTGCAGCCGCTTACCGAGCCGCGACCGCCAGGGAGCGGTTGCCGGAAACGAACTGCCCCAAATCGGCTAAGCACCCGAGCCCCGGCAGCTTCCCCCGCGAAAGATTTACAATGCGGAAGAATGCAAAAGTGGATTGCGGGTTTACTCGTGGCGGCCGCAGGTTTCGCCCAGAAACAGCCAATTACACTGGCCGCGTTGAACCGCGCGGGACGCGGCGGGCGCGGCGTGGGCGCCATCTGGCTGCCCGCCGGTAATGGCTTTCTTCAGCGCGCCGGAGCCAGTCTCGAGATTTACAATCCCGCTACCCGCACTTCCAAACCATTTCTGGCGCTGGACGCGCTTGACGTTTTTGCCGTTTCCGTACCTTCCGAAGACGGCGCCACGGATTGGACCAACCGCCGCGCCGGCCGCGGCAGCGGATTCGATTTCTCGGCCGACGGGAAACAACTGCTCTACTCGAGCGGCGGCGATTTGTTTCTCATTCACATGGACACCGCCAATTGGGACCAGCTCACCCGCACGCCCGTGGCCGAACTGGATGCCCAGCTCTCGCCCGACGGCCGCCAGGTAGCCTTCCGCCGCGGCTGGGACCTCTACACCCTGGATATCGCCGCCAAGCGGGAAACCCGCCTCACCCGCGACGGCACCGAAACCCTCCGCAACGGCACCCCCGATTGGGTCTACCCGGAGGAACTGGAACTGGGTACCGCATTCTGGTGGTCGCCGGATTCCAAGTCCGTCGCCTACCTGCAGTTCGATAGCAGCGTCGAGCCCGTTCTCCCGCACGCGGACCTGCTCCGGGTGCGCGCACTCTATGAGCCCCAGCGCTATCCCCAGGCCGGGGAAAACAATGCGCAAGTGCATTTGGGCGTGGTGGCGGCCACCGGCGGACCCACCCGCTGGTACGACGTGGGCGATACCCGCGACAGCTTTCTGATCGCCCGCGCCGGCTGGATACCCTCCTCCCACGCCCTCTACGTACTCCGCTTCAACCGCGTCCAGAATCACGATGAGCTGCTCGCCATTGACCTCGAATCCGGCCGTCCTTCGACCATCTTCGAAGAGTCCGACCCTTACTGGATCAACCTCGGGGGCGATATTCGCTTCCTCGCCGACGGCCAGCGCTTTCTATGGACCAGCCAGCGCGGCGAGGGCGGCTATCGCCACATCTACCTCTATTCCCTCGATGGTAAGCAGGTGAAGCAGTTGACCAAGGGCGCCTGGGAAGTGGAGACCATCGAAGCTGTCGACGAGGCCGCCGGCAAGCTCTACTACACCTCCGACGAGCCCACTCACCTGGAGCGGCACCTTTACTCTATCGGCCTCGATGGCAGCGGCAAGAAACAGCTCACCAGGGAACCCGGAACGCATAACATCTCGATGAGCCCCACGGGTAAGTTCTATCTCGATACCTGGTCGAGCCTCACCGAGCCGCCGCGCACTGTGCTCGCCTCCGGCGACGGCGTCACCCTGGGCGTCTACCGCGCGCCGGACCTGACCGAGAGCCAGCAATACCAGATTCTTCCCACCGAAATCGTCAAGTTCAACGCCGCCGACGGCACCCTGCTCTATGGCCGCTTGATTAAGCCCGCCGGCTTCGTGGAGGGCAAGAAATATCCGGTGGTGGTAAGCGTGTACGGCGGCCCGGGAGTCGGCCTGCCGATCCACAATTCCTGGCCCGGCATCAACATCGACCAGGTGCTGGCGCACAAGGGCTACATCGTGTGGCAATGCGAAAACCGCGGCGGCATGGGGCGCGGCCACGCCTTTGAAACCGCCATTTATCACCAACTGGGCGTAACCGAGTTAGCCGACCAGGTGGCCGGCGTCCAGTACCTGATTTCGCTCGGCATCGCCGATCCGGCACGCATCGGCATTCACGGCTGGAGCTACGGCGGCTTCATGACCGCCAACGCCCTGCTGAATGCGCCCGACGTCTTCCACGCCGGCTTTGCTGGTGCCCCGGTCACCAATTGGCTGAATTACGACACCATCTACACCGAGCGTTACATGGGCCTTCCCAAAGACAACCCGGACGCCTATCGCACCACCGCGCTGCCTCCCAAAGCCGTCAACCTGAAAGGCAAACTGCTGCTGGTGCACAATTTTGAAGACGACAACGTCCTTTTTCAAAATTCGCTTCAGCTCGTCAACGCCCTGGAATTAGACGGCAAGCAGTTCGAATATATGCTCTACCCGCAAAAGTCCCACGGCGTAACCGGCCCCGCCGCGCAGCAAATGAACCAACTGATGCTGGATTTCTTCGACCGGACGCTGCAGTAAATGAGTGAGCCCGCGCCTGGTCTCACGCTTACCCCGCAGCTATGCGTGAATTCATCGCTCTGGGGATCATCGCGGGTTTGCTGGTATCGCGCCTGCTGTACCTGCGTGTGCGCGCGAACTCGCGTGTATTCTTGGTTCCGGGGGTGTGACCTGAGATGACAGCGGCAGAGGCGAAGGCGCAGTACTCGGCGATCGTGCTGGGCGCGACGGGGAACGTGGGCGGACACATCGTGCAGCTTCTGATCAAGAACCCGCTGTGCAGGAAGGTGGTGGTGGTGACGCGCCGCAAGACGGACGCCTTCGCCGACCCCAAGGTCGCCGAGGTGGTTGTCAACATGGACCGACTCGAGGAGGAGGTTGCGCCGCACGCCCAGGGAGTCGACGTCGCGCTCGCCGCGTTCGGCGTCGGCAAGGGCAGCGCGAAGATGCCCGAGGAGGAGGTGCGCAAGATCGAAATCGCCTACCCGCAGGCCTTTTGCCGCGCCGCCAAGGCGGGAGGCGCTCGTGTGTGCGGGGTCATGACAGCAGCGGGCGCGGACCCCGAGGCCGGGATGAAGTACGCGAAGATCATCGGCGAGAAGGAGAAGGCTGTCGAGTCCGTCAAGTTCGACTTCCTTGGAGTGTACCGTCCCGCCGTCATTCTCGGTAACTCCAATACGCCGGGCGTCCTTGGCTACGTCATGCCACTGCTGCACTGGGCCATGCCGTCCAAGTACCACTCGATCCACAAAAACGACCTCGCGCGCGCGATGGTGGCGCAGTCGGAGCAGGCGTTCCTCGCGCTCGCGCAGGGCAACGCTCCCAAGGAGGCGACCGTGAAGATCCTGGAGTTCAAGGAGATGGAGCCCTTCTTCGTCAAGGGCGAGAGCGACGAGGTTTGAGCATTTGCCCATATTCATTCCAGATTCCGAACTTACAATGACCTTTGTTCGCGCCTCCGGTCCTGGCGGCCAGAACGTCAACAAAGTCTCCACTGCCGTCCAACTGCGCTTCGATGTCGGCCAATCTCGCTCGCTTCCCGCCGACGTACGGCAGCGCCTCCTCGCGTTAGCCGGCAATCGCGCCACCGAAGACGGCGTGTTGATCATCACGTCCCGTGTGCACCGGACGCAGGAGGCTAATCGAGCCGAAGCCCGGGCGCGACTGAATGAACTGATCGCCAGCGCGCAAATCGTGCCGAAAACCCGCCGCCCCAGCCGGCCCACACTCGGCTCCAAGGTCCGTCGGCTCACGGCAAAATCGCAACGATCCTCCTCCAAGAAACTGCGCGGCCGGGCAAACGACGACTGAGCTGGCTCATCCGTTCTCGCAATGCTCTGCTGAGACTATCCGGAAGGCCGCCGCAGTTGCCCGGTTCCGGGATGCGGAGGTCCGCCTGCGGACCTTGCCCGCTCAACTCTCAACGAATGTTTGCGCGTGTTTCGCGGGCAATGTCTCCCACCCGGCCAAAGTACGAGACGCCGACTACGCGTCAAGATGGATTCGTTCCGAAGTGCCGACGCCTCACCAAGAGCACGGACTCCGTACTGTCGAGGTCGAGCACTGGGATGCACATAAACCTGATACTTTTATCGTGAGCTGTCCGATTTCGGCTCAAGGAGAATCACTTTGAATACGCCATCCGCGACTGCTAAGAGGCGGGACTGCGATTCGCCGTCCGTAATAGCGAAGGACGGTTGGAGATTCCACCATATCGGAATCCCTACCAATATGGTCCGGCCCGGAGAAACGCATCTGCCGTGGCTGAATGTGCACGTCTCGGGATTTGAGGCTAGTCCGTACGGCATCCAATGGATGCGCTTCGATAAAGATGCCCCTTTCCCTGATGCCGTCAAATCCCTACCTCACGTTGCTTTTGAAGTGGATGACTTGCAAGGGCACTCGAAGGCAAGGAAATCCTGGTTGAACCCAACTATCCCCGCCCAGGTGTGACAGTAGCGATGATCATTGACGACGGTGCGCCGATTGAGCTCATGGAATTCCGATCTATCTCGGACCACCAGGGAGAAGGTCCACGCCCACGGCTCTCCCGCAGACCCGAGTCCCTGCCGCCTTCCGTCTTCCCGGCTAAAATGGTATCGGAAAGGCTCGTAGACGCTGTCTGCCCTCCGGTTCGATGACTCTGGCGCGAATCAAGCGGAAACTGCTGGCTGTGCCTCGCCGTGTGCGCGAGGCGCGCATGTTTGCCAAGGCGATGCGCTCGGCCGCGCACCCCATCCTGGCGCATATCATCCCCACCCGCCGCTGCAATCTGGCCTGTGCCTACTGCAACGAATACGATAATGTCTCGAAATCCGTGCCGACCGAAGAGATGCTGCGACGCATCGACCAATTGGCCGCGCTCGGCACCACCATCATCACCATTAGCGGCGGCGAACCGCTGCTGCATCCCGATCTCGATCTCCTCATCCGCCGCATTCGCCATCACGGCATTATCCCCACCCTCATCACCAACGGGTATCTGCTCACGCCGGCGCGAATCCGCCGCCTCAACCGCGCCGGCCTGCATAATCTCCAGATCAGTATCGATAACGTCACCCCGGATGAGGTCTCGAAGAAAAGTCTGAAGGTGCTGGACCGCAAACTGCAGTGGCTGGCGGACCACGCCGAATTCGACGTCAATATTAACGCCGTGGTCGGCGCCGGCATCCGTAACCCCGAAGACGCCCTGGCAGTGGCCGCGCGCGCCCGCGCTCTGGGCCTGGCCGTGACTACGGGCGTGATCCATGACGAATCCGCGCAAGTGCGCCCCCTGGGCGAAGCCGAGCGCCGCGTGCTCGACCAGATCGCCAACTGGCGCAAACCGGTGTTCTCTTTCGCCCGGCATAACCGCTTCCAGGAGAATCTGCGCCTCGGCCTCCCCAACGACTGGAAGTGTCACGCCGGCAGCCGGTACCTGTACGTTTGCGAAGACGGACTGGTGCATTGGTGCTCCCAGCAGCGCGGCTACCCTGGCATCCCGTTGGCCGAGTATACCGCCCAGGACATCCGCCGCGAGTACGCCACCGTCAAAAAATGCGCGCCGTTCTGCACCATCAACTGCGTCCACCAGACCGCCATCCTCGATAACCTGCGCGAGCGCCCGCGCGAAACCACTCTGGAGTTACTTTCCGCGCCGGACGGCCAGGTACAGCCCTCCGAATTGCCGGCCTCGGTCCGCCTGCTCAGTTGGATGTTTCTGAGCAACCGAAAGCGCGGATGGTTCTCCCGCGCCGCTCTCCGCCTGCTCGGCGTGAAATAAGCGCCGATCCGCGCGTTTTCAGGCACTTACCGAGCCGCGCCCGTCAGGGAGCGGTTGCCCGGAACCGATTTACCAATACGGTTAACCGCTCCTCACTATCGCACGCACTTGCTTTTCGGCTCCGAATCAGGCAACCTGAAAGGTTTTCCCCGGATTGTTCTTCATGTTGGTACGAGTTCTTTATCACGACCATTGCTTTGACGGCGCCGCCTCAGCCGCCTTCTTTAGCCGCTTCATCGCGGGCGCATTTCACCCGGATGCCGAATTCCGCTACACCGGAATGGCGCACAGGGCCGATCAGACTTTCGATCCCGCCCTTTTCGATGGCGACGAAAACGCCATCGTCGATTTCAAATACTCCAGCGATCCCCGCCTGACATGGTGGTTCGATCATCACCAGAGCGCTTTTCTCAACGCCCTCGACGCCGCGCACTTCCGCCGCGATACCAGCGGCCACAAGCTCTACGACCCCAGCTTTAAATCCTGCGCCTCGTTCATTGCCACGGCCGCGCGCGAACGCTTCGGATTTTGCGCGCCGGACCTGGAGGATCTGGTGTACTGGTCCCGCATCATCGATGGCGCCCAGTATCCGGATGCCAAAACGGCGGTGGAATTGGGCGCTCCCGCCATGAAGCTGACCCTCGTGATCGAGGCAACCAAAGGCTCCGGCATCGTACAGCAAATCATTAGCTGGATGCAACACCGTAAGCTCGATGAGATCGTCCTGGAGCCGGAGGTGACCGAGCTCTATGCCCCCCTCTACCGGCGCCACCTGGAAAACCAGCGGGTGATCCGCGAGCGCGCCGGCGAGGATCGCGGGGTCGTGTTTTTCGACCTCGACGGCTGCGACATGGAAGGCTATAACAAGTTCATCCCTTACTATTTGTTCCCCGATTCGGTGTATACCGTCTCGGTGAGTCCTTCCACTTTTCGCACTAAGATATCGGTCGGCTCCAACCCCTGGGCCAAGGTCGAGCTGAAGCACAACCTGGCCAGCATTTGCGAGCGGTACGGGGGCGGCGGCCACGCGCGGGTGGGAGCCATCAGCCTGGCGCCCGGCGCGCTCGATCAAGCCCGCGCCATCGCCCGCGAGATCGTGGCCGAGCTGCGGAACTGAATTCGGTTGGCCCCCGCTAGCCCCATGATTGTCGAATCGGACCCCTTGAACCAAACCACCGCCGGCGTCTATCGGGCGGTGCGCAGCCGCGTTGTGCCGCGCCTGAATTTGCTGGCCGCGTGCCGCTCCCAGCGCGAACTGCTCGCCCACCCGGTGTACCGCGAATTGGCCCCGCTGGTGGAAGAGGCGCTCGCGACCACCTACGTCGCCGACTTCCGCCGCGGCCCGGCGCCCCCGCGCCCGCGCTACCGGGTGGTGGCCTGGAACATCGAGCGCGGCCGCCAGTTCCCCGCGCAGCTCGAACTGTTCCGCTCGCATCCCTATCTCAGCCAGGCCGACGTGGTGCTCCTGACCGAAGCCGACGCCGGCATGGCGCGCTCCGGCAACCAAATGGTAGCCGAGGCGCTGGCCCGCGAGTTGGGCATGGCGGTGGCGTTCGCGCCCTGCTATATCGCCTTCGGCAAGGGTTCCGGCGTGGAGCGCGATACCGGCGGCGAAAATACCTTCGCCCTGCATGGCAATGCCCTGCTCAGCCGCTACCCCATCTCCGGCGTGCGCCAGATTCCGCTGGTCAACGGCGTGGATAAGATCGCTCACCGCGAAAAACGGTTGGGCCGCCAGTCCGCCGTGGCCGCGCGCATCGAATTCCCCAATCTCACCATCGAAGCCGTGAGCGTGCACCTGGACGCTCAATCCACCCAGCGCCACCGCTGCCTGCAGATGCGCGCCATCCTGGACGCGGTTCCCGCCCACGGCCCGGCCATCCTCGGCGGCGACTGGAATACCAGCACCTACGATTCCTCTCACGCCCTCTGGGCCATCCTGGGCTTCTGGCTGCGCGTCATGATGGGCGTCGATCATGTCATCCGCAACCATTACCTGCACCCCGAACGCAGGTTTGAGCGCGCCCTGTTCCGGCTGCTCGAAGAGCGCGGCTTCGAGTACACCCGATCCAATTCTCCGGGCGATTACACCACCTGTTACGACGCCACGAGCGGCGATGCGGTGCGCAACCTGGGCGAGTGGGTGCCCGCCTGGTGCTTCGCCTTCATCCGCTGGAGCCTGCGCCATCACGGCGGCCGCTGTCCCTTCAAGCTGGACTGGTTCGCCACGCGCGGCCTCGAGGTATCCGGCCCGGTGGTTTTGCACGGCCTCGCCACGGGCGCGGGAACGCCGCCGCTCTCCGATCACGATCCTATCGGCGTGGATGTGGTCGTGGCATGACCGGCATGCTATTCGCTCTAATTGAAGATGGAAGATGCTGACGGCCCTCATCGTTGACGACGAGCCCATTGCGCGCCAGGTTCTGCGCGAGCAACTGGAGGCCATGCGCGACATCGAGGTGGTGGGGGAAGCGGCCGACGGCGGCCAGGCCCTGCTCGAAATGGCGCGCCTCCGCCCGGAGGTGGTTTTCCTCGATCTCCAGATGCCCGTGATGGGCGGCTTTGAGGTGGTCCGCAATCTGGAAGGCGCGCGCCTTCCGGTCGTGGTCATTATCACGGCCTTCGATCAGCACGCCATTCAGGCTTTTGAAGCCGGCGCCATCGATTACCTGCTGAAGCCGGTCGGCGAGGCGCGCCTGCAGAAAGCCGTCGAGCGTGCCCGCGCCCTATTAGGCAACCCTTCCGAGGCTGCCGATAATCTGGCCCGCATCGCGGCCGTGGCCGATACGGCGCTGCCGGCGGCCAGCCGCAAAGTGGTGGGCCGCAGCGGTTCCCACTATGTACTGCTCGACGCCGACGAGGTGCTGGCGTTCCAGGCCGAACGCGAGTTGGTGTGGATCGTGACCGCCCGCCAGCGCCTGCTGGCCACTCACAGCCTCCGCGCCATCTGCAAACACCTGCCCGGCCCCGAGTTTCAGCGCGTCCACCGCAACGCCGTCGTCAACCTGAATCACGTCCGCAAAATCAGCGCCCTCAGCAGCCAGCGCTGGATGATCACCCTCAGCAACTCACTCGAATTGACCGTCAGCAAACGCCAGGCCCACGGGATTCGGCGGATTCTGCGCTGGTGAGCGGGGAGAAGAGAGAAGGAGAGAAGTCAAGAAGCAGGAAGCGCGGTTTTACTTCCTTCTTTCCTTCCTTCTTTCCTTCCTTCCTCACCTTCTAACTTCCTTGCCTTCCCTCTTCTCCTCAAAAATGAAACCCGATCGTCGCCGTCACGGCGCGCGGTGTGACGTAATGCGTGCCGCTGAAGGTCGATAGGAAGTTATACAGCGCGTAGTTATTCGTCAGGTTGACCACCGAAATCCTGGCGCTCCACTTATAGCGCTCGCCGCCGAAGAGATTATCCTGGCCCAACGACATGTCGAACAGGCTCCGTGGCGCAACGCGGGGCGGATTGTGGTCGTCGTTCTCGGTGCCGGCGGCGGGGATCTTGAGCAAGGTCGAACCGTATTCGGCCGCCGGGCAGAGTCCGCTGGGGCTGATACCCATCGTCGGCGTAGCATGCACGCTGCCGCAGAACAGCCCTGCCTGGAATTGCTGGTCCGGCGTCAGTTCGCTAACGTCCACCACCGAGTCGCTGCCATCCGGCCCGTTGGCGCAGTTCCCCCCGGCGCAGGGAACCGACCCCGCCACCTGGCCGCTGTCATAGCGCCAGTTGAAGCCGAACCACGGACCTTTCTTGAAAGGCTGATATTGCAGGTGCGTGGTCTGGTTAAAGGCTTCGTCGTGGTCGATGCGGAAAACCTGGCTGCCGGCCGGCGTCGATCCAATGCCGCTCACCTGTGGCTCGAAGAAACGCGCCGCCACGTGCGACATCACCACAAAGGCCGAAAGACCGTGGTAGTCCGGCATGGTGACGCGGCCGGTGAAGCCGGGGATCTTCGAGCGCTCCCATTCGATCGGGAAAGTCAGCGGCGAGTTTCCGAAGACGCTGAAGTCGTATGCCCGGTGCGTGTACTTCCAGATGTATTCGCCATCCACCACCAGGTGCTTGCCGAAAGCCTGCTGCAGCCCGGCGTGAAATTCATTGCGCCATCCCGGCGCCAGCGGCGTATTGGAAACGCAAGGGCTGACGGTCGACGACATGATCGCGTTTACCACCGGGTCGCTGCACCCCAGGCTCGAAAGCACCAGGTTTTCGTTGAACGGCGTTTCCAGGCTGCGCGCATAGGAAATGCGCAGCACCGAGTTGGTGGGCTTGAAATTGTAAGCGATACCCAACCGCGGTTCCGCCTGGCTGGCGCTGGTGAGGCCGCGATAGATGTCGAACCGCAGCCCCAGGTTGAAATTCCAGGGGCCCTTACTGATGTTGTCCTGCACGAACAGGGCGACTTCGCGGATGTCCGCATGCCCGTCAAAATCATAGAGCCCCGCCGTGGAATTCGGACAGCCATCGGAACCCGGCACCGGCGCCAGGCGGGTCAAATCGTAGCAGCCCAGCAGCGGAATGAAATTCGGATTGGGCTCGAGCGCGCCCACGCATCCCGCAGGATTCGTCAACCCCACTCCCGTGTACGGGGTCCCGTCCGCGTTCAGGCAAACCGCGTTGGTGGTCGGGTCTACAACTCCGAAGCTGTCCTTTTCGGTCAGAATGGTGTCTTCATACATCACGCCCATTTTGAGGTTGTGGACACCCTTGGCATAGGAGAGGGCCGCGTGCGCTCCCAGGTTGGTGAGCCGCCGGTTCTGCCCGATCGTCAGCCCTTGCACCCCGGGGATGAAATCGGAGTACGGGTCGTCGCTGGGATAGTAATTATACTGGTCTTGCCGCGCAAAAGCGCCGAAAGTCAGCACCGTATGCGGACTGGTCAGCCGGGTCCAAGTAGGCGCGATGTTGAACGTGCGGATCTTGGAGCGCTGGTCCGTCGGCCCCACCACCTGGCCGTTAGGTCCCAATCCGCCGTTATCCACCACCAGCCCGTTCCAGGCCGACGCCGTCTGGGCGTCGTATGAATTCGGGTTCTGAAACCACGACCGCGTGTAGCTGAAATTGAAGTTCACCGTGTCGGCGGTGGACGGCTTCACATCGAAACGCTCGAAGACGTTTGCCTGGTTGCCATGATCGTGAAAGACGTTGAATTCCGGCCCGTCCAGAAACCGGCCGGTACCGAGGCCGCTGAGGGCGATGAAGTTGCCCCAATCGTTCCCCCCGTAGCCCACGCTGGCCGACCCGTTTCCGCTGCCGAACGTCCCGTACGATGCCGAAATGTCGCCGTGGGCCTGGTGCATGCCCATGCCGGAGCGCGTCGTCACCACGATCACCAGGCTCGTCTTGTCGCCATATTCGGCCGGCGGCGCGCCCTCGATCACTTCCATCGATTGCACCGATTCGATCGGAATCTGGTTGGAAAATACCTTGCTCTGCTGGTCGGAAATGTTCTGGCCATCCACCGAAAACGAATTCGAGGCGTGGTCGCCCATCCCATGAAAAAGCCCGTTGGAATCCGCCGAAACCCCCGGCGAAGCCAGCGTCACCAGCGAACTCACCGAGGAAGATTGGCTTTCGAGCGGAAGCTTTTCGAACAAGGCGCGATCCACATCGGTGTGGACCGTCGAATCGTTGGTGATCAGGTCCTCGGCCTGGGCCTCCACGGTAACCGTGGTGTTCTGGGCGCCGACCGTGAGGTTGACCGCGACCTCGAGCGGGATCGCCGAGCGCACCTCTACGTCCTGGCTGCCCGCCTGGAACCCCGGCGCCGTGGCGCTCAAATGATAGCTGCTAAAAGGGACATTGTCGAACGCGAACTTGCCCTGCGCGTCCGCGCGCACGGTTCGGTCGAGCCGCGAAATCGGGTTCCGAAGTTCCACCGCCGCGCCACCAATGGCCGCGCCCGAACTGTCCAGCACGGAGCCTCGAATAGTGCCCGAAGTGCCGCTGCTCGACTGCGCAAAGCCAACAGCGGAAAATAAAAACAGACCTAGACCCGCCAGACACGCCCACGCCCGTATCGTCATCTTCTCTATTGTCCCGACGCATTCGCTTCGCTCCTAGAAGGCATTCACCAACGGGCGGGTATCGTCCATGAGCGGGCTATTTTTCAAAATGATCGGACACGATCACCGTGGGGCAGACCACCGTTTCTTGTGGTCTGTCGTCTCGGGGCCTTCGGCCCTCGCAAGCTCATGAAAATTGTGGAGCGGACTCTCAGTCTGCCACGCCGGGACTCTTCCCGGCGCGTTTTTCGACCCTGTCTACACCGCCCACCCGAACATGAGTTTGGAATCTCGGCGCTGCAGCCAAAAGTGGCCGCGCCACGCCGGAATTGGCATGGTTATTTCCTGACAGGAGGCTAACCGTAGCCGCCGGGTGCGTCCGACCCGGTGTTGGGTGGAGAAACAGGGCCGGGCCGCGCGGTGCCGCGCTTCGCCAGGAAGCGGTCCACCACCTCCGCGGCGATGTTCGCAACCATGGCTTTGTTGACGGCGGCCGGTTCAGTCTCCACGGTCTTGCAAGAGCCGGCGCCGGCCGAGCAGCCGCAGGAGGGCTCCGCGAGGGCTTTCGGCGCGGCGCCGATGCCCCGTGCCGCGAGGTACCGTTCCACCGCGGCCACCACCGCCGGCCGGTCCAGTGCGGCCGGCGCGCCGGCCGCGGGCGCGTCGTCGATGCCCAGCGGCATTTCGAAAGCCTGCTCCGGTTCGCGCACCACATACGCCAGCCGCTTGATATTGATGAGGTGCTGCGGCCCGATGTTATCCGAGGTGATGTTGCCGGCTATCGCACCGCAGCCCAGCGTCATGGCTGGAAAGACGTTGGTGGTGATACCGGTAGAGCCTTGCGGAGCCGGCGTATTCACCAACACCCGCATGGCGGGGACGCGCAGTCCGTACTCGCGGATGCGGGCATCGTCGCGGGCGTAAATCACCGCCGTGTGGCCCAGCCCGCCGAACTTCAACAGAGCATGGCAGATATCGAGAGCGGTCGGAAAATCCTTAACAAAACCGAGCGCCAGCACCGGCGAAAGCTTCTCCATGGAGAGCGGATGCTGCTTGCCGACGCCGCCGATCTCGGCGCACAGAATGGTAGTGCCGTCAGGCACTTCGAATCCCGCCATCCGCGCCAGTTTGGCCGGGGCCTGACCCACACACTCAGGGTTAATGGACCAGTTGGGCAGCACCAGCAGCTTGCTCAGCGCCTGCGCCTGCTCCTCGGTACAAAGATGCGCGCGATGCCGCCGGAGCAAGTCCAGAATGCGGCCGCGCAGCGAACTCTCGGCAACCAGCGTCTGTTCGCTGGAACAGACCGTGCCGTAATCGAACGACTTGCCGGCAACGATCTTGCGGATAGCGTCGTCCAGGTCCGCCGAAGTATCGACCAGCACCGGGACATTGCCCGGACCGACTCCGAAAGCCGGTTTGCCGCTGGAATACGCCGCCTTGACGATGCCGGCGCCGCCGGTAGCCAGGATCACCCCGGTAAGCTCGTGTTTCATGAGCGCTCCGGTGCCCTCCAAGGTGGCGTTATCGATGCATTGAACGATGCCCTCGGGGGCTCCGGCTTCGACCGCGGCCTGGGCCAGAATAGCCGTGGTGGCGCAGGTGCAGCGGTGCGCGCGGGGATGTGGGCTCACCACCACCCCGTTACCGGCCTTAAGCGAAATCAGGACTTTGTAGATGGCCGTGGAAGTGGGATTCGTGGTCGGCAGAATCGCCGCAACCACGCCCACCGGAACCGCAATTTCCACGATCTTCTCGTGCACCAGCTCGTGCACCACACCCACGGTTTTCATGCCGCGCATGCGGCGCGGAAGCCAGTCGCACGCGAGCAGGTTCTTGATGTACTTGTCAGGTGCGTTGCCGTAGCCGGTCTCTTCCACCGCCATTTCCGCCAGGCGGCGGGCATGGGACCTGGCGGCGGCCGCCATCCGCTCCACAATGGCGTCGACTTGAGCCTGAGAAAATGTGCGGAATTGCTGCCAGGCGGCGTGGGCTTTGGCCACCTTGGTTCGGACCTCCTGTACGGAAAGAAGGTCTTTATCGAGCATGGGGAGCTACTTCTTGAAAGTCGTGGGGAGAGCCTTTTCCACTTCTTCGTGGGGCCTCGGGATCACGTGGACCGCGACCAGTTCGCCCACCCGGCGAGCCGCCGCGGCACCGGCATCGGTCGCAGCCTTCACCGCGCCCACATCCCCGCGCACGGTAATGCAAACCAGTCCCGCGCCCACAAACTCTTTCCCGGTCAGGACCACATTGGCGGTCTTCACCATCGCGTCGGCCGCCTCAATAGCGCCGATCAGCCCTTTAGTTTCAATCATGCCGAGGGCTTCCATCATTTGAACCTCCAAACTTCCGAATCCGAACTCGGAAAGGAAGCTACTACCGTAGCACATTTGTGCCGCCACGACCTCGCCGGCCGCTCCTGGCCGTGCCTGGCGATTGGACGCGGCGCAAACAACACGCCGGGAAACCAAAACTCAGCGTTATATGAAGTGATTTTAATTACCATTTAAGCCGCGCTTCATGTGCCGTCCGCTATGCTAGGTACCAAGACGAGATAAAATCGTCGCAATCCAAAGGAGAAACCGCAATGAAGAAACTAATGACGCTGATGCTGGGCCTGGCTTTCCTGACCACCACCGTGGCCGTGACCTTCGCGCAAGATACCGCCACCACCAAGACGAAGAAGGCAAAGAAGGCAAAGAAGACTGCCGACACCACCAAGAAGAGCCTTTTCTAGGCCCGGTCCTATCTCTTGGCAAATTCGGAAAGCCGCGTCTGGCGCTTAAGCCTTGCGCGGCTTTCCTGCGTTTTCTCCCTCCGCCGTTTCGCCCTCCTCTTTAAGAACCTCTCCGGTTAGAGTTCCATTTTCATCCGTAAACCACCTGCCGATTGCCTCGGTACCGTTGCCAGTGGGACAGGCCTCCTGGCCTGTCGCCGGCTGGAAGAGCAGCTTCGCGGTTACGACAGGCCGGGAGGCCTGTCCCACCACACGAACGCGAACACCTAGGCACACCCGATCTTTCACCCGATTCCGGAAATGTGAAGGCTGTAACCTTGATCTTTTCGACAACGCCCCTTGTGGATGTAAGAAATGCGAAGGAACTCAAGCGTAGGGAAGCTCGCGATAGTCGGAATGATAGCATTGGTTTCCGCTGTCTCAATCCGGGGACAGGCCCAGAACGCAGCCGCGGAGGCCGCTCGCGCGCGAGTTACAGGTACCGTGGTGTCGGTGAATACCGACAGCAAGGAACTGGCAATCAAAACGGATAAGGGCGACGCGGTGACCGTGACGACCACGGACCGCTCGTTTATCCGGCGCTTGCCGCCCGGTGAAAACGACACCAAGAAGGCCCTGCCGATCGAGCTGAAGAGCGTGAACGCGGGCGACCGCGCGGTGGCCATCGGCACGGCGTCCGCCGACCAGAAGGGTTTCGAGGCACGCACCATCTACATCATGACCAGCGCCGACGTGGCGCAGGTTCATGAAAAGGAACTGGAGGACTGGCAGAAGCGCGGTACTACCGGAATCGTGGCTTCGATCGACCCGGGCGCCAAGACGCTCGCCATTAAAGTCAGCTCCAGGAACTTGACGGTCGTATTCTCGGCCAAGACGGAATATCGGCGATATGCTCCGGAATCCGCCAAAATGAGCGACGCCAAGCCCGGCACATTCGACCAGATTAAAATCGGCGATCAGGTGAATGTGCTGGGAGATAAGACTGCGGACGGCACATCGGTGGCGGCGGAAAGAGTAGTTTCCGGCACGTTTCCGCAGTTGGCCGCGACCGTGGTTTCAGTGGACGCCACCGCCGGCGTCCTCACCGTGAAGGATCTGGCGACCAAGAAGAACAGGTTCTTGCGGGTCACCTCCGACACCACCATGCGCAAGCTGCCGCCGGAGCTGGCCGCCCGGCTGGCCCGGCGATACCAGCCTGCCGGAGGGCAGGACGCCGAAGGCGAGGGCGGGCGGCGCGGCGGCGGTTCGGGCCAATTCGGTATGCCAGGCGGTGGCTCGCGAGGAGGCGGACGCGGCGATCTGAAGCAGATGCTCGACCGGTTGCCGGCCGTTCCCCTTGCCGACCTGAAAGCCCGCGACGCCATTATGGTGACGACTACCGAAGGGACCGATTCCAGTCACTCCACCGCCATCATGTTGCTCGCCGGGGTTGACGACCTCCTCCGGGCGTCTCCTTCGGCAACGCGCGACATCATGAGCGGCTGGAATCTCGGCGGCGGCGGCGGCGGCGAGGGCAACTAGCGACTGCGCGAACGGCCGGCTTTGGGAACAATTTAGCGAAGTCTCATTCAGGGGAAGCAAAGTGAATTTGCGAAAGCTACAACTGTGGGTTCTCGGTATCCTGCTTTCAGTTTGCTCCGCAGGGGCGCAGCAGACCAGCGGCACACTCAAGGGCGTGCTGATGGACGATTCCGGCGCCGTGATTCCGGCGGCGAAAGTGTTCCTGGCGGGCGGCAGCGGCAACAAAACCGCGCAAACCCAGGCGGACGGCAGTTACACGTTTGCCGGCCTGGCGCCCGGGAGTTACACGGTTTCGGTCAGCTTCCCCGGGTTCGCCACCTTCTCCAAACAGGTGACGGTGAACGCCGGCAACGCCGTGCAACTCCCCATCCAACTCGCCATCAGCAGCGAAAAGCAGGAAGTCACGGTCCAGGAGGAGAACACCAATGCGGTGAGCGTCGAACCGGACAACAACGCCACCGCCCTGGTGATCAAGGGCACCGACCTGGAAGCGTTGCCGGACGACCCCGACGATCTGTCCGACGCACTGCAGGCCCTGGCCGGCCCCGGCGCCGGGCCCAATGGCGGACAGATCTACATCGATGGCTTCAGCGGCGGCCAGTTGCCGCCCAAAGAATCCATCCGCGAAATCCGCATCAACCAGAACCCCTTCTCCGCCGAATTCGACAGGCTCGGCTTCGGGCGCATCGAGATTCTGACCAAGCCCGGCACCGATAAGCTGCGCGGCTCCATCTCCTTTTTCGATACCGACTCGGTTTTCGATTCGCGTAACCCGCTGGTCAATAACAAACCCGACTATTCCAATCGCCAGGTGGCCGCCAACGTGGGTAGCGCGATAAACAAGAAGGCGTCCTTCTTCGTCGACTTCAACCGGCGCGACGTTGAGAATAATTCGATCATTGTGGCCGACTACTTCAGTCCCACCACCCTGACTCAGTCCAGTATCAATACCGCCGTCCTCACTCCGTCGAACTTCACCGTCATCGCGCCGCGCATCGACTACGCCCTCTCGGGCAACGACACTTTGACGGTGCGTGTCGAAGAGCGCTTCAATTCGCAGGACAATGCCGGCCTGGGCGGCACCAATCTGCCGGCGCCCTATTCGGATCTGGCATACAACAGCAAAGGAGACGGCCAGAACGTGATGGTGACTGAGACCTCCGTTCTGAACCCCAGGGTGGTAAACGAAACGCGCTTCCAGTTCACCCGGAACTGGACGGCTTTGGACGGCAACCAAATTCCGCAGGTCAACGTCGCGGGTGCGTTCGTCACCGGCGGCAACGGGAGGGGAGACTACCACGATCTTTCCACCCACTACGAGTTGCAGAATTTTACGTCGATTTTGAGAGGCGCCCATACCATCAAAGTTGGCGTGCGGATACGCCGCAACAGCGACCGCAGCAATCAGCCGACTGGTTTCAACGGGACGTTCACTTTTCTGGGCGGCGTGGAACCGGCGCTGGACGCCAGCAATAACGTCGAATACGATTCCGACGGCAACCCCCTCACCGTGACGCTGACCTCGCTGCAGCAATACGAGCGCCAATTGATGTTGGCCAATGCGGGTTATAGCGAAACCCAGATTCAGAACCTGGGCGGCGGTCCGTCGCGGTTCGCCATTCAGGCGGGGCAATCCTATATCAGCCGCGATGTTTGGGACGAGGCTCCCTACGCGCAGGACGATTGGCGAGTCCGTCCGAATCTAACCGTGAGCCTGGGGCTGCGCTACGAAAACCAGACGCTGATCGGCGATCATCACGACTGGGCGCCGCGCCTCGGGTTTGCCTGGGCGCCCGGTACCGCCAAGAATGGCCGGCAGAAGACCGTCGTCCGCGGCGGCTTCGGCATTTTCTACGACCGCGTCAGCACCAGCCTGTTCGAAAACGCGGCGCTGAATAACGGCACCGCTCAGGTGGACTACACGGTTTACAATCCGGCCTTTTACCCCAATATCCCGCCGCTCTCCTCGCTGAACTCGGGCCAAAACCTCACCTGGCGCGTGGATCCCAATCTGCAGGCCGATTACAGTTTGCAGAGCGCCATCGGGGTCGAACGCCAGTTGCCCCGCAACACCACCGTGGCGGCGACCTTTACCAATAACCGCGCGGTTCACCT
>Ga0182030_10003908_pt1 | contig 31781 bp, 23 predicted proteins | sample 812S3MmetaG_FD_121299 | JGI IMG/M metagenome (GOLD analysis project Ga0182030, IMG submission 121299) | Permafrost microbial communities from Stordalen Mire, Sweden - 812S3M metaG (Illumina Assembly) | ecosystem: Environmental > Terrestrial > Soil > Wetlands > Permafrost | place: Sweden... | reverse complement strand
TGCTTCTGGCCGCCGGTCGCAACCTCCAAGGCATGCCGGATCAGTGGAAGAATTGAGCTCGCGCTCTCCACCGCTCCGCGCAGGCTGCCGGGCAAGTTGACGATAAGTGTTGCACCCTTTAGCCCCGCAACGCCGCGTGAAAGCCATGCGTACGGATTCTGCGCCGCGCCCAGCGAACGCATGGCCTCGGCCAGTCCCGGCGCCTCGCGATCCATCACCCGGCGCGTCGCTTCTGGCGTTCGGTCGCGCGGCCCAAGACCGGTTCCGCCCACGGTAAGCACAAGCGCTGCGCCGTCTGCGCTCAGCTTCTCAAGCAGCGCGGCGATAGCGTCTTCATCGTCCGCAAGCAGCGCCGCGCGAATCTCCGCATGGCTCCACGCGCCGCGCAGCAGGCCCACCACCGCCGGCCCCGCCGTGTCCTCAAGCAGGCCCTGCGAGCAGCGATCGGAGATCGTGATAACAGCGAGCAGCATCAGGATGATTGTAGCGTTTGCAAACCTGAGATTACTTCCCCGGCAGAATCCCGATGGTGTGCAGCCAAATCTCCGCGCTGTCGGGCCACGTAGTCACCGGAAGCTTTGTCCGGCGCAACCCGTATCCGTGCCCGCCCTGCGCATAGATGTGCAGCTCCGCGGGCACCTTGGCATTCTTGAGTTGCATGAAGTACACCATAGCATTCTCCACATGCACAGGATCGTCTTCTGCCTGCACAATGAAGGTCGGCGGCGTGTCGGCGGTTGGATTGATGTCGGGATTGGCCGCAAAATTCTTGTCCGCAAGCGCCAGATAGCCGGGATAAATCACAAGCGCAAAGTCCGGCCGGCAGCTCAGCTTGTCCGCTGCGTCCACCGCGTCGTAGAGCTGCTGATCGAAGTGCGTGCTTAGCGCTGCTACCAGGTGCGCGCCGGCGGAGAAGCCGAGAACGCCGACTCGCTTTTCATCGATGCCCCATTCCGCCGCATGTTCCCGTACCAGCCCTATCGCCCGCTGCGCATCCTGCAATGCCGCCGCCGACTTGGGGTATGGTCCCGTGTTCGGCACGCGATACTTCAGCAGCACGCAAGTCACTCCTGCCGAGTTGAGCCAGTCGCAGACCTCAGTGCCTTCAAGATCGATGGCCAGAATGCTGTAACCGCCGCCGGGAAACACCACCACGGCAGGCGCCATGCGGCTCGCGTTCTTCGCCTTGTAAAGCGTCAGCGTCGGCACTGAAACGTTGCCCAGCCGCACCAGCGGCTTGCCCGCGATGAGATTGTCTTTTGCTGTCGTGGTATCGGCCTCGGGCGGCGGATTCGCAGGCGCGCCAGGCGCGGTGCCCGGCCAAACATTGATCGTCAGATGGTCCGCAGAAGGCGGCCAGCCGGAATGTTGTGCGAAAGAATTTGCAGTCAACGTCAAAGCACCACCAAGAACGGCCATTCCAATCTTGTTCATGTCTGCGGTTCCTTCAAAAAGCTTCGCAGCGATCATCGCAGTTGTCCCGCGGCGCGTGCAAATCGAGCCTGTGAGCCGCGCGTCTGCATTCCCGGCAACCACGCTGGCGCCGGCTTCAACTCGTCGATCCCAAAATGCAGACCACGTCCATCCAGCAAGCGGTGGCCGCGGTACGCAAGTCGGACGTTGCAATTGTGTTCGTCGTCGCCACAGAGCACTGGCGATCCCTCGTTTGTCTTCCACCAAGTCTCATCCCTAGCAACGCCTTACCGGCGTTAACAAAAATTGAGAATTCTTGAGCGGCGAGTGCAGGACATTTCGGCTCGATTGTGAGAGAACTACCATCAGCCAAATAGAACTTGAAATCTGGCTGGCGGGAAAGTGGCCTGGTGGCGAAGATCGCCGCACGGTCGGCCGTCTCCGCCTGCGCTCCCTGAGGCGAATTGAAAAAAAGACGACGCGTCGAGGTCCACATCGAGCATCGGGAGATCACTGTCTTTGTGGGGCCTGGCAGCATGGCTGGGCAGCCAAAGCAATCCGTTGAACTGTGCCCGCGGGAGCCGCTCAAGTCACGCGCCTGTCCCGTCTGCGGATCGTCCCAGCTGTTGCCGTTGATTGAGGCCGTCGCCTCGCCCGGCATCGATCTGCGGCTGTTGCAGCAGGGCATGGAGAATGGCAGCGTTCACCTGCATCAGTCCTCCGATGGTTCATGGTGGCTTTGTACCGAGTCCCTGCGGCATAGTTGACGGAGCGCGTGCCCAAGCGACATGTGGCCCGGCCAGGCTAGCTTGCCGCGTCGTCATTGCCGGCAAGCCGCGGCAACTGGACGCCCGGCTCGGCGCGCAGGGTGAAGTAGAAGGTCGCTCCCTTGTCCACTGCGCCCTCTGCCCAGGCCTTGCCACCATGCCGGCCCACGATGCGCCTTACCGTCGCCAGACCGATGCCGGTGCCGGGAAACTCCGACGCGCCGTGCAGTCTCTGGAACGGCTTGAACAGCCGGTCGGCAAGCCGCGCATCGAAGCCGGCGCCGTTGTCCCGCACATACATCACCATCTCGTTGTTGCGCTGCATGCAGCCAAACTCAATGGCCGCCTTGTCGCGCCTCCCGGTAAACTTCCACGCATTGCGCAGCAGGTTCTGCAGCACAATCTGCATCAGCCCGGCGTCGGCCTCCACAGCGCAATCGGAGGCGATCGTCGTTTCGACAACGCGCTCCGGGCTGGCCTTCGCAAGAGCCTCCAGGATGGACGCCGCCATCGGTCCAAGCTTCAGCTCGCTCAAATGCAGCTCAGCCGTCGAAGAGCGCGACAGATCCAGCAGATCGTCGATCATGTCCGACATCGTTCCCACCGTGGCCGTAAGCTGCGCCAGCATGGCCACTTTTTGCGGAGGCGAATGGCCCTGGTCCATGACGCCGAACAGGTAGCAGACATTGCTCATGGCTTGCAGCGGGCTGCGCAGGTCATGAGCCACCGTGTACGAGAAGGCTTCCATCTCAAGGTTGGCCGCCTGCAGTTGCGCGGTACGTTCCTCTACGCGCAGTTCAAGCTCGGCCTTGGCCTGCTCCAGCGCGCCGTCCCGCGCCTGAATCGCGCCCAGCATCTCATTGAACGCCTCCGTCAGCAGCAGCAGTTCGTCATACTCCTGGCCCGGCGAAAAGCGCAGCGCATAGTCCTTTGATCGCGACACTTCGCGTGCCGTTTGCGCGAGAGAAACAATCGGCTCCGCCAGCAGCTTCTTGAAGACGATCCCGGCCAGCAGCGCCACAGCCAGGCACACCAGCAGAATCACCGCGGCAATGTTGGCGTACTGGATAGCCTCTTTACGCAAGCCATGCAGCCGCGCCTGAATATAAACCGTCCCAATCACCTTGCCTTCAGATTCAATGCGCGCGCCTGTCACCACATCGCGCCCGGACACCCAGCTCTGCTGGTTCGTCTTGTCTGTGAAAATTTTGCCCGGTGGCGGCGATGCCCCTTTCTGCACGTACTGCGCGAACGGTGTATCGGAGGTCGTATAGATGGCGGCAGAAACAACATCGCTGGACCCGCTCAGTCCGGAAAGCGTCGCTTTGGCTGACGTGTCATCGTCAAACAGAACCGCCGATACGCTGTTGGTGGCCACCACCCTTGCCAGGCCTGAAAGGCTTTCCACCGAAGCCTCACGGTAGACATACAAGTCATACGCAAGGAACGAGAAATAGGCCAGGAACAAGCCCACTCCGCTCACCAGCAGATTCATCCAGGTAAGCCTGGCGGCAATGGATGTGCGGCGAAAAGGCGATTGCATCATTTCGCCTCCCCTGCCGGCTTGGCATCCACCCGCGTTGCCACCTTGAGCAGTTCGGAACTCAGCTCAAGTCGAGGCCGCTCCGCTGCCGTCAGATTTACCGCAAAGCGAACCCGTTTGTCCTGCAGAATGAACTGGATCATGCCTCCTCGATCCAGAAACCCCGGCAGCCCGCTGACGGTGAGCACCGGCTTGCCTTCCAGCGCGGCTAGGTTCCTCTCCAACCGCTCCTCTTCCGTCTGGCCGATGTAGATAATCTGGCACGTGCCGGCGTCAGCAGCAGACGTCAACCTGCGTGTCACAATCTTGCGCCCCTGAATCGATTCGTTGGCGATCAGGTTGTCGAGTGGGGCGCCAATGCCGTCGTCGCCAAGAATGCAGATCGAAAACGTGGGCTGGTTTTGCGCGTCGACGGCCGGGAACCTGACGAACTTCCCGAAGTTGTAAAGGTAGGCCGCTTCAATGTCCGCCGCCGCCAGCCTGCCACTGCCGCCGCTCTGGCCCCAGCCAACCATTGACAGGCCCGCCAGCAACAGCGCACAGATTGAGAGGCAGCAGCGAGCGGGAAGGCCAGATGCGCTTCGGGAATAACGAGGGCTCTGCATCCATGCATCCGGCATCACGGGCACGACGGACGGCCTGGAGCGTCAGAAACTATGCAAACCATATCGAGAGGAGTTACAGCGCCGGATATTCGAATCGCTTGCTGGATCAAAACACAAAGCCCCACCGGCATCCGCCCGCAAGGGCGAATCGCACCAAGCACATTCGGAACCGATACCGCTGGAACCGCGGCGAGTGCACGAAGCATGAATGGCTCCAGATTGGGTGGATCAGGGCAGAATTTTTATGGAACTCACGTCATTCAGATGGCTGCGGAAAGAGAAGGGTTGCCCGCGGCGGATCGAAAATTGTGAAATTACCTCGCAGCGCTGGATCCCTGTCAAGGCCGGCAGGAGCGGAAGGCTAAGCAGTAGCGCGGGCGGCGAAAACCCCTCCGCCGCCCGCACCGGTTCAAGCCGCGGCTTGCAGGTTCACACGCTGGGAGATATCGGTGAGGATCTCATCCGCGTTCACCTCTTCGGCTTCAATTGATTCCAGGATCCCGGCATCCTGGTCCAGCCCCAGAAGCTCCGCCCAGCGGCGCAGCGTTCCATAGACCGCAATCTCGTGATGCTCCACCTGCTGGGCCGCGCCGATCAGAGCCACATCCCGTACTTCCGTGTCGATCACGTCCGTGATGGTGTCAGAGGCTTCCGTGATGAGACCGTTGATGACTTTGCACGTTTCGGTTTCGACCTCTCCGCCGGTGAGCCGCTGCAGCAGGCTCTCCACCTTCATCACGTGTCCCTTGGTCTCCTCAAGATGCGTCTGGAATGCAGCCATGAGTTCAGGGTCGGTGGACTTTTCAATCAGATAAGGCAAAGAGCGCGTAATCTTCTGCTCCATATCCAAGGCCTTTTTAAGGTTGCTGGTGTAGAGCTTTTCAAGGCTTTCGATATTCGCGGAGAACAATTTCATGATGTGTCACCTCGGGTTGGAATACGGCTGAATGCTTGCACACCCGCTCCAACTGAGATGAACGACCTTTCCGAAAGGATGTCGCGCAGACGCAGAGCCTTGCCGCACCAGCCGGCTGGCTGGCTCCATGCGGTCTGCCGCTTCGATTTTTCGATTGCTTTATAAAGGAGCAGCGCCCGTGCGCGGCTTTTTCACATCCAGAGATTCTGAAACGCGCCGCAACAGATCCGTGGGATACACCGGTTTGCTGAGCAGGGTGAAGTCGTGGCCCGCGCGCTTGGCAGAGGTCAGCAGGTCGGTCGTCGCAGCCTGCCCGGAGAACAGCAATACGCGGCAATCGGGAAAGATGCGCCGCATCGTAATTGCCAGTTCAATCCCGCTCATCCCCGGCAACATGACATCGGTGATCAGCAGTTCCGGCGGCATCAGCAGGGCCGTTTCCAGCGCCTCTTCCCCGTCGTACACCGGCATCGCGGCATAGCCGCTCATGGTAAGAATCTGCGCCAGCGTGTCCGCAATTGCTGATTCGTCATCGACCACCAGCACCACTGGCCGATGCTTTGAAGAAGCCATGGACGGCAGCGAAGACGGAATATCCTCAATGGGAATTACGGGGAAACGAGACTTTCCGGTCATGAAGGTGAACCTCTACGTGCAGCCTAGCAAGCCCTGCTGAATACGGGCGAACTCTTTCTCATACGCCTTATTTATTTGAAATCATGAAGTTTTACGCTGAAATCGGAAGTGCAAACGATCCCCGAGCACAGCAAATCGGAAGCCTTACGGAATCTATTCATATTTCTTCTTGACGACTTGCCATCTTGCGCAAAGATTAGTATGCTCTCAGTCGAAGGATAGCTTTACGCGAGATTAAGCATACGTTAAGCGCATGCTTCCTTCCACCTGACAACAAATCCAAAGGAAGAGGATCAGCAGAGATGGCCACCAATTCGAACTCAGACCCGGAGCAGGCACTCCCGACCAAGTTTGAATCCGTTCTGCAATTGGACGTGCCCAAAGGTCGCGATGGAAAACATAAAAAAATCGTGACTCAGCTTTTGACTGAAATCGAACAGTTGGCGCCGGGATCGGCGCTCAAAGTGCCGATCTCCGCCCTGCCAGACACTAAGGAAAACATCCGGGCCGCACTGAATCGAGCTACGCGTCAGCGTGGAATTGAAGTAGCCACCTCCAGCGACGAAGACCACCTCTATATATGGAAGACCCAAACCCAATCGTAAAGTGCAGGATTTGAGTTGGCCCTTCGCACCTGCCTGATTGCGATACAAGGCTCAGACGCAAGCGCCTCTGCCGCGCCTCGGCTTGCAATTCGCGCCCTTCGCACCGTGGCGCTCGCACTCGAACACCTCCCTCCAAAAAGATCGCAAAACTCCTTCCAGCGCGAATGGCCAATTGGGCCGCGGCCTGCATCTAAATACCCATAAGCTCGCGAATACTTGTGTTTCGCCGGCCAAACGACTGCCACGGAAGGCTGCAGCCATGCCCGCAAAACTCCATCTCCCAGCGATTCTTGCCCTCGGCGCTTTCATGCTGCCGGGCGCGGCCTCGGCCGCATCGTGCAAGACTCAATCGCAAATGACCGCAGCCCAGCGCGACGCACTATCAAGCACCGCGCGCAGCATGATGGCTGAGGTCCAGCACGATGACACGCAAGGCCTGCGCGCCAATACAATCCCCGCCGTAGCCTCGGACTTCAGTGGGATCGCTGCCTCGGTCGACACTCTCAAACCCGTGGTGCAGTTGGCCACCATCACGGTTGACAGCCTTTACCTGCTCGACGCCACCGGTGAGGCGCCTGGCACCGCGCAAACCCAGTTCTTCTGCGGAACGCCGCTCGTTGTGTTGACCTTCAATGGCTTGCCGCCCGGCAGTTACGCGCTCGCAATCCTCCACGCCACCGGCATTCCAAAACCGCAGCAGATCGCGCTGATTCTTGCTGAGTCCGTTGACCATCGTTGGATGCTGGGCGGCTTCTACGCCAAGCCGATGATGGAAGCAGGCCACGATGGGCTCTGGTACTGGGTCTCGGCGCGAAAGTACGCCGAGAAGAACATGGCATGGGACGCATGGTTCTACTATCACCTCGCCGCCGATTTCCTCGATCCCGTCGACTTCCTTTCCAGCCCCAATCTCGACAAGCTGCAGCATGAAGAAGAAAAAGTGCATCCGGCGAATCTTCCCGGACAGCAGCCGCTCCAGCTCAATGCGCACGGCGCCACATTTCAAGTCACATCGGTCGATACGACCGTCACTTTCGGACCGCTCGATCTGGAAGTACACTACACTCCCGATCCAACCCAGGCCGCGCAACTGCGCGACCCGTCCGGTGCGCGCAGGCAAGTCACACAATTGATGACGGCCTTGCTTGAACTGCACCCGGATTTGCCGGCAGCATTTCATGGCATCTGGGTGCAGGCAGACAATGGGTCCGGTTCGCTGTTTTCACTGGAACTTCCGATGGATCAGATCGTCCCAGGAACGCCGGCAAGGTCATCCGGCGCAGCGCCTCTTACTCCGTAGGGACGCAGTGCAAAGCGCTCTACGAATTGGCGAGAACATAACCCGCCCGTTGCCGTTGCAAAATAACGAAATAGCCACAAACTGAATTTGGTCTCGATCACACTATGCCCTCAAAACAGTATTGGAAATTCCGCAAACTTCGGACCACAGCAGCGGCTTCCATCGCGCTGCTCGTCTGCTGCGTAACTCCGTTGCCTGGCTCGGCTCAAGTTGCAACCGCTCAAACGCAGTCCGCGGCGCCAGCGCCCATGCGCGACCCCACTCGCGCGGAGATTCAGCCGCGCCTGGATGTCGATCACGACCCAGTCCCCTCGCCCGATGCCGAGGACAACGCTCCCGTGAATGCAAATGTCACCGCACCGATGGCGCCGGGCAAGCCTGGAGAAATTCAAAAGCGTCAGGACGGCATTTACACAATGCATCAGGACGTGGATGAGGTGCTGTTGAATTGTGCTGTTGTCGACGAGAAAGGCCGCTCCGTGGAAGATCTCAGCCGCGGAGAATTTCGAATCTTTGAAGACGGAGTGCCGCAGTCGGCCACCTCGTTCGTTCATCAGGATCAGCCCGTTTCCTTGGGCATCCTGGTAGACAACTCCGGCTCCATGCGTGACAAGCGCGCCGCAGTGAACGCGGCCGCTCTGAACCTGTTGCGAGCTTCCAATCCGCGTGATTCGGCCTTCATCGTGAACTTCTCTGAGCGCGCCTATCTTGATCAGGGCTTCACCTCTAACCTCGAGGCGCTTGATCGGGGGCTTTCGCATTTCGACTCCAAAGGCCCCACCGCGCTCTACGATGCAGTGGCTGCTTCAGCCGACGAGTTATCCAATCACGGCAAGCTTCCCAAGCAGGTCCTGCTTGTCATTACAGATGGGGCGGACAATGCATCGCATCTCGACCTGGTGGAGGCAATTCGCCGCGTGCAGAACCTGGGTGGGCCTGTGGTCTATACAATCGGGCTTCTGTACGACGACGACAAGGACGAAGCAAACAAGGCACGAGTCGCGCTGGAAAAACTTTCTCGCGAGACAGGCGGCATTGCGTACTTTCCGAATTCGTTGGACGATGTGAACGAAATTGCCGCGGAAGTGGCGCGTGATATACGCGATCAGTACACCATCGGGTATCACTCCACCAAGCCGGTTGATCTAGGCGGTTACCGGACCGTACGCGTAGAGGCTTCAGCGCCCAGGCACGGCAGGATGACGGTGAGAACGCGCGCTGGCTACTATGCCAGGAAGCCGGCTCTGCCGGTGCGCACGCAAACAGCGCAGGATATTACCCGCTAAGCAGCTCGTCTCCTGGAAGCCACTTGCGCGCCCATTCACAGAGTGGGCGCGCTGCTTTTTGGGCTCCTCTCCCGGATTCCACTGCCGGATGCGCACTGCGATCCGGCACAGCGCTCGATTCTCGGCGTTCACCCTCTAGTGTGGTGTGAGTCTCAATTAAGCAAAGCAACAACTGGCTGTCATTCTGAGCGGACCGGAGCCCCGAACGTCTTTCAGTTCTGGGGTGGTGAGTCGAAGAATCTGCGGTTGTTCTCCAATCACCTTCAGACTCATCACCGTCATCAAGAGCTCTTGAAGTATTGATCTCAACGTGCCCCAACGGCGGCTCTCGCCTAGCCCGCATCTCTCACGGGAACGACAACCTGTAGCGCCGATCTCCAGATCTACTGTCCTGAGGGCCTCCTGGCCCTCGGAGACTTCGCCAGACCATGAATTCTGAATTGTCGCAACCACCGTGAGAACTGCGCGCGAGTCGAAAACCTAAACGCAAAAAGAGAGGAGCCGATAATGGCTCCTCTCAGAGATGCTGAACAGTCCATCTTTCAAATCAATGCAGGCGGAAGTCTACATCCACCACAATCTGCACCGCAACCGGATGTCCCTGGTACATGGCCGGGTGGAACTTGTATTGCCTGACTGCTTCGATTGCTTTTTCCTCAAGCCCCATCCCGAGGTGGCTGGCAAGGCGCACGTCCTGAGGATTGCCCTGTGCATCAACAATGAGCTTGATCGAAACGCTGCCCTGGAAGTTTGATCGGCGAGCATCTTCAGTGAACTCCGGCTGCACGGCGCGAAGCAGTTGCGGCGCGCTTACGCCACCGCCCACGCTCATCACACCACCGCCGTATCCGCCGCCGCTGCCCGCTCCCGCACCAATGCCATGTCCCGCGCCCAGGCCGCCACCAAGTCCCTGTCCAAATCCGGACCCGCTGCCTTTGCCCTGCGACGCAAGCGCAATCTGCGGCGAATCGCTCACGCCGAAGTTCGGAAGTGCTGGATTGTCCGGCATCTTCACCACTTCGCTGGGAGCCATGGCAAGCTTCGGCTGGCTGATCCGGATGATCTGCGGAGCTAGCACGGGAGTCTGCGCAATGACGGTCGGCGCATGCCCGCGCACCGGCGGTGTCACTTCATGCGCGCCGCCGCCACCTCCGCCGCCAGCAGCCTTCGCCACCGGCATCGTCATCGGCGGCGCCGTGAGCTTGAAGTCCATCGGCGTCACCAGAACCGTGGGCTGTTCGATCAATGCTGTGTGCGCCTTGTACGCAAGCGTGAGCAACAGCGAAATTGCGACTACGTGGATAACTGCCGAAACCGCGCTTGAAGTCTTGTCGCCCTTGAAGGAGAGCGGATCCACCGTAAAGATGGGCCGCTCTGCCGCCTGAATTGGAGCCAGTTGGCGCGATGAATATGAGTCCGTTAAATGCGGCGCCCTTGTCGGCCAGGTGGAGGCGCTCGCTTCCTGCATCATGCGGCTTGATCCCGGACCTGCGGATTTACCACCTGTAATCGGATTGGGATTCGTCGACATTAGATTGCCCATAGTGTTTTGCCGAAGGAATTAGCCTCGGCATCTCCTCTCTCAGTTAACAAACGATTGACTAGCAACTAACAAATTCAATTTCTCCGGCGCCAGCTTGAGAGGAGCCCGAGTCTAAATTACTGCACTACCAGATTCCCTTGTCGCTCCCGGTGATCTTTTGTCCCACCAATGCCACCGTAGCCAACCACGGCAGCAGACTGAGACGCGCACCGTTCTGTATCTCTCTCTTGCGTAATAGCCCCGCAAGCTGCGAACCATAAAGCTTCGCCGATTGAGGCATGATGGGCACCCGCAAAAACTCTTTGGCATAGTAGATCTGTTCTCCGCCAAAGCGTGCCTCGCGAACTACAAACTCCGGCAGGTCTAGCCCGGAACCGCGGTACTTCCGTACGTAGTCGGAAACAATCACCAGGTAAGTCGCAACCCCTTCCCAGATTCCGGCCAGAGTGGCAGCATTGCGAAGATCCTGATAGTCAATGCCGCCGGAATCAGCCAGCGCCGCTGAGTCAACAACGTCGCAGAGGCGGAAGTAAAAGTGACGATACATGCGCTGCAGCGTGGAGATCATGATGCGGTCAGACGCTGAGGTAACTCGAAACTCCTGGTTGCCCACCAGCACACGCCGCGTGCGCTGTGAGAGCCGCGAGGCAATTGCCACCTGCTCTCCCGTTTGTCCCAGACGGCCCATGTGAATCTCGACCGCTTCAGAAAGTTCCGGAATCATGAAGTTCATCTTCTGCGCCAGTCGATCGCCCCAACTGCGCGTCGCAACCTTCGCATCGAAGTGGCGCTTCATCAACCTCGAGATGTCTGCCGGAGCCGCGTTGCTGTAAAGGTCCAGGTCGCTGCCCAGGTCAGGCCAGTGATCCAGAGACTTGATCACAGCCACGTCATATCTTTCCTGCTCAAATGCGCTGCAAATTTCCTGCAAAAATTTGAGCGCCGTCGAAATTCGCGCGCGTTCAACATCGAGAGCGGCCTCTGCCCATGCGGCGCGCGTCTCATCGTTCGCCTCGCGCATCAACTCGAGAACAATCTCCATCCCACGCACAATCACATGGTTTGAATTGGCAAGTTCCAGCAGTTCGTCAAATTCGGAACGGCTCATTCCTTGGACCTGTGCCTTTAGCGGCTCCATGATCGTTGCGCGTGCTTTTTGGCTGTCGCGCGGAGCGAGCAGAAGCTGAGACAAGAATGTCATGTACTTTTGCGAAGGCGGTTTCTGAGTAGCTTTGGTCATCTCTCGGTATCCTTATGGAAGCTATTAAAGCTGCGGCACGGAAGGCGCTGCTGCGGGAGGAACTGTGGACGGAGAAGGTGTGGCAGGTTGCTGACCTGGATCGGCGGCCGAGGACTTTCCGCGAGGGGTCAATTCAATCGGGCCAGTCTCCCGGCGGCGCTGCTGGCTATATCGGTCGAGTTCGCCGTCAACCTGGTGATCGCTGTCTAACGCAACCGTGAAGAGTCGCTTGCCTTCAGCGGAAGTTTGGGTTGCCAGGCCCACACGAGCGTTAGCGTCGTCCGCCTTGCGCGCTTTGTCGTAGTAGAACTCAGCGGTTTCAAGGTCGCCATCCATTTCAGCAACGTATCCGCGATTGTTGAGTGAAAAGGCGCTCGACGGGTCAAGGGAATAAGCATGCAGAAAGTCCTCTCTTGCTTGGGTCCAGTCATTTGCGTTCATCGCAGAAACTCCGCGCATGGTGAAGATCACCGCATGAGCTTCCGTGCTGTCCATCCTTTTCATGCGATCTTTCAGCCGCTTCTCGCTCGCCGAAGCCATCGCGCTTACTGACTTCCCGCGCCATGCCCGATCGAGTGTGACCACCGCGGGCTCGGATGAATTCGAGGATGCAGCTTCCGCATAAAACTTCAATGCGCTGTCGTAGTCGCCGATTGACTCGTGGGCCACACCAAGATTGTTCAAGGTGAATGGATTCTGCGGGTCCAATGGAAGCGCCTGTCGCAGCAGCGTGATTGCCGCACGCGTTTCCCCCTGTGACAGCAAATCCATTGCATTCACGTTCAAGCGATTGACGCGCATGGGAACATCCTGCAGGCTCTCGAATGCAACCTGCATCGACTTCCCTTTGAGCCCCTTCGCATTGCTGTCGTCAATATTCGCGCTGCATTCCTGCTCGGCCGCAAGCGCATAAAACTTGTGCGCCCGATCCAGTTCGCCCTGCAACTCGGAAATGTACCCCAGGTTATTCAACGTAAACGGATCAGCCGGATCATATAGGTAGGCTTTGTAAAACAATTCTGCGGCCTTGTCGTAGCGCTGCTTCTTTACTGCCTCAACTCCTTCGCGGTTGAGCTTCTGTACAGGAGTGAGCTCGCTGTGACGAGGGATCTTGATCGTCAGCACATCCCCTGCCCACCCCGGCGCGGCTGAGATGGCGAGAATCGCAATGGCTGCAACTTTCATGAATGGCGTCATTGCGGCTTTTCACCTTTCAAAATGGGTTGTGGAGAAGGAATGGATCGCACTCACACGTTCAGTTAGATGCGTTCAGCCCCGCCGTGTTGCCAGCATGAAAAGTACTTTGTCACATCTTGTCCGCCTCGGCAGGCCACCAAGAGTGAATTGGCGCATCAAACTAATTGTCTAACCCAAACCGTAGTTCTGGACGTGTTCCTATGAAGAGTCTTTTCGCGATAGCCATTCTCGGCGGAGCAACCATTGCTCAATCATCGTTTGCGAGTGCGCAGGCACCCATGCCCATTTCGATGCCGCACTCTGAGTTGAAGTCGGCGGACGGCGTGGCCAGCATTCCAGCGCTTCCGCCACTCCCTAAAGGGAAGAGCACGATCATGGGTGGCGAGATTCAGCACATTGACCCCGTACGCGACGTGCTGACGCTCAAAGTCTATGGACAGCGTCCGATGAAGATTCTCTTCGATGAGCGCACCCAGGTGTTTCGCGACGGCAAGAAACTCCCTCTGCTCGAATTAGGTCCCACGGATCACGCCTCTGTCCAGACATTGCTTGACGGCGCCAATGTTTACGCACTCAGCGTCCATATTTTGTCAAAGACGCCTCAAGGCGAATACCAGGGTGTCGTCCAAAACTACAATCCGGAAACCAATCAATTGACGATCAGCTCCGTTCTCTTTCGCGATCCGCTCAAGCTGGTTGTGCCGCCGGGCACGCCGATCACCCGCATCGGGCAGGCATCGTTCACGACCCAGCAGGCGGCCAACTCCGACCTCGCCAGGGGCTCATTGGTCTCGGTTCAATTCGGCTCTGACAATGCGGGCCGCGGTGTTGCCAGCCACATCTCAGTCCTGGCCACGCCGGGATCTGCGTTCGTCTTCATCGGCACAATTGCTTCTCTCGACATGCACTCCGGAAGAATGTCGATCGTTGATTCGCAGGACGACAAAACTTACCAGGTTTCCTTTGACGCCGGCGGTTTGCCCAAGACTCAGACGCTTCATCAAGGAGATAACGTGATGGTTACCGCAGACTTCAGCGGCGATCATTACGTGGCAAGCGCAATCACGATCAACCAGTAAGGTTTTGCGTCATGCCCTCGGTTTGAATGTGGTCATTGCAAATTAAAAGCTCGTGGTGCAGGGCTGAATCCTGGTCCCTCAGGCTCATGCTGACTGCCACCCGGGAAGTCTATAATCAGAATCGAAGAGATGATCTAACTGGCCTCGCCACGTTGAGCCGGCAGCGGCCACAGGCACGTTTTCATTGCTGATTCTTCTCTTCGAGGTGCAATGACTTCAAAGCACAGGCGGGACTTTCTCAAGCTCTGCGCTCGCACTCTGCCTGCCCTTGCGCTTGTAAACGGCCTTGACCCGAGGGCATTCGCGAGTAGCGAGCCGCCATATCGGACTCCCGCCTCCATTGATCGCTTCATCGATCCGCTCCCCGTCCCACAACGCGCGATTTCCGATCGCACGCGCAATGGTATTGTGCTCTATCACGTGCGTATTCTTGAATTTCAAAAGCAGTTGCACTCGCAACTGCCGCCCACGCGCCTGTGGGGCTTTGAGGGGCAATATCCAGGTCCCACATTTGATACGCTGCGTGGCGCCCCCATCGAAGTTCAGTGGGACAATCAACTGCCGCTTCAGCATCTCTTCCAAATCGATCCGAGCATTCACGGCGCCATGCCGCCGGCCCCGGCCGTCCGCACCGTACCGCATCTTCACGGCGCGCGCACAGATTCTGAGAGCGACGGACTTCCTGAGAAGTGGTTCGTGCCGGGGCACTCGGTACATTACTCGTATCCAAACGGTCAAGCGGCCGCCACGCTTTGGTACCACGATCACGCGGTGGGAATTACGCGCCTGAATGTCTATGCCGGCCTCTCCGGGTTCTACTTATTGCGCGATCCGGAAGAGCTTGCAATGAATCTTCCCTCCGGCAAGTATGAGATCCCAATGCTCGTGCAGGACCGAACGCTCGATGACGCCGGACAATTGCTCTATGCGCCCACCCACGAGGATGGCAAGAGGCTGCCGCCTGGAGTCTGGGGGCCGGAATTCTTTGGCGATCTACCCGTAGTTAATGGCGCAATTTATCCATATCTCGATGTTGAGCCGCGCCTCTATAGGCTCCGTATTCTCAATGGCGCAAACTCGCGCTTCTTCAACTTATTCTTCAACCTTGCGAAGCAGCCCACGGATATTCCGGAGCTCATAACCTTTCGCCAGATAGGCTCAGATGGCGGATTCCTGCCAAAGCCGGCAACATTGAATCGGATATTGCTGGGCCCCGCCGAGCGCGCCGACCTTATCGTCGACTTCACCGGCCTGGAAGGTCGAACAGTAACTCTTTCAAACAATGGCCCGGCTCCATTTCCCGGCTGGGAAATGATGACCATTCATCACGCCGCCCTTCTTGAGCTGATTCAGTTCCGCGTGTCCCTTCCAAAAGCAGGCGAGGCAAAACCTACAAGCGTGTCCGTGCCTGCTTCATTCTCCGGATTGAATGAAGCTTCGGCCGTAATCACACGGGATTTCGTATTGACGGAAAAGCTGGACAGTCAGGGAAGGTCGCTCGGCGTGCGCATCAACGGCAAGGGCTATGACGACGCCGTCACCGAGATCGTCAAACTGGGCACGGTTGAAAAGTGGAGATTCATCAACACCACGGATGACGCGCATCCGATGCACCTGCACCTGGTCCAGTTTCAGATTGTTCAGCGCCAGGGATTCGACACCGGCGCCTTCCTGAACGGCACGCTGAAGTTCCTCGGAGCGCCGCGTCCGCCTGCGGTCAATGAGGCGGGATGGAAAGACACAGCGATTGTCAACCCGCGTGATGTTCTCACCATCGTTGCGCGCTTCGAAGGATTCACCGGTCGATATGTCTTTCACTGTCACATGCTCGAGCACGAAGACAACGACTTGATGCGCCCGTTTGAAGTCATAGCTTAATGACCTGCCAAGTTCACCTGGGCAGCAACGATGTCCGCGCCTGCCCAGGCTCTCTTCTGAAGATGAGCGCCCTTCTCACCGGTCCGCGCGGCGCACAACCTGCGCAAAGCTGGATGGCGTGCACGATGCCCCGTTATCGGTAAACGGCGCAGGCGGCGTGGGCGGCGTGGCCCACGGCACGTTGTTGAAGTCGAAGAACTCAAGCAGATTGGGCTGCGCCGCATCGCGATTGGTAAGTTGCGCCCCCGGTATAAACCGGTTCTCGACAAACTTGATGACAGCCGTGTGATCCATGGGCGTGTGCGATACGTAATGCCTCAGCGTAAACGGCGAGATTACCATGTTCGGCAGACGGAACCCGAGCTGCGCTGCGAATCCATTATCGGCCGCAGCATCGCCCGGTGTAGATCCAGGATCGCCGCTTTCAAGATCGCAATGCGTAGTCGGCGTGCCCGGAGTCGTCGGGATGCACGGAAAGTACATCGTCGGCTGCTGCGCAGTGGTGTCCGGATTCACCGCAATCGCGGAGATGTCCGGTGGGGTCGCGCCAAGGGTCGTCGTATTGGTGTTCGAGTTGGACGAGCCGGGCACCGGCGGAACGTGGTCAAACGGGCCGCCGCCTTCGTCATAGCTGAAGAAGAAGACCGAATCTGCCCAGGAGGAGCTGACCATCAGCGCGTTTACAACCGTAGCCACCTGCGCCTGGCCCTCCAGGATCGATTGACCCGATCCCGGATGCTCATCATTGTTCCCATACCCCGCTTCAATAAAGGCGAAGCTGGGCAGAGTGCCATCCTTCAAATCGCTGTAGTAAGTCGTCAGGGGAGCTATGTGATCCGGGTCGATGCAGAACGAATTCGTTGCGTCGCCCACAGCCTGTGAAGATTGAAGCGGAGCCGGGCAGCTTGTCGTCGAGCCCGGTGTCGGGTTATCGCGCAGGTAGTTATACGAATAACTCAACGCAGAAAAATCGGTTGCTGGATATCTCGAATTTGAACCCGTCGGACAATCGTCCTCCTCAAGACAGAAGCCCTGAGTTACCGTGTAATAGATCTTCCACGACACCTTGGCCGCATCCAGTTCCTGGAAAATTGTCTCTATGTTGAGTTGCGACAGATGATCGTCGCCTCCTGGATCCTTGACCAGGCCCTGCGTTGTCCCGCCTGTGAACGTGGCGATGCGGTTATCGATGCTCTTGCTGGCCACTGGTGAAAACCAGCGATCCGACAATGCGAACTGCGACGCCATGTAGTAGTAGTAATTCAGCATGTCCTGGTCGTAATAGCCCATCGAACGCTGTCCTGTCGTGTCGCTGAAAGATCCCGAGCAGCCGCTTCCGGCCTTTGCGCAATTCACGGCGTATCCCTCGGCATTATGCACAAACCCGTCCATCAGGATCGGCCTGGCATCCGTGAAGTCGTACGTGTTCACGTCGCCAAAGCTAGCCAGCCACGCCGACGTTTCGTCGTCAATGCAACTGCTTGTGAATTTGAATAAGGGGAAGGTTGTGCCCGCGTCATCCTGGTTGTTGGGCGTGTTGAGTATGTCGTCGATTCCGTCGACGTTATAGGTCATCCCGTTATCGCCTACATTCCAGGCCTGGCTGCCGGTCTTCTGCGCCTGCCGGTAAGGATTCAGCATGCCAAAGTAATTATCAAAGGTGTGATTTTCCTGCAGCATGAAGATCACATGATCGATCGATTTGACGGATCCGCTCGCAGTCACCGTAACCGTAGTGCTCTGGGTGGCCGCGGTTGTGCCGCTCGCCCCCGAAGCCGTTGCTGTGTACGCTGTAGTGGTGGTTGGGCTCACTGCCTGTGGGCCGCCGGTCGCAGGCAGGCTATAGGAAATACCGCCCGGCGCGGTGATCGTGACCGTGGTCGCATTTGTTGCAGTGACTGTCAATGTCGACGAATTGCCGGAAACAATCGATGTCGGGTTTGCCGTAATCGTCACCGTGGGATTTGGATTCGGAGTCACCGTAACGGTCGCTGCCGCCGTGCCAGTTCCGCCCGGCCCGGTCGCGGTTGCCGTATAGATCGTCGTCGCACTTGGCGTCACCGGTTGCGCCCCGCCAGTCGCGCCAAGGGTGTATGAGGTGCCGTCTGAGCCGGCCACCGTTACTGTCACGGCGTTGGTCGCAGTCACGCTCAAGCTGCTTGAGCCGCCCGCTGTGATCGAGGATGGCGTGGCCGTAATCGTCACGGAAGGCGCTGGATTGGCGCTCACTGTTACTGTAGCGGTCTCTGTGACGGTTCCGCCCGCACCCGTTGCGGTTGCCGTGTACGTGGTTGTTGTCGTGGGACTCACCGCCTGAGTTCCCCCCGTCGAAGAAAGACCGTATGTAGTGTTGTCAGAACCTGTCACACTCACAGCTGTGGCATTGGTGGCAACCACCGTTAAAATCGAAGACGCGCCCTGCGTAATTGAGGTAGGGGTCGCATTGATCGTGACCGTAGAAGCGGTCGAGGCGCCTACCGTTACCACAACGGTTGCTGTAACCGTACCACCCGTGCCTGTCGCCGTCGCTGTGTAAGTCGTAGTTACAGCGGGGCTCACCGCCTGTGTCCCGCCGGCTGCATTCAATGTGTATGTAGTGTTGTCTGTCCCCGTTACAATTACTGTTGCCGCATTGGTGGCTGTCACGGTCAAAGTCGAGGTGCCACCGGCGCTAATCGATGCGGGGCCTGCCGCGATTGCTACGGTGGGCGCAGCGCTCACAGATACGGTCACTTTTACCGTCGCCGTGGTTGAGCCGCCGATGCCTGAGGCAGTTGCCGTATAAGTGGTGGTCGCCGCTGGAGTAATTGACTGTGTCCCGCCTGTCGCCGGCAAGGTATAGCTCGTTCCATCTGATCCGGAGATTGTCACCGTGGTCGCATTGGTCGCAGCCACAGTCAGTGTCGAAGATCCTCCAGCACTGATCGACGCTGCGCTTGAATTGATCGACACCGTAGGCGCCGCGGTTGATCCATTGAAGTTTGCTCCCCCGCCGCAGGCGGTCAGCAATGCAGCAAACAACAGGCTCCCGGAAGCAAATACAAGCAACTGAAGGCCCCGGAGATGTTTTGAAACCCGCGCCGTTTTCAAGGTGTTTCTCCTTCTCGTTCTAAGACACTCGTTCTGACAAAAAAGCACATTACTCCCATGCCCTGCAGCAGCGGCCTGCAAAGCGCGAGCGGTAAACCTTCTGGTACCGTAAGTCACCGGATCGTTGCGATAGAGATTTGTTGTTGCATCAGACTGTCCACTGGTCTGGACATTCACGAATGCTTTCCCATTGATTTGGATGCAAAGGATGGCTGAGAAAGATGTACCGGCTAAAGTCGTGCATCCAGCCTGCCGCGCCCGATCAACAAAGTCCGAACACACTTTCGTTGATGCGCACAACTACGAATCCCTGGCCTTGCGCGCTTGCACACCACAAACTGCCGCGCGGATTGCGAACAAATCAGTTCGACGACAATGTGCCGTCTGTGACGATCTCTGCCTGCTCCACCAGCAGCGCAGCCGGCACATTTGCTGCGGCCTGATCGGTTGTCCAAGGCAGGCGCGGCCAGCGGCGGCGGGGACCGAGACCAGCTCCGGCACGGCGAACCTTCGCCTTGCAGCGCTGCAGCTCGAACCAGCGAAGATAGCTCTTCACCACGCTGGCCATCGTCATCTCAACACCAGAGGCAAAGTTGTGTTCAGACATCTCCTGCTGGATCTGAGGAGATTGAAGGATCGTGACGATCTGTTCGGCCAGGTCAACAGCGTCGCCGCGCTTGTGAAAGCGAACCGCCATGCCTTCACCTTCTGCCATTCCGCGAAGGTCAGGAATGTCGGCGCAGACAATCGGGACGCCGTATTCGCACGCCTGGTGTGCGGGCCCGCTCGAACCGGTTGCCGAGTCATAGGGCATCACGATGATTGACATGGATTGAAACAGCTCTGGAATGGCCTCTTCCGCCACATATCCGCGAAATTCAATGGGCAGGTGCGCGGGTTGCGCATCGCGTATAGATTCCCAATAACCCGCCTTGGTGTGATGATTGGCGCCGGCTACAATCAAGCGCGCCGTGGGCACTTTTTTCAGCACCATGGGGAACGCCTCCATCAGCGTCTCCAGGCGTTTGTAAGTCCCCCAGTGTCCAATGGCCAGAAGCCGATGGTCCGGATTTCCACGCTTTGCAAAATCAGGCGGGCGTGGAAAGGAAGCAAATGTTCCGTGCGTACCCAGCAGAACGTTCTTCGCGGCGTATTTGCTTTCCAGCGTCGCTCGGTAATGAGGCAACAGCACCGATACGGAATTTGCCTTCAGCAGCGCCTTCGTCACCAGCGTGGTGCCAATCCGATAGAGAGACTCCTGCCGAACTCCGGCCGCTGCAAAATCGACGTGCTCAATAATGTGGTGCAGTGTGATGTGAGTAAAGAACCCGGCTGCGCGCGTCAATGCCGGCGCAGAGAGTCCGGCAAATGCGATCACCGGATTTTCCTGCGTCGCAAAGCTCGAGAACACGAGGTTATACCAGACTACATCCGGCTTCAGTCTGCGAATGGTCTTGAGCAGGCGCACCGGAGTCGCCAGCCTGCCAAACTTCCAGCAGCGAACGACATTGAATCCCTCCAGCTCTTTCAGGTCCTCGGCCTTCAGAGCTTTCCCGTCTTCATCTGTTGCGAAGTCGTAGTCATCCAGTTCGTCGGCCAGAATCGTCAGTTCTACATTGGGATTGCGCTGTAACTCTCGCGCAATATGAAACGCGTATTCGTTCAACTGCCGCCCACTGGGAGGAAAGGTCGCAACAAGACAGATCTTCATTGGATTCCCTTTTCAAAATAGACTTATGCGAATGAATGGCCGGAACTGCTCATTCTTGCCGCCACTGAAGTTAAAGAAGCTCTCCTGCGCCATGCCGGCTGAGAAACGAATCGGATACTGCAGCACGACAGATCCTGACTCGTCATTGAACTTGCGCTTGAATGGCCTGGCGTACGAAACCACAAATTCATTCTGCAATGCGTCGTAGGCATGAAAACTTCTGTTGCTGGAGTAGGCGCTTGATACCTGATAATCCCAGTTATGGTTTGGAGCGAAATCGACGCTGCCGGCGGGCCGCAGGTTTTGCGCAATGCCGGAGTTAGTGCCCACCGTTCGCCATGCGCGCAAATCCTCGGCCACGGCTCGCACGTTCAGGCGCTCGCCGAACTTTCGTTCAAGGCCTACATAAGACGAGGTCAGATAGTCCTCATAAGAGACGGGCGAAAACTTCTGGTCATTGGATCCCCACCCCGTAACCAGCGCGGTCTTGCCCCACGGCGCGCCCACGCGAAAGTCGATGGCTCCAGAGAGCGCCTGTGAGTGCAGATTGCTCTCAGTAAATGGACCGCTTTCCCGAATTACATACCCGCTCATCGAGAGCACGTTGAAGAAAGAACTTGTTGACACATAGCCGAATACGCGGAACAGATTCTGGTTCATCGCCACTGGCGATTCGGAATCGCGGCGCACAATCTCCTGAATGCCGCCATTGAAGGTCAACACGTTCCGTCCGATGTTGACGGTTGGACTTACTCCCACATTGAACGTGTAGTCGGTGGTGTTGCGGTTCACGATCGAATTGGTGGCGGGCACAGATATCTGGCCGCGCGCATTGCGAAGCTGAAAGAATCCACCGATCGTAGGCGCATGACCGAGATGCAAATGATACGCATCTGTCCACTCGGTTTCGATCGACGAACGCGGCGGTGGCAACAGGGAAGTATCGGTCGGCGAAATCGGGAACATCGCGTCCAGCTTGGAGTCCAGAACGTACACCGTCGTGTCTTCAAAGATCGGGTCAACCGAGAAGAAAGAGAGCAGGCTCAGTTCGGGAGTTACACGCAGCCCTTCATCCGCGCCGGCCTGTAACAGGCTTTGCTCCGCAGTCTGGTCTTCACCTTCTGCGTTGGTGGCTTGTGCAAACGACGTGAGCGCTTGCGCACTGTGGTGCTCCTGCCGCTGCACATTCGCCTCGGCAAGCAGATATTGATAACTGGGGCCGGCGTCTGCCGTGGCACTTACCGCGGAAAGCTCCGCCTGCGCCCGCGTTGTGTCTCCCAATGCCAGATAGCTATCGGCCATCCCGATTCGAACTTCTGCGTCCGGGGCGCCTGCAGCCTTGGCTCGCTCGAGGTATGTCTGCGAAAGTTGGTAGTCGTGCATGGATCTGAAAACATCTGCCGCAGCAATATACTGCGTCCCGGTGGGCGGTGGAGCCTCGCCGGCCGCACCCTCCATCTGCGCCAGGGCGATCTGCCTTTCAGCATCTTCTGAGTGACCCTGTTGCGCCATCAACTGCGCAATCGCCAGTCGTACACCCACGCGATCACTGTCGGTTGCGCTAAGCGCCTTGCGAAAGCGGTCCATCGCGGCAGTCTGATCGCCGATCGTGCTCAATGCTTCACCGGTAGAGACGTAGATGTCGCTCAGGTCCGACATGCCTCCATTTTTCGGCTTCGGCGCCGCCTGCGCGGTCTGCTCTGCCAGTTGCACATAGTGCATGGTCTGATCGCGGTCCTGAAGATTCGCATACGACCGCGCCAGCAACGCATAGGTCTCTGCGCTGTCCGGTGAATCCTTCACGGCAATGGTCAACTCGTCGATCGCATCATGGTAGTGGCGCTCGGCGAACAGCGTATTTCCCAACCCGAGATGCAGCGCCCCATCGTCGGGAGTGAATTTCAACGCTGCACGGTACTCCGCCGCTGCCTTGAGCAGCATATCCATGCGTCCGTATGCTGTCGCGCGAATCACGTGGATGTCCCGTGAATCGCCAAATTCTTTCTCTGCCAGATCAGCTTGATGCAGAGCGGTCTGCGGCTTGTGCAGGTCCAGGCTTGAATAGGCCAGGCCCAGGTGTGCTTCGCCGTTATTCGGCTCTCGCTTCAGGGCCTCTTCAAAGTTTTCTGCGGCAGGCGCAGGCTGGTGCAGATCGTTCAGCGTATACCCCAGGTTTACATAGGCCGTTACAACCTCGGGGTCGCGCTTCAATGTCTCCGAGAAATCCGCGCGCGCTGCTTCCGTGTCGCCCTGATGTTTATGGACGTATCCTTCGAGCAGAGGAAGATCCGGCTCCTTCGGAAACACATCGCGGTACTGCGTCGCCAATGCCAGCAACTCGTCATACTTTTCCAGGTGAAGCAGATCGTAACCGAGATAGACAACCACATCCCGATCCCTGGGCAGAACCTTGATCGCCTGCGCTGCCACGTCGGCAGACGACTGGTAATCGCCCTTGAAGCTAAGGTAACGCTCCTTCTCGCGTAGGATCTGCGGGTCTTGCTCCATCTCGTCGCTGACTCGTGCCAGCCATGTGGCCGCCAGGGTCAGCTTGTGCGCTTCGATCGCCGCATTCATTCCTCCGGCCATGATCAGTGGCCTGCGCGGATCAAGCTGATAAGCCTTGCTGTAAGACGCCTCCGCCTTCGCATAATCGTGCCGCGCTGTGTAGAGATCGCCGAGCGCGAGGTACGGCACATAGAAGGTCGGATCGGCCTTTTCCAGCCGCTGGAAATACATCTCCGCATCCTGATCTCTCCCTGCCACGCGCGAGGCATAGCCAAGAGAGACCAGCGCATAGCGGTTGCCCGGGTCCGCCTCAAGAATCTGTTTGTAGGTGTTGATCGCTTCGTCGGTCCGCCCCAGCTTCATCAGAATGTCGCCATCGAGCTGCAGGTCATTGCGATCATGAGCATCAATCGCCAGCGCCTTGTTTACATCGCTCAACGCGCCATCGAGCTCACCTGCGCTTAAGCGAATCTGCGCCCGGAGACGCAAGTAAGGCGCGGTGTTGCCCATTTGATCGGCCAGCCCGTTGATCTGCGTCTGCGCCGTTTCCAGTTCATGATGCGCAGAGGTCTCGTCGCCGCTTTCCTTGTAAACGCCCATCAGGTCCACGTGCAGTTGAATCCCATAAAGCGAGCCCTCCGACGGCGCAGCCGGCAAGTTCGTGATTGCCAGTGAATATTCCTTCGCCGCTTCTTTGTCGCTCTCCTGGATCTTGGCAATCTCACCGCGAATGGCATGCAGGCGATAGTAGTTCGCATCGATCGTCGTTGCCCGCTTCAAAAAGACGTCCGCTTTATTGATGGAGCCTGCGGCAACATCGGCCTGGGCTGCGGAGAGTTGCAGGCCCAAGTCCTTGGGAAGAGCATTCGCTGCCTGCGCATAGAGCTTTGCGGCATCATCCAGCTTTCCATCCAGCTGATACGTGAATGCAAGCTCGGCCACCACATCAGGCTTGGGCGCCTTGATTGTTTTGAGAGCCGCAATCGCCTGCGGATAATTTCCAATGGCGCGGTAGTATCCCGCCAGCGAGCGCTCAACATCCGGATTATTCGGATCGCGCTTCTTCGCCAATTCAAGATAATGGTTGGCCTCATCCATCTGGTTTAGATGTTGATAGCAGATCGCCAACAGCAGTTCAGAACGCGCTCCCGGGCCCATTCGCTCCGCGCGATTCAACCAGTCAAGCGCACCCGTGTAGTCGCCGGTGCGCATCATCAGATCGCCCAGCAGCACCGCATCATCCTTGCGTCGTGAATCGGCCGCGATGACCTGTTTGAGCAAACGCTCGGCTTCGTCCGTGCGTCCCATCAGGCTGTAGGTCTGAGCCAGGCCGGACTGCCCTTCCGGCGACGATGGGCTGATGCGCAGACCTTTACTATAAGAATCCACTGATTCCTGGTACCGGTTGTTCAGTCGCGCGGCATAACCCAAAAGAAACCAAAGCTGAGCATTGGTAGGCGCGGCCTGTGCCGCGCGGCGCGCATAATCAAGCGCCTGTACTTTGTCCCCATGCTGGAGCGCCAGTTCTGCCGCGCGTGCAAGACGAGCGTTCTGGATATTCGATCCCCAGCCCAACTGCTGATCCTGTTGTTCACCCTTTTGTGCCGGGGCCGTCGGCTTCGGCGCGGCCGCCGCGCCCGATCCGACATCGTACACCTGCGCGTGCATCACGCTGGCCGCGAATGCTGACACCAATGCAATCTTCAGGAATCCAAGTCTAGCAATCAAAGCGTTCACCAAAGTCAATTGACGTTATGGCATTTGATTCTAAAAATGTCCCCAGTGTTGGCTTGCTGCTTGGAGTTTTACGAGCATGCTTCCCTTGTCTTGTGACGATTGCGCTGCCCCGTCCCATTGAAGCAACCAATCTTGCCTCGAATGTATCTAACGCGATCGGCTCGAAGATCGGCTGTCTAAGAGTGATTTGCAAGCGCCCTATTACTCCGGCGCGTCCCTGCCAATACCGCAGTGTCGTCGCGCTCGTTTCAATGACGAGCTTTCATGATCTCCCCTTACAATGAGGAGTTGCGCAGAGCGTTCTCCGCGACACAGAGCACGAGCAAAAGCCAGAACGCTTCGATAGTCGCGCGCGTTAGATTCACATATGCCCATCCGCGTTGGCCGCTTCCATCGGAAATTTTAAACCTAAAGTTTCCAGGCAGTGAGCACCACAGGCACCTCGTTGATAAGGCAACACTATGCTTCATTATCGAATCGAAGTATGTTAGCAAATGGAAGGACTCTGCCCGATTCTTTCCTTCACCCCTGGAATCCGATTTATCGTTGCGACCCAGCCACTGCTGTGCGCGTGAGTTGAACTCAACCCAGTCTCGAGAGGCACCTGTGCAGAACGACACGACGATGGCACCCTCAACGCGGCCCATACCCATGAGCATCATTTTGCTGGCGGCTACAGCAGTTCATTTGCCGCTGCTTCTTATGAAGTTGCCATTGAGGTCGTACGACACCAATTTCCACATCTTCTTCGCATCGCATTATCTGCACCACTGGTTCAATCCATGGAATACCAAGTGGTATGCGGGCTTTTCGCAAGCGACCTATCCGCCCCTTCCACAACAGTGGGTGGCCATTCTGTCACATCTGTTCGGCCTGGACATGGCATACATGGCAGTCCAGTTCGCAGCCATCTTGCTGCTCGTTGTGGGTGTGTACCGGTTCTCGCTTCTCTGGGTTAGTCCGCGCGCGGCATCCATTGCTGCCCTCGCCAGCGTCTTCCTCGGTTCTGAAAGCTTCCTGGTCTACTCTGCCGGCCAACTGGGAACCACGTGCGCAGCTCCCATTTATCTGAATGCGCTTCCTTATCTTTTTGAATGGGTGCGACGGGGCAAATGGCAAGCATTCGTAAAAGGAATCGTCTTGTTCATGGCTGCGGCAGCAGCTCACCATGCAACTCTTCTGTTTGGCTCGGTGTTTTTCGCATTGCCGGTGCTCGCGCTGGTGCTGATTGACCGCCGCGACGGCGAGCGCACTTCCGTTTCTGCTTTCCTGGTGCGAACGATCAGCTTCGCCGTCGTTTCCGGAGCGACCATAGCCTTGGTCCTTCTTCCCTTCTGGATCGCGCTCATCCACTATCCTGTAACGCAGACGCCCATCCCGCACCCCAGCCGCGCCAATTACATTCTCAGCCCGCAATTTGGCCTGAATTACTTCGTGGTGCCGTATGGAGCGCTTATCATGGCCCTTCCCTTCATCTTCCTCCGCGGCGCTACCATGACTCGCCTTCGTCCGCTTCTGCTCGGCTTCTGGCTGGCCTTCATGATCGGCCTCGGCGGGACCACTCCGGTGGGGCACCTGCTGCTGGGACGCGCCTTTGAAGTGCTCACCATGGAGCGCTTCAGCTACTGGGCCACGTTGCTGGCTTTGCCTTTCATCGGCGTGCTCGCCGTGGAACTGGTAGACCGGTTCCGCACCACTGCCATTGTCGGCCTCACTCTCGCGGCAATCGCCACCTGCGCGCTGGCTGTCAGTTGGTCCACGATCCTATCGGCAGCTGGAGAAGATTTGAGTGTCAATTCGTCTGCGGCATGGCTCAATCGCGATGGACACGACCAGTATCGTTACGTAACGCTCGGCTTCGGCAATCAGATAGCGCGCCTGGCCATGCTTACCGATGCAGGCAGCGTTGATGGCGAATGGAACTCGGGCCGCATGCTGCCTGAGCTGACCCACTTCGGCGCCGGCGCGCTTACCAGTTCGAAGGGTTTCGGTGCGGCCGGACTTGATGCACTCCGTGCGATCCTGATGCATGCGGATCGCTATGGATTGAAATGGGTGCTGGTCCGCGATCAATTCTATGACCCATTGCTCACGTTCGCCGGTTGGCGGCCCGTTGATCATCTTGAGGATGGCACCGTCACCATCTGGAGCAAGGACGGAGTCCCGCCGGCTACCGCCATCAATTCACCGCAGATGCCACCCCACTGGCAGGGGCTTATGTGGGGCATTCTACCCTTTGGCAGTAGCATCCTGGCACTTCTCGTCCTCATGATTCCCGACGGGAAGCGCATTGAGCGCCGGGCCGATCAACCCTTCCTTGGCGATGAATCTCTGGTGCATGGGAGGATGGTCTCGTGAATAAAGGTCCCCTTATCGCTGGAACCCTCGGCGCAGCTACCATTGCGCTTGTCGCTATCGGAACTCTTTGGCCTGCTCCATCGGCCGCGGCCTATGCAGGTACGCACCGCATGCTGGGCTCATCCTCCACGCCTGAGGCAGCTGTAGACAATCTTGGCGACGACATTCGCAGCCGGAATTTCGCCAAGGCATACGCAAGCCTTGCCAACAAGGCTCAGTTTAGTGAGTCGGAGTTTGTGCGCGATCTCAACGGCGCATATCCGGGCCTGCTCACCTACTCCAATCTCGAAAGCTTTCAGGTGCGGCCGCTTCACGCGTCTGACTCCGATGCCGAATTGCAGTTAAACCTGCATTGGTCAACGGTGGTTGGTCCCGAGGTCACCACCCGCGACATTCATGTGGTCAAGGATGGAGACAACTGGGCTCCGGAGTGGCCCATCATCAAGGAAGCCCAGGTTCCCCCGCAGGTGATTCCTGTGAACTACCTTCGCTGGGACGTGATTTACCGCGGCCCCGGCGACGATTGGGGCACGCAAGACGTGGAAGCCCCACATGTGCGCATCGTCGATATGCATCCGGTGGAGCGTGCGGAAGGCGTAGTGATCATGGGCGAACTCCTCAATGAGGATGTGGTTCCCGCTTACGTAACTGTGACCGCAACGCTACTCAACAAGAACAAGGAGCCCATCTCGACAGAGGGCAGTTTCGACAAAATCTCGCACTTGCTTTTGCCCAAGCAGGTCACTCCCTTTCTCATCAAATTCCCCAACATCTCGATGTCCGATGTCGGCAGTATACGCATGGATCCTGTCTCATCGCTCATCGCTGCCTCGGCCGATCCGGTGATTGAGATTGCAGACGAGCAGCTGCATCCCGCACCCGATGCGGATCTGACCGGCCAGCTCATCAACCAGAGCGGCCAGGTTGTGAACGTTGCCCACGTCCTGGGAACCTTCTACGACAAGTCCGGCAATGTGGTGTGGGTCGCGGACACATATACTAAGCGCGCGCTGCTGCCGCAGACTCCGCTCGCGTTTGACATTCACATTCCTGAAGACCTGGCAAAGAACGTGGCCAGCCAGCGCACAGTCATCGCGACCTACAGTTCCGGAGGCGCACAGTGAAGCTGAGATCGAGCATGCTGATCAGCAGCCTGGCGTCCACCGCGATGCAGTTCGCATTCGCGCAGTCGGCAACCATGACTATCCCCAAGACAGTGGAAGCAGGACAGGGATTCACGGTTGCCAGCGTCGGCAGCGGCAACGCAACCTTGTTCATCGTAGGTCCGGGCCAGGTGCTTAAGCGCGACGTCAAGCTCGGCGAGCCGGCAGACTTTCCCGCTGGCATGCTTTACAGCGCTGGCCGGTACGTGGCGCTTCTTGAAGTAGGCGGAGCCGCTGCACAGACCGAAGTGTTCGACGTGCTGCCTGTAAAAGATGTGGCGAACGTCAACTTTCTCGCCCGCCCCTCGCGCCTACCGGTAGGCCTGCACGATGCCATTACCGGAGCGGTCTACGTGTTTGACAAGTATCACAACCTCATCGCTGCTCCCGAGTCGGTTTCATTTGAACTCGCGCACCCTGGCGGCGCCGTCGAAAAGCGCGTGGCGCAAACACACGATGGCGCAGCCTGGGCCGCTATGGATTCCACCAGCCAACAGGGCGCCGACACATTCACCGCGCGGGTTGGTGACATCTCCAGCATGCGCGTCGTAGAACAGGTCCCTGGCGATCCATGCGGACTGAAGATGAGTGCCAAGCAATCCGGCCAGCTGCTTGACCTATCCACTGACCCGGTGCGCGATTGCAGCGGAAACGCCGTACCGGACGGAACCATCGTGACCTTCACCGAGGTCTATCACGGCGCTCAATCTACCGTCGACGTACCTATAAAGCGCGGCGTCGCAGAAGTCAGCATGCCCATCCATAACGGCGCAACGATCTCTGTCGCCAGCGGAGTAGTGATGGGAAACCAGATTGGCTGGGGGAAGTGAGCATGCTGAAATCCCTTGTGATTATGTCCGCACTCTTGTCCGTCGCTTCGCAGTTTGGTGCAGCGCAGCCCTCGGTTCAGGTTGAGCCGTTCACGCTGAAAGGTCCCCGCGTCTTGCAGGACCAGACCAGGGCCGCCGTGATCCGCGATTATCTGCAGTCATGGAAGAGCTTCCGCGGCGCGCTCGATCAGAACAGCCCCGCGTTGCTCGACGCTGACTTCGTGGGCTCCGCCAAAGACACACTCACCGATACTATTCATCAACAGGCGGCAGTTGGTCTTCGTACCCAGTATCAGGATCGCGCCCATGATCTTCAGATTGTTTTTTACTCGCCCGAAGGCCTGTCCATCGAGTTGACCGACAAGGTCGACTACGACGTCCAGGTTCTCGATCATGACAAAGTCGTCACCACCCAGCATGTGAGCGCGCGTTACATTGTGGTACTCACACCCGCTGAAGTGCGATGGCGCGTAAGAGTTTTTCAAGCCGTGCCGGAATAATGCCCAATTTCGGCATCAAAGATAAAAGCACCCGCACGATCCGGGAACAGCACGAGAAAAAGCACGAGAACGAGAACCACCTCTCTGCCAGTTGAAAATCGGAATCCAGGAGTCGGATATGATCTCAGTTGTTGTTCCAATCTATAACGAAGAGGAACTGGTTGTGCGGTTCCATGAAGCTGTGGCGAGCGCCATGGAAAGTGCTCGCACACAATGGGAAGTCGTGTATGTCAACGATGGTTCCACAGATTCCTCTCTTGATTTACTGCGAGGACTTCAGAGCCTTGATCCGCATGTTGTCGTGGTTGAGTTATCCCGTAACTGGGGCCACATGGGCGCTATCTCCGCCGGGCTCACAACGGCGCATGGCGATGCCGTGATCCTCATGGATGGCGACTTTCAGGATCCCCCGGAGATCCTTCCGCGTTTGATTGAAGCATGGCGCGATGGTGGCGAAGTTGTCGTTGCGGTGCGCAGGAGCCGCCAGGAAAAGCGCAAGGTTCTGGCCAAACTCTTCCCGCTGTTCTATCGCGTGCTGGGCACTCTCTCCGACTACCCGATCCCGCTCAACGCCGGCATCTTCAGCCTCATGAGCCGCAAGGTCGTTGACGCGGTAAACCAACTCGGCGAAAAGAACCGCTACCTCCCCGGCCTGCGCGCGTGGGTCGGCTACCGCAATAAGGTGGTCTTCTACGATCGGCAGGACCGCCTCGCCGGCGACGGCAAGCTCTCGTTCATCAGCCGCATCAAGTACGCCATGGATGCGATCACCAGTTTCAGCTATAAGCCGCTGCGCCTCAGCTTCGCGCTGTTCTCCTTCGCAACGTGCGTCTCGGCGCTGCTTGCCTTATCCATGCTGATCGTACATAGCTCAGTACAAGTGGTAGGCTTTGGCGTTGGGGCCGCTGTGTTCTTCGTTGGCGGCCTGCTCCTGCTCTGCATGGGAGTTCTCGGCGAATACCTCGGCCGCGTCTACGACGAAGTTCGCAATCGTCCGCTCTCCATCATCAACCGTGTTCACCGCACTGCTTCTGCTCTTGCCCCTCAGGTCGGCATGATCGCCGCAGTCCAAGGCGCGGACGGTTATCATACCCGGAAGACCACTGAAGCGGCGTAACAACAGATTGCGCAGCACGCACCAACGCACATACATAGAGCCCTCTTCCAGCACGACCGGAAGAGGGCTCTATGTATTTGTGTTCCGCCGCGACCGCATGATTGTGTATTGGCCCGAATGGAGTGCCGGTCTCCAGACCGGCTGTCGTGCGGGGGTCCACGCCCGCATTCGTTGGGAAGCAATTACTAAATCACGCAGTCACGGCAGTAGAACGTAGGAACCGGGCATTGCGCTGAGGCAGACCTCATGCATCAGGCTTCGCTCGTCCATGGCTGTCGAGCGAGGCCGCGTTGCTAACCCTCACGGGACAGCCCAGCAGAGAAATACCATCACCGGCCACTTAATTCATCCACATTATTTGGCCGCCAAAGGACCTTGCGGCTGCGCCGAAGAGTTGCAGGATGGAATGCCGTCTTCAACAGCCGTGCCCTCTTCATGGTCATTCCACGAGTCCACCATGACAAATGGCAACAGGTCGTCCGGGGGGAAATACTTATGCCAAAGATTCGATGTGTCCGCAAACGTCTGCCCGCATCGCGCGGAGATGTGCCGATTCAATCCCCACGACGCCTTGCTGTCATCAAAGCTCGCCCATTCGCCGCCGACAATAATCTTATCCGGATACTTTGAATGCATCGTCTCGTAAAAGTTCGAGAGGTATTGTTCGCCCCAGTTGCTGCCATCCGCGGCCCAGCCCTTGTCTCCCGGCTGGACCCACGCGTAGAAACCGTCGAAAGCATCGGCATATTGCCCGGGCAG
>Ga0182030_10003907_pt1 | contig 31786 bp, 29 predicted proteins | sample 812S3MmetaG_FD_121299 | JGI IMG/M metagenome (GOLD analysis project Ga0182030, IMG submission 121299) | Permafrost microbial communities from Stordalen Mire, Sweden - 812S3M metaG (Illumina Assembly) | ecosystem: Environmental > Terrestrial > Soil > Wetlands > Permafrost | place: Sweden... | reverse complement strand
GCGAACGCCCACATAGAGAATAGGCAGAACACCAACGACAGAACCGGTAAATACCTCAGTACTTTCCGTGACATCGTCATTCTCCTCAAATTTAGGGTCTTGTTGCCTTGCCATCGTGCTTCCCCGGGCGAACCTTCCCCGGCGTATTAGTGAAGCAAACTCTCCAGAACAGTGGATCCGGCGAGAACTTCCACCCGTCGAACCGCATCATTGTCACTTTCTTTGCAACTTTTTCTTGCAATTACAAATCTCCAGCGTTCTCCGAAATCCCGTCCTCTCGCTCTGCGGACCAAAATCGGGCGTCGCCGCCTGCGCAGTGGGGCAACTTCCTCACCCCACTGCGTGCTATGTCCCCAGCCAGGAGAGACCCTGGGAACAACTCCATGTCCGCGTTCCATGGGCGCGGACGTAAACAGGAAAAAATGCGCGCAACTGTACACACGGCATAAGTCTTTTCATATTCGGCAGTTCCGGCCGACAAAAGGAAAGGCTCACTTTTGCCCTCCCGGTTGCGGTGCTGATTTACCCGCGCCTGCGGATGATTTAGGGAAGGGTTTTTGCGCTGCTAGCGGCGTATTCTTGGGTACACCTGCACTGTCGGGTCCTTTTGCTGTTGCAGAATGCAACGGCTTGGGCTGCGACGTTTTTGCTGCTGTCGGCCGTTTCTTCTCATTGAGGCGAGCGGTCGATGAAGCTGGCACGACGGCTCGCTTGGTGGGAACAATGCCTTCTTGCTCTAACGTGTCAATGTGTTTCGGTACGGTGCCAGCGGAAACGGCAATTGCACCCAGCAGCAAAAGGACATTGCACCTCGTGGCCACCCATTTCAAGTTCAATGCAGACCTCCCGTCAAGAATTCCTTCTGCGCCATGCGCTGTTGCGATAGGGGCCAAGCTACCGTTGTGTCGAACTGGCACTTGCATCTCTCCACTTGTATAAATGTGAAATTCGGGCCTCAATAGCTCACACGAGTTAAAAAAAATCCGCAAAACCTGCAAATGACCTTTGGGAGCACATAATGCGCAAGCTCTTGCACTGCAAAGAGAAATTTGGCGGCTCCTATTTGGGTCGTACACTTCTATTGGGTGCTACAATCGAAACGGTTGGTCTCGTAGGGCTACCGCAGGAACCGGCTCAGACACTTGCTGATGGGCTCGTAGTGTGGCTATGCATTCGTCGGGTGCGGGCGAAATTACGGATCTGCTACGAGCTTGGAACGGCGGGGATCCCCAAGCGCTTGATAAGCTGATCCCCCTTGTCTATCAGAAGTTGTATGCCGCTGCTCAGCGGTACATGGCTCAGCAGTATCCCGGTCACATTCTCCAAAACAGCGCTCTGGTCAACGAGACCTACCTGCAGCTAGTCAAATTGGGCAAAGTTGACTGGCAGGATCGCAATCATTTCTATGCGGTCTGCTCCCAAATGATGCGATACGTCCTGACCACGTATACCCGTTCTCGGCTTTCCGCAAAGCGGGGGGGAACGATCCACCATGTACGGGTGGATGACAACATTACGACCACCGGAGCAGACTGGCATTCCGTCCTACTGACACTCGACGACGCACTGAACGATTTAGCTGCTTTTGATGAAAGGCTGCTTCGAATTGTTGAATTGCGGGCTTTAGTTGGCTTGAGCGTACCTGAAATAGCCGAAGCACTAAACATCTCTGAAAGCACAGTCAAGAGAGAGTGGCAAATCGCAAAACTTTGGCTGCTTCGGGAATTGTCCAGAGGCAACGCAAATGGAGCCTGAACGTTGGCAGCAGATCAAGGAAGTGCTGATCGGCCTTTCTCAGCGTGAAGAAAGCGACCGACACGTCTTTCTGGAGCAAGCCTGTGCCGGGGATGAGAACCTGCGGGATGAAGTTGAGTCCCTGTTGGCGTACGAAAAAGAATCTGAAGATCTCATTGAATTGCCGCCTCGGAGGATGGTAGCGGATCTGCTAACCCAATATGAAAGCGATTCGGGTCCCGTCGTCAAACCTGACTCTTCCGATGAAGTAATGATCGGCAAGACGGTGGCCCGTTACCGGATTCTTGAACAATTGGGCGCAGGCGGCATGGGCACGGTCTACAAGGCAGAAGATACAGAGCTGGGCCGCTTTGTAGCGCTTAAGTTTCTCTCCGGATCCGCGATTGAATCGAATCCGACCAATCTGAGCCCCGACAAGTCTCGGTATAGCACCCAAGCGATCGAGCGCTTTCGGCGGGAGGCGCGCGCAGCCTCCGCTCTCGATCACCCGAACATCTGCATCGTGCACGATGTGGATCAGCACGAAGGTGTGCCATTCATCGTCATGCAGTTTTTATCGGGCCAGAACCTAAAGCAGGAGATTGACGGCAAAGCGCTACCGACGGATCGGATTTTGGACCTCGCCATTCAGATTGCCAACGCACTCGATGCCGCGCACAAAGCCGGAATTGTTCATCGTGACATCAAGTCCGCAAACATTCTTGTGACTGAACTTGGTGAGGCCAAGGTTCTCGATTTTGGTCTCGCCAAACTCGGTGCGTTGCCGTTAACTGCATGCGAGACCGTGGAATCGCTGCGGAAAGTGCCGACGCAGGTTTCTGGCGACACGATGTCTCGTCCAGGTACAGCGTTGGGCACGGTCGCCTACATGTCTCCCGAACAGGTTCGCGGCGAACAAGTCGATGCGCGTTCCGACTTGTTTTCGCTGGGAGTTATTCTCTACGAGATGGCCACTGGCAAAGTACCGTTTACGGGCGAAACCGTGTCTGCGGTCTTCGAGAACATTCTCCACGGGAACTCGATGTCGCCATCGGTCCTGAATCCAGCTGTACCCAGAGAGCTGGATCGGATCGTTCGCAAGGCGATGGAGAAATCGGTTGAGCTGCGCTACCAGTCAGCGGGTGAACTGCGCGATGACTTGAAACGCCTGCAAACGGATTCAGCTGAGCACGCGATCCACTCCTCCACGATTCGCAACCGTTGGCCGCTGACACTCGCAGTGGCGACAGTTCTACTCGTGGCCGCGTTGCTAGTAGGTTATTTGCATTTTCGCGCACAGCCAGGAGCCGCCCTCACGGAGCGAGACACGCTGGTATTAGCCGACTTCAACAACACGACCGGCGAGACCATCTTCGATGAGACTCTCAAGCAGGCGCTTCGGGCCCAACTCGAGCAATCGCCGTTCCTCAACGTGCTGTCCGATCATAAGACGAGACAAGAGCTTAGTTACATGGGGCGCCCGCTCGATACAAGGCTTTCGGCCGATGTAGCACGGGAAGTGTGTTTGCGAAGTGGAAGCAAAGCTTTCGTGGACGGAGCGATTTCTGGTCTAGGCAAACAGTATGTGGTTTTGCTGCACGCGGTGAACTGCCAGACAGGGGAAGTAGTCGGCACCTCCGAGGAGGAAGCCGAGAGCCGCGAAAAAGTATTGCGGGTTTTGGGTGACGCTGCGACGAAGCTCCGGGCACGTTTGGGCGAGTCTTTGGCGACCATCCAGAAATACGACACTCCGGTCGAAGCCACGACTGCCTCGCTCGACGCTCTTAAATCTTATAGTTTGGGTGTCGCGGCCAGAGACGTGCAGGGCGAACACGAGACAATCCCTCTCTTCAAACGGGCAATCGAGCTTGATCCCAATTTCGCCATGGCGTATGCCAAACTGGGCAACACATATATAAATTTCAATGAGCCCACCCGAGGCGCCGCTGCCATAAGCAAGGCGTACGAATTGCGGGAACGGGTCAGCGAACCGGAGAAGCTCTACATCGAATCCCACTATTACGATAAGGTCACGGGCGAGGCAGATAAGTCCATCGAAGTATATAAATTGTGGCAAATGACTTATCCTCGCGACCTCACCCCTTATGTCAATTTAGGCACCATCTATGGCGACTTGGGACAACACGAAAAGGACCTTCGTGAAGAAACAGAAGGCCTGCATCTTGGCGGCAATAGTGGAGCGAGTTACTCGAATCTCGCCGATGCCTATATAAACCTAAATGAGTTTGCTAAAGCTACAGAAATTCTGAACGAAGCCAAAGTACGAAAGGTGGAAGACGCTACCTTTCCTGGCCTTCGTTATCAATTGGCATTTGCGCAAAAGGACGAGGCAGAGATGGAACGGCAGGTTGCCGCTGTAACTGGGGACCTTGGAACTGAGTGTTGGCTACTTGCTCTGCAAGCCGATACGGAAGCTTACCACGGGCGCTTAACGAATGCTCGGCGATACACACGGCGGGCTGTCGCTTCCGCCCGTCATGATAGCGACGAAGAAACTGCTCTCTCCTATGCGGTGGTGGGAGCGCTGCGGGAAGCGGAGTTTGGCAATTGGCAGTTGGCGAAAAAGCAGGTTGGCGCTGCAATAGCCCACAGTTCCGGACAACAGTTGTTGTTCCTAGGAGCTCTGGCACTTGCACGGGCTGGCGAAAAGCAGAAAGCGCTTGCCCTGGCGCGCGAACTTAATCGCCGCTTCCCTAAGGATACGTTGTTGAACGGGTACTGGCTTCCATCGATTCAAGCTGCGGCCGAACTGCACGAAGATCATCCGTCCGAGGCCATTGAGACTCTCGAAGAAGCTAGACGATACGAGCTAGCGTCGCCCCAGCTTCCGACCAATGTGCTGCTCTACCCAATTTATCTTCGTGGAGAGGCATACCTTGCCGCGGGCCTTTTTGGCAAGGCGCAGGCAGAATTTCAGAAGATCTTCGATCACCCAGGGTTGGAGGGCAACTATGTTCTAGGTGCCCTGGCTCATCTCGGCCTAGGTCGCGCATACGCGATGGAGGCTGGCATTCCAGTCGTGCCAACGGCTGCAAAGGCAAGCACAGAACCTGCGCGTTACGACTCGCTTACTCGCCTCGACGCCCTTACGAAGGCCCGTTCCGCATATCAGGATTTCTTTTCCTTGTGGCGTGACGCAGACGGAGGCATTCCAATCCTCACACGAGCTCAACAGGAATATCGTAAACTCCAATAGTTCAACTACTCCGGCTTTGAGTTCAAACAAATGCGATGGGTACAAGGAGCGAACGCCAGCCGGACAGGCGGGACAAAGAGACTTTTTGCGTCAGCGGAAGCGTCGCCGATCCCGCCATTCCGTTGCTCCAGCAAGCTCGCACGGAGTATCGCTCGGTCCAATAGCTTATCTAACACTCAAACACTTTTGTGATGACCTTGTCTGCCACAACAGCAACCAAGAAAACAGAACAAACGTTAGCCACCAATGCGATCGGGCACGAGATCCTCTCCGGTGCCGCCGATCTGCAAAATCTGACCACCCTGGAATAGCATCCATAGCATTTATGAGAACGCCTTGCGATGAATCCGTAATGCGATCAGCAATTGTCCAAGTCCCTTGTAGGGCAGAGGCCAGGGTCTGGATACTCGTCGCGACTATTCTTGGCTCCAGCATGGCTTTCATCGATGGGACGGTCGTCAACGTCGCTCTACCAGCAATTCAAGCCAAGTTTCACGCTACCGTGGTCGATGTGCAATGGGTGGTCGAGTCTTACGGCCTTGTTCTAGGCGCGCTGATTCTTGTCGGAGGTTCGCTTGGAGACCTGTTTGGACGCCGTCTGATGTTTGTAGTCGGTATTGCAATTTTTGCCGTCGCGTCGGCAATTTGTGGCGCCGCCTCGGACATTCATCAATTAATCATCGCGAGGAGCATTCAAGGTATCGGCGCGGCGCTCCTGGTGCCTGGCAGTCTGGCGATCATCGGCTCGGCTTTTGACGAGAACAGTCGTGGCCGCGCGATTGGCACCTGGTCGGGCTTCACCGCGATCACTACTGCCATTGGGCCGGTTCTCGGCGGCTGGCTGGTTGAGCATGGCTCCTGGCGGTGGGTGTTTTTCATCAATCTCCCGCTCGCGGCAGCCGTGATAGCTATTTCGCTTTGGCATATTCCGGAAAGCCGTATGGCACGCGCGGGTCGCATAGATTGGTCAGGAGCGCTACTTGCCACCGTCGGGTTAGGCGGCTTGGTTGCCGGGTTCATGGAGTCGGTCAACCTGGGTTGGCGAAATCCTCTGGTCTTTGGGAGCTTGATCCTAGGCGGCGCTTGTCTTATCGCCTTGGTGGTTATCGAAGGAACCGTCACTTCACCGATGCTTCCGCTGGCACTGTTCGAGTCCCGCAGCTTCACTGGTGCAAACCTGCTTACGCTGTTCCTATACGCTGCAATTGGAATTTTCTTTTTCTTATTCCCACTGAATCTGATCCAAGTGCAAGGCTATTCTGCCACCGTCGCCGGTGCGTCTCTCCTTCCGTTGATTTTGCTCGTCTTCGTTCTCTCTCGCTGGTCCGGAGGGCTTGTCGCCCGCTATGGTCCAAGAACTCCGTTGATTGGTGGGCCACTCATTGTCGCTTTTGGGTTCGCTCTGTTCGCAGTGCCGTCGGTTGGAGGGAGCTACTGGAGAACATTCTTCCCGGCGATCATGGTGCTCGGGTTTGGAATGACAGTCACGGTCGCTCCTCTCACCACTGTCGTTATGAACTCGGTAAGCGAAAACCGAGTCGGCTCGGCTTCTGGAATCAACAACGCCGTGGCGCGCGTAGCTGGGGTACTCGCGATTGCGATATTCGGCATCGTGATGGTCAGAGCCTTTGGTTCTGAACTGAACCGCAGCCTGGCTCATCTATCGCTATCGCCTGCCATTTTGAAGGAACTTCATGCGGACGAGATCAAACTCGCGGGCTTGCAGGTCCCCCTTAGTCTCAATCCCAGCACCAGTAGCGCAATCGTGGAATCCGTCAAGGAAGCATTTGTATTCGGATTTCGAATTGTCATGTTGGCTTGCACAGGACTGTCTCTGGCAAGCGCTGCCTTGGCCTGGCTGATGATTAGGAACGACTGGTCAATGGGCGAAATCGCTGGTAACGACAGTTAGTGCTCGGTTCCCGTGGCAGCCAGCACAAGAAAGCCCCGCATCGCTGCGGGGCCCGAATTGAAGCTTGATTCAGAGTTAGTCGCCGTCTCCTTCTATGCTCACCGTCAGGGGGCTGTTGTTGGCGCTGTCGCTTACGGTCAGCGTGCCGGTTGCCGAGCCGCTGGCCGACGGACTAAACGTCACCTTAAAGACGCAACTCGCTTTGCGATTCAGCGTCGTTCCGCAGGTTGACGCGGCTGCGATCCCAAACGGCGGCGTTATTGAGTAAGAGATACCCGTCAGCGCAGTGGGGAGATTGTTTTTCAGCGTGACCATTTGGGTGCTGGTCGACCCTACTTTGGTCGTGGCAAAGCTGATCGCCGCCGGAGTTAATGTGGTTTGCGGAACTCCGGTAGCGGAGAGCGCCACGGTTTGCGGGCTGCTCGTAGCATTACTGCTTAAGCTGAGCGTCGCCGACGCCGCGCCGAGCTGCGTGGTCGTGAAGGTGACACTCAGCTTGCATGTCTTATTCACGGCCAGCGTGCTGCCGCAGGTAGTGTTGGAGATTGTGAAATTACCGCTTGGCGCAATGGAGATGGGGCCGATCTCAAGGGGCGCCGTGCCCGTGTTCTTTAGCGTTACCATCTTCGCCGCGCTGGTAGCGTCGATCGCGACATTGCCGAAACTCAGCGAACCGGGAGTCAGCGTTGCCGTCGTCGTCGGCACGAACAGATATGTAGCTCCCTCGTCCCCATTCCCGCCGACTTCGTGATATCGGGCACCAACGACATCCGTGCTGCCCCCGATTGCCGCAGCAATGCCGAATTGGTCGCTTGCCGCGCCGTCGGATGCGGTCAGTTCGGCCTGCTGGCTCCACGTTCCGCCACTTCCCGCGAACACGTATGCCGCTCCCTGGTTGGTATTTGAATTGACCGTGTGCGCCGGGGCGCCCACCCGAGTCCTTTAACGAACCCCAACAGTGGCTCACTGCCGCAGAAGCAGCGCAATACCTCAAAGTGAAGAAGCGAACGTTATTGTTCTGGGTACGCCTAGGTAAGGTCAAAGCCTATTCGCTATCGGGAACTGAGCGTCGCATTTGGCGGTTCCTTAGGCCGGACCTTGACGATACAATCGTCAGGCACAGCCAGCGCGCTGCAAAGGAGAGATCCAATGCAGCGTAGTCAGTATCAACAAGGGTCGGTAGTCCTAGACTCGCGTACGACAACGTGGTTCTTCCGGTATCGGATGGAAGGCCGTCAGAAGTCTGTGCGTCTCGGCAAGTTTGCAACGAAGAAGGCTGCTTTGCAGGCTGCCGAGCCAGTGCGGACGCAGATCAATAGTGGCAGCGAGGAAGTGAAACCCCTCATTGCCAGCCTGTGGGAGATGTACAAAAACGAGAAGATGCCCACCAAGTTGCCAACCCGTTTAGCCTACGACTCCTGGATGCGGAACCACGTTCTGCCGCGCTGGGGGAAGACAGCCATCACGGACCTGCAGCCCAGACCGGTAGAGTTGTGGTTGAAGGGCCTGGCTCTGTCACCAAAGAGCCAAGTCCACATCCGGAATTTGATGTCGCAGCTGTATGACTACGCTCAATGGGCCGGAATTACTCCAGCAACAGAGCGTAATCCGATCTCGTTGGTAAAAATCCAGCATGCGACCAAGCGGCGAAAGCCACGTAGCTTGACGGTGGAGGAGTTCCACAAGGTCCTCAGTCATCTGAAGGAACCTCTCCGCTCGATGACGATCGTGGCTGTAAGCCTCGGGCTGAGGGCCAGCGAGCTTCTCGGCCTGAAGTGGAAGCACGTCGATTGGCTGAACAGCGGGTTATCAGTTGAGCAGCGAATCTATCGCCAGCAAGTGGATGATACGAAAACCCGTGAATCGTCTGGCCAATTGAACTTGGACGCCTCGGTCCTTCAAGTATTGAAGGACTGGCGGCAAGTTACCCAGTTCCGTGGAGAAGAAGATTGGATGTGGGCCAGCCCAACCCAGCTGGGCCGACTACCCATCTCGTACCCGTGGTATTGGTTCTGCTTCAACGATGCCGCGATCAAAGCAGGCGTCGGAGCACTCGGAACACACACGCTTCGGCATACCTACCGCTCTTGGATGGATTCTGTGGGGACGCCGATTGCGGTGCAACAGAAACTCATGCGCCATTCCGACATCAGGACGACAATGAATGTGTACGGCGATGTCGTTGATGACCGGATGAAGGAAGCGCACAGCAAGGTGGCAGCGCTAGTTTTCACGCGCAACGTGCCGGAAAAAGGCGGATCAGCGCAGTGATCCAAAGATAACACCAACGTGGGTTCTGCGCCACGTTCCGTCTAGTGTTGTGTAGCTGTTGTGTGACCGCCTCTAACCCATTGAAAATATGGCGGAGAGAGTGGGATTCGAACCCACGTTAGAGTTTTCCCCTAAACACGCTTTCCAAGCGTGCGCCTTCAGCCACTCGGCCATCTCTCCGACGCGCTGTGCGAAGCGCTTACCTGATTTTAGCAGCAGCGCCGAACCCGCAACCCGCTTCGGCGCGGCCAACCCGGGAAGCTATCGCCCTTCAGAACTGAGAATCGGAAGCGGCGAAATCAGGAACTGAGAACTAGCTTTCTTCGCCTTCGCCCAATTGCTGCGCCAGGTAGTTCTCGTAGGTCATCTCTTTGATCATGTGGAGCTGGCCTTCCAGCCAATCGATGTGATGCTCTTCATCGAGGAGGATTTTCTCCATCAGTTCCCGCGATCCGTTATCCCCCGCGGCGACGGCTGCCTTAATGCCATCGTTGAGGCGCTTCACGGCTGCGTATTCAAGATCCAGATCGTTTTGCAGTTGCTGTTTTACCGTCTGCCCGATATTAATCTTAAAGTAGTCGGTCATGTTGGGCGCGCCGTCGAGCAGGAGAATGCGCTCCATGCATTTTTCCGCGTGCTGCATCTCCTCGATCGACTCCTTCCGGGTATGCTTTGCCATCCTCTGGTAGCCCCAGTTCTCGCACATCTCAGCATGAAGGAAATACTGATTGATCGCCGTCAGCTCAGCCTTCAAAACTTCGTTCAGAATTGCAATGATTTTTGCGTCGCCCTTCATAAATATCCTTTCGAAGCTCGGCGTTCAAATCCAGGAGCTTCCGCCGTCGCAGAGCGCATTCGGCCGGAAAAACGAAATCCGGACCGATGTCGAGCGCGACAGAGAATTGTACTAGAAGAAGCGAATCAGGCGCGGGTTCCGGCAGAGGCCGCTGAGGCATTTGGCGTAGCGGCAACCTGAGGAGCTTGCCGGTTGTCGGGCGATATGGTCTTAGCAGAGCCGTCGTCGGTCTTATCTTTCTCTTTTTCAGCGCCGCGGTGGTTGAGACAGTAGAGAGCCAATTCGAGACGGTCAGCAACCCCTAGCTTGTCATAGACCTTGCGCAAATAGTTCTTGACCACCTGCTCCGTGGTACCGACGCGCAAAGCGATCTCTTTGTTTTTCATGCCCTGCGTGACACAAGAAACGATCAGAGATTCCTTGGGAGTCAGCTGCACTTTAGGACGCGCTCCCGCAGGGCCCGCGCCCTGCGTCCGATAGGCATCCAGCACCCAGGCAATAGCGTGCGGTTCGAGCCAAGGCTCGCCCTCTGCAACCTTGCGCAGGCAATCGACCAGAAGTTCCGGCTGTACCTCTCTCGAGACAACGGCGTGGGCGCCGCGCCGGAATAGCTGCAATGTCATCTCCTGCTCCGGTTCCTGCAGTACGACAACCAGGCGGCAACCCGGAGCGTGCCGCAATAGATCGGAGACTGTGTCAAGCGGCTCGGTATTCAGGGCTGCTTCAAAAATCACAATGTCGGCGGAAAATTTTTGAATGGCGGCAACGGTCTGAGCCAGATTCTCAGCCTGACCGACAACGCGGATGTCGTCTTCGAGCGCAAGAATCTTGCGGAGGCCAGCTCGGAAAATGGCTTGCGTGTCCGCGACAATCACGCGGATTGTGCCTTTTCCGTCGTCGAGCTGAATGCCCTCACCGGGCTCTACATTAACCGAAGTACTCGACATCTGTCCTCTTTTGCGCCCTACCTGCGCTCAAACCGGTATTCATCGATCACTACGCCCACACCACGCTGGCTGCCCTCTGAGAAACTCCGTACTACGCGCCCGCGACAATCCACCTGCACATCGGCCCGGGCGCCAACCACCTGGGCGGGGAGCGAAATCGTAAAATCCACCGCCGAGCCGACTGGTATATCGGCATCCATTCGAAAAAGTACACCGTTAGCAGAGATATTTTCGGTCTCGATCGTGCTAGACCTCACGCCTGACTTGATCGCAACCGGCAATTTGATAGGAAATCTCGGCGAGCTCTGGACGTCGGCATAGCCTTTACGGCTGTTTCCGATTTCAGGCACCGAGTGTTTGCCAGCATCCGACACAGGGGACACGATGTTCCTTCCAATTCCGTGTGCACTCGTAAAACGAGCAAGTGCACCACTTCAGGCCGAGATTACACCCCGGTGTCCGGACTGCAAAGGTTACGTAAGTCATGAAACAAGTGGGGCGAAGTCCCTAGAGGCTATAGACTTACGGGCGGGAAACACCCTGTCTCGAGGAATGTTCCTTGGCTGCATAGCGAGCGAAAGGCGGCAAACTGTTCCCACCAGTTTCGCCATCGGGAAGCGAATTGCTAACCGCTGCCGTTCGCGCCGAGGATAGAATAATTTTGTGACCGAACTCGTTCGGATCGGCATCCTCGGAGATTTCAATCCGGAGTTTCGCTCCCATCACGCGACCATCGATTCTCTCCAGCACGCGGCACATAAGATCGGGATTCACGTTGAGTCGACATGGGTTCCGACCCCCCACCTGCTGAACGCGGGCGCGAACGGGATCCTCGATTCCTTCGACGGCCTCTGGGCGTCGCCTGGCAGTCCTTACAAGAGCTTCGACGGCATGCTCAAAGGCATCGAGTTTGCGCGAGTGCACGACCGGCCGTTTCTTGCCACCTGTGGCGGCTTCCAGTACACGCTGATTGAATATGCCCGCAATATCCTCGGCATCCGCGATGCCACTACAGCTGAAGAAGACCCCCACGCAAAGAACGTCATTATCTATCCGGTCTCTTGCGCCGTTCCCAATCGTTCGCCAGATGCGCCCAAGCTCTCCGGCATCGTGCCGCAGATCCACTTGCGCCATGGTTCCTCACTGGCTTCCTATTACCGGGAGGAAGTGGTCGAAGAAGAGTTTTTCTGTAATTTTGAAGTGAACCCCGACTTCGAATGGACTGCCATCGAGGCTGGTCTTCCAATAGTCGCGCGGGGCGAGTGTGGAGAATGCCGCGCCGTCGAATCGCCGGCGCACTCGTTCTTTATCGCGACACTCTTCCAGCCACAACTTACGTCGTGCGAAGATAAGCCGCACCCGCTGGTAATTGCTTTTGTCGAGGCAGCCGCGGACTTTCGCAGTAAGCGGCGTGACGACTCCATACTCGCCTGACCATCCCAAACATCCCGACTATCCCCCTTGATCTCAGGTCAGCCCTGACCCGAGCAAACTATAGAGCAGGACCGCCAGGACAATCGCGGTGAAGACTATGTAAAGGCGATCGCGTTCAAGAGCGAATCCGACGACGCAGAACACCACGCGCGCGATCGGAGTCGCGATCAAGAAAAGTAACCCAAGTTGGATCCAGCCTCGCCCGTGGCCATTGACCACACTCTCGATAATTCCAGGTATGGTTCGGAAGTCGGATGGTTCACCACGAAAGATCTTGTAGTCGGCAGGCTCGTGAGCGTGGCGAGAAATGTAAATGCAGGCCCCCCAAAATACGATCGTCGCTGAGAGTACGACTCCGACGCGAAGCAGGTGGCCAACAATCACTTCAATGCGGTGGTCGTCCCAGCCTTTGGCGCGGCCGGACGGCGAGGAATCGTGTTGAGGAGACAAAGAATGGCCGCTCATCAGATATGCCCCCAGATGCCTTTGTAGAGCATTTGGAGTCCAAGCACCAGAATCACGAGACTGAACACTAGACGCAGGGATTTCGTCTCCGCCTTTACCAGAATACGGCTGCCGCACAGCGATCCTGCCAGGACTCCCAGCATCACGGGCATGGAAAGACCGGGATCGACGTAGCCACGGCTGAGGTAAACACCGGCGCTGGCAGCGGCCGTAACTCCGATCATAAAGTTGCTGGTCGTCGTCGAAACCTTGAACGGGATCCCCATGGCCTGATCCATGGCGAGCACTTTCACGGCGCCCGAACCGATGCCCAGCAATCCAGAAAGCGCACCAGCTCCGAACATCAAGCTGAATCCGGCGGGCACATGTTGCACGTTGTAACTGCGGTTGACACCAAGATCCGGGAAACTACCGTTCAGCCGCAATTGCGTCGCCAGCGGATCGGGCGGAAGATCCCGCAACTCCGGCGGACGCACCCGGCGTGAGATATAGGCCGAGTAAAGCAGCATTACCCCAAAAATCGTAGCGAGGGCCGCCGTGGGGATCCAGCCCGCAAGATAAGCGCCGGACAAGGCGCCGATTGTCGTTGCAATCTCCAGGAACATACCGATCCGTATGTTTGAGAATCCCTCTCGAACGTAGGCCGCGGCAGCACCGGAGGAAGTCGCAATCACGGAAACCAGAGAGGCTCCAATCGCATAGCGAATGTCAACGTGAAAGAAGATCGTGAGCAGTGGCACGAGCACGACCCCGCCGCCCAATCCCGTCAGCGACCCGAGAAGTCCCGCGCCAAATGAAACAATCGCCACCGCGATAGTGAACGTGAGGACAGTCATTCCAAGTCTGCTTTAGGGTAACATTTCGCAACCACGGGAGATTTTCTCTTGTGGTTCAGTTCCAAGCTGAGCTGAATTGCCGCTCCCTTTCGGTATGGCGTTCCCCTATCGGGTAAGAGCAGTGGATCCCCGACACATGCTAGCGTCTGGAGAATGCTGTAGATGGGGATGGGTCCGAGCTTGCTTCGCCCTCCTTGAGGTCCATGCGTTCAATGAGTCCGTTCGCGATGGTATAAACATGCCACACTTCGCTGTCAGAAAGGACGTCGCCACCAAAGCTTTTCACGAGTTGATGAACTTTGACCTCGGTAATGCCGCCTTCCTGTTCGATTACCTCAAGTGGTTCCACGTGAGGATCAAACTCCTTCCACTGACGGGTCCAGTAGGACCGGATCTCTTCTTTCCCGACGGCGCGCCCGCCTTCCGATGCCTTGGGCCAGCTGACGTTCTCACTCATAAACGCCAGGGCGCTGTCGATATCCCGACGATTGAAGGCAGAGTAGGCCTGAGCTATCAAGTTCTGTGTGTTCGGCATGAATCCTCCAGAGTATATATGTGTACATTACACACAGATGTATGAAATGTTGTGGGGGTCCTCTTAAAAGTCGACGACCGGAGTTCGCAAAAACCGGAAAAAACACAATTCGGGCGCGCTGAAATAATCGGGATTCAAAAAACAATGAAGAGGGGGAGAACGCGGCGATGGATCACACCTTGACTGAAGTGTCAGAGCGAATGCGCTGGTTGCCGCCAGCAACGGTTGAGTAGCGAAGATCGTACTAAGACGATCGCGTACTAATTCGTCCACACAATACGAGCTTTCTTCACGTGCTCGTGCTGCTTCCTGAGTTCACGTGCCACATCGCCCAATGAGGCTTGCGGCTTCTGCGGGAAATCCGATGCGGGTCTATCGCCCTGAGCCGTGGCATAGGCCGTACCGCCAACGACGCTTTGCTCCGTTGCCATTGGCGCATACGAGGCATGCGCAGGATGATCGGGAGGCGGATAGAACTGCGGCTGCGAGTTGATCACACCGCCGTACTGGCCGAAAGCGGCAGTAGCTACGAACAAACAGAAGAAGATGAGAAGCGTCGTTTTCATCGCAGTCCCTCCAACCGGAAGAGCGAGGGCGCATCGGCAACCCGTCGCGGATTTGATCTCTTCCGCCCTACATTGAAGCAAGCCCCATACCACAATTAAGGTAGCTAAGTGTCAGATTCCACATTCTGCTACCGACGAGTGAGCAACTCTTTGCACATTTGTGAAGTGGCTGGAGAAACGAAATTCATGACGCGCCTTAGTGTAAAATCCATGCGCAATAGCCAAGGAGTTTTATATGCGCAAGATACTTTGCATTTCTTTCATCACGCTTGCCCTCGCGGCCGCCGCAACCAACGGGGATTACCGAGTCGTCAAAACCTGGAAGCTGGGCGGCGATGGCGGCTGGGACTACCTGACCGCGGACAGTGAAGGACACCGCTTGTTCATCGCGCGCGCTACGCGCGTCATGGTCGTCGATACAACGACGGGCAAACAGATCGGCGAGATACCCGATACGCCAGGTGTCCATGGTGTTGCACTTGCCCCGGAGCTCGGCCGCGGATTTACCAGTAATGGCCGCGAAGATACCGTGAGCGTTTTTAATCTGAAGACGCTTGCCGTGGAGAAGAAGATTAAAGTCGGCAGCGGGCCGGACGCTATACTTTACGATCCCTTCTCGAAACGCGTGTTTACGTTCAATGGAAAAGGGACAGAGACGACCGCGACGGCTGTCGATGCCACCAAAGGCGAGGTCGTTGGAAGAGTCGACCTTGGTGGCAAGCCCGAATTTGCTGCAACGGACGAAAAAGGCACGGTGTTCGTGAACATCGAAGATAAGTCCGAAATCGTGGCCTTCGGTCCCGAGAAGCTAACCGTCAAGACGCGCTGGAAGCTCACCGATTGTGAAGAGCCGACGGGCCTGTCCATTGACCGTAAGAACCGTCGTTTGTTTGCCGGTTGCGGCGGGAACAAGAAAATGGCCATCGTCGACGCCGACAGCGGAAAGACGCTCGCGACGCCCGCGATTGGAGAGGGTTGCGACGCCACTTCTTTCGATCCGGAGTTGGGCTTGGCGTTCGCGTCAGCCGGCGATGGCACAATTACCGTCGTTCGCGAGGAGAGCCCCGACAAATTCAGCGTGATACAAACCATCTCGACGCAAAAGGGCGCGCGAACCATGACGCTTGATGCGAAGACGCATCAGCTTTTCACGGTCACGGCAAACGTATCGGGAACGCGGGAAAACAGAAAAATCGAGCCGGATTCTTTCGTGGTGCTGGTCGCGGAAACATCGTCGGCGAAATAGCTCGCCGCACCTCTTGTGCGGGCTGCGGGGTTTCTCGCACTGTTCGCGGGCAAGGGCCGCGCGTGCCACACCTCTTCATCCCATCAGCATGCCGCCGTTCACATTGAGCACGTGGCCAGTGATGTAGGACGCTTCGTCGGACGCCAGAAACGTCACCGCATGCGCTACATCTTCTGGAGTGCCGACTCGGCCTAGAGGAATCTGTTTCACCGCATTTTGCTTGAACTCTTCACTCAGACCGGCAGTCATGCTGGTCTCGATGAATCCCGGAGCAATGGCGTTGGACGTGATATTGCGGGAAGCAACTTCGCGCGCAATCGCCATGGTGAGCCCAATCAGTCCAGCTTTCGATGCGGCGTAATTGGCCTGGCCGGCTTGTCCCATCTGACCGAATACGCTCGTGATGTTGACGATGCGTCCCCAACGCTGCTTGAGCATCGAAGGGATGACATGCTGAATCGTGAGATAGGCAGACGTCAGGTTCGTGTTGAGAACGGCATCCCAGTCGGCACGCTTCATCCGCATAACGAGCTGATCGCGAGTGATGCCGGCGTTGTTGACGAGAATGTCGATCTTGCCGAAGTGAGCAATTGCCGATTTGATGGCGGATTTGACCTGTTCTTCTTCGGCTACATCCATCGGGAAAGCAGCGGCTTTGCCGCCTTCCGCTGCGATGGCAGCGACCAGCTCTTCGAGCTTTTGCTGGTTGCGAGCCGCTACAGCTACGCTGGCTCCTTCGCGCGCGAGATGCAACGAGCAGGCGTGGCCGATTCCCTGCGAGGCGCCGGTGACCAGCGCGACTCGTCCTTCGAGTTTCATTTTGATGCTCCCTGGAACCGGGAATTATAAACGGCGAAGAAGAGTCGAGGTACAGAAGAGCAGCGAGCTGCGATCTGGAGCTTTGAACAGACTGCCGATCTTCGCCCGAACGCAGTTGTATTGCAGCTTGTGGCTAGCTTGCCTGAATCGCGGCGTGCTGTGGCGCGAGGATCTTCTCGAGTTTTTCGATCAGGCTGCGGCGCGAATATGGCTTTGCCAGGAAGTGTATGTGAGTCACGGGATCTTCGGTATCGTATCCGTCGACACTGTACCCGGATGTAACAAGAATCTTCAATTGTGGCGCGCGCTGACGAAGATCCTCACCGAGCTGTTGGCCGGTGCGGCCCGGAAGAACCATATCGGTGATGACGAGGTCGATGGGCTGGCTGCATTGCTCAAAAAGCCCGAGAGCCTCAACCGCATCCGCGGCAGGCAGAACTGAAAAGCCCGCGCTCTTGAGAAGGCCGCAAGTGGCTTCGCGCACAAAGGGCTCATCTTCCACAAGAAGGATCGTACGCCGGGAGTGAACGCTCGAATCGGCAATTGTCTGCATGGCGCCCTCCAGATTCACTTAAGACAACGCAGCGGTAGGAGCAATCGAGCAACCGTGAACGCATGCAAAACTCAGGCAGAGTCAGCACGAGAGTCGGAACTCGGAAGGGCGACTACTTCGGCGAGGAGAGAATAGTCTGATTGGGATCAAGCAGAACTTTGTGGACGCCGACGGGAGCAGTTAAGTGGAAGGAAGTCTCGGGTCCGTCAGCGAGAACTTCACCTAGAAAAACCAATGTGTTGGAAGCAGCCTCGCCGAAAATAGGAATGGCAGTGATGAGATTTTCGGGCGCGTCCTTTTGAACGATGACGCCGGAAACGACGGCTTTGCCCGCATTTTGGCTGATCCGAATGTTGCGGGTTTCGAGTCTGGGAATCGCGGTTCCGTTGATCCAGCTATCCACAAACCAATCCAATTTGTGACGATTGTCGTACCAAAGTGGGCGCGGTAGTTCCTCTTCGAAAACCTCGATCAACTCGCGAGTGCTGATTGCCTTGCCGGCATAGCGCTCTCGTACTTTGCGGAGGCCCCGAAAGAAAGGTTCTTCCGGGTTCGGTTTGTCGTCGTGATGATGGAAAGAGGCTTCGGAATCGCGCAGCATGGTGCGCAGCATGTGGAACAACCATGTGCCCCGCTCATAACTGATGGCCTCGTAGCCATTGGGAAAATGGGACGAAATCAGTCGTTGTCCGAGCGTGACCGGCCCGGCGTCGCGCAGCCACTCGCCGTCTTTGTTCTTGCTGAGAAGGTCGTTGCGGTACTTATCCATGACTTCGCGAAACTGCGCAGGATTTTCCTGCTCAAGAGCGAGGAGCGAAGAATAGTTCGCAAGGCCTTCTGCGATCCACTGATCGTGGTACGTCTTCCAAAGCACGAGGTCGCCCCACCATTGATGCGCGGTCTCATGAACAAGAACCTGACTGTTTAAGACCCGCGTCGCGGGGTCTAGATTCAACTGAGCTTGTTGCTGCGAATCGAGGAATGCGAAGCTCGACAGGAAGACGAGACCGGGATATCCCTGGCTTAAGTCGCCAGGCATCTGCGTCAAGGCGAGTGAACTGTACGGATAAGGCCCAAACCACTGCGAAAAAGTCGTCACCGATTTCGCTGCCTTGTCAGCGACCGCTTGCACATCCTGGACGAGCGAAGGCGGCGGCGGCGTTACCAGGATGGGAGCGGTCGGGCCACGTCTTGAGCGCGAAGGCGGAAGTTGGGGGATCAGTTCCGGCTGAGCCTTCGGGAAGGTTTTTTCGACACCCCGTGAGCTGTATGCTTCGACGATAACTTTGCCGGCCTTTGCCTCCGCGCGCAGGTATTTCCCCAGATTGAATCCCGCGAGTGGAATGGGACGCTCGGAAATCCAACGCGAAGTCTTCTGGGGACCTTGCGGTTTTTGCGCCGCCGAGTCGCCGTTCACGTCGAGGGTTCGCTTCCCGGTCGCGAGAAGCGTCCATTCGGCGGGATAGCGAAACTTCATATCGAACCAGGCCGGACTCAATCCAAAACTCGGATACCAAGCGCCCCGGGCGCCGACATACAACAATCCGTTGCCGGCGTCTGACAGTACGTCGCCGGCATAGCGGAAGCGTAGTTTCACATCCTGGTTGCTGGCGAGTTCCGACGGAAAAACGACAGCAACAATGTCGTTTCCCCTGCGGTCGAGTTGGGTCCCCTCAATCGCGGGGTTCTGGAGGAATTCGAGCGGGTGACCATCCTCCTCGACAGAATCGACCTTCAGGTAGCGCGACAATTCGAACAGGAGAGTACGCTGTCCGCCCTTGCGGACGTGGAGTTTCAATTCTGTCGACGCCCGTAGTTCGATCGGAGGCTGCACTGACGCCTCAATGAGGAAGGACGCGATTGAAGCGTCGCTGCGCGGTGAGGCTGGGGCTGTATCCGTTGCCGGGACGTGAGCAAAGGAGGTCCAGATGTCGAAGAATCCGAGGTTGTCCTTGGTCCGGAGTTGCCCCACCCATAAGGGTTCAGGAGCCTCTGCGTCCCAGAAGACCTCAAATGCTCCCAATTTGCTGCCTATCACATGAAGATGGAACATTGCGGGCAATCTTAGGGAAGCCGCGGTGGAAGACGACCCGGGAAGGAAATGGCTGAAGTCGATAAACAGGCGTAAAGAGTCATATTCCGCCAGACGGCGGCTGGCGTCGTCCCACTCTGCAAAAGCGTCGTTCGTCCACTGAGTTGGTGAAAGATAGGGTTGAAGAAGCTCCGCGGTATCGTCGTTGAAACGAAGATAGATGGAGTTGAATTGCTCTTCAAGGATCGCCGTTCCCGTGAACAACGCGAGTGAAGCTCGCTCTGTGCGGTTCGGCGGCTGAAGCAGGATTTCGCCATCCCCCGTGAAGAACGCCCCCGTGACGCGGCCACAGATGTCCTCGGTGAATGCGATGGTGCCGTCTTCGAATGTCAGGTTGAAACCCGGCCGCTCGATGGATGCCTCGCGGACGTGGTAGACCCGCGCTGGGTCGAGGCCAAGGGTGCGAATGCGGGTATAAAGGTCGCGGGTGGTCGGCGGGCAGTGGGAACCAGGCGGCGCAGATTGAGTAAAGGCAGCGGCAGACATCAGCAGCCACCATGCCAATACGATAATCCGCCGCCAGTGAACCCCCACCTTGGTCACCTACGAGCTCCTCCGCACTCGTTGCTAGAATCAGCCGAGTGCGAGTCCTATTTTCCATTTTAGTGCTCCTCGCGTCGACTTCCTCGCCAGCCGACGTCATACGCCTTAAGAATGGGCGCACGATCTGGGCTGACCAGGTGCGCGAAGACAAGAACAAAGATCGTGTCGAATATGATGTGGGTGAAGCCACCTACGCAATTCCGAAATCGTCGATTGAGCGCATTGATGCAGGGGGCGCTGCGCCTGCGCCGTCCGGTTCAGGGCAATCCGCGGCGGTTGCCGACTTCACGCCCGCGGCTCCCACGTTTGATCATGAGGGCGACATCGCACAAAAAATCGTCCATGACGGAAAGGTGGACATCGAAGCGTTGGCGAGTCTGGAACGGACTGGTAATTCTGGTCTGGCAGCCACCGGCCACTTCCTCGCGGGCAAGTACGAATCGGATCATGGTAACTTTCCGCAGGCCAGCCGTTATTACGACACCGCGCTGCGTTTTCAACCCAACAATGCAACGCTGCTGATTTACTACGCCGCCGCGCTCATGCGCACCGGCCAAGCAGCGCAAGCTTTGCCTTACGCGGAGCGCGCGGCTCAAATCGCTCCCGAATCGCCGGATACGCTCGCCATGTTGGGATTCGTTCAATTCGCGGGAGATCACACGGCCGAGGCCATTCGCTGGTGGAAGAAATCGCTGGCGCTGCGGCCGGATGCGACGGTCAGCCAATATCTGGACAAGGCCGAAAGAGAATCGAAAGCGGAATCGGAATTTTCGCAGCGGGAGAGCAGCCACTTCAATCTGCATTTCGAAGGCAAGGACACATCAGAGGCTTTTCGGCGCGAGCTGCTATCTGCCCTCGATTCCGATTTTGACGATCTGGTGCGGGACCTCGGCTACTCGCCGCGCAATAACATCGCGGTGACTCTCTACACACAGCAGGCGTTCTTTGACGTAACGCAAGCGCCTGCCTGGAGCGGCGCAATTAATGACGGCAAGCTTCGAATTCCAGTCAACGGGGTCGCAAGCATCACACCAGAGCTGGCTCGAGTTTTGAAGCATGAGCTCACGCACTCCTTCGTCGCGCAGATTACGGGCAATCGCTGCCCAACCTGGCTGAACGAAGGAATGGCGCAGATGGAAGAAGGCAAATCAACGGCTTCCGATGGGCACACGCTCTCGCAGATGTTTTCCGGAGGCGCCGAGATTCCCTACAACATGCTCGAAGGCAGTTTCATGAACTTTTCGGGAAATGAAGCCAGGCTGGCATATGCCGAGTCGCTGGCAGCTGCCGAATACATTCGTGATACGTACGGCATGGGCGAGATGCAGCACATTCTTGAGCGTCTGGGACAAGGAAGCTCGACCGAAGCAGCCTTGCGCGCGACCATCCACAGTGACTACCGCCAACTACACGAGGACATGGCACACTGGCTTGCTGAGAACTACGGCCGGTAGGCCACATTACGCAGGTTGCCTTCCTGCATAGGTAAACCACTGAAATTTTGAGATCTTTCATCAGGCTCGCGAACTGGCCCGAGCTCCGCCCATTTGGCGCATTGCCCCGTCCCGCCGAGTGTGCTAACTTGCCCCGTCATGAACGCGGCGCTCTCAAAATGGTTTGGTTCGAAGGCGGAGGAAGCTCCACACATCATGCACACGGCTACGCCTCCCATTCAAGGCGCTGCCCTGTCCGTGGCCTATTTTGCCCCACAGGCCGGGGGGGATTTTCACGATTTTGTGCGCGTGGGCCCGACCCGGTTTATTTTCGGAATGCTGGACCTGGCAGGAAAGCGCGAGACCGTCGGCTCGATTCTGGATGCGGCGCAGGCGTGTTTTCGTACGGCTTCCCAGGAAATTTTCTCCGCGCCCGAATTGAACGAATCCGACGCGATGATTGAACTTTCGCGGCGTTTGAACCTGGAGATCATGCGCGCGGCCGGAGGGGTAAGAAGTTGCGCCGCTTTCGCCGGCTGCTACAACGAAGAGCTGGGAACAGTATGCTACGTGAACGCCGGCCACACGCCCGGATTGCTGCGCGATGAGACGAGCGTGATCGAACTGCCAGCAACCGGCCTGCCGCTAGGGTTGTTCTCGCTCGCACCCACCGATGCGAGGATTGTGGGCCTCGGGCCAAAAGGTTCGATTGCGGTGGTCTCCCGCGGGGTTGTTGAAGCGGAAAGCAAGAATGCTGAGTTCGGGCTGACCGGCGTGAAGGGCTTGATGCAGACCGAGTCCGCATCGGCCAAGGCCCTGTCCCTGCGCATTCTGGAAGAAGTTCAGGCGTTTCTGCATACACCGCCAAAGCACAATGACGTCACAGCCCTCACGCTGATGCGGACGAACTAAGGGCCCGATAACACTACGAAGGAGAGCCACTGCGTTCCTCCCAACTTTTTTCATCACATTTTTCTCGTACGCTCATCACAGACTTGCACCACAATCGCTGCGAAAATACCTCGACAGTGCACCATCGAGAACTGCGCTAGTCTCCAGAGACGAACGCCACTTCCCGAAAACTTTTCACCGCTCTTTGACAACATATGGCCCGGTGCGCACCCTCACAAGTGCGCGCCAAACAGAAGAATTCGATGCTAAGTCATATCTTTTGAATACTTTGCCTTTAACTTCATTACTATCAATACTTTATCTCGTTTTGATAGGGGGGGGGGGTACCCCCACAAATTCTCTGAATTCTTACCCGCCGTTTGGCCCACATCCTTGAGCGGGGAGACGAAGAGCGTGGAGACGAACGAAGACCGTGGAGACGAAATAACTGGATGCTCCCAACATGCCATCCTGACAAACTCGACGTCCTCTTTTTCGGATTTCTCAACTTCGCCTTAATCGCCGAGGCTTTGCGATAGGCTTAACACGTCCTAGCTGCCTTTTTTTCCCGGCGTCGTGGAATCGCTTCCCTTTCGGGGTGCAGGCTCCGGCGGTACATTCACAGGCAAATCGGAGGACCAGCAATCCGCCAGGATCTTCCATGTGCCCACGGGCTGGCGAACAAGTACAACGAGATATTTTCCACGTTCTTCTCGGCGCTTTCCCATCGCGACTGGAACCAGCATCTTGCAACGGCCAATATCCATCGCGATCTCTCCCATGATTTCCAGCCGCAAGGACTCCATCTGGACTTCACCCAAGCCCGCCTCCAGCACGGACGAAAGAAATTCTCGAATGGAAGGTAAGCTCCGCACAGGCGGTACGCTGGAGCGAATCAGGGTTGCGTCGGCCGCATAAAGTTCGAGGAGGTCGTCGATGTGACGCGTGTTGCAGGCCTGTGCCCAATCCTGAACCACCTGACGGGCGGCCACTTCAGCACGTCCTCCGGGCGCCGTGCCAGCGGCGCTTGGAGCCTTGCCACGCGGAGTGGACGCCTCGCCTTCGGCTGCCGGCACAGTCGCGGCAGCACCAGGTCCCGGTACGAGATGATGAAAATGATGATGGACATGCTGCTGGTCGGGGCCGGCCGCCGCTCCATCCCGCGGTAATCCGCACCACACACAGAAGCGGGCGGATGCGGGCAGAGTACCTCCACATGCGCCGCATGTATCCGCGAGCTCGGCCTGATTCTCTGCGGCGAGGTCCTGTGCCACAGACGCGCCCCCGGAAATTCGCTGAATCGCTTCCACCGCCGCGGCTACCGCATCCGGATTCGGCTTGGGCCAGCGGAAGTTGGCGGGAAGGCGATGAAAGAAATCTTCGATCTCCCGGTTTCCGGCAGGCTTTTCGGTAGATTCGGCTGGCTTCGGATCGTCGCTCACGGCACCCTCTTCGGTCTATTGTAGGAGATTTCGCTTATTCCGGGAGGCTGAATCGCACACGAACCTCGGAATCGGTGGGGACGCCATTGCAAAGCGCGGGACGATAACGCCAGCCCCGGACTGCGCGCAGTACCGCAGCATCCTGATCGGCGCCGCCGCTGTAGAGTACAAATGCGCTGTGCACTCGCCCATCGGAACCGATAATAAAGCTGACGCGCACCAAATGACCATCGGGTTCTCGCGGCAGCAGAGGATCGGGGGTAAGCAAGGCCTCGGGAGGCTGGACGTTCTCGCAGTTCGGCTCCGCCAAAACGGGAGTTGTCGGTGTGAGCTCGGCCGTGTGTGCGGATGCCTCGCGCAAATCGCTATGCGATTGCCACAGCGAAGTCCGATAAGGACTCACGCGAGTCCTGACCACCAAAGACCAGCTCGGCGCGCAGTTGAGAGCCAGCAACGCCAATGCCGAAGCCCGGACCGCAGGAGTTATTAACGCAGACAGTGAGGAAAACGAAAGTTTGCATGGTTCGTTACAGCCGGAGTCAGGCTTGCAGTCTTCCTCGCGCGCGCTCGGCCAGAGGCGTCCCATGGGTGCGGTTGGCGCAATTACACTTCCACTGCATAACTACATGTAAGTCGCTTATTATCAATCAACTAGAACAGTTTATTTCTCTTTCACTTAAATCTCCTTCAACTGTAACTGCAACTACTTGCAAGCCATCTCGCCGTCGAAACATGCCACGGTGTATGCCACGAAGGGCTGGTGATCTATCTACCTCACTGTGTGAGCCACGTCACAGGGCAAGGGCTGTTCCGGGCGCAAAATCAAGTAGGAAGTTGACCATCGCTCACAACGCGAAAGGAATCTTGGAGGACGCTATGTTCGAGCAAGAGCTTGAGTTGGAAAAGAGGAATTCATCTATCGTTCCACTGCTTCTGATTGTGACCTTGATCGTGGCGATCGCCGGCGTGTCACTTTATTTTGTGCTCGAAAGCCGAAGAGTCCTTACTGCTGCGGAAGCGAGCCCTATCGTGCTGGCCGGCATTGAGCGGCAAGCTCCTGTGACACTCACTTTGACGACGGGATTGTTGAAGACCGAAGTCGATCAGAAGCCGCACGACCCGCATTATCGCCTGCTCGACAAAGAGGGACTTCTCAAGCTCGGCAAAGACACAAACAACAAGACTCCAGTGACGCTAACTCCCAAAGGCGAGGCATGGCTGGCGGAGATTGCCGGTGTGAAGAAATCGAAAAACAAGGATAACAACGACGAGTACACGGTGCCTCTGGCACAACGGAAGCTTGCGGAGATCGGCAAAATCACCATGCTGAGCCCCACGAGAGCGAACGTGGAATATTCCTGGACGTGGGAGACTACAAAGGCTGGAGATCTGTTCGACGCTTCTGGTTCCGCTGTGAAAGCCTTCAATACCTGGGACCGCTCGACGCTGATCGATAAGTATGGAGCCAATTTTTATCACGGCGCTCCCACGAAGGTGACGGTGTTAGTGGTAAAGGGCGACAAAGGTTGGGAGATTTCAAACGAGTAAGAGCGGTGGAATCTAGCGCCAACTGGCGCGCTGAACGTGGCGCGACCGCTCTTGCATCGGGCTGACTTTAAAGGCGCTTGCGTTTAAACACCCTCGTTTCTGGGTAGTGTCCTAGCCGAATTAGGACACTACCAGTTTCCGCCGCTAGTTCAGACCATTTTGCGTGAATTTATAGGCGCTATCCACTTTCTGGCCACTCAGATAAATGCTGGACGCCTGTGGGGACGTGCTGTAATTGTCGACCACGATTCCGCTGGGGCCACCATCGACAGGCGCGGTTACGAGCGTCGAGTTGGTCGTCGTAATCTCCGCCACACAGCCCGAAGTGCCTGTTCCGGTGCAATCCTGAGTCAACCCGAAGAAAAAGTAATCGGTTCCGGAACTGCCAATGTTGGGGTTGAAGAACTCCGACCAGCCGGTGCAAGAAGCGGCGGTAGAGGCGAGGAGCTGTTTTGATGACGCAGGCGTAGTGTTCATATTGCGTACGCCAAAACCGAACGAATACTCCCACGGCGTTGAATCGGCCGCCCCCGTCCCGCAGACGTAGATCGCTCCGCTCGATGGGCTCGTGTAGTAGGCATTGCTCAAGGCAGGCTGATAGATGTTCACGGAGTTCCCTGTGAATGCACCGACGCCGATCCGGCCTTTCGCTATCTGGGTGAGAAGGACAGTATCGGCTTGTACAACAACCGCCGAAGTACCGTCATCGGCGCTGACCACGAACGTCGTGCCATTCGTGACATCGACGATAGGCGGCGCGACCAGGCCAGGATTCTTATCTCCATGGGCGCCAACAATCATTGCCGACACGGAGCCGTTTGTCGTGTCGACTTGGTAGAGATCGCCATTCCCGCCTCCGATCATCAGCAGGCCGAGATTTTTATCAAGCACAGGAGGAGTGAGAAGAGTGCCGCTTGAAACGGTCACCGGCCAGGGGGAGCCGGCCAGCGTCGGAGTTCCGGTGAAAACGTTCGTAATTTTATAGAGAATCCCACTATTATCGGAAACATAAACGACGTCGGAGTTGTAGTCGATCCAAGGCGACGAAGTCGTCGTCGACGCTGCACTGGAATAGGTCAGAGACGTAATCGAAGCAGGCGCCACAGCATCCGTGATGGTGCCTTGGTTGGCTGCCCAGGTCACAACGTGGAAGATCGACGAAGTTCCGAGGCTCTCGACAAACGCGATTTTCTTTCCGTCGAGCGAGAGGATTGGAGACGTTACGATCTTGCCTCCAGTCTGGGTCGTCACGTTATAGGCAAACAGCACGGTCGGTGCCGAACCGCACGACCCGCCGGTGCCGGCATACAGATTGTTGAACGCGACCAGGTTGGCTTGCCCAGCGGTCGCTCCGGCAGTCGCAAGCCCGAAGACAACGTAATCGTTGGCACAACTCGCCACGGTTGGGCTGAACGAATATTTGGCCGGATACATCTCGGCTGAAACGTGGCCCTTGTTCAGTGAAAAGCTCCAGTCCCGCTGTGGCCTGTGAAGGCGATCCGGTTCTGATCCAATTTGGAGCGCACCAGAAGCTTCCGGATTCCGCGCCTGAAACCGCCGCATCGCCTGGTGCAAAACGCGAGGCTCCGTGTAAAGCAGTTCGGGATGCTGGCGAAGCCCGTCGAGAGTGAACACAATGGTGTGCTCGGACCAGTCCTGAGGAATTCCAGCGTGGAAGGGAGTGACAGGTTCCTGGGCCCAAACGGCGACCGCAATACACATATAAACGGAGCACCACGCAGCAATGGCGTACTGATGCTGAGAATTCACAGCTCCCTCCATTTGTATCGAGTGTGCTTATTGTACCGCGTTCGATTCCCGGCGGGTATTTCAGACCGCGATACTCCCGTGAGCGGGCTATCGTCATTTGCTTTGCAACATTCTGCCGGCGAGCGTTGGCGACCGGGAGAGGAGTTCGCAACGTCGGGACATTTCCGATTCCCTGCTGTCTATGGAACAATAAAGAACCGTAGAGTACGTTCGAACTCATGACCCTTACGCCGAACAGCCTCCAACTCGCGCTTCTGTCGGCGGCAATCCTCGGGTTTCATCACGGATTCGACTACGACCACATCGCGGCCATCACCGACATCACCAGTGTGCAGAACGATCGATGGCGTGGAATGCGACTGGGTTTGCTTTATGCTCTTGGACATGCCGCGACCGTCGCCGTACTTGGCACCGCCGTGATCGTTTTTCAGCTTTCGCTGCCGCGCGGCATGGACCGGATTGCAGAGAGACTGGTTGGTCTCACTCTTCTGGTATTAGGTATCTACGTTCTGGGATCGTTAACGAAAGGCAACTCCGTTCCTCAAAGCCGCTTTCAGCTCCTGGCGCAAGCTCTGCGCTGGATCCACTGGAAGATGAAGAACTATTGGCACGACCACGAGCACCCCGCACCCCAATACAGGTCCTGGAACTACAATTCCAAGTCGGTGATCATGATCGGAGTGGTGCACGGGCTGGGCGCCGAGACCCCCAGCCAGCTTATGATTTTCCTGCTGGCGGCGAATCTTGGCGGGATGGCAAAGGGATTCCTTGGCCTGTCTATGTTCATTGCCGGATTACTTGTAATGAACACAATTATGACCGCGATCTCCGTGGGAATCTTCGGCAGCAGCTCACGCCTGCCTCATTTGCAGTTTGTGGTTACTGCCTTGACTGCAATTTATAGCCTTGCCGTAGGAGCCTTCTTCTTGTTCGGATCCTCCAGCCTGCTGCCACCTCTCGGATAAACGCGGATTCTCGTAATGTCGAATTGAAAACTCATGACCCGGTCATCCACTCTGCCCGCGTCCAGACTCCTTGTAGATAGCCAATAATTGTGGCAGGATAGTCCCCCTAAGTAATACAATGTCGTCCGTAGTTACCTGAGGGGGTATTAAATGACCAATCTTGGTAAGGCGTTAGCTCGGCTTCGCGAAGAACGTCGTGAAGCACAACATCAGGTCCAGAAGCTTGGGGAAGCCATCACAGTACTTGAGAAGCTCACCCGAGGTTCGGGAGTAACAATCCAGGCAGGCTCACCGCAACGCGTGAAGCGCGTGCTCTCAGCCGCAGGACGCCGGAGAATTTCTCTCGCTCAGAAAGCGCGTTGGGCAAAGCTCAGGCAGTTGAAGAAAGCTGCCTGAAGGTTGATTGGGACAGTCTCGCGAATCTTCCCTCGCGAGACTGATATCCCCTTACTCTGGGCTGGCGCTTCTATTCTGCGCTGGCACGTCCAGCCCTTGAAACCGGCAAGCTAAGAGTGTCCGCCTCCAAGTTCGCGGACAATGTTCCCCACGAACGCCTTGGCGTCCCCAAACAACATGAGAGTGTTATCGAGATAGTAGAGTGGGTTATCAATCCCCGCGAAGCCGGGATTCATGCTGCGCTTGATGACCATGACGGTATGGGCCTTATCCACATCAAGGATAGGCATGCCGTAGATGGGGCTCGTGGTATCGGACCGGGCTGCGGGGTTAGTAACGTCGTTGGCCCCAATCACCAGCGCGACATCGGTTTGCGGGAAGTCTCCGTTGATCTCATCCATTTCTACCAGGCGGTCATAAGGGATATCGGCTTCGGCCAACAACACGTTCATGTGGCCCGGCATGCGCCCGGCTACCGGGTGGATGGCAAATCGCACATCCACTCCACGCTTAGTCAGCCCGTCGTAGAGTTCACGCACTTTATGCTGCGCTTGCGCCACCGCCATGCCGTAGCCGGGAATAATGATGACGCGATTCGCGCTGGAGAGGATCGCAGCGGCCTCTTCCGGCGTAGCGCTGCGAACCGGCTTCGCTTCCCCAGCCGCAGCCGCAATCTGCACCTGTCCGAAAGCTCCGAAGAGCACGTTGGTAAACGAGCGATTCATCGCCTTCGACATGATGATTGAAAGAATCAGACCCGACGATCCGTCCAGCGCACCCGCGATGATCAATAACTTGCTGTCAAGCACAAAGCCCATGGCTGAAGCTGAAAGGCCAGCGTAGCCGTTCAGCAGAGAAATCACGGTTGGCATATCGGCACCGCCAATCGGAATGATCAGCAGCACACCGAATATGAGAGCCAGCAGCACCATGAACGGAAAAAGCGCTTTGTGGTCGGGATGCAGCACCAGCGACACCGCGATGACCACCGCGACTGCGAGAAGCAGGAAGTTGACTAGGTTCTGTCCCTTGTAAGTCAGTGGCCGCTGCGGCAGGATCTCTTGCAGTTTTCCCGCCGCCATCAAACTGCCCGTGACCGTCAATCCGCCCAGAATGACTTCCACCGAGAGCACAGACATCATGAAGCGGGAAATAGCCGGTGCGCGGAGGTAAAACTCGGCCGAGCCGACCAACGTCACGCAGAGTGCGCCAAATGCATGGCTGAGCGCGGTTCGCTGCGGAACCGCCGTCATGGCAACTCGTCCCAGCGGCACACCAATGATGGTCCCTAGTACAAGCGCAATGGCGATCAGATGGTAATCGACAAGTCCGTGGCGCAGCAGTGTGCCGATGATCGCCAGCACCATGCCCGACTCACCCGCCCAAATTCCGTGGCGCGCCGTAATCGGCGAACTCATCCACTTCAGCGACAGGATGAACAGGATGCTGGCAACGAGATAAAGAAGTTCGATGATGACCTGGCCGCCTGCAAATTCTGGGCTCATTGTTTTGTCGCCGGACGGCTGGATTTGAACATTTTCAACATGCGGTCGGTAATCAAGAACCCGCCAACGATATTGCTGGTAGCCGCGACCACGGCGATGAAGCCGAAAATGGCAGCCAATTGGCTCTTGTGCTCGCCCACCAACACGATTGCGCCTACGACCGCAATCGCGTCCAATGCGTTGGTCAGCGACATCAGGGGCGTGTGCAGCAGCGGCGAGACGCGCCGAATCACCTCAAACCCGATGAATCCCGCCAGCACAAAAATAAACAATGCATCGATGAGGTTCGAACTGCTGTTCATCGTTCCTCCGTTCGAGTCTTCCGCACTAGGTTGCTCGTGCTAACCGATCCGAAAAACGAACTCTGCTCGCGGAACAGTCGAGAGCGGCTGCCCCCGTGTGGAATCGCTTCAGCCCTGTTTAGCCAGCGCGGGCAAGTGGAAGAACTCTCGCACTCGCGGCTGCACAATCTCGCCGCCGCTGGTTAGCAGAGTTTCGCGCACAATCTCATCTTCCAGATTTAAATTCAATTTCTGATCCTTGACAATATAGGTGAGAAAAGCCGTGAGATTTCGCGCATACATCGCACTCGCATGGTAGGGCACACCGGATGCAAGATTGATGGCGCCGATAATGGTGACCCCGTGCTTCACGACCGTCTTGCCGGTTTCGCTGATCTCGCAGTTCCCGCCGCGCTCGGACGCCAGATCGAGAATGACCGAACCCAGAGCCATTCCCTTGACCATTTCCTCGGTCACCAGCACCGGCGACTTCTTCCCTGGAATCACCGCGGCGGCAATCACTACATCGCTTTCCTGCACAACCTTGCCGAGCAGTTCGCGCTGCCGACGATAGAAATCTTCATCCTGCGCACGCGCGTAACCGCGAGCATCCTGCGCATCTTTTGCCTCAATCGGCAGCTCGACGAAACGTCCACCCAGGCTCTGCACCTGCTCTTTGGCCGCCGACCGCAAGTCGTAAGCCGAAATGACTGCACCCAGCCGCCGAGCGGTCGCAATCGCCTGCAGTCCGGCAACTCCACATCCAATAACAAAGACGCGCGCTGGCGTAATCGTGCCCGCGGCCGTAGTCATCATCGGAAAGATACGCGGATGAGAATCTGCCGCCATCAACACTGCCTTGTATCCGCAAATCGTTCCCATTGAGGAAAGCGCATCCATACTTTGCGCGCGCGTGCTACGCGGCATCAGCTCGACCGCAAATGAAGTTACACCGGCGTGGGCGATCTCCTCGACCACTTCCTTTGATCCGAATGGACGCAGAAAACCGACCAGAACCTGATTCCGGTGATAGAGCGGCACATCCTCTCTTCCGTTAATGTCGTTTGAGCCGTAGCAAAGAAACTGCGTAACAATGTCGGCAGCGCCGAACACGGCGGCACGATCGGCAATAATCTTGGCACCCTTGTCGGAATATAGCGAATCGGGGTAGCCAGCATCGACTCCAGCGCCCGATTGAATATGCACCTCGAAGCCGGCCTTGGTCAGCGTCGGGACAACCAGCGGCACAAGCGCAACCCGCCGCTCTCCTGGATAAATCTCTTTCGGAACACCAATGATCACGAGGTCCTGCCTCTACGCGATATTACGCCTTGCGGTTTTTTTGTATTCTGACTCGGGCCAAAATTGCGGCGGTTACTTTCAGCAAAACCAAAATCGCGAGTGACTTCCCGCGAATCGAGCATTTTAGTTGAGCGGACAGGGCGGTGCAAATGTCTCTCCCGATGTTGTAGATGCTCCAAGATAATGTCACCCCTTAACGGCAACGAGACTTTGTCACCCTCTCAGGATGGTGACGATGAGTCAGAAAGAGTTCCAACGCGTGAAAGTGATTGAGAATGCAGCGGGCG
>Ga0182030_10003906_pt1 | contig 31787 bp, 28 predicted proteins | sample 812S3MmetaG_FD_121299 | JGI IMG/M metagenome (GOLD analysis project Ga0182030, IMG submission 121299) | Permafrost microbial communities from Stordalen Mire, Sweden - 812S3M metaG (Illumina Assembly) | ecosystem: Environmental > Terrestrial > Soil > Wetlands > Permafrost | place: Sweden... | reverse complement strand
CTGGAAGCGCGACTCGTTAATGAAGCGCGGGCTGACGATGGCCGTCTCGGTGACTTGCAGCGTGTTCTCGGTGTTGACCTGGTCGTAAGCCTTGGAGGCGAGGCTGAAGCCACCAACTCCCTGGCTGTCGAAACTCATGCGGTTGTACTGATAGCGCGCCACCAAAGTGTTATTGGCGTTGATGGCGTAGTCCAGGCGGGGGCTGATGCCCATCGAACTCTGCGGCGTGGACACCGACTGATTCACGCTCTGCGGCAGGAAACTGGCGTTCAGCGTGGTGGCGAGGATGAACGCCTCCTCTTGCGTGGACCGCCGTTGCATATCCAGCCCGAAGCTGGCCTTGCTCTTCTTGATGGGCCCCATCAGATTGACGCCGAAGAAGTCCTGCCGGTAGGGCGGCCGTTGGGGACTGGTCAATAGCGGACTGCGCGAGTTCAGCGCTTCCTTGTTGTACTGGCCGAAAGCCTGGCCGTGCAGCGTGTCCGTGCCCGGCTTGGTCAGGATCTCGATGCGCCCGAACCCGGGGCGCTCGTATTCCGGCGAAAACGGGTTGGAGTTGATGCGCACTTCGCGAATCGACGATTTGTTGGGCAGGTTGCCGCCGGTGAAGCCATCGATGTAGATCTGTCCGCCGTTGGGTCCCGCGCCGGGGCCGGCCATCGCCTGCAACTGCGCCGACAGCTCGTCGGGGTCGTCCGAAAGGGCCGACAATTCCTTTTCGCGCAGCACCAGCGCGCTGCCGTTGGACTCGGGATCCGCCGAGACGTTGTTCACGGCATCGTCCACGTTGAGGACCTGCGTGTCCTGTTGAATCGTGAGTTGGGCGTCGAGCACCGCCGGGCCGGTGATTTCGAAATCCTGTCTTCCGGCGATGGAGAATCCCTTGGCGATCACGCGCACGGTGTACTTGCCGGCATTCAGGGCCGGAAATGCGTACTGGCCGTCGCCGCCGGTAGTTTTGCGCTGCTCGCCGCCCGGACCGCGCAGTTGCACCACCGCGCCCGGAACGAGCGCACCGGAAGGGTCGGTGACGGTCCCTCGGAGAGACGGTCCACTGGCGGTTTGCGCCGTGCCGGCTGGAGCCAGAATAAACAGGCAGAGTAAGAGAACACAGATATAGTAAGTCAGTTTCATGTTGGTATCGATTCTGTCGTGGGGCAGGCGAGGTACCTTCCGGGTCCGCCTGTCACCCCACTTACTGCATGATTCCGCCGAGGCCCAGGCCCCCCAGCGCGTCCGTGCCGCCGCCCATCATGCCGCCCATGCCGCCGCCCATGGCGCCCATGCCGCCCGCGCCCGACATGCCGGAGCCGCGGCCGCCGCCGGATTGGGCGGCGATCATTTGCAGAATGCTGCCGGCGTTGGCCAGCATCATAATGGCCGTAACTTCGTTGCTTTTGGCGCCCTTGGTGCTGGAGACCACGATGGTCTCGCCAGCTTTCAAATCTTCCAGTTTCGCCAGCGGCATGCGCTCCAGCATGGCGTTGATGTCCATCGCGGGCATGCCGCCGCGCCCCATGCCGCCGGGAGGCCCACCGGCGGGCATGCCGCCGCGCGCCGCACCGGGGGGTGCTCCGCCGCCGATTCCGGCCGGAGGCCCGCCGCGCCCCATGCCACCCATGCCGCCCATCATCATGCCGGCCATATCGGGCATCTTCTTGATCTGCGAATCCGCCGTGAAGCGGATTACCAGCGGCTTGTTGTTCGCCAGGTCTTTTACGGTGATTTCCCGGGTATCCGGATTCACCGCCGTGATGGTGCCTGCCTTGGTGACGAACGTGCCGAAGACCACATCTTCCGCCGTTACCTTCAGCCCGTCCTCGCTTTTCACGCCGCGCGCGCGCACCTGGTCGCCCACGCCGATCTCCGACAGCTTACTGATCTTGGCGTCGGCGAACTTGACGGAATCCGGGGCGTAGCGTTTGAACGACGTCTTGTCTGTCACCGTCACCACCGCCTGGCTTTCCCCGGTCAGGGTGCGTATCTTGAGCGTCACATCGTTGCCGATCTTCGCCGAAACCACGCCGGCGACACCGCGCCGCGACCAATCCAACTTATCCGCCTCGTTCTTCTTGGCGATGTCGGTGACGGACATCACCACGATGCGCCGCAGATTGCCGGTGCCCGGCTCCGGCGTGGCGAGCACGCGGTCGCCCAGGGCCACATCCGTTATCTTGATCGGCTCCGCCTTCTTCAGGTCGGTCACGCCCGGCGCCACTTTCTGCGCGACGGTGTCGGCGGTAACCTTCATGGCCACCGGCTCTCCGATGTCGGGCTTGATCTCGATCTCCGCCGTCGCGGCCTTAAACAGGCTGACCGTTCCCACTACGCTTTTGGCGGGTTGCGTCTGCGCCGGAGCCATCCAGCTCCCCAAAACCGCTACCGCGCACGCCGCCATGAAAATCTGCCTCATCATGTTCAGTATTCGATAAAGTTGCCTGAAATCATCATTAAGTTTTGTAAAACGCCGCGTCCGGCACCCGCCCGAGAGCGTGTTTGCGTTACAAATAGAACAGAACAGTGACGCCGGCCGAACCCACTTCCGCGCGCAAGTCCATCCTTCTGGTGGAGGACGATACCGAACTCACCGCGTTGATGACCGATTATTTCGGCCAGCACGGTTTCAGCGTAGAAGCGGTGCACGATGGGCGCACCGGCTTGGCCCGCTCGCTCGAAGGAGGGTTCGACCTGATCATCCTGGATGTGATGCTCCCCGTCCTGGATGGATTTGAATTATTGCGCCAGCTCCGCAAGCGCAGCGCCACGCCGGTGATCATGCTCACCGCGCGCACCGGCCAGAGCGACCGCGTCGCGGGACTCAACTCCGGCGCCGACGATTATCTGCCCAAGCCCTTCGGCCCGGAGGAACTCCTGGCCCGGATTCGCGCGGTGCTGCGGCGCACCGGACACACCGAAGCCGCCCCGCCGCAGATCGTCGAAGCCGGGGACATCCGCATCAATCCCGCCACGCGCGAGGTCTGGCGGCAGAACGAGCTGGTCGAAATCACCTCCATCGAGTTCGACATCCTGGAAATCCTGGCGCGCTCCGCCGGCCGCACCGTTACCCGCGACGAGCTCACCGCGGTGCTCTACCAGCGCCGGGCCACGCCGTACGAACGCTCGCTCGACGTGCACATCAGCCACCTGCGCAAGAAGCTGGAACGCGAGGATCGGCCGCTGATCCGCACCGTCCGCGGGGTGGGATATCAGTTCACGCCATGAAGGTCTACACCAAAATTCTCTTATGGAGCTTCGGCACGCTGGCGCTCTCGCTGGTGGCCTTCATCGGCGTCTCCATGTACGTGTCCATGCGCAATATGGAGCACGGCAATTTCATTCCGCGCTTCAACGCCCTGCTGATGGAAGAAGCTATTGAGACCTGGCAGACCGGCGGCCAGCCCGCGCTGGCGGCCCACATGCGGCGCGTGGAGAATCTCCTATCCGGGCACCATTACCTCACCGACGCCGCGGGCAAAGACCTGGCTACCGGTGAAGACCGCTCCAGGTTGCTCGCCATGGCGCGCCCGGATACCGGGGCGCCCAAGCGTTTCGAGAGCCGCCAAGTGGTGGTGTACCCGTCCCCGGACGGCAAGTACCGCTTCCTCATCGTGTTCGAGAACTTCTTCGACCTCACCCAGTATTTGCCTTACTACCTGTTGATCCTGGCCGCGGTCGCGCTGCTGTGCTGGATACTGGCCACTAATCTCGCATCTCCGTTGCGTGGCCTCGCCCGCGTGGTGGATCGCTTCGGCGCGGGCGATCTGTCGGTGCGCGTCAACTCGTCCCGCAAAGATGAAATCGGCGAAGTGGGCCGCGCCTTCGACCGCATGGCCGAGCGCATCGCCACGTTGCTTACGGCGGAGCGCCGCCTGCTCCAGGACATCTCGCACGAGCTTCGCTCGCCGCTCGCCCGCCTCAGCTTCGCCGCCGAACTGGCGCGCACCGCCGAAGATCGCGAGGCCGCCATCGCGCGCATGAAGAAAGAAATCGGCCGGCTCACCGACCTGGTGGGCGGCCTGATCCAGGTCACCCGCGCCGAAGGCGACCCGGCGGCCGGCACGAGCGAAGGGCTGCGTCTGGACGAACTCCTGGGCGAAGTGGTGGACGATTGCCGCGTCGAAGCCGACGCCCGCGGCTGCGGAATTCGGTTCGAAGCTACGCGCGAACTGACCATGCATGGCGATCGGGAAGTGCTGCGCCGGGCCGTCGAGAACGTGGTGCGCAACGCCATCCGCTACACCCCGGCCGGCACTAGCGTCGAGGTCTCGCTGGACGATACCGGCGGCGCCGCGCGCATCGGCGTGCGCGATTACGGCCCGGGAGTGCCCGCCGAAGCCCTCGCCAAAATCTTCCAGCCGTTTTTCCGGGTCGACGATTCGCGCCACACGGCCACCGGCGGCGTCGGCCTGGGCCTGGCCATCGCCTCCCGCGCCATCGGCCTCCACCACGGCAAACTCTGGGCGGAAAACACAACTCCCGGTCTGCGAGTCTGGATCGAACTGCCGCTGGTTGGGTGATGGCATAGTATTTATATCAACCAGTCGGTTGATTTCTTGAAGCTTGCCTTTCACGAGGACCATTGCATGGAATACGTTCGCCGTTTCATGATCCTGATAGCCGTCTTGAGCCCGCTCTCCGCGCAGACGCCGGTCTCCCCGGATGCGCCGCGCGGCGCGACCTTCGGCCGACTCACGGGCGCCTGGCGGCAGCCGGCCGTCGCCCCGCCCGACCTCTCCAATTCCAACCGCCTGGAGAGCCTGCTGCGCGCCGGCAATATCTATCTCACGCTGCAGGACGCCATCGCTCTGGCGCTGGAGAATAATCTCGACATCGCGATCCAAAGATACGGGCCGCTGCAATCGGCATCGGACCTGCAGCGGGCGCAAGCGGGGGGCGCGCTGCGGGGAGTGGCACAGAATGTCATTGCGGGACCCGCCAGCGCCGGTGGGGCAGGTTCCAGCGCGCCGATCGGCGGCGCCGCGATCACCGCCGGCGGCGCCTCCGGCCCGGCTATTCCGAGCCTCGACCCGGTGCTGCAGAGCCAGCTCAGCTACGGGCACGCGACCGCCCCGCAAACCAGTTCGTTTCTCTCCGGCACTTCCTCGTTGATCACGACCTCCAAGACGGCCAACTTTTCCCTTTCGCAAGCCTGGCTGACCGGGACCACCGGGACGTTGACCTTCAACAACGGGAACACCTTCCAGAACTCGCTCACGAGCAACTTCAACCCCTACACGGCCAGCACGTTGGATTTGCAGGTCACGCAGCACCTGATGCAGGGATTCGGCCCGGCGCTCAACCATCGCGAGATACGGGTCGCTGGGAACAACCTGAATGTCACCCGCCTGGGTTTCGAAATTCAGGTAATGAATACCGTGGCCGCCGTCATCAACCTGTACTGGGACCTGGTCAGCTTCCACGAGCAGGTGAATAGCGCCCAAAGCGCGCTGACGGCGGCCCGGAAGCTCTACGACGACAACCGCAAGCAGGTGGACGCCGGCTACCTGGCGCCCATCGCCATGGTGCAGGCCGACGCCGAAGTGGCCAACCGGCAACAGGACGTGACGGTGGCAGAAACCAACGTGCTGCAGCAGGAAACCATCCTGAAGAACGCGCTCAGCAAGAACGGCGCCGCCAGCCCGAGCCTCGCCGATGCGCACGTGGTGCCCACGAGCCAGCTTCGCGTGCCCGACACCCTGGCGGTGGAGCCGCTGCAGGATCTGATCGCCGCGGCCTTGCAGAATCGGCCCGATTTACAGAGCAGCCGCATCAACCTGGAAAGCTCCAAGATCCGTCTCGCGGGCAGCCGCAACACATTGCTGCCCACGGTGGACGCGTTCGCCGAAGCGGCCAACCACGGCCTCGCCGGGCAGGCGAGCAACGCCGTGAATCCGTATTTTCCGATCGGTTTGCCCGATCCCTATTTCATCGGCGGGTACGGCACCGTGTTGGGACAGTTATTCCGCCGCAACTTTCCGGATTACCGGGTGGGCGTCAACGTCACCATTCCGCTGCGCAATCGCGCGGCGCAGTCCGACTATGTGCGCGACCGCCTGGACCACCATCAGGCGGAGCTGGAGCTGCAAAAACAGGTGAACCAGATTCGCGTCGATGTGCAGAACGGGGTGATCGCTCTGACGCAGGCGCACGCACGCTACCAGGCCGCCGAAAAGAGCCGCATTCTGGAAGAACAGACGCTGGACGCCGAGCAGAAGAAATATCGAGCGGGCGCTTCCACGGTGTACAACGTGATTCAGATCCAGCGCGACCTGACCGCTGCGCAGGGCAACCAGGTGACCGCCGCCGGCAGCTACATCCGCGCCCGCACGAATCTCGATACGGTGATCGGCGCCATCCTCGAGCGCAACCACGTGAGCATCGAAGAGGCGCGGCGGGGCGTGGTGTCGCGTCCGCCCGACGCGATTCCGCCGGTGGCGGAGAATCCGGGCCGCGGTTATTGACGCGGGCGCGGTGGGGCGGGCGCGGTGGGGCGGGCGGGACAGGGTGGGCCGCCGCCGGGAGCGGAGGCAGGGGCCTCCGCGCGGGCGAGGGCGCCCGCCCCACCCAGGCACCGCCAAGCCAGTTGTTTTCAATTTACGATTTTTTGGTTGACATACGCCGGCCGCTGGGCGAGATTCGAGGGAGGACGATCCCCATGAACACGATCCGGATTCTCGTCATCGCGGCGTACGCAGTGTTTGCCCAGCCGGCGCAGCCACCCGCGTTTCAGGTGGCGTCGATCAAGCGGAATACCGACACGGCCTTCCGCGGCATGGGCGTGCGCGCGCTACCCGGCGGCCGCCTGGTCACCCAGAACGCACCCGTCATGATGCTTATCCAGAACGCATACACCGTGCAGGCTTATCAGGTGGTGGGCGGAGCGGCCTGGATCAATTCCGAGGGCTACGATATCGAGGCCAAACCGGAAGGCAGCGTCGACCGGAAACAGATGTGGCTCATGCTGCAAACGCTGCTGGCCGATCGCTTCAAGCTGGTGCTCCACCACGACACCAGAGAGCTCCCGATCTATGCGCTGACCGTGACCAAGGGCGGCCTCAAACAGCTACCACCCAAGGACGGAGGCTGCGCACCTCTCTCGTCGGACGCTCCGGCGCCTCCACCGCCCGCACCAGGGCAGCCCGGCGCCTGCGGCCACGTGGCTGTTATGGGGTCGCCGTCGGGCCTGCGGATGGAAGGAAGCAAGGTGCCCATGGCGGAGTTCATCAGAACCCTGGCAATGATCATGGGCCGGCCGGTTTTGGATAAAACCGAATTCACCCGCGAATTCGAGGTGCGCTTGGATTTCGCTCCGGACGAAACCACCATGGGATTGCCGGGCTCCGGAGGGCCAGCCGTTCCGGGCGGCCCACAGCTTCCGACTGACTCCGACCGCCCTTCCATCTCCGCCGCCTTACAGGAACAACTCGGGCTGAAACTGGTAGCGACCAAGGGCCCGGTAGAGGTTCTGGTGATCGACCATGTGGAGAGGCCGGCCGCGAACTAACTCGCGACAGGGCGCGACAGACCACAAAAGGCGATGGTCTGTCCCACCTACTCTCCAGTTACAACTTTCCAGTTCTTGCCCGGATTGTAGCGGATCATCTGGCGAGCCAGAACGCCCGTGGTGGGGCCCAAATCCCTTTCGTAGACTTTGCCGCGATGGTTGACGATGAACGTCTGGATGCCGGAGACTCCGTATTCGGCGGGATAGGCAACCAGGGCGAAGCCGCCGATCATTTTGTCTTTGACCAGATAATCCATCGCGCCGCCTTCGGCCTCGGGACCCTGGGCCTTCAGAATGCGGAAGTAGTAGCCTTGGTAGGGCGCCGGCCTCCTGCCTTCGGCAAGCATGGCGGCGGACGCATCGGCAAAGGCCTTAGGCACCAGGTTATCGGCCTCGCCTTCCCAATAGAGTCCATCCTTCTTGCCGGGCGAACTGAGGATCTTCGGCGCGTACTGCAACACGCCGCCGGCGGTGCGGTCGTGCGAGGCATACTCCATCTGGGCTTCCACATAAGCGCGGCAGACATCCATCGCGGTGAGCTCGTTGCGGCCCACGCGGCGGGCGAGAACTTCGACGCGCCCCACGGCGGAATGGAAACGCCACTGGCCTTTTTCGAGAACGATCGGCACCGGCAAGGGCCAATCGTCGGGCCCCACGATCAGCGTGGCGCGGTCCTTATCCTCATCCAGTTCCACCGACATTTTCTGGTGGGCCAGGGCAGCGAACTTTTCGCGGCTTTCCTTATCGGCCGTGGCATCGCCGGACTGCACGATGTCTTTGCCCCCGGCACCGAAGATGCGCAGCATGGCCGCGGTATCGTTGGCACTGGCGGCGTCAACCAGTGCCTGCGCGGCCTCCTGTGGAGTTGCGAAAGTTTTCTGACCGGTTTGCGCGGCGCCGGGGATCACTGCGATTCCCGCCGCCAGCGCCACGGCCGCCATCCAATTTCGGGCTGTCATTATCGGCCTCCCCTTCCACCACCACCGCCACCAGGATGTCCGCCACCACCGCCGCCACCGCTGGGACGCGCGCCGCCGCCAAATCCACCACCGCCGCCCGAAGGCCGCGATGCGGGAGCGGAACGCTGCGCTTGCGCGGGAGCGGAACGCGGCGCCGGCGAGCTACGCGCGGCGCCCATGCTGGAATAGCCGTGGTCCGCCTGTTGCCGTGCGGCGGCGCCGCGGTCCATGCCGCCGAACACGCCGCGATTTTGCGCCGGCGTGGTGTTGCGCGGAACCGAGCGATCGCCGAAGCGCTCCCCTTGCTGCATCTGGGTGCGCACCTGGCCGGCCGACGGACGGGCCACGTTCTGCCGCACATTCCCCTGATACTGCGTCCGCACGGAGTTATTGGCATACGGCACCCCGGCGCGATGCGACGGGTCGTGCGCCCACGCCGCGGTTCCGCGCGCGCCGCCCATATTGCCGCCATTGAAGTTGTACCGGTGCATGAACGCATTGTTCACCATGACGCCGCGGCCGCCCCAACCCGCCTGCCAGCCCCATCCGCCCCAGCCGTGCCAACCGGCGCCGAAGTAGAGGCCCATATCGATGGGACCGCCGAATCCGAAGTAGAGCCCGCCAGTAAGGAACGAGCGCCCGGGCCACCACCAGTTCGGATAGGGATACCACATGGGCGCGCCCCAGATCCACATGGGATCGTACACCGGCACGTAGATCACCTCGGGGTTGGCCGGCTCGATTTCAATGTTGGGCTGGCCATTGGCCGTGGTGGTGGCCACGGTCTCCTGCGGGGTGGATTGCAGCTTGCCCGACTGCTGGGCTTTCTGGCGCATGCGCTGCACCGCGTCCATGACACTCTGCTGCTGGGCCAGAAACGCGTTGCCCAGGTTGGTGGTCCAGGCGACGTCGTCGTTCAGACGCTTTAGGACGTCGGGGAAAACCGCCAGCGCCTGCACGCTGGCGTCCCAGTTCTGCTGCTGCGCGGCCTGCGTGAGCGCGGGCCCGGTTATCCCGGGATTCTTTTGCGCCCACTGGTAAGCCTGCACCACCTCCAGCGGATAAGTGGTCGCCACCAGAACCTGGCTCAACAGGGGATCGGGATAGAGCGCAATGGGCGCCACCAGATCGTCCAATTGATCCGGACTAAGACTCTGATCGGGCGGTGGCGGAGCGGGCGGCGCCTGTTGCGCGAGGAGAACCCCCGCGCTGAGCAGCAGGCCTGCGAGCATCGCGGCGACCGCCGGTCTGGCGCCCAAGGATAGTGCATTGCGTGGCATGTTGAACCTCCTTCAACCTGCAACCAACTGCTTTCCAACTACACTTAATTATACGGACGCCCTTCACCGTAAGTTACCGTCCAGACCGGGCTATGTCATGGAGAAGGGTTAATCGACACACTTAAGGCGCGCCCAGCGTACGTCCTAACCCAACGGGGAATAGAACTTCCAACTCGTCTGATAATTGCGCGCGACTTTCTGTCCGTTCAGGGCCAGCCGCACCATCTCCACCGGGATGTTCCCCTCGCGGTAGAGCGCGTCGTGGAACGCCCTGTTCGTCATCTTCCCGGAATCCACCAGCTCCTTGTGCAGGGCGTAGAACTGCAACGCCCCCAGCATGTAGGCGCACTGATAAATCGGCTCGTAGCTGCCGTTGAAGGAGCGCCGCACTTCGCCTTCCGCGTTGGCCCGCTCGTGCCCCACCCGCTCGACGAGGAACTCCACGCACTCCTTCGCCGTCATCTTGCCCAAATGGAAGCTGAGCGAGAAAATGATCCGCGCGCAGCGATGCATGCGCCAGAATAAGGCCCCTACGCGCTGCTCCGGCGTGTGCGTAAAGCCCAGATCCCACAACAGCATCTCCCAGTAAAAGGCCATGCCCTCCATCCAGAACGAGGTGCCGAACGGGCTGCGATAGGTCCGGTAACGCTGCATCATGTATTGCTGCATGTGGTGCCCCGGAATCAGCTCGTGGAACACGGTGGCGCGCGCGAAGAACATGTTGTTGCCGCGCAGGCTCTCCATTTTTTCCGCCATGGTCATGCTGTTCGCCGGCGAAGAGACCTGGATGGTGGGGCCGCCGGTGAAGAACGGATTGACGAGTTGCATTTCCGGGGTCATGGCCTCTTCCCAGTAGTCTTCCTTGACCATGGTGGGAATCGTCACCAGCTCCTTTTTCTCCAGGAACTCCACCGCCTCCCGCGCCAGGTCGCGCACGAGGTAGATCATCTGGCCGGGCTCCACGTACTTGTTTTTCACCGCCTCCAGCGCCTGCTTCCACTCGCGCCCGAAGCCCATTTCCTGCGAGGCGCGCAGCATCTCGCGGTCGCACCAGGCGAATTCCTTGTTGGCGAGAGAGATCAGCTCGTCCGGCGTGTAGGCAATCATGGCCGCGCGCAGCGCTTCCATGAGCGCATCGTTGCCGGCCGGTCCGACGCCCGATAACTCTTCGTTGCTGCCCAAGGGGGCCGTGCGCGAGGCCGCCGCGCCTCGTCCGCCACCGGCGCCGGCGTCCGGCGCGCCGCCGCGTCCAGCGCGGCCGCCGCCGCCGCGCCCGGCACCGGTATCGAGCGGACCGGGCACGCCGCTAGCGGTATGCAGGAACTGCGCATGCGCGTCGAGCGCTTCATCGGGCCTTCTTGTACTCGCCATCCACCCACCAACCGAACTGCGGATCGTAGAGCGCGTAGAAGTTGTACCAAGTGCGCAGCGCGCCGCGCAGTTGACTCAGGCGCACGGCCGCGCCGTGCAGCACCGCCGGACTCGCCTTGGCATTCGCCGCCTTGGCCGAGGCGATGTCCGCCGTCAGTTTCACCAGCGCCGCCGCGGATTTCCGGGGGTCCACGGTCTCCATCCGCCGCCGCGCTTCCTCGAGGCCGATGATGGTCTGCTGAAACGGAATCAGCGCCGCGATCTCTGAATCCTGCCGCCCGTCCGCCGCCAATTGCATCCGCTCGTGTTCCAGCCGGCTGCGCAGCAGCAGATAGTCCACTTTCCCCGCCTGGCTGAAAGCGTCGAAATTCATGGCGTCCAAGAGGCGGAACTGGTCGGCGTAAAACCCTTCCAGCTTTTTCCGCCGCACGGGCGAGCCGGGCAACGCGTACACGCGGTTGAGATCGCGCAACTCCACGCCGTAGCGCTCGATGGCCGGGCGCATCTCGCTGGTTCCGGTATCGAGCGGCGAGCCATCCACCGCCTTCTGCTGCGCCTGCGCGGGGCGCGGGGCGCGGGAGAGAAGACCGCCGCCGAACAACGCCAGTCCTCCGCCCCGCAGCATACTTCTACGATCGAGCTTCCTCATTCTCCATGCCTCCCGACCCATCATTGTTGTGGAGTAGCCCTCGGGTCTGCCATGACCGACATTCGTGAGGGCATTCTTCCGGCGCTTGCTCCGGCGGCCTCCGTCAGTACTTCAATCCGTACCCGTAGGCGAAGAGCGGATCGGCAGTGCCCTTGCCGACAGCCTTCGGCCAGGTGAACGAGAGTTTGCCGGTCGGCTTGTAATCGGCGAAGAGCACGTCCGCCACGCCCTGGCCTTCGGTGCCCGGCAGCCATGCGGCCACGAGCGCGTCGGCCTGGCCGAGCACGTCGCCCAGAATCAGCGGCCGTCCGGACACCACGACCACCACCACCGGGATGCCCGCCGCTTTCATGGTCTTCACGGCCGCGGCGTCTTCCGGCGCCAGGGCGAGATTGGCGCGGTCGCCGTTACCTTCCGCGTAGGGCGTTTCGCCGATCACCACGACGCCCACGGTGGCGCCCGCCGCGCCGGAGCCATCCTTGGAAAAGGTCACCTTGGTGTCCTTGGATACCGTGTTCTTGATGGCCGCGAGGATGGTGGTGCCGCCGGTGGTGACGTCGCCGCTGCGGCCTTGCCAATCGATGGTCCAGCCGCCGCACTGGTTGCCGATATCGTCGGCGTTCTTGCCGGCGATGTGCAGGCGCGCGGCCTTTTTAGAAAGCGGCAGCGCCTTGCCTTCGTTCTTGAGCAGCACCAGCGATTCGCGCACCGCCTGCCGCGCCACGGCGCGATGCGCGGGCGAGCCAAAGCTCTTTTGGAGCGAGCGGTCAGCCAACTGGTTGCGCTTGGGATCCATCAATCCCATGGCGAATTTGACGCGCAGAATCCGGGTCACCGCGTCATCGATGCGGGACATCGGCACCTTGCCTTCGTTGACCAGGGCCTTGAGGTCGTTGAAGTACTCGCGATAACGCTTCGGCACCATCGCCATGTCCATGCCGGCGTTGATGGAAATGCCGATGGCTTCCTTGTAGTCCCTGGTTATCTGGTCGATGGCGTTGTAGTCGGAAATCAGGAAGCCCTGGAAACCCAGTTCGTTCTTGAGAATATCGGTGAGCAGCCGCTTGCTGGCCGAGCACTTAACGCCGTTCCAACTGCTGTAGGAGGGCATGATGGAGCCCACGCCCGCCTCGATGGCCGCGATGTAACCGGGCAGGTGGACGCGGCGGAGGGTGGCTTCATCCACCCGGGTATCGCCCTGATCGAGGCCGCCTTTGACGGAGCCGTAGGTGGTGCCGCCATCGCCCACGTAGTGCTTGGCGCAGGCCAGCACGCCGAGCGGATCGTCCAGGCCGTTGCCCTGGAAGCCGCGCACGGCCGGTCCGGCGAGTTCGCGCACCAGTTGCGGATCTTCCGAGAAGCCTTCGTAGGTGCGGCCCCAGCGGATATCCTGCGGGACGGTGACGCAGGGACCGAAGGCCCACTGGATACCGGTGGCGCGAATCTCCTCGGCGGTGACGCGCTCGACCTGCTCGATCAGCTTGGGATTGCGGGTGCAGCCGAGCCCGATATTGTGGGGGAAAATGACCGCGTCGAGCACGTTATTGTGCCCGTGGACGGCGTCGATGCCGTAGAGGATGGGGATCTTGAGCCGCGCATTCCGGGTGCGCGCCTGCAAGCGGTCGTAGAGGTCGGTCCACGCCTTGATGCTATTGCCTTCCTTGGGGTCGCTGGAGCCGCCACTGAGGAGCGAGCCGAGATGGTAATTCTCCACGTCGGCCAGGTCCTGCAGCTCGTTCTGCTCGGCCTGCGTCATCTGGCCGATTTTTTCCTCCAGCGTCATCTGCGCCAGCAGGGCCTTGGCCGCGGGATCGTAAGCGGAGAGCGGCTTGGGTTTGGCGGCGGCCCAACAGAGGCAGGCGACCGCGATCAGGCCCGGCAACAGGGCGACGCGAAGGGTATGAGACATTTTCATCTTGTTCCCAGCATACTGGATTGCCGCGGGCACGGGGCAGCGGCGTATCGTCCGGCCCGGTGTACATGTGCTGCACATGTATGTATGCTGGGAACATGTCGAAGATGATCCAGATCAGGGACGTTCCGGAAGACGTGCACGGCATTCTGAAGGCGCGTGCCGCCCGCGAGGGCATAAGCCTCTCCGATTATATTAAGAGGGAATTGGAGCATAGCGCGGAGCGCCCGAGCATGCGGGAGTGGCTGGATCTCACCGGGAATATGAAGCCGATCCCGTCGAAGCGGAGCGCTGCGCAAATGGTGCGCGAATTGCGCGACGCGCGATGATTGTCCTGGATGCCTCGGTAGTGGTGGAACTTCTCACCAACGGTGCCTTGGCCGATTCCCTGCGCCGCGATCTGGCGGGGCGCACCGACTCCTTCATTGCTCCACATCTGCTCGACATAGAAGTGGTGAGCGCCCTTCGAAATCTGGTTGCGGGCCGGCGCATCGATGCGTACCGCAGCGAGCAGTTTCTCACGGGACTTGCGGCGCTCCCCGTAGTGCGATGCGCGCACACTCCGTTGTTGGGCCGCATTTGGGAGCTGCGGCACAATTTCACCGCCTACGACGCCAGCTACATCGCGTTGGCGGAGGCCACCGGCTCCGTGCTGTACACCAGCGACGAGAAGTTGTGCAAAGGCCACCGTGCGCGGGTCGCGCTGTTCTCGCGCTGATCGCGGCTGGAGGGAGGAATGTTCCTGTGATTACCGGAGGAACGCCCGGCATCTACCAACCGCGTCACAAGCGCCCGCCGCCCGTGACGTGACGCGTTCCATTTCGGACGCGAGGGGGGTTAATATGGCGGCATGCTGCTCGCACGCATCCTTTTACTCTGCTCTCTGGGGACTGCCCTGCTACCGGCCCAGTCCATCGACCTCCTCCCCGACGAGTCCTTGAAGGGCTGGACCCGCATCCCCATTCCGGCAACCGATGGATTGAAGCCCAAAATGCAGTGGCGCGTCGATTCCGCGCAAAAGACGCTGATCTGCACCGGTGACGGCGGACACGAGTGGCTGCGCTACGACCAGGTGCTGGCCGATTACATTCTGGAAGTGGACTTCCGCTTCACCCCCAAGGGCGCGGACGTCAAGTACAACAGCGGCGTCGGCATCCGGCTCTCGCCCTGGAGCGAGTTGTGGGTCCAGGCGCAGACCGGTCCCACCGGCGGATACCTGTTCGGCGTCAATCTGGTGGACGGCGCTTTGCAGCGCTTCAATCTGATGAAGGAGATGAAGGAAAACCGCATCAAGCCGGCGGGCGAGTGGAACCACTACGAGATTCGCGTGCAGGGGGACAAGGTCACGCTTGCCGTGAATGGCGCCGTGGTGAATGAGATCTCCGGGATTGCCTTGCGCAAGGGCCACATCGGGCTCGAAGCGGAAGGCCACGAGATCACCTTCCGCAACATCAAGCTGAAGGTGTTGCCGTAGGCGGCTTGCGGGCCTCGCCCCACCCGACAGGCCAGGAGGCCTATCCCACCACCCTATTCCACGGTGACGTGGGTGCCCTTGGCCTCCTGGTGCGACATCCGGGCGATGCGTTCGTCGAGCAGGCTGCGCAACCCCTTGAGGAACTCGACGCGGGAGTTGCGGAAGTGGTCGCGGGTGGCTTCGCTCACCATGTGTTCGAGCATGGGAATGGCGGTGGTGCAGAAGAAGCAGCCTTCGGCGTGAGCGTGGGTTCCAGCAGCGGCGGTTTTTTCTTCCATCTCAGGTCTCCTTCATTTCGACGGTCAATATCTTATTCTCCAACTTTGCGCGCCCGGGCGAAAGGCTCGCCATGGAGGTGGGTAAGCCGATGTGGCGGCGCAGGGTACCGATTTCCACCACCAGTTCGTCGCCCTTCTTGAACAGGCCGATCTCGCCCTTGGCGGCAAAGGGCAGTTGCAGGCGCACTTCGTAGCGGCCGTCGGCGGACTTGGTAAAGGTGTACGGCGCCTCGGTGCGGGTGACGGCCGCGGGGTCCTCCTTGCCGTCGTAGAGGCTGCGCGCCAGTTCTTCCAGGCGTTCGCGGCCGAGGACTTCGTGGGTAAACAGGGGGACGCGCCTGACCGGCACCGGGGCGAAATAGCGGTCGATCTCTTCCAGGATGCGGCCCTGCGAGAGGCGCCACTCCTGAAAGTACTGGTCGGTGACTTCCGCCGGCAGCACGCGGTTGACGATCACGCCATCGACGGCCAGGCCGTGCAGCGAGAAGTAAACGAAGGCGCGCTGGGTTTCGCGCAGCACCATACGTTCCGGATTGGTGACCAGCCGTACGCTGGTGATCCTGGGATCTTCGAGCAGGTCGCCGATGCCGTCCAGGCGGCCGAAGAGGTCTTGCACGTTGGCGAAATAATTGTCGGTGGGAAGTTCGACGGGAGAGACGCGGTTGGCGAGCGGCCGCACGGCCTTCAACAAGCCGCGCTGGAAGGGAAAGATGTGCTTCATGTACCACTCCAGGGTGGTCGGCATGCTGACAAAGCGCATGGATTCGGCGGTAGGGGCGCAATCCAGCACGATGACGTCGTAGCGGTCCTCGCGGCGGAACTGGTTGACGTACATGAGGGCGCTGAGTTCTTCCATGCCGGGCAGGATGGCCAGTTCTTCGGCCTCGACGTCGTTGATGCCGGTGGTGCGCAGCACGCTGATGACGTAAGAGGAGATCTCGCGCCAGTGGCGTTTGATTTCCTTTTGGATGTTGACCTCGTGGATGGCCAGCTTTCCGTCGATCGCGTAGGGGTCGCCGGTCTTATCGTGGAAGAGGTTGGTTTCCAGGTCGAAGGCGTCGGCGAGGCTGTGCGCCGGGTCGACACTCATGACCAGGGTGCGATAGCCCAGACGCGAGAGTTCCAGGCCGGTTGCGGCGGCAAGACTGGTTTTTCCGACGCCTCCTTTGCCGCTGAAGAGAAGGATGCGCATAGTTCGATCTTACCGCTCCGTAAACGGTGAGGGCGGCAGAAAGGGGGAAGCTGTCGATTTGACGCGGAGACGCAGAGACGCGGAGGAAAACGCGGAGAACAGCAAAACAAGCCAGGCGGAAGGGCACCGGTTCTCCGCCTTCCCTGGGTCGAGCGCGGAGGAAGCGGAGAGGAAGGAGGAAGTCTCCCGCCAATTGGCAAGCCTCGTTGCGCTAGCCGTTATTGCCTCCGCTGGCTCAGCGTTCTCAGGTCTTAACCTTCCCTTTGCTTCTCCGCGTTTTCCTCCGTGTCTCCGCGCCTCCGCGTCAAGAACAAGGCTTGTTTGGCTCCAACCGCACCGCAGCAAAGGCGGATTACTCCCCAATGTTAAGATGGAAGTTACCAGACCGGAGGGGATTTTATGGCAGTAAAACCGCGCCGCAAGGCGGTAGTGGTGGACGTGGGTGGTGTCAAAGTCGGGGGAACTCATCCGATTGTCGTGCAGTCGATGACCAACACCGATACCGCCGACGTGGCATCCACCGTCAACCAGGTGATGGCGCTGGCCCGCGCCGGCTCGGAGCTGGTTCGGGTCACGGTGAACACCGAAGCCGCCGCCGCGGCCGTGCCGCGGATAGTCGATGCCTGCGCGGCTTTCGGCGTCCCGGTGCCCATCATCGGCGACTTCCACTATAACGGCCACCTGCTGCTCAAGAAATACCCGGAGTGTGCGCGCGCGCTGGCCAAGTACCGCATCAATCCGGGCAACTCCGATATCGGGCGCAAGACCGACGACAACTTCCGCACCATGATCGAAGTGGCGATCGAGAACCGCAAGCCGGTGCGCATCGGCGTCAACTGGGGCTCGCTCGATGCGGCGCTGCTCACGCGCATGATGGACGCGAACTCGCGGCTGCCGGAACCCAAGGAAGCGCGCGACGTCACGCTGGATGCGATGGTGGCGAGCGCCCTTCAATCGGCGCATGCCGCCGAGCGCCACGGGTTGGCGCACGACCAAATCATCCTGAGCGCCAAGGTCAGCGGCGTGCAGGACCTGATCGACGTGTACCGCGCCCTGGCCGCGGTTTGCGATTACCCGCTGCACCTGGGGCTGACCGAAGCCGGGTTGGGCAGCAAGGGAATCGTGGCCACCACGGCGGCGCTGGCACCGGTGTTGCAGGAGGGCATCGGCGACACCATCCGCACCTCGTTGACGCCGCTTCCCAACGGCGATCGCACCGAGGAAGTAATTGTCTCGCAGCAGATTCTGCAATCGCTGGGCATCCGCAGTTTCACCCCGCAGGTGACCGCCTGCCCGGGATGCGGGCGAACCACCAGCACCTTCTTCCAGCAGATGGCGGACGAAATCCAGACCTACCTGCGGGAGCGGATGCCGCACTGGAAGGCCACGCACCCCGGTGTGGAAACCATGAGGGTCGCGGTGATGGGCTGCGTGGTGAACGGCCCCGGCGAGAGCAAGCACTCCCACATCGGGATTTCGCTGCCGGGTACTTTCGAGGAGCCCAAGGCCCCCGTGTATGTGGATGGCCGCCTGATGACCACGCTCAGGGGCGACCGCATCGTGGCGGAATTTCTGGAAATTCTGAATACCTACGTGGACACGCACTACGCGGCGCTGGGCGAACCCGCGGGCGCCGGCAGTGTTCCGGTGCCGGCTGCGCTGGTATAATCGGCGCGACATGGCGAAACGCTTTACGCTAGTGGAAGCCCAAAGCCTGATTCCCGAGCTCGACCGCCTGCTCCGCCAGGCGTTGGACGCCAAGGGCGAATACCAGGATGCCGAACAGGCGATCCGCGAGTACACCGAGCACGTCATGATGATGGGCGGCGTCATGGTGGACCGCGAACGCGCGCTGCTTGCCCGCTCGCGGCGCGACGAGGCGGCCGTGCGGCTGCGCGAACGGATTGAAGCGGTGCTGGAGACGGGCTGCCTGGTGAAGGATCTGGACATCGGCCTGGTCGATTTCCCAACCCTGTTCCGCGGCACGGAGGTCTACCTGTGCTGGAAGCTCGGCGAGAGCGGCATTGCCTTCTGGCACGGTGTGGACGAAGGCTTCGGCGGCCGCAAGCCCATCGACCAGGACTTTCTCGACCACCACCAGGGCGACCGCCCGCAATAACTATTCCTCATGTCGCAGGGCACGCAAGAAACGGAAATCAAGCTGGCGGTGAAGGACACCCGGTCCACCCGCCGCCTGTTGCGGCAGGCCGGTTTCGTGGTGTTTCGGCCGCGCGTTTTCGAGGCCAACACGCTGTTCGACACACCGGAGCTGACCCTGCGGACGTCTTCCAGACTGCTGCGCATCCGGCAGGCCGGCCGGGTCGCCACCATGACGTATAAGGGCGTGCCCGAGACCGGCAAATACAAGAGCCGGGAGGAACTGGAACTGGGGATCGGCAGCGCGGCCGCGATGATGTCGATTGTGGAGCGGCTGGGCTACCGGCGCGTGTTCCGCTACGAAAAGTACCGCACGGAATTTCACCAACCGCGCCGCGCCGGGATCGCCATGCTGGATGAGACTCCGGTCGGCGTCTACCTGGAACTGGAAGGCACGCCGCGATGGATCGACCGCACCGCCCGCCGCCTGGGGTTCCAGGAGAGCGACTATATCACCGCCAGTTATGGGCGCGTGTACCTGGCATGGTGCGCCGCCAACGGCCGCGAACCCGGGGACATGACGTTCAGTGGCGGATAGTCGGTACGATCAAGCCGCTTACCGCACCTTCGCGCAGCCAACCGTTCAGCCTCAGCCACTCCTCTACCCGGTCGAGGTAGCGATCGGCGCCACCACCCATTTTTCGGAAGCCGTGCTGGCCGGTCTGGAATGCGTGCAACTCGGCAGGCAGCCCGGCTTTTCTCCACGCGCCAAAGAGGTCGATCGAGCCCTGGTACCCGACCGTCTGGTCGTCCGCCGCCACGGCGATGAACAGCGGCGGGGCTCCGGCCGGCGGTGGATTGGAATTGGCGCCGGCGGCGTAGATCGGGGCCGCGAAATCCGGCCTGCCATCGGCGGGCCCATACACCGCCGAGAGAAGCACCGCGCCGCCGGCCGAGTAGCCGATCATGCCGATGCGATTGGGGAGCACGCCAAATTCGGCGGCATGCTGGCGCAGCAGGCGCACCGCCTGTTGTCCATCCGCGCCGGCCATCTCCCGCACATTCTGGCCCGCTTGCGGGCCGGTGGCGGCTGGCCCTCTGCCGGCGGCGGGTGGCGCATTGGGGTCGACATAGGTCGTGCGGTACTTCAAAACAAACGCGTCCACACCCATCTGGTTCAGCCGTTTGGCGACATCCACGCCTTCATACGACATCATGAGCGTGCGGAAACCGCCACCGGGCGCCACGATCATCGCGGTTCCCACCGCGTTCGCCTTGTCAGCCGGGTAGTAGAGCAAGACCGGCCGAACGATATTCTGCGCCTGCGGCTTGTCCGCCGTGCCGGCGGATCGCTCCGGATAGTTCCAATTCTCCGAACCGGGAGCCACACCGGGATAAAGCGGGATTTCACGAGCCGGCGGGGCCGGTTGAGCCCAGGCAGCGGCCGCCAATGCGGCCAGAATACCGATCTTGGGAAGGTATACCCTAAGCATTCGAAACCTCTTTCTCCGCAAGTGATATGTTACATCACCCGGTCGCCTCATGGCCCGCCCGGGCGGCACGAGTTGTGGGGCGAAATTCCGCAGCGAAGGCGTTCATCGCGCCCGCTCGGTGATGTACACGCCTCCGAAGATGACGAAGCCCGACACCACCAGGGCGAGCGTGACGTGCTCATGGAGGATGAGGACCCCGAAGACGATGGCCAGCAACGGCTGCAGGTAGGAGAAGGCCGCCAGGCGGGAAGCTTCCATGCGGGCCAGGGCGTAGTAGTAGATGAGGTAGCAGATCACCGAGGGTAAGAGCGCCATGTAAAAGACGGCGGCCCAGGCCGAAAACGGAACCGCGCGGAAGTCGAACCCGGCCGCTTGCCAAAGGGTGACCGGCGCCATCAGCAGCGCGCCGCCGGCGTAGGCGAAGGTATTCATGGTAATGGCGCCGAACCGTTGGGCCTGGGGCTTACCGAGCACGGTGAAGATGGAGAAGGCCAGGGCACCGGAAAACGTGGTGAGATCTCCCGCCAGAGTGGCTTCACCTTGCGGGGTGGTATCGAGCTCGCGGAGCAACACCACTCCCATTAGCGCCACCATCACGCCCACCAGTTTCCACCCGGTGAGCCGTTCCAGACCGCGCGCACTGGCGAGCAGCAGAATCAGGATGGGCGTAGTGTTGGCGAAGATGGACGAATGGGCGACGCTGGTGCGGCTGAGACCGAGCACGAACAGGAACTGGTTGAGGGCCACGCCCAACAAGCCCAGAAGGACCAGTTGGGTGACGTCCCGGAGCGTCCACGAGGGCGCGGTGCGCCGCCGCCGCTGCCACCAGTAGGCCGGCAAAATCAGGACACCGGCCGTCGAAATGCGCAAGCCGAAAAGCAGCACGGGCGGAAATACACGGAGGGCGATCTTGCCGGCGATGTAGTTTCCGGTCCAGCCGGCAATCATGAGGGCGATGAGGGCGTACAGGCCGGCGCTGCCCTTCAAGCGAAGGACTCCTGGCGCGGCGCGATGTCGCGGAAATCGGCGGATTCCGCCGGAATGGTGGGTTCGAGCGACGATGGTTCCGTGCTCATCCCTCTTAGTATGCGGGTTTGGCGGGGGGGACAGGTATCGTCCCCAGTTTAGGGGGCACCAGGATATACAATCGGTGCTTACCGGGAATCCGCAACGGAATTCCTGGAGGAGATCCGATATGCGACATCTTTACCGGCTGCTGGCGGCAGCCCTCCTGGCGTTGACAGCCACCGCCGCAGAGCCGGCGCTCGACCCCGCGACGCTCAAGCTGATCCCCGGACGCATGCGGGAGTTCGTCGATCGCGGCGAGATTTCCGGCGTCGTCACCCTGGTGGCGCGCCATGGCCAGATCGCCGCGCTGGACGCGGTCGGCTTCGCGGACATCGAAAACAGGAAGCCGATGCGCACCGACGCTATCGTGCAGATCATGTCGCAGACCAAGACGGTCACCGGCGTGGCGGCCATGATTCTGGTGGATGAAGGCAGGCTGAACCTGACCCGGCCGGTGCAGGATTACCTGCCTGAGTTCAGGGGCGTCCAGGTAGGCGAGGCCCGGCCGGACGGAAGCCTGAACGTCCATCCGCCGCAGCATCCGCCCACGGTGTGGGAGTTGATGTGCCACATTGCGGGTCTCGCTTTCCTGCCGGCGAGCGGTGAGTACGCGCGCATCAACTTTACGATGGACCACACCCTGGCCGAAGCGGTACGTGCGTACGCCGGCGAGAAGCTGATCGCGGAGCCGGGGACGAAGCACATCTACAGCAACATGGGAATCGCCACGCTCGGCCGCATCGTCGAGGTGGTTTCCGGCCAGAAGTACGAAGATTTCGTGCAGAGCCGCATTCTGGGGCCGCTTGGCATGAAAGATACCTTCTATTTCCCGCCCGAAGACAAGAAGGGCCGTATCGCCATGGTTTATGCGCCGGACAGGGAAAAGAAGCTGACCCTGGCGGGCGACAAGGCTCAGGGCGGCGACCCGGCCAGGTACCGCGCGGGCGCAAAGTACCCTGGACCGGAGCTGGCCCTGTTCTCCACCGCGACGGACCTTTACAGCTTCTATCAGATGCTGGCCAACCGGGGGACGCTGGGCGGCAAGCGCATCCTTTCGGCGCAGGCGGTGGAAGCGATGGCGCACGACTACACCCCCGACCATCGCGGCTACGGTCTCACCATGAGTGTGGCCGAGGGCACGCGATCGCTGTTGAACCTGGTCAACCCGGGGACGTTTGGGCACGGAGGCGCATTCGGCACCAGCGGAACGGTGGACCCAAAGAACGGGCTGGTAACCGTTTTTCTGCCGCAGATGGTGGGGGGGCCGACCAAGCTCGCGCTGGACGTCTTCACGCAGCTCGCAGAAGCCTCGGTGCGATAAGTCCGGGCGTTGCAGATTCGGGAACTCGCCAGCAGAAATTCGCACGCGATTCAGATCCGGCACGCTCCCTATGAAGTTTTCGGAACGAACGTCCGATATGAGAGTGTGCCACTTGTCCCGACGGTTCTCATCGTAGACGACGCGCCCACAAACCTGGCGGTGCTCCAAGCCATCCTGGCCCCGGAGGGGTTCCGTATCCTTAAGGCGGAGAACGGCCCGTCGGCGCGGGAAGTGCTGGCGCACGAAGATGCCGACCTCATACTGCTGGACGTCATGATGCCGGGCGAGAGCGGATTCGAGACCTGCGCGCGGCTCAAATCGAACCCGTCCACCGCCGATATCCCGGTGATTTTCCTGTCCGCCCTGGACGACGTCAAAAACAAAGTGACGGGGCTGAAAATCGGCGGAGTCGATTATGTCGCCAAACCGGTTCACCCGGAGGAGGTTCTGGCGCGCGTGCGGGTGCATCTGCGGATACGGGAGACCAGCCGACTGCTGGCCCGGCAGCATCAGGAACGCATCGAAGAACTCCGCAGCGCCCAACAGGCGATCCTGGTGCGTCCCGAGGACTGCGCGGCGGCGGCGTTCGCGGTTTACTATCGGCCGCTGGAGGAGACCGGGGGCGATTTCTACGACGTGCTGCAGATCGATTCCAGCGTGTTCGGGTATTTTGTGGCCGACATCAGCGGGCACGGTGTCAGTGCCGCCTTCCTGACTTCAGCCATCAAGGCTCTGCTGCGCCAGTACGCCGGTCCACTTTATTCGCCGGAAGACACCATGCGCGGAGTGGATTCGGTGATGCGCCAAATGCTGGGAGAAGAGCAGTTTCTGACGGCCTGCTATGCGCGTCTGAATCGGAGATCCCGGCGTCTGGCGGTAGTCAGTGCCGGCCACCCGCCGCTGATTCTGGTGAGCGAATCCGGCGACTCGCAGGTGCTGGATATGGATAGCGACCCGCTGGGCACGTTCAGCTCGGCCGTGTTACAGCACAGGGATCTGCGCGTATACCGAAACGACAGAATTTTCCTCTACAGCGACGGTTTGATCGAGGCTTCGCCGGGAGCCAGCCGGCGGGTGGGGGTGCAATCCCTGACGGAAGCCTGCGTCCGCCATCGTGGGAAGCCGCTGGCGGAGGCAGTGACATCGATCGCCAGGGAGTTGAAGCCGGAAACCGAGACCGTGGAAGACGACCTGCTGCTTCTGGCCACCGAGGTGACGGAGTGAACGTGGTTGCGGCGAAGCACGAGTTCCGGCGAGAGATCCCCGCCACGCTGGCGGCGGTCGAGGATTTCTGCATGGGCGTGCGGCGCTGGGCGTTGTCCATGCGCCTTCCGAATCGCTTCGCGGCGGAACTGCTTACCCGCGAGGCCATGGCCAACGCCGCCGCACATGGTTGCGGCTGCGATTCATCCAAGCACATCACGGGCGTTCTGCGGGTGCGGCCGGGGCGGCTGATTATTGCCGTGCACGACCAGGGACCGGGCTTCGACTGGCGCGCGGCGTGCGCGCGCACTCCCGACATGAACTCCTGTACCGGGCGGGGGATAGCCATCCTCAGGCAGTATGCCCACAGAGTGCGTTTCAATCAGTGCGGCAACTCGCTAATCATCATTAAACATTTGACAAGAGAAGGTACTCGATGACTGAGCCAATCATTACAAATGAACAGGAACGAACCGTGATCCAGCCGGGGGGCGACGTGGTCGCCGCGAACGTGCCAGAACTCCGGTCGGTGTTACGAAACGCGGTGAGTGGGGGTGTGCGAGACATCGTGCTGGATCTGCGCAAAACGGCAATGGTGGATTCCAGCGGGCTCGGGCTGGTGATTGGAACCTATAACTCGTTGGAAAAAGTGGGCGGCCGGCTTACCGTGATCCATGCGTCGAGGGATGTGCTGCAGCTCTTCCAGACCATGCGGATGCACCAACGCTTCGCGATTTCCGGAGACTAAGCGAGGCCAGCGATGAATGCAAATCTCGACGACGAACTCATACAGGACTACCTGGCCGAATGCCTGGAGCACCTCGGCAGAATCGAGAACGATCTTCTGGCCATCGAGCAGGCCGGAGCGGATATCGACGAGCAGGTCGTCAACCAGGTCTTCCGCGCGGCCCATTCCATCAAGGGAGGGGCCGGTTTCTTCGGCCTGAACAAAATCCGGGAACTGGCCCACAAGATCGAGAACGTGCTGGATCTGATCCGGTCCCGCCAGATGGTCCCGCAGCCGGAGATCGTCAGTATGCTGCTGATGTCCTTCGACAAGCTGCGCGAACTCGTCGGGAATTACCGGGAGAGCAACCAGGCGGACATCGCCGAGTTCGTTTTGGCGCTGACGAATCTCACGGTAAATCATCTCGAACCGGGGCAAAAGCTCTCCGTGGATGAGAATGTTTCGATCGCGACGCCCACGCCTGGCCGGCTGATCCAAACCACCGCCCTCGATCTCAAACTGGCGCGCCGGGGCGGGAAGTGTATTTACCTGGTGGAATACGACCTGATTCACGACATGGAGCGCCGCGGCAAGACGCCGCTCGACGTGTTCCGGGACCTGATGAAATGCGGCACGATGCTGGAGACCGTGGTGGACTTCCAGTCGGTGGGCACCTTGGAGGATGCTCCTTCGGACAGGCTGATGCTGGAGGTGCTCTACGCCACCGTGCTGGAGCCGGACCTGGTGAGCCAGGTTCTGGACCTGCCCGGGAATCAGGTTCACGTGCTGGAGAAAGACGGATCGTCCAAGCCATTGTCGGCATCGGGCCCTGCACCTGTGATGGCCGCCGAGGTGACGCCCAAAGTCGAAGCTCCGGCAAAAGTTACGGCGGCGCCCATAGTTGAGGCTCCCCCTGCCTCGAAACCGGAAGCGGCCAAGCCCCCGGCGGCGGCGCAGTCCACGCCGGAAGCCACGATCCGGCTCAATGTCTCGCTGCTCGACTCGCTGATGACCCTGGCGGGCGAGCTGGTGTTGAGCCGTAATCAGTTAAACGAATCGCTGGCGCACGCCGACCAGAGAGGCATTCAGGCCGGGGCGCAACGCGTGAGCCTGGCAACTTCGGAGCTGCAAGCGGTGGTCACCCTTACCCGCATGCAGCCGGTAGGAAACCTATTCGGCAAATTCCCACGGCTGGTACGCGACCTGGCGCGCGAGCTGGGCAAAGACATCCACCTGGAGATGGTAGGCGATGAGGTAGAGATCGACAAGACCATTCTGGAAGGCCTGAGCGACCCCCTCACTCACATGATGAGAAACGCCGCGGATCACGGCATCGAGACGCCCGCGAAACGGGCCGAGGCGGGAAAGCCCGCGGCCGGCAGGATTCTGCTCAAGGCCAGCCATCAGGCCGGGCAGGTGGTAATCGAGATTGGGGACGATGGGAAGGGTCTCGACGCGGAGAAAATCGCGGCTTCTACGCTGGCCAAGGGACTGGTTACCAGGGAACAATTGCAAGGCATGCCGGACCGCGACAAGATCGCTCTGATCTTCCTGCCCGGTGTTTCGACGGCCGAAAAGGTGACCGGCACATCGGGGCGGGGCGTCGGCATGGATGTGGTGAAAACGAACCTCGACAAGCTCGGCGGCAAGGTGGAAATCGAATCCGTGCCGGGGCGGGGCTCCACGTTCCGCATCAAGCTGCCGTTGACGCTGGCGATCATCCCGTCGTTGCTGGTCTCCCATGGAGGGGAGCGCTACGCGATCCCGCAGGTCAATGTCGGGGAACTGATCCGGATCCCCGCGGCGCAACTCGGCGAGCGGGTGAGCCATGCGGCCGATGCCGAAGTGCTGATCGTCCGGGATCGCCTGGTACCGTTGCTCCATCTGGCGGAGGTGCTTGGTTTACGCGGCGAAGGGGACGGAAATCAGGCGGTGAATGTGGTGCTGGTGAATACGGGCACCTTCGAATACGGACTGGTAGTGGAAAATCTGCACGACACGGTAGAGATCGTGGTAAAGCCGCTGGGCCGCCATTTTAAGGGGGTGCGGGACTACGCCGGCGCCACCATCCTGGGCGATGGCCGGGTCGCTCTCATCCTCGACGTAGCCGGCCTCGCCGAACGCACGGGGTTGTCGTACGGCCAGGCGCAGGGCCTGTCCAAATCGACTGGCGCCGAATCGGGGTCGGGCGAAGAACGCCAATCCCTGCTGCTATTCCAGAATGCGCCCTCGGAGGTCTGCGCCGTACCGATCGAACTGGTTTCGCGCATCGAGCGGGTGCGCCCGGAGCAGGTGGAGAATCTGGCGGGCCGGCGCACCATGCAGTATCAGGGCGCGAGCATTCCCCTAGTGACGCTGCGCGACACCGCGGCGGTGGGAGAACTATCGGAAGCGCAGCGCTGGGTGGTGGTGATTTTTGAGATCGGCGGGTCACCGGTTGGACTTCTGGCGGCCGAGCCCCTGGACATGGTAGAGGCGGTTCTGAAGATCGACCAGGTGACCTTGCGGCAGCCGGGGCTGGCGGGCTCGGCCATTCTGCAAGGCCGCACCACACTGATTCTGAACATCTTCGAACTGGCCGGAAACGTCCGGCCGGAATGGGGCGCGGCGGCTTCGCGGGCCGCAATCCACGGACCGGAGGCGACCTGCTCCACGGTGCTGGTTGCCGAGGACTCGGAGTTTTTTCGCGGCCAGATCCGGCGTCTGATCGAAGCCGTCGGTTACCGGGTGTTGGACGCCGAAGACGGCCAGGCCGCGTGGGAACTTCTGGACCGTCACGCCGGCGAGATCGCACTGGTGGCCACCGACGTGGAAATGCCTCGTATGGACGGGCTCGCGCTGACGCGCCAGATTCGCGCCGACGGGCGTTTCGATGAATTGCCGGTGATTGCCTTGTCTGCGCTGGCCGGAGAGGAAGAGGTCGCTCGGGGGATGGCGGCCGGGGTCAGCGAGTACCAGGTCAAGCTCGACCCCGAAGAGTTTGTGCAGAGCGTTCGCAGGGCTGTCCGCGGGCATGCCGGCGATGTGGTTGGAGAGCAATGTTTCTCCGGAAGATAAGGGAATAACGATGACCAGACTTACGAACGTCAAAATAGGAAAAAAGCTCGGGCTCGCATCTGGGTGTAGCGCCCTATTGGTGCTGTGCCTGGCGCTCATGGCGCTATGGTCCGTGGATGCGATCGACGCGGCCATGAAAGCATCGGAAAGCGAGAGCCACAAGGTCACTCTGGCCGGGAAGATCTCGGCCGATCTGGGCGGGATCGCCCAGCGTGTGGCCACCATGACGCTGTCCAAGCTGGCTGGGCAGGAGAGTATGGCGCAGCTCATGGCGATCCGTGCTGGTTACCTGGCCAGCTTCGACGAACTCAAGTCCATGGCGGATTCGGAAGAGGGCAAGCGCCTGTTGGGCCAGGCAGAACAGGCGGTCTCGCAGTGGCGCGAGGCGGACAACCGGCTCATCGCACTGCTGCAGGCCCGCAAGCCTGCCGAGGCCGCCAGTCTGCACCAGGAGCAGGTTGTGCCCCGCTTCAACGAACTCACCGTTGCCATTGCCACGTACCTGAAGTACCGCCAACAGGTGTTGGCCCAAATCAATGAACAAGCGGGGACTGTGGTCTCGCGCACCACACTCGCCCTGATCTGCTTTGGCCTGCTTTCCGTGGTAACCGCGGTGATCTTCGGAATCCTGCTCACCCGCAGCATCGCCAGACCGCTCACCAGGGCAATCGCCCACCTGGGAGAAATCGCCAATGGCGACCTCTCCAAGGACGCGCCGCCCGAGTTTCGCGCGCGCGGTGACGAAATCGGGTTGCTGGCCCGCTCCAAACAGAAGATGATCGAAAGTCTGCGGGAGATGATTCAGGAGATCTCGTCCGGCGTACAGGTGCTCTCTTCTTCTTCGGCGGAGCTCAGCGCCAACTCGGGACAAATGATTTCGGGAGCCCGCCAGGCTTCCGACAAAGCCCACTCGGTGGCCGCGGCCGCCGAAGAAATGAGCGCCAATGCCGGTTCGGTGGCATCCGGTATGGAGACGGCCAGCGCCAATCTGACCAGTGTGGCGACGGCGACTGAAGAGATGACGGAGACGATCGGGGAAATCGCCGGCAATTCCGAAAAAGCGCGGCGGATTACGGCGGAGGCGAAGCAACAGGCCACCCGCATTACCCAGCAGATGCATCAATTGGGCCAGGCGGCGCGGGAGATCGGCAAAGTGACCGAGACCATCAATGAAATCTCTTCCCAAACCAATCTTCTGGCGCTGAATGCCACCATCGAAGCAGCCCGGGCAGGCTCGGCAGGCAAGGGTTTCGCTGTAGTGGCCAACGAAATCAAACAACTGGCGCAGCAGACCGCATCCGCTACCGAAGACATCAAGAACCGGATTGGCGGCGTGCAGTCGTCGGCGGCGGGCGGAATCGCCGAGATCGAGAAGGTCACACAGGTGATCCACGAAGTGAGCGACATCGTCTCGTCGATCGCGGCCGCCATCGAGGAGCAGGCTACCGTCACCAAGGACATCGCCCGCAACATCGCCACCGCGTCGGCGGAAGTCGGCGAAGCCAACGGAAGGGTATCTCAAACCTCGCAGGTCTCGGCGGAGATCGCCGGCGACATCGTCCATGTGGATCAGGCCGCCGCTCAAATGGCTAGTGGCAGCCAGGAAGTCCAGACCACCGTTGTCGAACTCTCGAAACTGGCGGAACAACTACACGCGAAGATCGCCCGTTTTCGGGCTTGACAAAGAATGCACATACAAAGCAGGAGGATGTCGACAATGAGATTCAGATGGAGCATTCCGGCGCGCACGGTGGCGGTGGCTTGGGCCGCCGTGGTGGTAACCGCCGTTTCCGGCTTGTTGATCCAGAGGTCGGTGATCCGGCAGCAGGGACTTGACCTGGTTCGCAATGCCATGCGAGGCATCGTGCTATCGGCGGAGAGCACGCGGACGGCTGTGTCGAGCATGAACAGCCGCGGCGATTTCGACCGGAAATCGCTGGTCGCGGAGTCGCGAAAGTCCTCCGACATCCGATCCACTCGCTTCTACGACACAATTCCCGTAGTGGCGGCCTGGAAGACGGTCGAGCACGTTGCGGGCAAGGAAGGGTACGAGTTCCGGACGCCGTCGAACAATCCGCGGAACCCGAAGAACAACCCGGATCCCGAAGAGCAAGTGATCCTGACCGCTCTGGCTAAGACGAAGCAGGAGGAGTACTTCGGCGTGGATGAGGCGCGAAACGAAATGGTGTACGCCCGCCCGATCCTGCTTTCGGAGGATTGTCTGGCCTGCCACGGCGATCCGGCCGGCGGCAGCAAAGACGGAAAAGACGTTCTGGGCTTCCGGATGGAGGGCTGGCACTCCGGCGAAATGCATGGCGCCTTTTTGCTGCGCAGCAAACTGGATCAAGTCGATAGCCAGGTCAAGGCTGGAATGTGGAAAACGGCGCTGTGGCTGACGCCCATGTCGCTATTGGTCGGTTTCGGCGCATTCCTGGCCACCAAACAGATCCGGGGACCGCTGGCCGAAGCGGTCAGCGTGCTGCAGAGCGTGGCCAAGGGCGACCTGAGAAGAGACTTGCAGGTCACCAACAACGACGAGATAGGCGACATGGCGGCGGCGATGCGGTCCATGTCCGCCAGCCTGCGAAACATGATTGGCGAGATTGCGGGCGGGGTGGAGGTGTTAGCCTCGTCATCCAGGAAGCTGTCCGCCAATTCCGAGGAAATGGCGGCCAATTCGCGCCACTCGTCGGAGAAGGCCCACTCGGTGGCCGCGGCCGCCGAGGAAATGAGCGCCAACGTGATGTCGGTCGCCTCCGGTATGGACGCGGCAGTGGCGAACTTCGGCAACGTCACGGCCGCCACCGAGCAGATGACGGCGACCATCGGTGAGATCGCCGCCAACTCCGAGAAGGCCCGGCGGATCACGGCCGAAGCAACCTGTCAGGCGGCCAAAGTCACCGAGAAGATGAACCGTCTGGGCGAGGCGGCCCGGGAAATCGGCAAGGTGACGGAAGCCATCAACGAGATCTCCTCGCAAACCAACCTGCTGGCTCTCAACGCCACGATCGAAGCCGCCCGAGCCGGTTCGGCCGGCAAGGGCTTCGCTGTGGTGGCTAACGAAATCAAGCAATTGGCGCACCAGACGGCTTCGGCTACGGAGGATATCAAGGCTCGCATCGCGGGCGTGCAATCGTCCACGGCCGACGGCATCGCCGGGATCGAGGGAGTTTCGAGAGTCATCCATGAGGTCAGCGATCTGGTGTCTTCGATCGCGGCTGCAATCGAAGAGCAGTCCGTCGTTACCAAAGACATTGCCAACAATATTGCCAACGCCTCTAACGGAGTCGGGGACGCCAATGCGCGGGTTTCACAAAGCTCGCAGGTTTCCCTCGAGATCGCCAGCGATATCGCGGTCGTCGACCAGGCCGCCGGACAGATAGCCGGCGGCAGCGAAGAAGTGCAGGCGACGGTGGTCGAGCTCTCGAAACTGGCCGAGACGCTGCGGGAAACCGTGTCGCGTTTTCAAGTCTGATTGGCGAGGCACCTATGCGGGAAATTCCCATTCAATCCGAACAACCGGCGCTATTGGCGTCGTTCTTCGTGCGCGACGCGCTCTGCGGTCTGAATGCATCCAGCGTTCAGGAGGTCATTCGCCTGGGCGCTATGACGGCGGCGCCGCACGCGCCGCCGGACGTGGCCGGGATCATCAACCTGCGGGGACGGATCGTCACCGTGATCGATGCCGGGATGAAACTCGGGTACGGCTCGACCGCACCGGGGCCGAACACGCGGGTTTTCATTGTCGAGGACCACGATGAGTTTCTCGGCCTGCTGGTGGACCGGGTCGGCGAGGTGCTCGAAGTGGAGAGCGGCGCCGAGGAGCCCATGCCGGCCAATTTGCGGCCGGCGCAATCGCGATATTTCAAGGGTTTGAACCGGGTCGGAGGCCGCGCGATCGCGCTCCTCAATGCCGGCGAGATGCTGGCGGTGGGGACATAACGCGGCCGCGGGACCAGGGGATGAACGCATGAGCACACGAGTTCTGGTGGTAGACGATACGGCTATCTTCCGGCGGGTGATTACGGAGGCGCTGCGAGGCGTTCCGGGCGTGGAAGTTGCCGGCACGGCCAACAACGGCAAGCTGGCTCTGTCCCGCATCGCCGCGCTCCAACCCGACCTGGTCACGCTGGATATCGAGATGCCGGAAATGAACGGCATCGAAGTGCTGGAGGCCATGCGGAGCGGGAACGTCAAGGCGG
>Ga0182030_10003905_pt1 | contig 31787 bp, 29 predicted proteins | sample 812S3MmetaG_FD_121299 | JGI IMG/M metagenome (GOLD analysis project Ga0182030, IMG submission 121299) | Permafrost microbial communities from Stordalen Mire, Sweden - 812S3M metaG (Illumina Assembly) | ecosystem: Environmental > Terrestrial > Soil > Wetlands > Permafrost | place: Sweden... | reverse complement strand
CCACTACCGCCACCAACACCGCGAGATCGCCCAGGCCCTCGCGAACCGTGACGGGCGCGGTGCGCGCGAGGCCATGCTGCGTCACCTGGGGGCCGTCGAAGCGAACCTCCAGAAAGCTGCGCAGAGCTAGTCGCGGTTCAGCGACTCAATGAATCGCGAACCGTTGCAAAACAACGGACAGCCGCAACCGCGTCGAGCGACGTCGCGAGCGCCAGTGACAGCGCCACGCGTGCCTTACGGGCGTCGAGCACGCCGCCCGACGTGATCCCTCGTGCCAGCAGGTCAGACTCCGAACCGGGAAATCCGTAGGTGTGCGAGAGGACCTCACCCGCGCCCGTACGAGAACACAACACGACGGGCATGTTGACGGCCAACTCCTCGAGGATCGGCGCCATTGACGAGGGCACGTGCCCCGCACCGAAAGCGTCGACCACCACCCCGCGATAGCCCAGGGCCGGCAGTCCCCGGAGGACCAGTCCCTCATCACCCACGACGCACGTCACGAGGGCCACCGGTGCCACGATGTCACTAGAGGACACCGTGATGCTGGCGAGTCGCTCGCAGCCCAAGACGATGCGGACGCGCTCCTCGCTCACCCATCCGATCGGCCCGGCACTCGGCGACTGGAACGTCGCGACGCTCGACGAATGGGTCTTGCGAACGAACCGAGCCGCGTGGACTTCGTCGTTCATCACCACGAGGCAACCCAGCCCGCGCGCCGCGTGCGATGCGGCGACCCTGACAGCAGCGAGCAGATTGCCCGGCCCGTCGGGACTCGCGATCGTGGGATTGCGCATGGCTCCGGTGATCACGACGGGCACATCGACGTCGAGGAGGATGTCAAGCGCGAAGGACGTCTCTTCGATGGTATCGGTGCCCTGGGTGATGACCACACCGTCCGCACCATCGACGACGATCGTCTGGACGAGCCGGGCGAGACCGATCAGGTCCTCGAAAACCAAGTCACCCGAGGGGACTTGACGAAAGGACACGGTGTCGATGTCGGCGACCTCTTGGAGAGAAGGTATCGCGTCGACGAGGTCGAGTGCGCTGAGACGGGGCACGACGCCGCCAATCGAAGATGACGACGTGGAGGCGATCGTTCCGCCAAGCGAGATGACCGTCACGCGCGCTCGTCGTGCCTGCTCGCTCACTTCGCCACCCTCACGCTCATTCACTGTAGAGGCATCAGTGAGAACGAGGTGCGCTGGGGTAGCATCACCACAACTGCGCTCCACACCCCGAGGTGGTTTTTATGGTGAGGGTGCGCGAGTCGACCCAAAGGAGCACCGTGGCCGTCGTCGATCGCACCACCCAACGGGCGGATCCCTCGCACGTCCACACGCTGTCGACGTTCGCCGTCGCCACCATCCACGAGGCGCAAGGTCGCACCGGTCTGATGCAGTCGCGACTACGCCCCTTGTTTCGCGGCGTGCGGGTGGCGGGCACCGCATTGACGTGCGAGGTCGCACCGGGCGACAACTCATCGATCCACCTCGCTGGTGACGTCGCGCGGGCCGGTGACCTGCTGGTCGTCACGCCGACGAGCCAGTGCGACGACGGTTACTTCGGTGAACTACTCGCCACTCACATGGTGGCTCGCGGCGTCGTTGCGGTGGTAATCGACGCGGGAGTGCGCGACGTCGCCCACCTGACTGACATGGGTTTTCCCGTGTGGTCCAGCGCCATTAGCGCCCGGGGCACCGTCAAGGAAACTCCCGGCAATGTGCAGGTTCCCATCGTCTGTGCGGGGGTCAATGTAGCCCCGGGCGATGTGGTCATCGCTGACGACGACGGCGTCGTGGTCGTCGCGAGAGAGGACGCACTCGACGTGATCGCCGAGTGCCGCGTCCGCGAAGCGCGTGAGCAGGTGCAACGCAAGTTGCTCGCGAGTGGTGAGGGGACGTTGGACCTCCTCGGCCTCCGCCAGAAATTCCTCGATGCGGGTCTTCGCGACATCACCGACTGAGCTGACGTGACAGTACCGCGAACCGTTAAGTTCAATTGTGAGACAAACGGAGGTGAGAGATGGACGACGAACTAGCGACGATGACCATTTCCGACGATGAACTCGCGGAGCTGGCGCTCGGTGCGGACCCGCATCCAATCATCGATCCGCGCGTCGCTCCCTGGCGGCCACTGACGCACACCGTCGCCGGACTTCTTCCTGAGTGGTACATGCCACTGCCCGCGGGCACGCGGCGCGGCACTGGGGCCAAAATTGCCGTGGGCGTCATCATCGCCAGTTTCGTCCTAATCAACGCACTGGGCCTGTGCGTCACGTACGGCTGGGTGACACTCGCCTAGGGCCCACTCCTCGAGGTCGGATCAGTCCTCAGCCGTCGAAGTGGCACGGCGGACCTCGGGCAACACTTCGGTCGCGAGTATCTCGATGGAGCGAGCGGTCTCCTTGAACGGCAGGCCACCGAGACCGATCTGGGCGAGGAAACGGGTGTGACCGAGTAACTCATGCTCCCAGAGAATCTTGTCGACGATCTCGCCGGGGCTGCCACAAAAGAGCGCCCCACGGGGTGCGGCCCAGGCGTCGAACCTGTCGCGTCCGAGCGCCTGACCTCTGGCGTGGGGCATGTTGTCGCCGATGTAGCGCGAGTAATAGGGGTAGAACGTGTCGCGCGCACCTTGCGACGTTTCTTCGACGTAGAAGTGGCTGGTCACACCTAGTCGCAGGTCCGGCGTCGCGAAACCAGCGTCGCGTCCGCTCTGGCGATAGAGCGCTGCGAGGTCGACGAAGCGCTCGGGCTGTCCGAGGATGGCGAAATAGGTGGGCAGTCCGTGGCGCCCCGCACGCACCACACTGGCGGGCGTACCCCCGACGGCGATCCACACGGGGATCCGGTCTTGAGTCGCACGCGGATAGATACCGGCGTCGTTGAGCGGCGCACGGTGCCGACCCGACCACGTGACGCGTTCGTTCTCGTCGATTCGCAACAACAACTCGAGCTTCTCGTCAAAGAGTTCGTCGTAGTCCTCCAGGTCGAAGCCGTAGAGCGGAAAGGACTCCACGTAGGCCCCACGACCCGCGGTGATCTCCGCGCGGCCTCCCGAGATGAGATCCAGCGTGGCGAAGTCCTCATAGACCCGCACGGGGTCTGCGGTGGACAACACCGTCACCGTGCTGGTCAGGCGGATTCGCGTGGTCGCCTCGGCGATCGCCGCCAACACGACCGCCGGCGAGGAGATGGCGAAGTCCGGCCGGTGATGTTCCCCCACGCCGAACACGTCGAGACCCGCCTGATCGGCGATCGTGGCCAGGGCAATGAATTCACGCAATCTCGTGGCGGGGCTCACCGCGTCGCCGCGAGGCGACCGGGTCACCTCTCCAAAGGTGAAGAGTCCGATCTCCATGCCGGCGCTCACGAGACCGCCGCTATCTTCTCGAGCCAACCGTTGAGCGCCGTGACGACCTCGGGTGCGATGGCGTGGCCCCCGGTGGTGCGATAGGCCTCGAGGGTCGCACCGGATTGATCGGTCAGGTACTCCCACGTGAGGGCCATCAGCTCACGCGGCATCACCTGGTCGTCGATGCCCTGGGCGTGCAGGACGTTCACTCCCGCCAGTCGCCCGGGCGTCGTCGGCACGCCGGCGTCGAAGGGGATCGTCCCGTACAACAGTGCCACACCAGCGAACCGCGTCGGATCGTCGAGGACGCAACCTCCGGCGAACGCCGTGCCACCGCTGAAACCTACGAGTACCACGCGACGGTCGCCCGCGACGTCGTCGAGCCAGGCGCGGAACCAGTCGATGGAGGACCGCAGTGATTCGGGAATTGGTCGACCGATCCCGCGATTCTCGAACCAGGTGAACTGCGACGGTCCGAGCACCACTGGCCCGCGCACGGCGGCGACGGCGACGCTCGTCGGCAACTGCGCGGCGAGGCCGGCCATCTCACGTTCGTTGGACCCACGCCCGTGCAAGAGCACCACCACGGGGGCGTCGTCACCAACAGCACCACTCCACACCACGATCGGGGTCGACACGTTTCCCTCTTCCCGCCCGCGGACGACGCCACGAAGCAATTAGTTGAAATATCCACGACAATAGCACGATTTCGATGAATCTTCAACAACTAATTGATCCGGGCACGAGTAGTTCGTGCCGACGAGGTCGACGCCAAATGGATCGAGAATATTCCTGCGTCAAATGACCGGCGACATCCCGCCGTCGACACTGATGCCGATGCCGGTCACGAAACTCGCGCGTGGCGACAACAAGAACGCCGCGACGTCGGCGAACTCCTCAGCGCGACCGAAGCGTCCGAGCGGGACGTTGGAACCCTTGGCCGCTTGCGCATAGAAATCGTCGAGTGACTGTCCGTTCGCCTGGGCGCGTCGGACCCATTGTCCCGATTCGATGAGACCGATGAGGAGCGCATTGGCGCGGATGCCCAGCGGCGCCACCTCATTGGCGAGGGACTTGGTGAACGCCAACCCGGCGGCGCGCGAAACCGAGGTCGGCGTCGAACCCGCCGGAGGGGTCCGCGCGGAGACGGCCAGCACGTTGAGGATCGCTCCCCCGGCCGTGAGGTGCGTCAGTGACGCGCGCGAGATACGTAACGCCGCCATCACCTTGAGTTCGTAGTCGTCGTGCCACATCTCGTCTGAGGAGGTGGCCACACTCGACGAGGCCGCCTTGCCCGCGTTGTTTACCACGCCGTCGAGTCGACCGAAGCGCTCCATCGTCGTCTCGACGAACATGTCACAGTCGGTGGGGCTCATTACGTCGGCCTGGACGCACAGGGCGTGGTCACCTAGTAATTCCTGTGCCGACGACAATCGCCGTTCGTCGCGTCCGCACACCGCCACGTTCGCGCCTTCGCCGATGAGGCGTTGGGCGAGGGCCAGCCCCAGGCCGTCAGTCCCCCCGGTGATAAGTACGGTGCGATTGTCGAGTTCTAGGTCCATGACGTCATCCTAGAAAGTGTGGGCGCTCGGGTGGTCGGTTCGCGAACTCAGTGGGTGCGACGGATCTCGACGACGACGCCCAACTGCGTCGATTCGGGACCCTGGTAGATGCCCTTGAGGGGGGGCACGTCGTCGTAGTCGCGACCGTGACCCACGATGATGTGGCGCTCGGTCTCGCGCACGCCGTTGGTCGGGTCGATACCCGTCCACGACCCGGAGAAGTACTCGACCCAGGCGTGGCTCTGCCCTTCGACGACGTCGTCGATCTCGGGCTCGATCTCGGGATACAAGTAGCCCGACACGTAGCGCGAGGGAATCCCCATGGCGCGCAGCAGGCCGATGGTGACGTGGGTGATGTCCTGACAGACGCCCTTGCGACGATCCCACGCCTCTTGGGCGGTGGACGATACCGACGTCGCGCCGGGGACGTAGGAGACCTCGCCGCGCACGTACGCGGAGGCGGCTTCGGCGCACTCGTGGACGTCGGCGAGTGCCTGCCACGCCTCGATGTCGTCCTTCACCGCACCCACCAGCGTGGTGCGGTGCGTGGGTAAGAGGAACTCAGAGAAACGATCGGTCAGGCGCTCCGAGCGCAATTCGTTCCAGCCCAGCGGTGTGTCGAGGGTCGCGGCCCAGCTATCCACCTGCGACACCGACTCGACCTCGAGACGCGGGTGCGTCTCTTGGATGTCGAAGACCGTCACGATCGACCCGAAGTAGTCGACGTGGGTGCTCAGTGGAATCACCGGTCGCACCGCGATCTTGGAAGTCTGCACTTGCTGGGTACCCAGCGAGCGCGGCGTCATGCGCGCCTCGTTGTACGAGGCCTTGGCGACCCCGTCGTAGGTGAAGCCAGTGTGGTGGCGGATGGAGAGGCCGAGGCGCTCGCTCACAGACCCTCCTCCATGTTCCAGGCGACGGCGTCCTCGTGTCGGAAGTAGCGATCCGTCACGGCGTCGGTGATGCGAAAGCACGTCGTCTCGAGCATTTCGAGCAACTCGGGTAGCTGGTCTATCAGCTGGCGCGGGTCGATGAATTCCAAGGTCCCGCGTGCGCGCGCCAAGGCTTGACGCGCGGCGTCGCCCGCGCTGATGCGCTGACTGGCGGGCTGGATCTCCACGAGACACTCGTCAGCCAGGTTGAGCGAATAGAGCACCGAGCGCGGGAACAGTCGATCCAGCATGAGAAAAGCCGCCACCCCATTGGCGTCGTTGATCTCGCGGGTGTTGCGCATGAAGGCCTCCATCGCTCCCGACGCCCGTAGGAAGGCCATCCAGTCGGGTGCGTTCTCATCGCTCACCACTCGTCCGCGCAGTAGTCGCGACGTCATGTCGATGCGCTCGAGGTTGCGACCCAGCACCAGGAATCGCCAACCGTCGTCGTGGCTCAGCGTGGCGTCGGTGAGCCCGGCCAGCAGCGACGTGCGCTCACGCACGTATTGCAAGTACGTCGAGGGACCGAAGTCGCGGGCCCGGGCTTCGCGCCGTGGCAGTTCGTTGCGGGTCGTATTGAGAGCCACCCACATCTCTGAGGAGATGTAGTCGCGACTGCGACGCGCGTTCTCGTAGGCCCCGTTGAGGGCGCCGGCGATGGAGTTAGGGTTCTCGATGTCGTACACGATGGTCTGCAGCGTCTCGATGGTACGAAGACGCTCGGCCTCGACTTCGATGCCCAGGATCGAGAACAGCGACTTGCACGTGGCGCTCTCGTCATTGAAGGGGTCCTCCACCATGCGATGCACGTAGGAGTCGACGATGCGTGCCGTGTCGTCGGCCCGCTCGATGTAGCGACCGATCCAGAACAACGACTCCGCGAGCCGTGAGAGCATGCCGCGCTCGCTCATTGCTCGCCCTGTTGCGTGATGAACTCGTCGTTCTGGCGTGGCGGGGCCGGATAACGGCGTGAGCGGTGGCTCGCGGGAGGAACTGCTCCGCGAAAGGGGATGGAGTCGTCGTTAAGCACCCAGGTGTCCTTCGACCCACCGCCGCGCGAGGAGTTGACGATGAGCTCGCCTTCACCCAGCGCCACGCGGGTCAGGCCACCGGGCAGTACCCAGACGTCGTCACCATCGTTGACGGCGAAGGGACGCAGGTCGATGTGGCGCGGCGCGATCGCGTCACCCACGAAGGTGGGGTGCGTCGACAGGGCGACCGGTCGCTGAGCGATGTAACTGCGCGGCGAGGCCAGGATCGCCTTGTGCAGGGCCTTGAGTTCGGTCTTGGTCGCTCGCGGACCGATCACGATGCCCTTTCCACCCGAGCCGTCCACCGGCTTGATGACGAAGTTCGCGAGTGCGCCGAGGACTTCGGCGCGCGACTCATCGTCCTCGAGGCGATAGGTCTCGACATTGTCGAGCAGTGGCTTCTCGCCGAGGTAGTAACGGATGAACTCGGGAACATAGGTATAGATCAACTTGTCGTCCGCGACCCCGTTGCCGATGCCATTGGAGATGACCACGTTGCCCGCTCGCGCCGCATTCACCAGTCCGGCCACGCCGATCACGGTGTCGGGGCGGAACTGCAGCGGGTCGAGCCAGTCGTCATCCACCCGTCGATAGATCACGTGTACCGCTCGTTCCCCATTGGTGGTGCGCATGTACACGTGATTCGAACGACACACCAGGTCGCGACCCTCGACGAGCTCGACGCCCATCATGCGGGCGAGCAACACGTGCTCGAAGTAGGCCGCATTGTGCACGCCCGGACTCAATACGACGATCACCGGATCGACGGCCTTTCGCGGCGCGGCGGCCAGCAATGCCGCGAAGAGTCGCGACGGGTAGGAATCGACCGGGTGGACACGGTGATCAGAGAACAACGCCGAGAACGCCTGGGTCATGGCCCGACGGTTCTCGATGACGTAGCTCACGCCCGAGGGGATGCGCACGTTGTCCTCGAGTACGCAGAAATTCCCGTGCTCGTCACGAATCAGGTCGATCCCCGCCACCGCGATACGCACGCCGTTGGGAGGGGTGATGCCGAAGGCCGCTCGACAGAAGTGAGGGCTCGAGGTCACGACGGCACGCGGCATCAGGCCCTCGTCGAAGATCCGGCCGGCGCCGTAGACATCGGCCAGGAATGCCTCGAGGGCCTGCACCCGCTGGGCGATGCCGCGCGCGAGCCGGTCCCATTCCAGGGCGCCGAGAATTCGTGGGACGAGGTCGAGGGGAAAGGGCCGTTCCTCGCCGCTGTGGGCGAAGGTGACACCGCGATCGATGAAGGTGCGCGCGAGTTGGTCCGATCGCAGCCGCAGTTCCTGGGGCTGATAGGCGTTCAGGTCCGCCAGCAGTCGTTCGTAAATGGGCCGGGGCTGACCAGGGGCGGAGAACATTTCGTTCCAGGCGCCCGATGCGTCACCCTCGAATACGACTCCCATTCTCACAACCTAGGTCGGCTATGTGTACGGAGTATTTCGCGGCGGTAACGGCGGTGTAACCGACGACGTCGCGTGTGAATGGTTCATGAACGATGCCCCGGGACCGACCCAGCGATCGGCGTCGTCGTTCGTGACGCTGGGAGTGCATAGTGCTCGTCTCGCCAGGATGAAGCGTCCTAGCCTGTCGTCGTGCTCAGCATCATCCTCATCGCCGTCGCGCTGGGTCTGTCGAACTTCGCGGCGTCGATCGCCATCGGACTGGCGGGAGTCGACAATCGACTACGTCGCGAGATCACCGTGATATTTGGGTTCTTCGAGGCCGTCATGCCTCTCGTCGGCCTATTACTGGGCCGGCGACTCGCCGAGTCGTGGGGGTCCTCCGCTTCCCACCTCGGCGCAGGGCTCCTAGTCCTCGTCGGGGCCTACACGTTCGTACAAGCCCGACGAGACACCGGGTCGCCCGGCCACGTGCCACGGCGACGCGCCGGACTTGTCCTCACCGGCGCGGCGTTGAGCGTCGACAATCTGGTCGTTGGCTTCGCCCTCGGCGCGTACAAGGTTCCCGTCGTGGCAGCGGCCGTCGTCATCGCGGTCGTGAGCGTGGGGATGTCCCTCGTGGGACTCGAGGTAGGTGAGCGTCTCGGCGCTTCGGCCGAGCGATTCAGCGGCGAACTGAGTGCCGCGGTGCTCATCGCCGTGGGGATGGCCATCGCCGTCGGGGTTCTCTGAGACGGTGACGCGTGAGAGCGCCCGACCAACTCAGTCCATAAAGGCGCCACCGTTGACCGAGATGGACTCACCCGTGATGAATTCCGCGTCATCCGACGCGAGGAACGCCACGACCTTGGCGACGTCCTCGGGAGTCTGCAGTCTCGCCAAGGGAGTGTCATCGATCCACATCTGCTTGACGGACTCGGTGTCGATGCCACGCAACTGGGCCTCCCAGGCGAGCTCGCGAGTTTGCATCGGCGTCGCGACGAAACCGGGGCACACCGAATTCACTCGGATACCGTGGGGCGCGAGTTCACACGCCATCGCCTGCGTGAGCCCCATGACGGCGAACTTGCTGGCGACGTAGTCAGCGAGAAACGGCACGCCTCCCTGCTTGGCGGCCATCGAGGCGGTGTTGATGATGCGCCCCGGCGTTCCCAGGGCGATCATCGCGCGCGCAGCCGACTGTCCACAGAAGAAGACGCCGAACGTATTGACTTCGAAGTTCCTGGCCAGGTCGGTGGGTGAGATGTCGACGAATCGCTGCATCTTGGAGATTCCCGCGTTAGAGACCCACACGTCAAGACGGCCGTGGGCTGCGACGAGTTGATCGACGAACGACTCGCACTCCTCGGGCTTGGTCACATCGAGTCGATGGAACTCGGCGTTGGCGATGGCGAGCGACGTCGACTCCGCGGCCGTTACGTCGATGTCGGTGACGACGACGTGATAGCCGCGACGTCCCAACTCGATCGCGATGGCGGCACCGATGCCCGATCCCCCTCCCGTGACGGCGGCGACAGGCAGACTCATAAGGAACTCCTTGCTAGCGAATGCGAGATGGGGGCGGTGGCCGCGCTGAGTTGGAGGAACTGCTGAAAACGCTCCTCGTAGATGGCGAGGTTCTCTGGGTTGGGCGAGATGACCTCACCCTTCTCCAGAGCACCGGCCACGTAGGACCAGTCGTCTATTAGGCCCGTGCCGATGCCGGCGATCACCGCCGCGCCGTAGGACGCGCCGGGATGGTCGATGATCGAGATCAGTTCACGTTGCAGTACGTCGGCGAGGATCTCGCGCCACAGACGCGAACGCGATCCCCCGTTGGTGACCCTGACGTCGCCGAGGATGAGACCGCCCTCGGCGAAGACGTCGACGTGCGCCTTGAAGCCGTACGCGATGCCTTCGAGGAACGACCGGTGCAGGTCCCCACGCGTCGTGCCCAGGTGTAATCCAGCGACAACGCCGCGCAGATCAGGGTCGTGCAGGGGCGTCTTCTCGCCGAGGAAGTACGGCAGCGACACCAGCGCGCCCGGGCGAGCCGCCCGCGCCTCGTGATCGAGGTGGGTGAGCGACTCGCCGTCGAAGAGCGCCTGCTCCCACCGCAGGACCGATCCACTAGTGGCCATGCAGCCGTTGGGCAGCCACGAGCCGGGAATAGGGTGCGCGTCGAGATACAGTCGCCGATCCAAGAAGACGTCCTTGGAGACGGCCAAGATGTCGCCCGCCCCGCCAAGTTTGATGAGGGCGTCACCGGTCTTGACCAGCCCCGCCCCGTACGCCGATAACACGTGGTCCGCACCACCGACCACGATGGGGGTGCCTGCGCGAAGGCCGCTGGCCTCGGCCGCGGCGGCCGTCACTTCGCCGGCCAGAGAACCCGGTCGCAGCACCGGCAAGAACGCCGGCCAGGCGATCTGAGTGGCTTCGGGCACCGAGTCGAGGGGTCGCAATTCGAGGTCGTAGAGTCCACTCTCGAGCGCCCAGTTCTGCTCCACGTGAGCGACCGCGCCGAACTGACGAGCGAGCCAGTCGTAGGAGCCTTGCACAGAGGCCGTGCGGGCCCACAACGCTGGCTCGCTTCTCGCCAGCCATAGCACCGTCGGGGAGACGGATTGTTGCGACAGGACCGAACCGGTCAGTCGCAGGAGGTCCAAGTGCTCGAGGGCACGTTGGAGTTCACGAATTTCGTCGGTCGCGCGCGCGTCGTTCTGGAGTATCGCGCGGCGTAGCGGCACGCCGTCAGCGTCGCAGATCACGACGGCGGGCACCATGCCTGAGACGGCCAACGCCGCGACGTCGCTATTCGACGCACCGGTCTCGATGAGGAGGCGTCCGATGACCTCACACGTTGCCGCCCACCATTCGGCGGGGTCGGCCTCCGCCCAGCCGACGTGATCGCTATAGAGTGCCACTTCACGCGAGGTACTCGCCACGAGACCACGCTCGGGACTCACCAGCGTGCCCTTCACGCCCGAGGACCCCAGGTCGATCCCGAGGAGGAGCCTGCCGAGGTCAGGCACTGCGGGCGGCGTCGACGAAGCGCTTGACCCGCTCGGGGTCGACTTCGTTCCAGGTGTAGCCATCATGTTTCAAGTCCGAACCCACGATGCAGCCGTCAGCGAACTTGAGGTATTGCGCGATGGTCGCGGCCTTAGCGCCGGTGTTGAGCAGCACCGGCACGCTCGGATCGACGGCTTCACGCACCTCGGCCACCGTCTGAACGTCGGGTTCGGCTCCGGCCATGGGACCCGACACCAAGATGACGTCGGCCAGGCTTGAGACCACCGTCGAACGCGCCATCTGCGCGGGCGTGCGCTTGCCGATCGGTGAAGCGAACTCCGGAGTGATGTTGGCGAAGACGGCGAGGTCGTCGCGACCAAAGTTGTGACGATCGCGCAGCAACTTCGCCGCGTCGGGATTCCAGGGACCCATATCCGACTCCCAGGCGCCGTTGATGACCTCACGCATGAACGACGCGCCCGAACCCACGGCGATGGCCATGGCGCACTGGGCGTCCCAGAGGTAGTCCACGCCAAAGGGCCGATCGTCGGGCTTGCATTCGCTGGCCACGCGGGTCATGACCGCAGACGCCTCGAGTCCAGCGTGCAATTGATACGGTCGGTCGCCCTCGTTGCAAAAGAGCACGGCGTCAAAGCCGCCCTCGAGCAGGAGCGCGGTGTCACGTTTGACGTGATCGATGAGACCCTCGACGCCGGACGCCGCGTCGTACAGGGGGGTTCCCGGCAGCGGCGGCACGTGCGCCATGGCGATCAAGGGCTTGTCGATCCCCGGGAAGATGGTGCGAAAACGCGACATTGCTACAACTCCTTTTCTTGGCACTGCACGTGCAGGACGTCGACGTCCTGCTCACGGATGCGGCGAACGCCCGGGTGCGACGAGGGCGCGTCGGTGATCACCACATCCACCGAATGGATGGGCGCGAAAGTGACGAGGGCCACCCGACCGATCTTGGACTCGTCCGCCAGCACGATGGCTCGTCGCCCCGTCGCCATCGCCGCGCGCTTGACGTCGGCGTCGTCGAGGTTGTACTCAGTGAGACCCTTGGTGTCACTGATGCCCGCCACGCCCATGAAGACCGCGTCGAAGTTCAAGTCGGCGAATGAGGACTGCGCCCGCGGGCCGATGAGGCTCAACTCGCCCTGACGAATGACGCCACCGGTGACGATGGTCTTCACGGCCGGCTTCGTCGCGAGTTCCATGGCGATGAGCAACGAGCTGGTGATCGCGGTGATGGGCAAATCACCAGGGATGGCCTTGGCCATTTCGTGCGTCGTGGTGCCGACGTCGAGGAACACCGTCTCGTTCTCTCGCAGCATCATCGCCGCCGCCATGCCGATGGCGCGCTTCGCCTCGGAGGAATGCGAAGCACGCTGCAAGATGGGCGGTTCGAAGGATCGGCTCTGCACCGAGATGGCGCCTCCCCGGGCACGCCGGGCCAGGCCGTCAACCTCGAGTTGGTCTAAGTCGCGGCGAATCGTCATCTCGGACGTCCCGAACAAGGCGGCGAGTTCCACAATGGAGGCTTCACCCTGCGTCCGCAAGCGCTCGGCGATGGTCGATCGGCGGGTCTTGGAATCCACGAGTCACATAGTATGTGAATTTTTCACATTTATCAATGAACTAATGAGATTAATTAACATAGATTGGGCCCTAAATCACACGAATTGGTAGGTTTTCGTATGATTTCAACATCTCTGCGCCGTACAACCAGCACCCCAACCTTCGGGAAGGGTCAGATCGCGAAGCGAGTTCGCTCGACGCTCGGCCGCCGCCATCCACGGTGGGGATAATCTGAGCGCATCCGCTCCGCCAGCGAGCCACGGAGAAGGACGAGGGTCGTGACTGAACAATCACCACCGTGGCCCGCGCAGGGACCTGCGTCGTACTTCCCCTCCATCGAGAAGAAGTACGGGCGCTCTATCGCCCAGTGGCAAGAGGTCATCGACGGGTGTGGCCTCGAGAAGCACATGGCGAACGTCGGTTACCTGAGGTCCGAGCACGCCTAGGGACACGGACACGGACACGCGAACGCCCTGGTCGGCTGGACCTGGCGGGCAACCGTGCCAGACCCTGATGTTCCGACAGCCGACAAGATCTCGCTTGATACAGGGCGATCTGCCAGCGCACGCCGCAACCACGTGGGTCAGTCGAAATCCAGCCATCCAGTGCGCGAGTGCCAACACTCCCCCGTCGAGAGCACGTCGAGGACCGCGCGCTGAACTCGGGTCGTGGCTCGCAGTTCCGTGACATCGCCGCCCTCGCGACCGAAGACAAAGTACGCAACGGTATCGACATCGTCCTCGTAGGGGTCGATGAGATGAAAGCGACGTTGAAAGCGCACGATGTTGCTGTCGTCGCCCAACGCGGCGATCAGGCGATCGTCGAGCATCCACGACTGGCACGTCGCGAGACGTCGCGACGTGCTCGGCCAGACCGCAGGTAATACCTCCCGGGCGCGCTCGAACGTCTCGTCCAGGGCGTCGGGCGAGAGATCGATCCTCGCGGGGATGTGAACGCCCAAGGAGAGGTCACCGGGGCGAAAACCCTCGCCGTGGAGCGCGATACTCGTCGCGTCGAGCCAGGGCCGTGGGGCCAAGGTTCCCACTTCGAGGTGCTCGAGATGGAACTTCAGGTTCCGCACCTGGAGTATCTCGCCGCGCAAGATGGGCAGCACCCACCACCCGGCGTCCACGCCGATGCTGCGGTGCTTGAGGGCGTGGGTCTCGCCGTGGCGGGCCAACGCACCCACGGTCGAATCGCTCACGTCGTCGGGCACGCCGTGGGCGCGGTGATAGTCGCGCAGCGCCCCGATCTGCAACGCGAAGAGGTAGTAGTACAGCAGGCGACCACTCAGACCGAACTCGTCGAGATCACGCCAGATCGCGATGGGCGCGTCGATGTTCCCGCGATCACGTTCGACGCACGACACCAGCGCCGCCAGCAGCGACGACCAACGCGCGGATTCGCGCGTCTCGTCCCAGTGAGCGACCAACTCGGCGACGACGTCGCCAGTCAAGAAGAGATCCCCGAGTAGCGACGTCATCGTGGCGCGCTCAACGCTGCGTACCCCCTCGAGCGCGGCGTCCGTCGGCGCACCCAAAAAATCTCTCATCAATTCGATCGTGTCGGTCACGGTGCGCCCACCGGGTCGACGGGCCGATACGACACGCCCATTGCGTCGAGACGTCCGAGGTGACGCACCAGCCGCGGACGGAACTCCGCGAGGTCGGTGCTGGTCCCCCAGACGACTTCGGCGAAGGCACTGAGTCGAGGAAAGGCCATGTAGTCCAGGCGCACCAGTGAATCGATGTACTCGGTCCATATCTGTACCTGCGCTCCGCGCACGTGGTGGGAACGCAAGGGGTCGAGGGCGTCGGGGATCACTTCGAAGCCGTACACCTTCTCCCACGTCGTGACGTAGGGCAGCGGTGCCACGGCGACCGGCTCGTCGGGTGACTCGCTGCTCAGCCAGTCGAGGTAGAGGTACTGCATCGGGGCCATCACGACGTCGAACCCTCGCTCGGCCGCCTCGATGCCCTTCTCCACGCCACGCCACGCACAGATCGTCGTACCGGGCGGGACCTCGGCGTCGAGCACCTCATCCCAGGCGAGTACTTCGTGCCCGTCACTCACCAACGCGGCCGCGAGACGCTCGGTGTAGAGACCCTGAAGCTGGCTCGCACGCTCAAAGCCGTGCTCGCGCATCACCGCACTGGCATCGACGCTGTTCTCCCATTGGTCAGTGGGACATTCGTCGCCGCCGATGTGCACCGGGCTGCCCGCGAAGAGACTGGCCACGTAGCGCACCACGTCCTCGGCGAAGTCGAGCGTCGTCGGTTCGACGTTGAGAATGTGCTGCGATATCCCCCAGTGGGTCCACACGTCGAGGCGTTCGTCGGTGTTGGCGAACTGGGGATATGCGGCCAACACTGCCTGCGCGTGACCGGGCAAGTCGATCTCGGGGATCACCTGGATATGGCGTCGGTGCGCGTGCGCCACGATCACTGCCACGTCCTCGGCGGTGTAGAAACCGCCGTGGGGCACCTCGTCACGACGGTCATCATCCTCGTGGCCGATCGGTGAGCCCGCGCGCGTCGCTCCCACCGTGGTGAGTCGGGGCCAGGCGGGCACCTCGATGCGCCAGCCCTGGTCGTCATTGAGGTGCAAGTGCAGTCGATTCAGACGGTGCGCAGCCAACAGGTCGATTAGACGCCGCACCGCGTCGACGTCGAAGAAGTGACGCGAGACGTCCAGGTGCGCGCCACGCCAGTCGAACGCGGGGCCGTCGACGATGGCGACGCCTTCGATCGTCCAGACCTCGAGACTCGCCCCCTCGCGCGACCACAGCGCGGGCGGACCTAGTTGGCGAAGGGTGCATAGTGCGTAGGAAAATCCTGCGGCGCTCGAGGCCGAGATGTCGACCTGGTCCGTGACGTGCAGTGTGTATTCCTCTTTCGCGCGAGTGGTGTCGACGCGCAATCGGACGTCGCTGACGTCGTCGTCGACCCGTTGAACGTCCCAGCCCACCGACGTCAACATGTCCGCGCGGAACTGCTCGAATACTTCGAGGAACTCGTCGTCGCAACTCATTCGAAGTGGCGAGGTCAGTACCAGGGTCCCCTCACGCCCCTCGCCCCATCGGGGTCGGGGCAACAGCGCGAGGGTCACGACTGCTCGACGGCGAAACAGGCGACACGCTTGGTCGCCGAGAGGCTCACGAGCGCCGGGGTGGAGATCCGACATTGGTCCATGGCCAGCGGGCACCGCGGGGCGAAGCGACATCCCGGGCCCGGGTTGATGACCTTGGGGGGCTCGCCCAGGTCCTCGACATCGGTGTCGTGCGAGAGCGGCAACCGTGGATCGGGCGCAGTGGCCATCAAGAGTCGGGTGTAGGGATGCTCGGGGTGGGCGATCACTTCCTCAGTGGTTCCCTCCTCGACGATCCGTCCGGCGTAGAGGACGATCATCCGGTCAGCCACGTAGCGCGCGCTCGCCAGGTCGTGCGTGATGTAGAGCAGGGACACGTGCTCTTGGTCACGAAGCCCCTTCATCACGTTGAGCAGGCCGATTCGAATGGACACGTCGAGCATGGACACCGGCTCGTCAGCCAAGATGAGCGAGGGACGCGACGCCAGCGCCTGCGCGAAGCCCAAACGCTGGCGTTGGCCACCCGAGAGCTCGTGGGGATAGCGTCGCAGGACTTCGGCGCCGGGCAGTAATCCCACGCGTTCCACCAACGCGACGGCCTCGGCGTCGCGGCCGGCCTGGTCGAGTTCGGGTCGGTGTAACTTCAGCGAGCGGTGCAGGCTGTGACCCACTCGTAGCACCGGGTTGATAGAGCCGAAGGGGTCCTGGAACACCATGGGCATACGCCCGCGGACCTTGCGGCTGGTGCGTTTGCCTTGGACCTCGCCCTCGAAGGTGATGGTGCCGGACGTCGGCGGATAGAGGCCCGCTAGGACGCGCGCGATGGTCGACTTGCCCGAGCCTGACTCACCCACCAGGGCGACGATCTCGCCCGGTGCGACCTCGAAGGAGACTTCGTCGGTCGCGTGCAGGGTACCCGCGGAACGGAATCCCCCGACGCGAAAGAAGCGACTGAGCTTGTCGACCTTCAAGACGGCGTCGGTCATTTCGCCACCCTCGGATTGACCAGGTGACAACGCACGGCGAGTCCATCGACGGTGATTAACTCCGGTCGGAACTGGCGACATTCGTCAGTGGCGAACTGACAACGCGGTGCGAACAGGCAGCCACTCGGCGGATTCACCAGCGACGGCGGATTGCCCGCGATGCCGGTCAGCTCCTTCATCTCGCCCACGATGGAAGGGAAGGCGTCCATGAGTCCGCTCGAGTACGGATGCCGGGGACGATCAAAGACTTCGCGCGTCGAGCCCAGCTCTACGATCTCGCCGGCATACATCACGGCCAGGCGGTCCGAGAAATGCGAGACCACCGACATGTCGTGGGTGACGAACAGCACCGCGAACCCCAGCTCGCGGCGCAGGTTCTCGACCTGGCGCATCAAAGAACGCTGCGCCACCACGTCAAGGGCGGACGTTGGCTCGTCCATGATGATCAACTTGGGCTCGAGCAACAACGCCATGGCGATCATGGCGCGCTGGCGCATGCCCCCCGAGAGTTGGAAGGGGAAACTCTTGAGGTGCGTGACGTCGATCGAGACCATATTGAGGACCTCGGCCGAACGATGAGCGATCTTGTCATCGTCCCAGTCGGTGTGGGCCCGACACGCGTCGGCGAGTTGTGCAGCAATCGACAAGGTGGGATTGAGCGCGTTCATCGCACTCTGCATAACGACCGAGATATCGCGCCAGCGCCGTTGACGAAGTTCCTCGGCCGAGAGCGTTGTCAGGTCGACGCCGTCGAACTTCACGCTCCCGCCGACCGTCTCGGCCGGATAGGTGAGCAATTGCGCGATGGAGAACAACAAGGTGGACTTACCGCAACCCGACTCGCCGACGATGGCCAGGAATTCGCCAGGAGCGAGGTCGAAGGACACGCCACTCACTGCTTCGGCCGGACCCGCCGCGGTGGAGTATTCAACTTTGAGGTCGCGGACCTCGAGAATCGGAGTCGTCATGCCGCCGCCTTCTTGCGCCGTTTGGTAGTTACCGGTCGAAGGGCGGGATTGGACACCTCGTCGAAGGCGTAATTGAGCAGGGCCAGTGCGCTGCCGAGGACGGCGATCATGATGCCCGGCGCCAATGCCCACAGCGGCAGACCGGCCTGAAGGGCTTCATTGTTCTGTGCCCAATACAGCATGGTGCCCCACGACTCGGTATTGACGTTGCCCAGCCCGACGAACTGCAGTCCAGCCGCGGCCAGCACCGCATAGAGCGCGGCACCAAGGAAATTGGCCACGATCAGTGAGGTCATGGGTGGAATGAGTTCGACGCTGATGATGTACCAGCTGGCTTCGCCGCGCGCGCGTGCGGCGAGCAGGTAGTCGCGGTTGCGTAGCGACAGCGCTTGCACGCGCAACTGACGCGCGCCATAACTCCAACCCGTGACCACCAGCACGAAGACGATGGTCCAGAACGAGGCGCTCTTCGTATAGGCGGCGATCACGATGATGAGCGGGAAAGTCGGGATGACCAAGATGACGTCAGTGACCAAGGAGAGCGCGTCGTCGACGAGACCGCCCGAGTAGGCGGCGGTGACGCCGACGGCCACCGACAAGATGGTGCAGAGGAATCCGACCACGAGGGCGATCATCACCGATTGTCGTGTACCGGCCATCAACTGCGAGAAAACGTCTTGGCCGAATGAAGTCGTGCCGAGCGGGTGCGCCCAGGAGAGCGCCATTCCGGGGCTGTAGATTTCGGCCGCGGGGTCGTCGGGGGTGAACCAGCTCGGGAACGCCGTGATCACGAGAAGGACGAACAAGATGATCGAGCCGGCCATCGCCTTCTTGTCGCGACGAAGGAATCGACCCGCGGCGGCCAACAGGCGAAGGAGGTGGGGGCGCTTCACCGGTTGTTCCTCGTGCGCGGGTCGAGCAACGCGGTGGCGATGTCGGAGATGAAGATGGCCACGAGTACCGCGACCGTGATGAGAAAGAAGAGGGCCTGCATGAGCGGGTAGTCCTCGTTATTCACGGCCTGCAGGAGCAAGAACCCCACGCCGGGGTAGTTGAAGACGTACTCGACCAGGATCGCCCCGGAGATCACGAAGCCGAGCGACATCGCGAACCCCGTCAGGTTGGGCAACAGCGCGTTGCGTCCCGCGTACTGCCACAGGATGCGCCGCGGCCGGAGTCCCTTGGCCCGCGCCATCTTCACGTAGTCCTCCGCGACCACCGTGATCATGTTGTTGCGCATCGTCAAGATCCAGCCACCCACCGACGTGATCACGATCGTGAAGGCGGGCAGCACCGCGTGCGACAAGACGTCGCCGGCGAAACCCCACGTGAAGGCGGTGTTCGCCGTGGCGGTGTAACCACCGAGGGTGGGGAACCAGTTGAGGGTGAGCGAGAAGAACCAGATCGACAAGAGGCCGACCCAGAAGTAGGGGAACGCCGAGACGATGATGAACGTCGGGGGCAGCACGTTGTCCAAAACGCCACCGCGGCGCCACGCGGCGATGGCGCCGAGTCCGGTTCCCAGGAGAAAGCCCAGGATGGTGCTGATGCCCACCAGGCCGATCGACCAGGGCAGGGCCTTGGAGATCACGCTCGACACGGTGTCATTGCCCTGCGAGAACGAGATGCCAAAATTGCCGGTGAGCGTGTTGCGCAGGTATTCGAAATACGCCGTCAACAGATTCTGGTGTCCGCCGATGCCCAAGGCCACCTCGATGGCCTTGAGTGCGGCGGGGTTGAGGCGGCCGTGGAATTGGGCGAGGATCGCCTCAGCCGGATTACCGGGCATGAGCCGGGGAATGAAGAAGTTCACCGTGAGAGCCGCCCATAGTGCTACGAGCAAGAACCCTAAACGCCGAACTAAAAACCTCATTCCCCGACTCTGTTCCGATTACGTGACTAGGCCTTGGGCGCCAACTTGTCCAACACGTAGCCCCAGTCGGGCTGGTTGTACAGGCCGGGCTGTGCGTAGGGGTTGGTCGACGTCGGGAAGTTGTTGATGGTCGTCGGGTTGTACTGGAACCAGTCGACTTCCTCTAGCACCGGGATGACCGGGGCCTGAGCCACCATCACGTTCTCCAACTTGGCGACGATCGACTTCTGCAGCGACGCGCTGGTAGTCGTGCCGTACTGAGCCAGCAGGGCGTCAGTGGCCGGGTTGGAGTAACGCTCCCAGTTCGACGCGGCGGCGGTGCCGATGGGCGCCGAGTTTGCCGAGAACAGGATCTGACGCAGCTCGTAGAACGGCGTCGGTCCACCGGTCTCCGCGTTGTAGGCCAACTGGTACTTACCCGAGTACAGGTTCGAGTAGAACGTGGCCTGCGCCGGGGTCTGCAGCGTGATCTTGATGCCGAACTTCGTCAACTCTTGGCTCACGACCTGCATCGAGGCGATCCAGTCGGAGTAGCCACCGTTGGTCGTCAAGGTGAACGCCAACTTCGTCGAACCCTTGGTGTAGACACCGTTGACCAACTTGTAACCATCTGACGCCAGGATCGACGCCGCCTTGGCGGTGTTGGCCGTCGAGGAGAGACCGGCGGACGCCGACGAAGAGGTCCACGACGAGAACGTCGGGCTCACGATGCCCGTCTGGCTCGCCGGCGGCTCGTAGCCGTACTCACCGATCTTGGAGATCAAACTGCGGTTGATGGCGTAACTGATCGCCTGGCGCACCTTGGCGTCGTTGAGTCCCGGCACCGTGAGGTTGGGGAACAGCGAGACGTTGGCGACCGGCGGGAACCAGTAGGCGTTACCGGGCTTCTTGGCCACGTAGTAGCTCTGGATGCTCGGGATGAACTGCGAACCCCAGGCCGAATAGCCCTGCGCCAGATACTCGTTGCAGGTGTTGTTCGACAGGAACGACGGCATGTTGACTACCTTGATCTGGGCGTCACCCTTCTGCCAGTAGTTCGGGTTGGACTTCCACTGGATGTTCTGGCCCGAGCACTTGGACATGATGTAGCCACCGGTACCAACGGGGTTGGGGATGGTGGCCGTCACCGGGTTAGCGATCTTGCTCCAGAGGTGCTGGGGCACGATCGGCACCTGGTCGGCGATGTAGTAGAAGTACGGGACGGCCGCCGACTTGAAGTCAAAGGTGACCTTGTCGCCCGTCGAACTCACGCTCGAGAGCACTGACCAGACCGCGTTGAGGTCGAGGGCCGGGTACTTCTTAAGCAGGTTGAACGTGTAGAGGACGTCCGCCGCGCTAAAGGGCACGCCGTCGCTCCACTTAACGCCAGAACGGACCGTGAAGGTCAACGTCTTGTTGGAGTTGGACCACGCGTACGACGACGCCAGCCACGGACTGGTCTTGGCGCTCTGCAGCGCGTTGACGAAGTCGAGCGACTCATACGTCAGCCCGAACGAATAGGGCAACGACGCCGGCACGAATGGGTTGAATGCGCACGCCCAGAGCGAACCCTGTTCGTTCGCGAGGTTGAGTGGCGCTTGTGTGGTCGGTGCCGCACCAGCGACGGCCAGACCAACGGCCGACGGGCCGACCACAGTGATCGTGGAAGCCACGAGCGCCAGGGCCGAGGCCGCGAGACCTACCTTGAACTTTTTCATCACAACAACTCCTCCCGAGGGGAACCGCCTGAGTCCCCGTTCCAATGTTCACCGCTTATCGCAACGACGATACGCGTACGCGTCGCGTCGCCCCGACTTCGGACTCACGTGGTCACAATATGTGAATTTTTAACATCCAGCAACCATTAATGTGAGAAATTCTCACATTTTGAGAGAATTAATCAACATGAAACCATCGCGACGGTGATTGGCGCCTTTCAATACGACCTCGAAGTGACGCCAACTACGCCGACAAGGTGATCTTGGACAGTCGCGGTGACGTGTCGATCGGACGCCCGCGGACTTGTCCCAGTCGTAGTGCGAGGACCTGACCCACGATGACGGCGCTGAGACCGACGACCCAATTCGGCGCGTCCTCTGGTAACACGATCTGCGCGTCACAGCTGACCGCCGCGCGCGTCGCGGGCCGAAGGACGATGGTCGCCATACCTGAGTCGCGACATCCTTGGAGCAGTTGCGTCAGAACATCATCGGTCAACTCGTCGGTGACGACCACCAACGCACTACAGCCCTCGCCGTCTGCACCGATGGGACCGTGCAAGTAGTCCGGTGCCGAGTACGCCTCGGCCCGTACGCCCGTCACCTCGCGGACCTTCAGCGCGATCTCTGCCGCGACGGCGTAGCCAATGCCGCGACCCACCATGGTGAGGCCGGTCACGTTCAACAAGTCGATCGGCATCGCCTGGTCGAGCGCCCACACGGCGGTGCGCTCGATGACATCGGCTACCTCGCTCATGCCGACGAGGGATGTGGACTTGAGGGCCTCGACCAGTTGGGCCAGCGCGTGCCAGGTCGTCGAGAACGTCTTGGTCGAGGCGAGGGCGCGCTCGGGCCCCGCTCGCAAGTCGATCACGTCCCCACTCGCCCGAGCCAGTGGTGAGGCGGGGTCGTTGGTGATCGCCACCGTGGGACAGTCTTGGTCCTGCGCCTGGGCAATGACCTCGGCCATCCCCGGCGAGCGACCTGACTGAGAGATGGCGAGCACGCCCGCGCCCACGAGTCCGATCTGTTGCGACCCCTCGTAGAGAGACGGCGCCGCGAGCGCAACAAGCATCCCGAGCTCCTGGCCCGCTAGGTACTGAAAGTAGATGGCCGCGTTGTCCGACGACCCTCGCGCCGCGACCAACAAGTGAGTGACGTCGCGCCACTGATCCGCGGCGCGACGGGCGTCGAGTGCTCCAGCGGCGGCACGTGCGCGCAACAGTGCGCCCTGCGAAAGGATCTCTTCTTCAAAGATTGTCATCGTGCGACCTCATCGGTGTCGTGGCCCTCGGCCATACGCCCCGTAGCGTAGTGGGCCGTCGCGGCGAGGTCGGAGTCGTTCAGCGCACGGCGAAGAGTTGGGCGGCGCCGCGCAGGGTGCCCTCATTGTCGTTGAAAACGACGGGACAACCAATCTTGTCGAGGTCCCTGGCACGGACGAAACGAGCGTTGCCACCACCCACGTGCACCAGATCGGCGGAGAACTCCTCGACGAAGTCGCCCAACGCCTCGGCGAGTCGCTGACGCCAGCGCGCGATGTCCTTGGCCCGCGACGGTTCGCCGAACACCTCGTCGTAGGTACCGACGTCGAGGTACATCGCCGAACCCACGTCACGGATCTTCTGCCAAGCGCCGTCCACCACCAGCGAGATTCCGAGACCGGTCCCCAATGTGAAGACCAATTCGCGCCCGTGTCCTTCGGCGTAGCCGTGCGATGCCAGCGTGGCGTCGTTGACCACCAGGACGCGTGCCGCGCAACACGATTGCAGCGCGCTCTCAACGTCGAAGTCCAGCCAGAGTTCCTCGATGCCCGGATCGATCGGCGTGGTGATGCCACCGGCGCGCGAGAGGTTTCCCGGCTCGATGACGCGCCCCTGCACCATGTCACCGGGGAAACCGACTCCTGCGCGGGTATAACCACTGTCATTGATCACCCGTGAGACTACGTCAATGAGCGTCGAGGGTAGACACGGGAACGGGGTGGGGATGCGGGTGACCACGCCGTGCAATTGACCGTTCTCATCCACCGCGCAGAATTTGATGTTCGTGGCCCCGATGTCGATAGCGAGGATGAGTTCGCGAAGCGTGGTCGTCGTTTCGGCCATGGGCGAAGTGTAGTGAGCCGCGTCTCGGCGATACCATCGAGGTCGTCGCGTCACCACCCGAGGAGGGTCTTTGTCAACTCCACCGACGCCGCCCGCGGCGGCCACCCAGGTAGAACTGACGACGCTCGCACTCGGAAATTTGACGGGGGTGTTCATCCTCGTCGGCGCAACGTCGTCTCTCTTCGGCCCGCTCCTCACCACATTCTCGCATCACTTCGACGTCTCGTTGCCCCAGGCGGGCGAAGTCCTGAGTATCTACTTCGTCGGTGCCCTCATCGGCGTGTTGCCGGGCTGGTGGGGGCTCAAGCACACCACCGGACGACGCGTCTTGAGCACCTCGCTCATCGTCGTCGCCGGCGGGACGCTCGCGTCGGGGCTCGCCCACTCGTGGGTCCTCTTCCTGGCGAGCATCTTCTTATTGGGTCTTGGCTTCGGCTCGCTCGACATGAGTCTCAATGTCTTGCTGTCGCGCACCGCCTTCGAGGGTCGTGCGCACCGTCTGAGCTTCGTCAACGCGGGCTACGGACTAGGTGCGGTCATCTGTCCGCTGCTGTTGGTCCTGGCGCATCCGCACAACTTCCCGGTTCTCTTCGTGGCCATCGCCATCATCGCCGTGCTCTTGACGACCTTCAACGGCGGCGTGCACGCGCCAGCGCAACAAACGGAGATCCGCCAGATCGAGATCACTGCAGTGAAGGCCCAGCGTTGGCCGATCCTCCTTACCTTCGTCGCTGCGTACGTCTTGTACGTGGCAATGGAGACCAGCGCGTCGGGGTGGATGTCGTCGCAGTTGCAGCGCGGCGGTTTCTCCACGTCGGTGGGCAGCCTCGTCACCGCGGCCTTCTGGATGGGCATGACCATCGGGCGCAGTCTCGGCGGTCCGTTCCACCGGATCTTCAACGAACGCCGATTGATCCTCGGAGGCCTCGTCCTGGCCATCGGCGCCGACCTCGCCGCCACGTCGAACCACGCCGCTCTAGTGACCTATCCCCTGCTGGGACTGATCCTGGCGTCCATCTTCCCCATGGGACTCCTGTGGTACACCCGACTGGTGCCCCACGACAGCGACGGCATCACCATCATCTTGTTCGCCATGATGGCGGGCGGCGTCATCGGTCCCGGCAGCGTGAGTCTGCTGGTGTCGCACTTCGGCGTGCACGTCATTCCCTTTGCCTTCACGGGCTTCGCGGTGATCGATCTCGCCGTCTTCTCGAGCATCATGCGATTCTCACCCATCGAACTACCCTGACGCGGCCCGCCCCGTGGCGAGCCGCGTCAGGAACTACAGGTTCTGCTGGATCTCAAGGAGAATCGCGTGGCGGTCCTCCTTGGTCGGCATCTCGAAATATGGTGCCTTCTTGAGCCAGTACCAGGACATGGGAATGAGTCCGACGGCCATCGAGCCCAGTCCCACGATCTTGGTCGTGGTGTTCAGCCCGGGTATCACCTTGAAGAAGACGACCGTCATGAAGGCGGCGCCCAGCAGCGGCCACAGACCCATGAAGATGAAGTTCTTGACTGACTTGAACAGCTGGCGACGGTACAGCACGATGACGGAGAAGCCCGCCAGCGCGTAATAGATACATATCTGGATGCCAATGGCCGAGTAGCCGTCTTGGAGGATGTTATAGACCGACCCGATGTACTGAGAACCCACGAAGAGCGCCAACGAGATGATCGTGACGACCACTGTCGCGACAATCGGCGTCCGACGAGTCGGGTGGACGTGACCAAGTGCTGCTGGCAGGGTCTTGTCGCGGCCCATGGAGAACATCGTGCGAGTGACCTGGATGAGTGTCGTCTCCAAGGTCGCCACGGTCGACAAGAGCACCGCCACCACGATGAACTTGCCGAACCACCCCGGCGCGACGATCTGACCCAAGCGCGCCAGGATGTCGGCAGAGTAGGGCGAGTTCGACCCCATGTCCTTGGCCGGAATCACCATTGTCGAACTGATGGTGAATACCTCAAAGAGCAGGAAGACCACGATGGTGCCCAGGATGCCACCCATGCCCGACGTCGACGTCGGTGCCTTCGTTTGCGAGGCGGCCTCGCCCGCCTTGGTCTCCTCGTTCAGGTTGGCCGTGACGTCCCAGCCCCAGTAATAGAACGCTGAAAGGAGAGCCCCGGCGAAGAAAGTATTCCCTAGATGCTTGTTGAGGTGGGTCGTGAACACGTGAGGCGAGAACCAACTCCACGAGAACGGCGCTCCCAACTTGTTGGAGTGGATGAACGCGAGAGCGGCGAAGAGCAGTAGCAGGAATATCTCGACGCACGACATGATGATCTGCACCGTCACCGTCACCGTCACCCCAGCCGCGACCGCCCACACCATCAGGAGAAAGAACACTGCCCCCAGCACGGTGATCAAGGTCTTGTTCGAGGCCAGTGACGGTCGAAAGATGTCCAAAATGTTGGAGCCGGCCGGGAAGGTGGCGATCACCATGAAGATGAGCGCCGAGACGATGAGTGCCCATCCGGCCATGTAGCCCAGGAACGGGTGAAGGGCGCGGCGCACCCATGAATACGTCGCGCCAGCGGTGGAATCAGACTTCGAAAGATAGTTGAACGCGAAGACGATGCCGAACATGAAGAATCCGCAATAGAGCAATGACGCCACGCCGCCGACACCCACCGCGGCGAAGAGGAACAACGTGGTGGCCGAAATCGAATACGCGGGCGCCGAACCCGCGATACCCATGATCGCGGAGTCGAAGAGGCCGAGGACCCCCGACTTCAGAGAGTGCTCGGAAGCACTCGATGGACTTGGAGCAACGGTGTCAGTCACGACAACCTCTTTCTTGTGGGTATCACCTTCAATTAGTCACTGCGTAAACGTGATTTTCAACATAGCCGTCTCGTCGGCCCCAAATTGGCTCGCGACGTTACTTGAGCGTGAAGTCGGGCGTAGTAGACCGCTTCATCGGTACTTCTCTAGTAAAATTCGATTGATTCGGACCCCGGCCGAACCCTCCAGCGAAAGGTCGTCGTGTCAGCTTTCGAACGTTTCGACCTCAACGGCCGCGCCGCCACCCCCCGTGAGATCGTCAAACGCTGGCGCACCTTCCATCGCCAGGTCCGAATCGTGTCCTCGACACCTCTCGCTCGGGTGATCGGTCCGCTACTCGGTGACGACACGCTGCGACGTCGTCTCCTCGAACGCTGGCGGCCCTCGGCCACTGAAGCGACGCCCGTCGTGGCCGCGCAGGTGAGGACGTTCCCCCTCAACTACGTCGCCTCCACGGCGACCCCCCCGATGACACCCAGCGAAGTCCTCGAGCACGTCGAGTTCATCATCGTACGTTCGGACGCACCCCACGAGTTGCTCGAGAAATTTCACCAAGCCCTCACTTCCACCAAGGAGTGGCTGTTGGTCATCCCTGAAGCGACGGGCGAGTACGCGCGGGTCGCCGCGGCGGCCACCTTGTTCGCGCGCCGAGAGGACGCCGACGTGGTCTTCGGTGATGAAGTGGGTGACACCAGCGCGATCCCGCTCTTGAAGCCCCGCGAGATCGGTCCCCACACTTTGCTCAGTTACAACGTCATCGGCCGTCCGGCCCTCTTGCGCCGCGAAACCGTGGCCCGTGAAGGTGGACTACGAGTCGAGGCTGGCCGCGCGGCAGAACATGATCTGTACCTGCGACTCTTCGACGCGCAGGCAACCTTCCAACACGTGCCGGTGGTCCTCGCGGGGCGCACCCCCGTGGAGCGCCACCATGGCGACCTGGCCGCCGATACCCAGCGCATCGTCGCCGAGGCCTTGCTGCGGCGAGGCATCACCGCCCGCGTCTCGACGACGGCGAACCCCTCGGTCGTGACGTGGTCGCCGATTCCCGACGCCTGGCCGTCCATCGACGTCATCATCCCGACCCGTGACCGAGTTGACCTGTTGCGACAGTGCATCGCGTCGGTCGAAGCCAGCTCGTACCCGAACTACGCCATCACCATCTTGGACAACGGTTCCACGGACGCCGCGACGCTCGAGTACCTCGCTGCCACCACCCATCGGGTCCTGGACTGCGCCGGACCCTTCAACTACGCCGCCATCATCAATCGAGGGGTCGCCCAGTGCAGTGCGGACTACGTGCTCACTTTGAACAATGACACCATTGTGCGCACGCCGGACTGGCTCGAACAGATGGTGGGCGTGGCCGCACTCGACGACGTGAGCATCGTGGGGGTGACGCTGCTCGATCAGCACGACGTCCACGAACACGACGCCATCGTCATCGCGCCCTATCCTCAGCATTTGCGACGCGGCATCAACTACCTCGTCGACGACGAATCGGTCCTCGCGCGTCGCGACGTGTCTGCCGTCACCGGCGCGGTCCAGTTGATCTCTCGCACACGCTACCTAGAACTCGCCGGGATGGACGAGAAACTGACCGTCGTGATGAACGACGTGGACCTGTGCCTTCGCAGCCAGGCCAACGGACAATACGTCGTGATGCTGCCCGACGTGGTGGTCTCGCACTTCGCGGGGTCGACCCGGGGACGCCTCGACCCCTTGAGCGATCGGAATTACTTCGTGCGACGCTGGGACGTCTTTGGCACCCTGGTCGACCCTTTTTTCCCCGAGACCCTGCGTCTCTTCGGACACACCATGCAGTACCACGCCATGGTGTCAGACTGAGCACATGAGCAACCGTCTCGACGATCTCGATCTCTCGCAAAAACTCTCGACCGAGGAATCGGAGCGGCGCGTCCTCGCTGCTCAGAAGCGACTACTGCATTTGCGACTCTTCAGCGCGGGACTGCTCGGTCCCGCTCCGGACGCGCCGGGTCTGCTCGTGCTTTTTGAAGGCTTCGACGCTGCCGGCAAGGGTGGCGCTATCCGGCGACTGTCCGCAGGATTGGACCCACGCCACGTGCGCGTCGTTCCAATCAGCGCGCCCACGCCTGAGGAGTTACGACACCATTTCTTGTGGCGGTTCTCGGGATCGCTGCCGGGGCGCGGCGCCATGACGGTCTACGACCGCTCCTGGTACGGACGTTTGCTGGTGGAGCGCGTCGACGAACTAATCGACGCGCAGAGCGTCCGGCTGTCGGCCAAGGAGATCGTCAATTTCGAGGACTCCCTCGTCAATGACGGCGTCACTCTGGTGAAGTTCTGGCTCCAGATCTCGGAACAGGAGCAGTTACGGCGCTTCAACGACCGCGCCAGTAATCCGGTCAAGCAATGGAAACTGACTGCGGACGACTGGCACAATCGCTCGCTGCGCCCCCAGTACCTACACGCGATCAAGGACATGCTCGAATGGACCGACCATGCCCACGCGCATTGGGACCTCGTCGCGGCCGAGGACAAGCGCTTCGCACGGGTATTCATCCTCGAGACCCTCATCAAGCGCTGGGAACACGACCTCGAACGACGCGGATTCGCGGTACCGGCGTCGCACGGCACCAATTACCTGATTTGAGCAGGGACATCTCTAGACTTGAACTGACGATGGGAGCATGATGGCGAAGAAGAACTCCGAGAAGAAGAACTCCGGCAAGAAGGAGTCCAAGAAGAGCTCGAAGAAGGTGCCCAAGGTCCGCATTGGCGTGGTCGACACGATGTTCGCGCGCTACGACATGGGACAGGCCGCCTGTGACGAGCTCGCCATCTGCCCGGGCTACAACAAGACCTTCAAGGTCGTGTCCAAGACCGTGCCGGGTTTCAAGGATCTCGCCGTGGCGGCGATGAACCTGATCGAACAGGACGGCTGCGAAATCGTGGTGGCGCTGGGTATGCCCGGGTCGGCTCCGATCGACAAGCAGTGCGCCCACGAGGCCGCGCTCGGGATCATGAACGCTCAGTTGCTGACGGCCACGCCGATCCTCGAGGTCTTCGTGCACGAGGACGAGGCGACCGATCCCAAGGTCCTCGCCAGCGTCTTCGAGAACCGCTCGCGTAAGCATGCGCGCAACGCCTATTGGATGATCTTCGAGCCTGAGCAATTGCGCCGGCGCGCCGGACAGGGGATTCGTCAAGGTTTTGACGACGCCGGCCCGCTGCAATTGAAGTAGGACGACCACCATGGCCGAGGCCGTTCTCGTCGCCGCCGGTCGATCCGCCATCGGCCGAGCCTTCAAGGGCTCGTTGGTCGACGAACGCCCCGACGACCTGACGGCGTACATCGTCAATCAGGTCCTCGAGCAGGTACCCGAACTCGATCCGCACATGGTGGAGGACCTGCTGGTCGGTTGCGGTCAACCCGCGGGCGAAGGCGGCTTCAACCTTGCGCGCGTCGTAGCGGTGCTCGCCGGCCTCGACGACGTGCCGGGCGTCACGGTGAATCGTTATTGCTCGTCATCACTGCAGACCATTCGTATGGCGGCGCACGCGATCCGCGCCGGTGAGGGAGATGTCTTCGTGGCGGCCGGCGTCGAGACCGTCTCTCGGTTCGGCTCGGGAATGTCCGATATCGATGCCGCCGCGAACGTGCTGTTCGCCACGGCGCGTGAGCGCAGCGCCGTGCGGTCCGCGGCGGGAGCTGACGACTGGACGCCACCTACCGGTCTGCCCGACATCTACCTCGCCATGGGCCAGACCGCCGAGAATGTGGCGCAACTCGAGAAGGTGAGCCGTTCGGAGATGGACGAGTTCGCCCTGCGCAGTCAGGAACTCGCCGTGGCCCACCAACGAAACGGCTTCTTCGCGCGCGAGATCATTCCCGTCACCCGGGCCGACGGCACCGTGGTCGACACCGACGATGGTCCTCGCGCGGACACGTCTCTCGAACGACTCGCGTCGCTGCGCCCGGTGTTCCGTCCCGACGGCACCGTGACGGCGGGTAATTCTTGTCCTCTGAACGACGGCGCGGCGGCCGTGGTCGTCATGAGCGACGTGCGCGCCAGGGAACTCGGGCTTCGGCCCCGGGCGCGAATCGTGGCTTCGGGCGTCAGCGGTCTGAACCCGGAGATCATGGGCCTCGGCCCCATCGAAGCCAGTCGCCAGGCTTTGGCGCGCGCGCACCTGACGATGAAGGACATCGACCTGGTCGAGATCAACGAGGCTTTCGCGGCCCAGGTCCTGCCGAGCGCCAAGCACCTGGGCGTGCCACTCGACAAATTGAACGTGCGAGGCGGTGCCATCGCGCTCGGCCACCCCTTCGGTATGACGGGGGCACGCATCATGACGACGCTGCTCAACTCCCTCGAGGAGTCGGGTGGTCGCTACGGGCTCGAGACAATGTGCGTTGGCGGCGGTCAGGGCATGGCAATGATCATCGAACGACTCGACTGAGGGCCCCGACGCCATTTGATAGACCGCCGGGCGGCGGAGATCCGTCCGCAACAGTGGCGCCCCGCGAGGATTGGGGCAGACCACAGGAATTACGTGTCTGCTACCGGGAGGCGGTGTCACCGCGACTCTCGTAGATTACGCCTCATGGAAACTCTTGACGACAGCCGATGGCGAGCAGTGGTGGAGCGTGACCTCACCGTCGCCGGCGTGTTCGTCTACGCCGTCTCGTCGACCGGCGTCTATTGCCGACCGGGATGCTCTTCGCGCCGGCCCCTACGTCGCAACGTCGCATTCTTCGCCACGCCCCTCGACGCCCAGCACGCCGGTTATCGCTCGTGTCGGCGCTGTCACCCCGACCAACAGCACCACGACGATCCTTCCGTCGCCGCAGTGGTGGCCCTGTGCCGTCGTCTCGAAGACCCCGAACACTCCGTCGACGTCACAGAATTCGCCCGTGATGTCGGCTACAGCGAGCGCCATCTTCGCCGTCGTTTCTCCGAGGTACTGGGGGTCACGGTGGCGCAGTACGTTCGCGCGCAGCGCGCCGAGAGAGTGCGAACGGCCCTCATGTCGAAGGTGCCCGTGACCCAAGCCATCTATCAAGCGGGTTACGGGTCGAGTCGCGCGTTCTACGAACACGGTGCCGCACGGCTTGGCATGTCGCCGTCCGCGTACCAAGAGGGTGCTGCGGGAGAACGAATTGCCTTCACGTCGTTGATCACGCCGCTGGGTGTCGTGCTCGGGGCGCGTACTGAGCGCGGTGTGTGCGCGGTGCGGATCGGTCGCGACGAGAGGACCCTCCACGACGAACTGGCTGCTGAGTTCCCGCACGCCCACCTGGAGCGTGATGACGAAGGGTTGCGCGACCTGGCGGTGGTGCTCGCGGCGGCGGTTCGTGGCGAGTTCACCGAGCCACTGCCGCTCGACCTCGCGGGCACCGCGTTCCAGATTCGGGTGTGGCAAGCCCT